>Ga0115008_10001350_pt1 | contig 19736 bp, 13 predicted proteins | sample FraStrMetagenome_FD_87164 | JGI IMG/M metagenome (GOLD analysis project Ga0115008, IMG submission 87164) | Marine eukaryotic phytoplankton communities from Arctic Ocean - Fram Strait ARC3M Metagenome | ecosystem: Environmental > Aquatic > Marine > Oceanic | place: Fram Strait | collected...
GCAAGAGCCGGAGCCGATGGCGCAACTCACGGACTGGCGCGCGAAGGACGCGAGGCGGGAGAGGCAGAGGCTGCGGAGGATGGAGCTCGAGGAGGAGGCGGCGCGGGCGAGGGGGGAGGATCCCCCGCCGCGGGGTCTCCTCGGCTGGCTCGGTTCGCTGATCGCGCCGGAGCCCCCTTCGCCGGCCACGGGCGGTGAGGCGAGCGGCGGTGAGGCGAGCGGCGGGGCGCCCGACGCTGCACGAGATGGGTCGAACGATTGAATATAAACGAATCACGATTGTAAATTACAGACGACAAGTGTCTCGAGAAAGTCGTCGGTGGAGGACACTTTTGATTTACGAGGCGACAGGGATGGCTCCCGCGGGAACATCGTCGACCTTCTTGCCGGCATCCCCGTCTGCGCCTCCATCTGCCGTGATGTCATCCTTGGCGTCCTCATCGGACCCATTCTTCGTCAGCTCCGGCATCTTGAAGCCTTCGTTGAGGATGTCGATGTTCTGCTGCCCCTCGTACTTGAACGGCCTGACTCCGAGAATCTTCACCAAGTCGTGCCTCTGCAACACCTCGCGCTCGAGCAAGCCCTGCGTGAGCGCCTCGACCACCGATTTCTTCTCCCGCACGAGTGCCACCGTGCGCTTGTACGCCTGGTCCACGAGATCGCGAACCTCCTCGTCGATCATCCGCGCGGTGTCCTGCGAGTACGGCTTTTGGAACTGCTGGTCGTCAGACGGGAAGGAGAGCAAGCCAACCTTCTCGTTCATGCCGTAGACGGCGACGCGGTTGTACGCCATCTTGGTCACCTTCTCCAGGTCGTTCTGCGCGCCGGTGCTGATCTTACCGAGCATCACCTCCTCCGCGGCCCTGCCACCCAAGGTCATGCACATCATGTCCGTCAGCTGCTGCGTCGTGGCGAGGAGATTTTCGTTGGGAAGGTACTGCGCAAAGCCGAGCGCCGCGGAGCCGCGAGGGACGATGGACACCTTGAGCAGGGGTTCCGCGTGCTCGAGGAACCACCCGACGACGGCGTGCCCGGCCTCGTGGTACGCCACGGTGTTTCGTTCAACCTTGTTGACGACCTTGTTCTTCTTCTCGAGGCCGGCGATGACGCGATCGGCGGCGGATTCAAAGTGCGTGAGGGTCACCGACTTGTCATTCGTCCTCGCCGCGACGAGCGCCGCCTCGTTGACGACGTTGGCGATGTCCGCGCCGCTGAACCCCGGGGTGAGCGCGGCGAGCCTCTCGCTGTAATGGTCGATCGGCGCGTCGAGCTTGATCTTCTGCAGGTGCACCTGGAAGATTTGATCGCGGCCCTTGATGTCGGGGCGGTCTACGTTGATCTGCCTGTCGAATCGACCCGGGCGGAGCAGCGCGCGGTCCAGGATGTCCGGACGGTTGGTTCCGGCCAGTACCACCACGCCCTCCTTGCTCCCGAACCCGTCCATCTCCACGAGGAGCTGGTTCAGCGTGTTCTCGCGCTCGTCGTTGCCGCCCATCATGCCGCCGCGGCCGCGCTGGCGACCGATGGCGTCAATCTCGTCTATGAAGATGATGCTCGGTGACTGGCTCCTGGCCTGGGCGAACAGGTCGCGAACGCGGCTGGGACCGACGCCGACGAACATCTCCATGAAATCGGAGCCCGATATGGACAGGAACGGAACCCCGGATTCCCCGGCGGTGGCCTTGGCGAGCAAGGTCTTGCCAGTCCCCGGCGGGCCGACGAGCAGGGCGCCGCGCGGAATCTTCGCCCCGAGGTCCTCGTACTTTTTCGGCCTCTTGAGGAAATCGACAAACTCCATGATCTCCATCTTGGCCTCGTCGCATCCCGCGACGTCCTTGAACATGATCTTCTTGGCGTTCTTGTCCAAGGTGGAGACGGTGGCCTTCCCGACGTTGAAGATGCCGCCCCCCGGGCCGCCGCCGCCGCCGCCGCCCATCCCGGGCATGCCCCCCATCCTTCGGTTGAGGAATACGAACCCAGCGAGTAGCAGCAGGGTGGGCGCCAGTCTCATGAGCTCGGTGCCCCACGCCACCTCGTTGAGGTAGGTCACCGGGACGAACTCGTGCGGGTCGATCCCCATGGAGTCCTGCGCCTCCTCCATCTTGCGCTCGAACGAGTCCAGCGAGCCGATGTTGAAGTAGTACCTGAGCTGCGCGCCGGTACCGGCCTCCCTGGCGAAGGAACCCGAGGGTTTAGGCGCGGAACCCGGCGCTCTGGGCGCCTGGGTGACGTAAACCTTGGCCTGCGTCTTGTTGCTCACCTCCACCCTGTCCACCAGCCCTCGCTCCAGTAGGGCAGTCTTGAACTCCTGGAAGGAGATCTCCTTGACGTCCCACTCGTTGGAGTACATCGGGCGGAACATGAAACCCGCGGCGAGGAGCGCCAGGCCCGTGGCGGCCATGTTGGTGAACATCGGGGACGAGAGCAGGTCGCCGATGGTCTTGGGACCGCCGTCGCCCTTGGGATCCCCGCCCCACCCGCCCCACCCGCCGCCGCCGGAGGATGAGCCGGAGGAGGAGGAGGATCCAGATCCCTTGGACGCTTCTTTAGCAGCCTCTTGGGCGGCCTTGCCCGCGCCCGCCGCCTCGGGGTCGCCCGGCTTGGAAGGCTTAGCGGGCTTGCCCCCCTTGGGCTGGAAATTCTCCCACCCAGAGTTGGGCTTCTTCGGCGCCTCCGCGCAGAAGGCGCGCCTCATGGCGAGCAACTCCTTGCGCACAGCGTCCGCCGCGCTCGAGCGCGGGGCGGCGCTATTGACGAGAAGCCCGCGGCGCGAGGCGGCGAGCGCCGCGCGCGCCGCCGCCCACGTGCTCACCCCCGCGCCACGCGAGGCGGTCGACGCGACCGCCCCGAGGTCCGCGGCGAGCCATCCGTGGGCGGGTCCCGCGGCCGGGACGGTCGCGTTGCGAGCGGCATTGGCCAGAGCCCTCTTCGCGGTGACGGCGAACATGTCGGCGACGGGACGCGACGCAGCTCAGGACGGCGGCACGACTCGGTTCGTCGCTGACCGAAGCGAAAGATCTCAGAGACCAGATAGGCCAGGGGCGTTCAAATGGCCGAACCTCGGTTCGCCGCGCCGCGACGACCCTGGGTGACGCCCTTAGCGTGGACCGTCCTCCGTGCGATATGGAGGGAGAGGGCGGGAGGTTCGGTGTCCTTCGCGGGCTGCGCGCGCGAGGATGTGTTCTGTCTGCCGGTCGTCGACGTGTCCTCTGCTTTTTCTGCTCCGTGCACAGGGGTCCACGTTTATTATACAATCGTTTTCTACAACAGCGGGCGTGTACAGGGTGGATGGGCGCGATGTGAAGCCAGCCGGTCTCGTTAACAACAATGCTACGAGACCAGCTGCCGGACGGAAGGGAAACAGGTATTGCATCTTCCTCGTCTGCGTCGCGGGGAAGCCGGCGTGATCGACGCGGGATCATCGATCGATCCGTAACACTTAGGCTTAGCGGGAGGAGGAAACAGTAGTGAAGAAGCAGGGCACGTCGATGCCGCCGTTGTGAGACACGCATTCATTTATCCGGCCGCTATCTCAACGCTTCAACACGATCAACACTTCAACACTTCAATACGACCAACACTTCAACACTACGCGCGCTACGACCCCACATCCGCCGCGTCCGCGCCCGTCTCCCCACCCGCGCCCATCTGCAGTAGGTCGCTCCAAGTCGAGAAAACCGAAACCCCGAGGTGCGTTCTCACCGCCGGGAAGGACACGCCTGTTTTTCTCCTGCAACCCTGAGCGTACTTCAAAATGGCGAAGGTGAGCAGCGGGAAGCACGGCGCGGCGACGGTCCCGAAGCGAAACGTGGGGCATCCGATGCGCTCGTCGAGGTCGACGCCGTAGCCGCACGCGAGGAGCATGAGTCCGACGTAGAGGAAGGGCTGCGGCAGCGTGTAGAGCATCAGGTTGGTTTTGAGGTGCCTGAGGAGGAGATAGTCCGGGACGCCGTCCATGTCCGAGGCCAGGATGACGGTGAGGATGATGACTAGGAAGAAGCAGCCCATGCTGACCCACTCGATGATGTACATCGTCTTCACCCCGCTTTCGCCCCGGCACTTCGGGTCCTCGGGCGGGTTGACGTAGATTCCGTTAGCCAGGGCGCACATGAAAGCGGATAGGAATCCCAAGTTGACGAGGGAGTTGATCAGCGTCGATCGGAGCCTCTGAGCGCACACGCCCTCGTCGACGTCTTTGGATCGCACGCGAAACGAATAAGAATCGTGCCGCACGGGAACACCCATCTTTTGCGCTGGGTTCATCGTGACGGCGAGGAACAACGGGCTCCAACGGTGTGGTTGAGTCACTAATCTTACCCGTAAACCGAAGCTGCGAAGGTACCTTTTTACTAAAGGTTATAAACAGGTTTATGACCTTTATTTTTACCACGACTGATCAGACCTAACTGTCAGACTGTCAGAACACGCCACAATTCCCGATCGCGGTCTCTGAGATATGTACGCAATCACCAACGCCGCCCTTACCCAGAAGGCCGCCATCGGCGGCAGGGCCGTCAGGCTGAACCGCCAGAAGGCTGCCGTACGCAGATTCGCCGCCGTCGCCCCCGTCCGCGCCAAGCTCTACGACAACATCCTCGAAACCATCGGGAACACGCCCATCGTGAAGATCAGCGACAGGCTCGCGCCAAAGGGTGTCGAGGTCTACGCCAAGGCTGAGTTCATGAACCCTTGCAGCTCCGTGAAGGATCGGTGAGTGTTGTTAAACATCATGGCGTTTCCGATCCGGCGCCTCGGAACCGGCATCTGCCCCTCCTTCGTTCCGAAACCTGCCCGCCCGATCGCGGGTAACGACAACCGCCGCCGCCCAGATATTTTTGTTCCCCTGGAGTCGTCGACCTGACAACCGTCTCCCTCCTATACTCTCCATCCAAACAGCCTCGCGCTCGCCGTCATCACCGACGCCGAGCAGAAGGGTCTGCTCAAGCCCGGCGACACTGTCGTCGAGGCCACCTCCGGGAATACCGGCATCGCGGTGGCCATGGTTTGCGCGCAGAGGGGTTACGACTGTGTCATCTGCATGGCGGAGCCCTTCTCCGTGGAGCGCCGTAAGATCATGAGGATGCTCGGTGCCAAGGTGATCGTCACGCCCAAGGCTGGCAAGGGCACCGGTATGGTCGCCAAGGCGGAAGAGCTCTGCGAGAAGCACGGATGGTTCCTCTGCAGGCAGTTCGAGAACGACGCCAACCCCGCGTTCCACGCCAGCACCACCGGTCCCGAGATCCTCACGGATTTCGCGGGCAAGAGGCTCGACTACTTCGTCACCGGCTACGGCACCGGAGGCACCTTCCAGGGTGTCGGCCGCGTCCTCAAGGCGGCGAGGTCCGACACCAAGATCGTGCTCCTCGAGCCCGAGGCTGCTTCGCTCATCGCCTCCGGCACCAAGACTGAAAGGAAGGAGACCGGCGCACCCAAGGGATCTCACCCCGCGTTCGCCGCTCACCCTATCCAGGGCTGGACCCCCGACTTCATCCCCAAGGTTCTCGAGGATGCGCAGGCGATGGACCTTTACGACGAGCTCGTCCCAATCTCCGGCCCTGAGGCGATCGAGACTGCACAGAAGCTGGCGTCCACGCAGGGTATCTTCACCGGCATCTCCGGCGGCGCGTCCATGGCCGGCGCGCTCAAGGTTGCCGCGAAGGCGCCCAAGGGCAGCGTCATCCTCACCATGCTCCCCGATACCTCCGAGCGATACATGTCCACCCCCCTGTACGAGTCCATCGCCGCGGACATGAACGAGGAGGAGCTCGAGATTGCCAAGTCCACCCCTTCCTTCCAGCTGCTACCCGGCGAGGAGCCCGTGCTCCAGGCGTGATGATATTACAATTTGACGCGGGCTGTGGATAACGCGAGAACCTTTTAATACACTCTTCTACGTTCACGAACATCTGACGCGACGCACCACCGGACGGGCCAGCCGCAATGTCCTCGTTTACGAATATTTCAGTCTCATGACAAAATCGACGCCTCTGCATCCTTCGCACCTCATCGCTTCACGCGCCATCGACGGCACCCGTCGAGATTCCCACCACGCCGCCTCTCCTACCCGGCTCGCATGGATCCGTAGCCCATGGCTTGCTCGCTCACGATGCCCCTCGAGGTGGCGCCGTGCTTGGGCTTCTCCGGCGTCAAGCCGGCATCCCGCACGTGCAGGAGATCCTTGACGCCCTTCAAGAACAGTTTCTTCTTCATGAAGGCTAGGTCATCCGGCGCGAAGTACTCACCCTCCGGCACCTCGAAGTCCACGTACTGCGTGCGCCCGTTCTTGTGCGTCACGAGCACCCTGCGCCCCTCCACCTTGACTACCTGGCGCGTCACAAAGGTAAAGTTCCACGCGTTCTTCAGAGTCATCTCGAAGTGCGCGTCCTCTTCCAACCCGGCGGAGATGTCGCGGTAAAAGTCGACAAACTCGTTCCAGTTGATGAACCCGTCGTGGTTCTTGTCCCAGAGCTCGGGGAAGTCCCTGACGGCCTGCTCCCTGGAGAGGCGGCCCGTGAAGACGTCGGGGTCGTGCGTGAAGTCGATGAGCCCGAGGACCTCCGGCACCGGCACCTTGGCGGCACCCCGGCGGTTGATCTTCTCCCTCCACACGCGCTCCAGGAGCTCGATGCGACTCTTCGGCATCTTGCCTCGGATGCCCCGCATGAACTCGGTGATGTCGATGGTGTCCTTTGGGTGAGAGGGCAGTTCGAAGAACTTGAGCAACAGCTTCTTCTCGTTGTCCGCGAGGTGCACCTTGACGTCCTTCATGCAGAGGCAAAGCTCGTCGATGGACACGTACCCGAGTTGGCTGTCGTCCATGGTCCGGAGGTTGGAGCCAAAGTACCGGAGGCCGTTGATGCCCTCCACGGTGATGATCCCGTTCCGAATCTTGTCCATGAGGCGCCGGGACTCCACGTCCGCCAGCGGGTGCGGCTTGAGGTGGAAAAGTCCGTCCGCGAGCTCCTCGTAGGAGAGGTCCTCGGTGGTGTCCCTGTCGTAGCGGTCGAATAGCGCGCGGCGCCCCGCCTTCATCGTCGCCTTGGAGTCCTCGTCGATGATCAGGATGTCGACAATGGCCTTGTCAAACTCGGGAAACTGCAAGTCGCCGCTGCCGTCCTCGTCGTACTTCTTGAAGAACATCTTCACCTTGTGCGCCTGCGTGGGCTCATCCGCAAACCCGGTGAGGACCTCCAGGCGCTTTCGAAGCATCGTCTGGAGGTTGTCCGCCTCCTGGTCTACCGTGATCCGCGGCGGGGGCTCCGTCACCGGCCTGTGTCGGGCCGCTCCGTACATGCCGTCGTCGGGCTCGTCGCTGTCCTGGAGCTTCCACGCGGACTTGATGAGCTCCTCGAAGTGTTCGTCATCCTTGATTGAGGCGCTGACGCCGCGGTAGTAGTCGATGAACTCGCTCTGCGTGATGTTGCCACTCTTGTCGTGGTCCCACTGCACCGCGAATTCTCTGATCGCCTCCTCCTCGGTGATCTTGCCCGCCCACACGTCGGGGTGCAGGCTCACGTCGTACACCTCCATCAGGTCTTCCATCGTGACGCTGCCGTCATTGTACTTGTCGAGCACCTCCCACGCCCTGTCCACCAGCTCGAGGCGCTTGATCCAGTTCCCCGTCCTCGTAGCCATCTCTCGTGAGCCGGAAGGTCGTCAGAATCCGTTCGTTTCTGATTCCAAAAACGTACCGAGCGTTCGAGTGCTTCGCGCCGTATGTTGGACTCGAAGCGGGGTTCCCTCGCTCGTCCCGTTCGTCGGGTAAGTGCTCGGAGGTTGGTCCGGAGTCACTGGCGAACAGTTGGCGTGACGCGCCTTAGTGTGAGGTCCGGGAGGCGGCTAGCACTACAGGGATTCAACACTGGATCGTGACAAATAGAATACGGCTGATCTGCTATCTACGAAGGCGATTGTACACGTCGACCTCGATCGACGACGGCGACACTTTCGCGCGTCACGCAGGGCTTCCCACGCCCCCACATGCAGTCAATCGCATCGTCTGCACTCCGACGCGTCGTCCTCTCGGCGTCGAAGCGGTCGAACCCGCTCGCATCCTCCACCAGGCGCGTCCACTCCACTACCCGCTCTGCATCGGCGAAGATGCGAGCCATTGCTGCCAGCGTCCCTCTCGAGGGCGAGGCGCTCGTGTCGTACGATGCGCTCACCGCGAGGCTGAAGAAGCTCTCCGCCCTCGGCGACATCGAGGGTATCATCACGTGGGACGAGCTAGTCATGATGCCCGAGGGCGCCAGCGAGGCCAGGGGCGCGCAGAAAGCCGCGCTCGCCGAGCTCGTGCACAACGAGGCAACCTCCGATAAGATGGGCGAAGCGATCTCCGCGGCGGAGTCCGCAGGCGCCGCTGAGGGCTGCCCGTGGCGCGCCGCCGTGATCCGCGACGCGAAGAGGGACTACAACGACGCCGTCAGGCTCCCCGCCGAGCTCAAGGCGAAGGAGGCAGAGCTCGGCGCCAAAGGGTACGCCGCGTGGGTGAAGGCCAGGGCCAACGATGACTGGTCCTCGTTCGCGCCCGTGCTCGAGGAGCTCGTCGATTTAAGGAAGGAGATGGCGTCACAGTGCGCCGACCCCGGTGTCAGCCCGTACGATTACCTCCTGGACAAGTTCGAGCGGGGCATGACCGAGGAGAGGCTCACGGAGATCTTCGGCGAGCTCAGGACGAAGCTCGTGCCCGTCATTGCCAAGATCCTCGCCGCGAAGCCCCTCGCGCATCCCCCGGCGTTGGAGTCCGGTACGTTCGCGGAGGACGCGCAGGAAGCCTTCTGCAAGCACGTGTCGGCGTCGATGGGCTTTGACTTCGAGACCGGGCGACTCGACAGGTCCGTGCACCCCTTCACGGGCGGCGCCGGCCCTCACGATGTGAGAATTACGACCAGATACGACGAAGCCGTCTTCATGGACGCGGTCATGGGCACCGTGCACGAGGTGGGCCACGCTCTTTACGAGCAGGGTTTGAACAAAGAGCAGGATGGGCTTCCGGTGCAGCGCGCGCTCTCCATGGGCATCCACGAGTCGCAGTCGCTGTTCTGGGAGCGATACGTCGGCCAGTCCCCAGAGTTTTGGACCGCGATGGCGCCCAAGTTTCACGAAAACTTTCCCGAGACGAAAGACGTCGCCGCGGATGACCTGTATCGATTCATCAACAAGGCCAAGGCGGGTTTCATCCGCGTGGACGCCGATGAGCTCACGTACAGCATGCACGTGGTGCTGAGGTTCGAGCTGGAGCGCGCGCTGTTCGGCGGCAAGGCGACGGTGGCGGATCTGCCGGCGCTGTGGAACGAGAAGATGGAGGAACTACTCGGCGTGGTCCCCGAGACTGACACCCTCGGGGTGCTCCAGGACGTGCACTGGTCCGACGGCAGCTTCGGGTACTTCCCGTCCTATACCCTCGGTGCCATGTACGCGTGCCAGTTCTACGCCAAGGCGAAGGAGGAAATCGACGGCTTCGACGACCTCGTCGCCGCGGGTAAGTTCACGCCAATCAGGGACTGGCTCCGGGAGAAGATTCACAACGTCGGTTCGCTCTACCCTTCGGCGGATGAGCTGTGCGAGGCGGTGACCGGCGCGCCCCTGGACCCGGGCATCTACGTCGAGCACCTGAACAAAAAGTACTCGGCGCTGTACGGCGTGGCGGAGTGACGGACTAGCTTCGACTTGTTTCACCTCCTCGCCGCTTCTTCTCTGCTACCTCTTCCCCTCGGGTTTATCAGCGTCGCCTGGCCCCATCCCCCGCCCGCTGGCACGTACCCCGTCTTCGCCCCGTTCCGCACGACCTTGTTGAGCCGGTTTTCACGCGCATCGTGTTGGCCGAACACCACGGCGCCGACGCCCTCCCCGCCTCCGCCGAAACGGTGATTGGCGTCAAACGCCTCAGCCTCTCCTCCCTGCGTCGGCTCCTCCAGCGCGAGCTCCCTTCTGCCGTCGGGCTGCTGCCAGCCACCCGGCGGCGCCCACCCTTTCTTCGCGTGCATGAGATCGTGAGCTGAATCCCTGGGCGGAAGCGGCAGGGAGTTCTGCCCGTCTCCCTGGAACCATCCCATCTCGAGCCGAGCTATGCGGCACTTCTCTCGGTGCCCGCCGTGATGCCAGTGTTTCTGCTGGCACTCGCGTCCGCAGTAGAACGGCCCGTCGCACCTGTGGCATCGGATGTGCGGAGGAATGGTGCGATCCCTGACCTCGAGCTTAAGGCAAACGACGCATCGCGGGCGCCCGCCGACCACCATGGCCCTTAAGCAGAGACCAATGAAGTGTGGTGGGCGTTTAGTTTCTTACTGTACGAGCCGTTGGGGCCGCGACCCAAAAACCAAAAACATCGGAACGTTCGACACCCATTGACCCGAGGGCACACCGTCGACGTGTCCCCCAACATGGGTGTCCAAGGCGTACCCATCGCCCCCGATGCCGGCTTCGGAGGCAAGTACCTCCCCGGCGGTCCCCCGCCCATGCCCGGCATGCCGCTCGGCGGTCCCCCGCCAGAGGTGCTAGTCAGCCCCGAGCACATGGCTGCGTACGCCGCTAATTGCCGACGGACGCTGCACTACGCCGTGAACGGCACGCTGCTGGCGAAGCGCGACCACATCCAGCACCAGATCGGCCGCCTGCGCGCGAGGATGCTGGAGGTTTCGCACGTCAAGGGCGTGATGGAGAGGGAGATTCAGAGCGAGGCGCTGGAGGCGACGCAGCGGTTGGAGAGCTCGGAGTCGCTGAAGATGATGCGCATCCAACGCGAGGTGGACGAGCTGGCGAGGCACGCGGACGCCATTAACACGCTGGCGTCGGAAGTGGACGCGGTCACGTCCGCACCGGATGCGCACACCGCGGAGTTCCTCGGAAGATACAGGGTGAGTAAAAGCGCGCCCCTCGACGAACGAGGCCCCGTAACATCGCCAAATGCCGTTTGCTACCCCCTCTCCTTTTCGGATACGCCTCTTCCCGTCATCACTCTTCCCGCTGACCGCGGCCCGTGTCCACCCTCCTCGATCGATCCTTTCGAAACGTGCAGGCCATGTACGATGCGTGCGACAGACTCGCGCGTCGTCCCCTGCCGGAGCCGGCGGACGTGGACGCGTCGGACTTTGAGCGTGAGGCTCGGTTATACACAGCCGCCGTGAAGGAGCGCGACGCCCTCGCGCGGCTGCTGGAGGTCAAGGATAACATGATCTGGTCACTGCTGGACCAGCGGCGGGAGATGCAGGATGAGATCGATAACCTCAAGTCGCAGAAGGCTGGGCTCTTCGGAGGCGGGTACGCCGCGCCGGGCGAGAGCGACCACGACGAGGAGGAGGCAGTCGCCGCCGCGGACGAGGGCGAGACTGAGGAGAAACCGCAGGAGGCGCCGGCCGAGGAGGCATGATTAGCTAGCGCGCGAAGTACTTGTACGTTCGCCATCGTGGATATGTAACCATAATGAGGGATAAATCTAGCCGTCGTGCGTGCGTTTTGACGTTTCGTTGAAGTCGCGATTCACGGAGGCGTCGGCGCCGGGGTTTTATTCTCCTTGTCCCCGCGGGGCTTCTTCGGTCGCCGACGGTTCTGGAACCACACCTTCACCTGGTGGTCGGTCAACCCGATAGAGTTCCCGACGGATACCATCTCGTCGTGCGAGGGGAACCTGTTGGCGTGGAACGAAGCCTCCAGCGCGGCGCGAACGCCGTCGGGGAATTTCTTCTTCGGCGTCTTCTCGTCGCCAGCCTTGGCCCTCGAGGTCGCCCTCGGGCTTCGTTGGGACGCGGGGGTCGGGGCGGCGCGCTTACCGCCGCCCGACAGCCCGATCCCGCCCGCGCTGACCCGCTTCGCCCTCTTACGAGCGCGCCCCTCGCCCCCTCGATCGATCGCGACGCCGCCCTTCGCCTTACCCCGCGGGCTCGACGGACCCCAGCCGCCTTTCCGCTCATCCTCCGCCTCCCCCTCGAAAGCCTCGCCGTCGCCGAACATCTCGTCGTTCAGCTTGCGGTAATCCACCACATGCCTCCGGCGCTTACCGACGCACACCTCAGCGTCGGTGTTCATGGCGTCACGCACCCTCCGCCGCTCGCCCGAGTCCCCGTCGTCGTCGCCGTCCGAGTCCGAGTGCGCCGACCCGGAGAGCGGCTCGTCCTCGTCGTCGCGCCCGTCGTCGCCGTCCGCGCCCGCCGCGAAGTCCTCGTCGGACTCCTCGTCGCTGCCCCAGTTTTCGTCCAACAGGCCATTCTTCGGCGACTCGTCCCTCGGCTCGTTCGCCTGCCCAAGTCCCTCCTTTCGCGAGTCGAGGTCGGCCTCCTCGGGGAAGACGTCGCGCCAGGTGGCATCCGCCGCGTCCAGCTCGAGGTCAAAGTCCGCGTTGAGGGTGTAAAAAGCATCCACCCGCGCGTCGCACAGCGGGCAGAGCCACTCGTCGGGGATATCCTCGGTTCGCACCTTGGGTACCACGCAGTGTTGGTGGAACGCGCGGTCGCAGTACCCGTCGCAGATGAGGATGTCGTTGTCGTCGTCGGCGTCGCCGTCGCGGCACGTCGCGCACACCACGTCCTCGACATCCACCTCGCCGGTGTCCTCCTCGATGTGGCCCTTGAAGCTGAGCTCGCCGGTGTCCATGTCGATGCCGCGGAACAGCTCGCGGACCTTGATCTTGCAGTTGAAGATCTTGACCTGCGACTTGCGTATCTCGTCCGCGGGGCGGAGCTTCTCGCGGCTGCGGGTGGTGACGCGGATGGGTGGATTTGAATGTCAGGGTTGGGTGGGTGGGTCATCATGACGGGAGAGTCAGGGTCGTGGTTCGAGGGACGCGGCGCGCACCTCGCTCCCTTCCATCCGTCCATCTCGTACGCGTCGATGTGGTGCTGCTCTCTTCGAATGGTGGACAGCTGCGTGCTAATCCTGGTCTTGCACACGCCGTACTGCGAAGGCGGAGACGGAGGGACGGCGGAGGTTAGATGTGTCGTTGTCACCCGATATGTCCGCTCAGATGTCGCGTCCGTTCGGGTGGAGTGCGAGGATCGGGGGCGGGGGCGACGCGTTCGTAGCGCCGCGATGTATCTATCCTTGAAAACGCGAGATGTTCGGCGCACCTTATTCACCGGTTCGTCGACGTTCGCCTTCCCGTTCCTTCCCCGGCCCTTCCCCGTGGCCTTCCTTGATCTCCCGGCGGACCCATCGCGGTCGCGCGAACCCGCTGACGCGCCCTTGCCGTCCTTCTTCTTCTTCTCCGCGGGCTCGGGGCTGAACGGCATCTTGGCGACCTTGAAGCGCTTTCCAAAGCCGGATCCAGAGTTCCTCGAAGCCTTCCGCGGGGGCGTGCGGCCCGGCATCTTGGTGCTAATCTGAATCTGACGTTGTCAACGGCCCAAGCAGCCAACTCCCGAGTTTCAACCGTATTTGCCGCAAATTGAGGTTGAAAATATAAGAGTAACTGAATTCCCATGTAACACTATCATAATACCTTGGACAAGTCAACTCTGTATTTGCTAACTGACATATATTTCCTAACTGTTAATCACATGTTCAATCTGAATTCGGAGAGCGTTTCAATTGTGTCGTCTAAAATTTGCACGTTTTTCCACGTTTTTCAGATTTTGGCGTGGATCTGAGTCAGCGCACACTTGTCCGGCATATCATAATGCGCAGGCTAGTCCCCTTTATGTCCCCTCGCTCAACGACCAGCGACGCGAACATGTCTAAAGGCACCGGCGCCACCCCCGCGATGACGTGGAAATCCGGCGTGCTCGCCGTTATTCTGCTGCTTGGCATAATTGGCCCGTTGTTAATCGTGTCGTGGATGTGGGGTGGCCCTGGGTTCTGCCCAGCCGTCCCGATGATGTCCCAGATGGAGAACATCAACGACAAGATGTCCAAGCCCAACCCCGACGGCGGCGCGGACCTGATGTGGGGCACCGGCATCTGCACCATCTACCTCAGGCCGTTCGATCCCGACGACGAAAACCACCTCGTCGAATCCGACAGCAATTCGTTCGGCGTCAAGGTCGTCATGCACGAGTACATCCACTGTCTCCAACAAGGCCTCGTCTCCGGCGACGTCGACCCGGCCGTTCGTTTCGACACCATCGACGTCACCGTGGAGAACAAGTGCGGAATCGATGACGTGTACGCGTCCAAAACCATCGCGGCGTTCGCCGATTTACCCGCCGAGTTCCGGCTCGTAAAAAAAGTCGTCGTCTTCTACGCGTGCGGCAACGGGTACGAGTACACGCAGGCTGAGATCGAGGAAAAGGTTTACGGCGCGGGGTGCCCCGGGATGGATCCCATGCGCGGCGCCGGGTTTAACCTGAACGGCTTCGGCGAGGGCGACGCGGAGTACTACGCCATGAACACGATCATGCCCGCCGTCACCGGCTGGACCACGCCTTACAACGGTCCTAACGAGTGGACGCAGAAGAACACGCAGTGCAAAGAACGTTGCGGCCTGCCCGGGAACGCCGCGTTCAAGATTGGTGACATGGGGGAGGACTCCGTGGACAACAAAATGATTCGCGAGATGCAGGACGCCGGGTACGACGACTGCAGGAACAACTGCATCGGCGAGCTCGTGATCAAGTTTTTGTTGGACAGGCGCCCGGCGACGACAATCGCCGATATCCTGAACATCTGGAAGGGCTCTGGATCCGTCGGATTCGGCGCCTCTTGGGAGGCTCAGATCGGCGAGTCGTGGCAGGACTTCTCCAAGGCCCTCGAACGGGATCCGAACTACACCAACGACCCGTCCAGCGAGGGTACACCAGGTCAGGCTAAGGGGTCTGAGTACGACTTGTCGGATGACATGCCCGCGATGTTCGGCGGCTTCACCTTCGTAGGTGTTTTCGTCTCGTTCTGCTGCCTCGTGAAACTCGGGTTGATGGCCCGGAGTCTGCTCACGTCGCGTCGAGCGGGTCAGGAGTCCATCAGTGCTGTTTAGGTTCTCGGGAACTCGAGCGGCGACGTGTATATATTAAACGACTGGCGAGTGGTCATACTTTTTAATATCCAAACTCATCTTTTCTTTCTCTGATTCCAACAGCACTACAGTACACAGTTCGTTATAGCTCGTGGGATTTAGAGTTTTATGCGCCATTTCTGACTGAAACCCATTGAAACGTCATAATTATACTGTATTTGCTCAAGGATCCCTGATGTGTCATCATCTCGCGTGACAGGATAGCACGATCGGTGTGTCACGGAGTAAGCAACACTCCCGCACGCGCCCCGTCTGGAGCGATGACGTCCTCCCTGACACATTCCGCGTTCCGCCTCGGCGGGTCTCACGCGGGTTTCCGCACGCGATGCGCCTCGAAGACCCCACGCGCGTTCGCACGCACGTCGCTCGTCGTGAGGAACGAGGGAACCGGCCGATTTATCGTGGGAGGAAACTGGAAGTGCAACGGAAATCGGGAGAGTATAGCGGAGCTGTGTAAGGGGCTGAACGCGGGTAAGATCGCGGACAACGTGGATATCGTCGTGGCACCGCCGTTTTTGTACATCGACCAGGCTGTCGAGGCGCTGGACGCGAAGAGGTTCAAGGTGGCGGCACAGAACGCCTGGGTGGAATACACCCTCCAGGACCCGACTCATCACTACGATTCGGACACGGGTGCGTTCACCGGCGAGGTTAGCGCCGAGATGCTGGAGGATTTGGACGTCCCGTGGGTCATCATAGGCCACTCGGAGCGCAGGACTTTGCTGGGCGAGGATAACTCCACGGTGGGCAAAAAGGTGGCGCACGCCAGGTATCACGGCCTCAACGTGATCGTGTGCGTCGGCGAATCGCTGGAGGAGCGGGAAGGCGGGAAGACGCTGGAGGTCATCTTCGCGCAGCTCCGCGCGGTGGCGGACGAGATCGACGACAGGGAGCACTCGTCGTGGGGTTCCCAGGTTGTCATCGCGTACGAACCCATCTGGGCGATAGGCACGGGTAAGGTGGCGACGCCGGAGCAAGCGCAGGAGGTACACGCCGCCATTCGCCAGTGGCTGGTGGATAACGTGTCGGAGGAGGTGTCCAAGGCGACGCGGATCCAGTACGGAGGGTCCGTGAACGACGGCAACTGCGAAGACCTGGCCAAGTACAGCGACATCGACGGGTTTCTCGTGGGAGGCGCGTCCCTGGACGCCGACAAGTTCGTGCAGATCTGCAACAGCAGCGTGGCGCACTACAAAGCTGTGGGGAGGCTGTGAACGACGAAACGCGATGAGGATGTCCCATTTCTTGACGTGGAGGTCGGCCTTCGAGTGGAGTAGCTGCTGCAGCCTGAGCGCGGCGTTAAAATCACAGCGAGGCTATTACGAGTACGCGCTTTCAGTTCGAATGCTTTTACAATTATGATTAAGATCTCTGTCTATTTGTCACTCGTTCACGATAAATGTTAACAACGACTCCCCGCACAACCAAAATGGGCACACAGTAATAAACCAAAAGACACTCCAAGCGCAGGCTTGCGCCGACGTCCTCCCTCTCTGCAACGCTATGCCCAAAAAAATAATAATCATCGGCGCCGGCTTCGGCGGCCTCGGATGCGCCAAGGCCTTCGCGGACGCGAAGGACTCGGGCTTCGACGTCACCGTCGTTGACGCCAAGTCGTATTTTACGATCGGCGGAACGTGGCAGTACGCGTGGGCCGGGCGGGTTGACACCGAGAAGACCACGTGGGATCTGAGCAAGTGCGGGGCGCAGTTCCCGGGCGTGTCTATGCTGCTAGACACCGACGTGGCGTCGCTCGACATGGAGGGCAAGAAGGTCGTCCTCGGCGACGGCACCGCCCTCGGGTACGACCACCTCGTCCTCTCCCCCGGAGTCGTGGGCGATCCGTCCTCCGTCCCGGGCATGGCGGACACGCTCGACATGTACTCGCACGACAGCATCGAACGCCAGCGATCCGACGTTCATGACATCGTCGCCAAGGCCCGCGCGGGCGAAACCCAGACCCTCCTCGTCGCCATCGGCGCGGTTCCCTACAAGTGCCCCGTGGCGCCGTTTGAGGCTGCGTTCATCGCGGACGACGTCCTTCGCCGCGCGGGCGTCAGGGACAAGGTGGACATCGTCGTCACCGCCCCAGTCGCGTGGCCTTTACCGGACCCCGCGAGGGCAGTGTTCACGCGACTGTTCGAGGAGAAGAACGTGCGGTTCATCCCCGAGAAGGCGATCGCGTCCGTCGAGGACGGCGCCGTCGCAAAATTCGCAGACGGTGACTCGATGACCTGCTCTAAGATCTGGTCCGTCTACCCGCAGCGCGCGCCCGATTTCGTGAAGGCTACCGGAACGTGCACCACTCGCGGGTTTGTCCCGGTGGACATCGCGACGAACGGCGTGGAGGGCAAGGATGGGGTGTACTGCGTGGGCGACTGCTGCGGCATTGCGGTTGGGGGCAAGCCGCATCCCAAGGCTGGCGAGTTCGCGTGGCAGATGGGCGAGATGGTCGCGCACGATATCTTAAAGACCGAGGGGTACGAGCACAGCAGGCTCGGCGCGTGCATCGCGGAGTGCGGCGCGGGCGCTGGGGTCCTCGTCGCGCCCGATTACACCCAGTGCGTCAAGGATCCCGAGAGCGGCAAGCCGAGCTGCGCAATTGAGGACAGGAAAACCGACGGCGAAGCGGCGAAACTGGACTGGGTGAACAAGTACATTCGGTACATATTCGGCGAGGACGGGCGGAAGTTCGAACCCGCGGCGGCGGCGTAGGAGGCGTACTTCGTGTTATCGTCGTCGTCGTTTGTCCTGTTATACACGATGTCCTGTTATACAAGTGAAGCTCCAAAAGTCTGCCAGTGCCCATAACCAAAACGAATTCTTGATGTTGAAAATCGGCTCTCGCCGGCTCGAAGACCCGCCCATAGCGGCACTGACGCTCGCGCGTGCCGGTTCGTGGAGTGGAGCCGGGCCTGCATACGCGTGGCGCGTGGCGTGCGTCCGAACCCTAGCGCAGGCGCCCCGAAACCCGCCCGCGTGGACGCCCCAAAGCCCGTTGGAGCACGTGTTGATTACAATCTGCCGGGCGCCACCTGCCGGCTGTAGGGCGGGTCTGTGACGCCGTCATGTCGCGCCAAGACACACGCGGCGAATCAAAGGAGGCCCTCGAGCAAGAGGTACGTCTCACGCGCCGACTGAACCCACCGGCACCGTTCGAATCATCGCGCGTCCACGCCCGCGCGAGCCGGGGGCGCCGAACCGGGCCCGATCCCGCTCGCGATGTTAATCTAACCAGCCCGAAAATTGCGTCGAGCCTCCTCCTTCCCGAGCCTGACCCCCGCGAGTGCCCCCGCGTCTTTCCCCAATCCCAGGCTCAGCGGCTGGTGTACTGGGTCAACACCCTCCCCGGTCGCAGATGTTTGCTCGCGAGCAAGCCCGAGGACCTGCGCGACGGCGAGGTGATCTGCGAGCTCGCGGCCATGCTGCTCGGACCGCAGTCCGTCCCCCAGCCGGGAGACCGCGTCGGCACGGGCGTCTCGGACGAATACGCCGACGCCGAGCGGCTCGAGCTCGCGCTGGAGGCGCTCGCCAAGCACGCGGACCTTCCCCTGGGTGGCAACAAGGACCGGGGCACCGCTAGCACTGCGACTTCACCCGGAGGACCGAGGCGACGCGTGGACAGGACCGAGATGCTCGTCGCGGTGAGCGCGACGGCGGCGAGGATCGCGAGGGGCGACCTGCCCGCCACGGTGCGCGTCCTTGACTTCATGCGCGACGCCCTCGGGGGCGAATCCCGTGGGGTCCCTCACGAACCCTCGCCGGCGCCCAGCGCGAAGGGCACCCGCGCCCTCGAGGCTCTCTCCCGATCCATACCCGCGAGCCCCGTGGCGAGCGGCCCGCATCCGGCGTCCAACGTCCTCTCCAGGTTCGCGCGGAACTCGAACCTATCGCCGTCCAAGACGCGCCCCGAGTTCCCGGCGTCGCCACCACGGTCTTGTAGGCAGGGAACGACGGGGTCGCCGGAGGGGTCGCTGAGCGAGTGGGCCGCGGATACGCCCAAGGGACAACAGCCTAGGGTGGGACAACAGCCTAGGGTGGGACAACACGCCGCGGATAGGTCCTACCCGGACACCGCGGAAAGGTCCCATCCGCGCGACGAGGACGCCGTCAGGGAGGCTGCGAGGAGCGCGGCGGAGAAGATAAACGTCGCGGACGCGGACGTGGAGACGGAGACGGCGCCGCCTGAAACCAAAAACAATGGTGCGCTGGAGAGAAACGCTTACGGCTATGCGTTTGAGGGTCACGGCGGCTCCCCGGTGGCTGCGTACGCCGCGGGTTATCCGACTTCCGGCGAGGCGGCGCAGGCTTGGAGCGGCAAGATGTCCATCGTGGACCTCAACCCGAACCAGCAGAGCCTCGTGGTGTGGCTCGTGTCCCTCGGTTTGGACGTCACGGGCGCCGACGTGGTGGAGGGTAAGCACGGCGGGTGCGAAATCACGCGGCTGCCAAAGGCGGCGCACGTGCAGGCAGAGGCGGCCAAGGGTATCTTATTGGGCGATCTGGTGTGCCTGCTGGAGGGTGCGTTCATGGGGGGGATGATCCAACGGCCGAAGGTCAAGGAGGAGTGCATGCACAACATAAACAAGGCGCTCGCGGCGCTGCGGCGGGGCGGCGTGACCAACGCCAGGTACCTGTGGTCCGCCGCCGAGATCGCCAAGGGCGACGCCGAGGTGGTGTGGGGGCTCCTTCACGACATCAAGCTCGCGTATAAAGGATTCCCGGCGAGGCGCGAGCGGTGCGTGGTTTCGCGAAGGGTCGATACGCGGTTGGCGGGGAACAAGAGCCCGACGGC
>Ga0115008_10001352_pt1 | contig 19728 bp, 16 predicted proteins | sample FraStrMetagenome_FD_87164 | JGI IMG/M metagenome (GOLD analysis project Ga0115008, IMG submission 87164) | Marine eukaryotic phytoplankton communities from Arctic Ocean - Fram Strait ARC3M Metagenome | ecosystem: Environmental > Aquatic > Marine > Oceanic | place: Fram Strait | collected...
ATTATTGTGAAACTTCATCCACATGGCGAAAAAAAAGTCCAAATCCAAACGCAACGATGCAAGGGGTTATGCCACCACATCTTCAAAAGTAAAGCAGCCCACACAAAAAGTCTCTATTAATACGAAAACTCATACCGGAATTACAAATCTTTTATCCGACCTCTCCAAACATAGCACTTCATCGTCAAATTACATAAACAAAAGTACTGATGGAACGTCACAAGATTTCAATTCTCATCGGTTTCTTCAAAAAGTCACAAAAATTCATGAAAATCTGGCCAAATATGGATTTTCAGAGGATCAAATCAAATCGGTAATTCAAAAATTATCAGTTGAGAAGGATGCTGTTCCATTGACGTTCGAGATCGCTCTTGATTGGCTATGCGTTAACCTATCTGAAGAGGATCTACCCTCACTCTTTACAGAAAATTCTGATGCTATAAGAGACAAAATCTTAGGCAAATCTTCATCAATTAGCGTTATTAAAGCAGATCCAAAGCTCGCGAAAGAATTCAGGACACAGCTAACAAAAAATCATGATGAGGAAAAACGTATAAAAAAAAAAGAACTTGAGAAAATAGCCAAACGAAAGAAGGAAGAGAAAGAAAAAAAAGCTGCTGAGGCAGAAAAAGCAAAAGAAGCTCAAAAAGCCTGGTTACTTGAACAATATGCTTATGAAGAAGAGGAAATTGATGAAGAAATGAACCCCGACCCGGATCCAGTTCAATCTATAACGAAGAAAACTCAGGAGCTGAAGGTTGCTGCTTCCGAATTGTCACCAGAGGAGATACGCCTGTCAAAACTTGAAGAAGAGCTGCAACAACTAAATAACGATTTAAATGACGAGGCGTCGAACTATATGAGAAGTAAGCACGAAATTAATTCATTGAAAAAACAAAAAAAGAATCTTGAAACAACAGTTCGAAAATTGAAAGGGAAGGTTGAGAAGATTAAAAGAGATAGAGATTTGAAAGCTAACGAAGAGCAACATACAGAAGTAAAAGAAGAAGAAACCAGCGAAGTCGAAAAGCATGCAATCAGCGAAGATATAGAGTGTGATGGTGACGATGAAAATGGTTATGGGGATATGTTTGCAATGTTTGATGAAGATACAAATAATGAAGATATTTCATCATCTCTGACAAATGATACAGAACTACCGGAAAAGGAATATTTAGAATTCAAAATACCAGCTACTTCTATCCCTCAAAATTGGACAGGAAAAACTCCATTGCAAATTCTTGAAGATCATTGTCGTAAGAATCGGTATCCCAAGCCAAAATTCCACAAATTACCAAATACTTCTCATGGTTGTCGTATCCAATTGAGTGGGTTAAAAAATCAATATCCCTTGACCATTGAGGAAAAAGGCCCATTTGATAATTTCACTAATTCGAAACATTATTTAGCTACTCAGGCTTTATACGAGTTGAACCCAGCATTACCCCTTTATCGACTATTCCCTCCAATATTCCGTGATTTATGGAAATCTTGGTTAGATATAGTGGAACAAACAAAGTTAGAAAAACTCACAAATGCGAAGGAACTGAAAGAAAAGAAAATGAAAGGATTGATCGATTCTATTTCTATGGTCGAAACTACGAAGAATATTTCTAAATCCTCTGCTCAAGACTTTGAAAAGCACTTAATCCAATTACCCGAAAATGCTTCTGATTCCTGGGATCATAGTGATGGTGAAGAGGAAGAGAAACTAGATAGAAAAGATAACAACATCAATTTGTTAAAGTTAAAGAATAAAAGATTATCCACATCTAACGGACAAAAGATGAGAAAGGACTTTGAATCACTTTGTAAAACGAAAGTATATCAACAAATGTTATCTCAACGCAAAACACTCCCGATGTATGCTTTTCGCGAGTCTCTTTTATCTACCATGGAGAAAAATCCAGTAACAGTATTGTGCGGTAGGTTTCTTTAAAAATCATTGTTTATGTAGGAGAGAAATTGTCTTCATCACAACTTTTTTTTTTTCATTTGAAGGCGAAACGGGGTGCGGAAAAACTACACAGTGTCCCCAATATTTACTCGAACAGGCTATACAGGGTGGCAACGGTGATAAAGTTAACATTATATGTACACAACCAAGAAGGGTTGCAGCAATGTCTGTTGCTGAACGTGTGGCTGAAGAATTTGGAATGAGTGATGGCAGAACAGGTGCATATGTTGGGTACCACATTCGTATGGAGGCGAAGAAGAGTGATAAGACGAGACTGCTATTTTGCACAACGGTGAGTATTATTATTTTATTTGAGAATAATAAGTAATATTGTGAATGAACTTTAAACCTTTCATTCATATGATGATTGTTGCTTTTAAGGGAGTGATTCTTCGTAGGCTCCAAGATGATCCCGAATTGACGGGGGTGACCCATATTGTTGTAGATGAAGTGCATGAAAGACAGTGGCAAATAGACTTCTTGCTGATTGCCTTGAGAAAACTAATTCAGACGACAAGGAGAGATCTAAAAATTATTTTGGTACGTTTTACAAAAAATAATCAAGTTGCGGAAAAAGGGCAAATGTGTATTGATTGGGAAATCGACAAAAAATATCTCATTTTGTAACAAAAAAATGTGTTCACATTGCTCAGATGTCAGCGACTCTTGATTCAAAACTATTCTGTAACTTCTTTAAAGATGCCCCTTTTCTCTCTGTGCCGGGGAGAACCTTTCCAGTATCCAACTTTCATTTAGAAGACCTTATGGATGCTACTGATCATATGATCGAGGAGTATTCTCCTTACGCAAAAAAGATTGAGGATAATTCATCAGGCTATGCTTCTATGTTTATTTCGGGGCGTGGAGGGACGAGGAGAAAGGAAAATTTTTCGTACGAATCCCAATATCATCCTTCTGATGTTTCTGAAAATTATATGGGATACAAGATGAGTACTAGAAGGTAAGTAAATGTTATGCTTAATAGCCTTGTGTGCTGGAGTTTTTCCTTTTCATACGAAATAAATTGCTTCTATAATCCAGATCAATGGATAGGGTTAATGAGGAAATTATCAACTATGATTTGATAGAAGATGTATTAAACCTTATTTTATTGAATAGAGACAAGAATACCATTCTTGTAGCGCCTGAAGTAGAAAAAGGCATCCCACTTAAACAGGGGGCGACCTTGATTTTTCTCCCGGGTCTTGGAGAGATACGCACATTAAGTGAGAGGTTGAGAGCAAGTCGTACGTTTGGAAAAAATGACAAATTCGATATCATTATGTTGCATTCCACTTTATCCCCTAAAGATCAACGAAAAGCGTTTCAGCCTAGCAAAAAAGGCTGCTTGAAAATCATTCTCTCCACAAATATTGCCGAGACAAGCGTTACAATTCCTGATGTGACTTGCGGTGAGTTCTCATGAAGATTTTTGGTTCCCTGTGACTTACATCTGTCTCAATATAAGTCATTTTTGCGATTTAGTGATTGATACTGGTTTAGTTAGAGAAGTACGTCAGAATGAACGAACTTCGACCTCCACACTTGTAACAGATTGGTGCTCCAAAGCTAGTGCCAAACAAAGAGCAGGACGAGCAGGTGAGTAAAACCAAGAATTTTGTGCCTACGCACAAAATTGTTCAAAGACTTATAATCATGGTTACCTCTATTTCAGGTCGTGTACGCCCGGGTCTTTGTTGCAAATTATTTTCATCATGGACTGCCGAACGGATTATGAGAGACCAAGCCATGCCCGAATTACAAAGAGTTCCACTAGAGGAAGTTTGCCTTTCAATATTGGCAGGTGGCTTAGGCTCGAATTGTATGGAATTTTTGTCTCATGCTCCACAACCTCCGTCTGAAGAATCTGTGTCTAAAGCACTGTTACTTCTTGAAGAAGTTGGAGCAATCGAGTCTAGTAATAATACTGTACATAAGGGTACAACAAGAATTGACCGTCTAACACCATTGGGGCATCACCTAGCAAAATTACCGCTGCATGTAAAATTGGGAAAAATGTTGATCTTCGGATGTTTATTTAAGTGTCTGGATAAAGTTCTAACTATTGCAGCCACGCTATCTTCAAAATCTCCTTTCTCAAATTTTGTTTCAGATGATGCTTCTCATGCATCTGCAGCACATCGAACGTTTATTCATCCCTCGTCAGATTTTCTTTCACTTTGTAATGTTTGGGACGCATATCGAAAAGCAAAAGCAGAGGGACATTCGCAAAGTAGACGATTTTGTTCAAAAATGTACTTGAATCATGCTGCATTGATGGAAATTAATGACGCAAGACGGCAGTTCTTAGATTTACTGTGCCAGATAGGATTTGTGAAAAGAAGTGATAATTCCTTTGACAGATCTGAAACTTTGCATAAAAGCATGTTCAACAAAAATGGAGAAAATCTTAATCTTGTTAACGCAGTGATTTGCGCTGGATTCTATCCAAATATCGTACAAGCAGTCAAAGAGTCTTCTGGAATCCCGACCCTTTGGTTCAAGAAAGAAAGAGTACATTTTCATAGTTCCTCAATTAATCACAATAAACGGGATCTTGGCTCAGAATGGATTTTATTCCACGAAAAGTTCGCAACTTCTAGAGTTTTTATATCAGCTACAAGCATAACTAAACCGTTTTCACTCTTGCTTTTTGGTGGTAAAATAGACGTGAAGCATCTAGAGAGAAAAGTTCTTGTCGACGACAGAATTCAACTAAGTGCAGCTGCTAAAACAGGTGTTATGTTCAGACAACTTCGCCAAGAGCTCATATCTATCCTAGAAGTTAGAATGAGTAATGCTACTGAAACGGGCGGGGAAAGATCTGAAAGAATCATTGACGGAATAGTGGAATTGCTTACTAACGAATAAGAAATATGTAAGGAAATCGTTTTACAGCATTTATCCTCTGGGTGTATTTTTCCTTTTTTTTATAACTTTAGAAACTGGTACCCTTGATATTGTTGGAGGTTCGAGTTCATCCATCCTACAAGCTCTATCGGACTTATTTACTAGATGAATAAGACCATATATGGATGTCTGCTGTACGTTTTTCTTTCTTGGATAAATTACCTTGTTACGCTCTTTTAAGAGAGCAATGTTTTCTCTCTCTCTCAATAGATTGACTTGGTGTCGTAGACGGCATCTATCAGAGGAAAGAGATTCTAGACCAGATAATAAGTTACGATGAGTAGAACAAATAATGTTCTCTTTCTTCACATCCTCATTGTTGTCTTTAAATGTGCTATTTGGCAACATATACTTGATTTTATGTATCTGCTTGGAGGTATCTCCGTTTACCATGCTCAAAACCCCCTTTCTGTCCCATCTGGATTTATTGTTGGATGAGAAACTCTGTTCAGTAACAACTGTCAAAGGACAATTTCCTCGCCCAACACGCTCTTCCCGGGCAACTTCAAGGAGTCTCCATATCCCGTTGCTATTAGATTCGTCTTTTGAATCCATGTTATTTCTACTTCTACGTGTGTGCTGACTGTTCGAGAGTACAATCGGATTTCCACTTAAGATAATTCGGTTTAGATTCTCCAATAAAGTCAAAGGAATCAGGCTTACTTCACTGTAAATAGCATTATGAGATAAATTTAATTTCTGTAATGAAGAGAAAGAACTTTCATCTTCTAGACACAAGATAGGAATGGTTTTGAGGTTGTTGCGCATCAGATTTATGTGAACCAAGTTAGGACAGGAGCATGAAAGGAATTCAAGGACCTGATCTTCATCACTAAAATCATTCCCTTCCAAATGTATGGTTTGAAGGCTTTGCAAATATGTAGAAAAAAAGGCTGGATTCTCGTAAAAGGAATTCGTTTTGTCCGATAATGAGATACCTTTCTTACTCCTTTTATCTAAATGTCTTTGATTGAAAGATAAATTGATCTCTATCAAACTAAATGGATCAAATGCAATCAAGTCGTCCATAAGCTGATGAAAAAATGGCAACCAGTTGGAAGAAGGCACTTTCTGATGTTTGGGTACATCATTATAAATTAAGAAGTTATGACTTAAATCTAAAATCTGAAGGTTGGGAAGGGTGGAGAGAGAACTGTTTTCTTTTTCATCTATGAGAGAATAAATACGATTTCCAGGTAAGTATAGTTCTTTCAAATGTGAAAAGATTGGAGTAAATTGCGAAAGTGATGTAAACAAATTATCTCCTGCACGAAGGCAAACTACTTCTTTATGACTTTTCAGTCGACGTAAGTTACAGACACAACATGATTTCGTCTGAGATCCTTTCTTAGTCTTTGTGTTTGAGTATATTTGAGACTTAAGATGTAAAGAAGGTTCTAGTTTATCAACAAACACGTATGCTGGAATTTTTTCTTGTTTGACAGAAGCTTGAGTGATCAATGTAGCTTCTTTACGTGAAATGGTTTCGTTACAAAAACTCGAAACATTTATCCCTGTTAAATTCATTGATGAAATGTCTACTTGATCACACAAAACTATATGCTTTGATAAGTTTCGATGCCTCATATTGTTTACTTTTGTGGAACATGAGGAACAAGAACAGCCACAGCAACATTTTTTGCAAAATTGTTCAGCAGTAATCTTTTGATCCGAAAATCCATTGATAATGTTCTTTTTTGGTTCCATATCGTTGGTTTGAAATTGGTGAAAAGCAAAACATGGATTGGGTAAAGGAAAATTATTTTTAAGAACTGGATGATTCTGATCGAACAAGTAATTATTTTTTAGTCGATCTTTGCACTCGTCTCCCTTATTTTGAGACAAAAAATATTCTTGAGAACTTTCAGAATTTTTTTCTGGGGTTCTTGAGTCTTCGTTATCGTCTAATTTTTTATAAGAAGCAAACAATGATTTTCTCTTTGAAAGGAAAGATTTTTGAGCTCTTGATAAAGCTATCCATGGTTTTTTTCCAATGTCAGAGCAATCCATAATCAGTTGACTCCTTGTTTTTGAAACAGGCTTTCAGTGTCTTGGGATCATAATCTCGAAAATGTGACGATAGTTTGAGATCCTTGACACGGCTTTTTCGTAGATTTCTCCCATGTGCATACTTTTAAAATTCCTTTTAGGGATAAAAAATTAGTATTCCTTTTTTATTAAGTTTTCTAACAAAATTTGTAAATATATTTCATTTTATAGAACTCAGATTCTAAAATAACCTTTCGTTTGGGAAAGAATAATGTTACTTACGGAGTTGAAAACGACATCCTAAACAGTTCGATTATATTACATTATTACTATTTATTATTAACGATAGATCAACTAAGTAGCTACGAATGATGTCAAGTCATCAAAATGGTGGCATGAATACCAACATAAACGGAAAAAACAACGGAGTAGATGATTTGAACAGTGACCCATCTAAAATACCAGCAAATTATGGCTCTATTGAAACCAATAATGTTGATTTACAAATGTGGATGGCACATATACCCTCCAAACTTGCTTCTGTGTGGAATGATGCACCCGAGGGTACAGTCCTCGGCAGCCTCACCTTTACGAAAGGCGGTGGCAAATCTCAAATTCAACAACGGAACCCTAAGACTGTTAGTAATAGCAACCGAAAAGTAAACAATAAGCACTTGATGACGGTCGACATAGCGCCCGAATTTGCAAACCAACATCCTGACTTACCGCCTAGATACACTATAGAAAATATATCCAAAAAGATCAATGGTGTGCTTCATCCATTCACACGACATAATTCAAAATCTAACGACTCAAAGATTTCCGATCAGAATCCCAGCAACATGAATAGCGATGCAAATAACAAAAATCTCGAAAGTGGGAAAAATAATTTATCAGCCTCTGCAATAACAATCCACGGTAGTGTTACCACTTCATGCCATTTCCAAATAGCTCACGATTCTCAGAGTGGAAAGTCAAACCTTAGACAAGGGCAACAATACAGAAACCTATGTAAGAAAAGGCTTATGGAAACCAATAGTCTTAAACGAGTTGTAAAGCCTGTCGATTCCTCAGAGCTTTCCTTGCGTAGAGCGACTGCTACAGCAGTGCTTACAGCTGGAAAAGGGTTTGGTAATGCAGTCCAACAGCACGGGAAGAGCCTTATTGAAGCACGAGAAAATAGTATCAATGGGAAGAAACGTAAAATTGAAATCATGGAAGGACAAAGTGTTCGAAGTGTTATTTTTGAATTGTTTTCATCTCGTAAATTTTGGAGTGTGAGGGAATTAAAAACTGCGAGTGGTCTTCTGGAAAAAGAAATCAAACCTGTTTTAAGTGAGCTATGTATGTTCCATAAAAAAGGAGATCATAGAAATTTATGGGAGTTAAGAAGTGAATATCAAATGCAAAATAATGGTGCTGATGATGATGATGGAGCCACTTCAAAATAAGTCTTTCTTTTAGTATTATTACATACCAAACACAAATTTATTATTCTGCATGCTAAATTTGAAGTGGAAAATAGATAAAAGGGGTTTATTTTATGAAATTATTTTATGATTATTTGTGTTGTATGCTGCAAGAATTATGATATATCTAACACCTTCTGATTTTAAGCGCTGCTCTAGGCGATCTCCTTGGACGGTGACTATTAGCAGCAGTAGTCTTTGTGCTTTCATCAGATTCTCAAGCTGTACCATGTTTTCTTAAACTTCCAGATATGGGTGAGGATTTTTTTCGCTTTTTGTCACGTATTTTTTCAATTCCATCTGAAGAGATTTGAGTATTTTCCGTTTCTCCTTTTTCTGGACTAGGTGAGGTATCTGCTGATAAGTTTCTTCTTCGTTTTCTTTTCCGTGGAGAGGGTGTTTTGAAACTCTGAAATTCATCTGGATTTTTTCGTCTACTTTGTGTTTCAGGCATAGATTGGGATTTTTTTGTTTTGTGATTGGATTTGCAATTAGAGGAGTTCAAAAAATCAACAGGTAGACTCTTCCCTCCTTCCTGTTTAATTTTTTCCTTTAAATCTTCCATCTTTTTCTTTAGAATGTTGGACATTCTTTGAGTCTCAGTCTCAATTACGATGTTGGCGTTGAGATTTGTCTTCAGTTTAAAATAATTAATTGGTCTAAAAATACCTTTATGATCTTCCTGTATACCCCTATGCATTATTTGGGTTCGTTTTATCTGTGTATCTTTTGGTAAATATTCCCCATTACTTAATTTCAGTATTGGATCCCCTTTGGCATCAACTGACAGGACTGTCGTTGTTCTCAATCCACGTTTATCACCTGCCACACACATATGAGAGTGATAACAAATAACATCTCCAGGTCGTATTGGTTCTTTCTTGCGAGATGGTTCAAGCGTTACGGCTGATGCGTACATATCATCATCGCTCATATCCTCATTGGAGCTAGATCCCCAGTCTTGAGTGTACGGTTCATCCAAATCATCATCAATTTCAGTTTCATTTTCATTTTTTTCTTCTATTGCTTTCAAAGCGTTTTCATCTTTTTCTCTTCTTAATTTCGAAGCATTTTCTTTGGCCAACCTCAATATCTTTTCTAATAAGAATATTTCGGCCCTTAGCAAAATATCTGTAGATCCACTCAAAGAACTATACCGATTTGGAGTTTTCTTCTTCAGATGTTGAATGTACTCGTCACATCTTTTTTGACACCATGTATTAGAAATATTACTTTTACCAAAATATGGGGTGAGACCTCCATTACTAGTCACACAAAACTTTCCCAATCCAGCAGGGAACATAATGTCTTGCACCAAGGTTGATTTCTGTTCATTCCACGGTGGCAAGCCCAATCCAAATGCTTCTTCCTTTGCACAGACACGGCATGGATATGATACTTTATTGAAACGGAACCAGAATAGTTTTTCGGGCGTAATGTTTTTAAGTTGCTTTGGCAAATCAATCACAGCCACTTTTTTCAAGGCTATACAATAACATTGAGCGTAAGAATAAATATATAAAACTCACAAGATCAGCTAAGGATCAAACTAACCTACTGCATTTCTAATGTCATCTTCATCATTAACCGGCTCGTCTTCCTTTTGATCATATTCTTCAACAGAAGTTTGAGTCTGCTCGGCTTCAGAATGAAATGTAGCCTTAGTATCTTGAGATGCAAACGGTTGAAAATTCAACAGGTCCTCATCATCGCTGCTTATTGAAGAATCCGACATGGGCATCTCTTACTTTTCAAAAGTGCCACTTAAGTCTAGTAACTTTGAATTTACCGCTTGTTTGCCAGTCTTATAACAGATCGGTATCTTTTCCTTAAGTAACCACGAACAATTACGGAACAACCGTTATTTAACTGTCGTGAAAGTCTAAATATTATTTATTTATGAATCTTGGCTGTATTTCAATTGTATGAAAAATGAGACGAATTGCGGTCCACCGTCGTCTCTGAAAAATCATAACGGGGTTTCACTTCAAAGCATTTGGGATGGATGTTTCTGCTTTCAAGCCTAAGTTTCATTATCATCCCTAATCTGTCGATTTCAAACCAAATTAAGCTGTTTTTGTCCTCTCAAACTTTTTGTTTAGGCTAAAGAAAAATTGAATTAATTTTGAAACATAACTTTCTGAGACTTCATCTTTTATCAGTTTTTGTATAATTTCATCATGAGTTGTTCTTTGTCATCCGGTGATGCACCCTCTCGGACTTTAATTTTGCGAATGCAGTGAATTCTTTCGGTTTTGTTATATAAAGAATACTGGACCGTAAAAATTATTTTTAACTTCAAGAAGAAATCTATCTGAATAATCAAATATGAGTGAAATGTTTCCCAGGAAGAGTCTAACTTTCAAAGGAAAATGTACACAGTCAAATAAATTATTAGCAACCTTTCGCAGTGGGTATTCATCAAGATATATGTGCGAGGAATTGATTTTTTATCCTCTATGAAATATATGGGTTTGTTTCGAAATAAAATCCCGCCAAAACCATCACGGGAGCTTAAACAATACGACATTTTATCTATTCCATGCTGTGGAAGTTTCATTCCAATGTACTCAATTTGAATACGAGATGAATAAGAACACTACTTCCATTTTGTTCTTGCTATGTGAGACAAGATTCTATTTTGAAAAAGTTTCGGCCTTCATTCACTTTAAGATAAAAACTAGTAATAAATTTTGAATGAATTTCGTTTTATGCTTTTCAGATAATTGATATTTACATTACAGCAGTCAATAACATCATTTCAGGAGATATCAATATGGAGAATCAAAACCTCAACGAAAATATCCCACAAGCCACAATCAACCTACAAAAAGACGAAGAAGATGCCAAAAAGCAATTCTGTTCTGCAGACGAAAAGATATCATTTTCCACTAAGGATTTTCAAAACAACCACAGCCTAGATCTCCCACAAGTAGATCAAAATTCATTAGAGGGGGGAGTGGAGAGGGAAGATGTAGAATTGGAAGAAGAAGAACCGAATTGGGAAGCTATTTCGCTACACGAACCTGCAAAAAGTGATGTCCCTATTTTCCTGTCAGCCAGAAATCGTCGTGAAATAGCATTTTCGCGGTTTAGTGAAGCGCTGGACGAATGTCATGCTTCCTTGAAACATAGTGTTGACGAGTTACTAACCACGGCGGCAAAAATTCATCATGACCAAAGCGAAAAATTAGACGAGCTCGAAATGGAAATTAAGCAGTATTGCGTAGGAAATGAACAGAAACGTGCTGTCATGCACAAAAGACTAGAGGAAAGTGCAACTGCAGCGCAGGGACTATTCTCTCAGTTACTCATGCGAGTTTCGCAACCATTTAGCAACGTTTGCGGTGACTTGAAGCAACGTTTAGAGAATCAAAAGCACGAAACTGTTTCGTGTCGTAAGAGGCCCTTCAAAGAATCTGAAGAAGTGAATGATTACAAACGTCCATGTAACATACAAGAGCAATTCATCGGATAAGTGTAGAATGCCCACATGATGATCAAACCTGCCCGTGTTGTCACAGAATTAATTGAGATTGTGCTTGCAAATAGGTTTTGTGTCACCACAATTTTGTACGTACCTGGTTGATAAGTAGGTATGGGATTCGGACATTTTCTCCATAACCATGACCAAAAGTTATTGTTGCGATCAAAAGAACAATTATTTCCGATTCTATTGCCACTTCTATGACGACTAATGCATGGGGCTTATGCTGGGAAAATGTGATTTATTTAATTTATGCAATATAAAAATACAAGGTTATTGTGAAGCTGATTTGTTCGTATTATTGACAAGCATGCCGAATAGACAGTGCCTGTACAAAGAACCTCAGCTCCGGTCACTGAAGGTAGAAGTAGTCCGACTTGATTTGTAATCTTCTATTGCTGATGATGATAAATTCACTGAAAATCCGGCAATTTCTTTGACCTTCTCTTGTCTCTTCCTGCGTTTTTCCAACATATTGTGTAATATTCTATGCTTGGGTCGATTCTTTTTCTTGTCTTTTTCATGTAACGTCATGGCAGTAGAGATCACAGCTTGCCAATCGATTTCATTTGATTTCTTCCCTTCTAACAATAATTTGAGTTTCTCTTTCCCCTCATCTTGTAATCTTCTATGCTTCTTTTCGCTAGATTCGAACATAGTGCAAGAAACAATCATAGTTGCGTCGTTATTTTGGTTTAATGTAACTATAATCCAGCACAATGACAGAACATGGATAGAATACAATTTGGTTAGAGAGTGAATTCGGTATTTGAATCAATAGAATAAGGTCATTCCACACAAATGCAGAACTCGATTCCCACCGATCATTACTTACAGATATAAAAATAGAAGGATAAATGCTGATACTTTATGGAGTGTCGGTGTTACGAGAGGTTTCCTGTTGTAGGCTTCGAAGGTTCACGAACGATTTAAAATGGGAATGAAAGGTGATTCTATGACACACGGAACTTGTCTTTGGATCATAAAAAATAGAAAATTTGGTGCAACTTTCGCACGGACCATGAATAAAAAAACGGGAGTCGTGGAGAGGAAACCACTTGATCGTTTATAATTTCAGTACTAACTTCGAGAGAACGTTAACGTCACGAGCTAATTTCGATCCTTTTAGCACGTTTGTGATAAGAGCCGTTAACTATATGTTATGTTAAAGCAACTTCCAAGTTCAATGACATATCTCTTACTCCAAGCTCTAAGTGACAAATGTATTTAGTAAAAAACTGAAAGGTACGGCAAGTAAGTCTTTTACTTCAAAACCTTAACCTTTGTAATTACTTAAGAAAACATAATTCATTTAGGAACTCTAAAAACATGACTACGGTTCAAATATGACGTAGCTTTTTTCACTCTTCTCATGCGTTTAGATCATGCTTAAAATTCTTAATTGATATACCGTGTACCGTGCCAACATATGAATATATCTATAATTTTGAGCAATAGGTTTTCTTTGCATTGCTTAAAAAGGTGGGAACATGAAGGAAGAGTTTTGGCTAAAAAAATCAAAGGGATAATTTATATATATATATCATTATTAATTAAAGATGCGGGAAAAGAGAAGGACTGTTGTGGTATACGTCGTATGTACAACTAAGACATCGACAGAGAAATTCGTAAAAGCTGGATGTGATTGATCAAATTTTATTTTGTGATCATTGTGGTTATTGTGATCATGGAAGAACAAATATCATGATGACAATGTAGTCAAGACATGTGGATTGAAGAGAACTTTGGAAAATAATGATTTCCCAGTTGAACTACATAACTTTTTCTCGAGTCAGTAGTCAGTCCCATCACTCACTTGTTGACTCACCTTCGATTCTGCTCTGGATAGGAAAAGAACAATATCGAGGAGATAAGCTATGAAATACAAATCCACACAGCGTGGTAATGATCAGTAAATATAAGAGTCTTGGAACCGCTAGCGAAAGCGTATAACCCAAAAAAATCAACGAAAAAAATAAATTCAATAATTGTTATATTCCATATCAATAGATTATGAATCAATCACAATTTGAAAGACTTGCTTCAAGCTTTCTGAGTCCACTCCAAACATTGCCCTAAAAACATCGTACAAGAGAAATTGTCCAGCTATAATGCTACCTGCCCAAACGCAACGACTTCCTAATCCTCTGTACAATGTTCCCACTCCGCCTTCTGCAACCATTATTTTACATCCGTCTATTACACCTAATGCCTTTCCTTCTGATGAGTTTCGCGCTACATAAGTTAATACACAATCTGCCGGTTGCGATACAATGCTTGAGATACATCCGGCAAATCCCCCCGCCAACAAACTTATCGTTAGTGATCCAGCACTTCCTGCTGCACTCCAATCACTGGGTGCAATTAAATTTATAGCATCAAATGCTTTTTCAAAAGCTAAAAATTTCATGCTTCCAAACACGACTTGTCTTGTTAAAAGTGATGGAAATCCTGCATACAAATTACCCAATCCTAAAGCAGGATTTTCTGAGGCTATAACAGCAGCTGTTCCTGTTACTCCAAGAGGAGCATATGTTTGTGGTTCTGCAACAGCACGAATTCTGCAAGCTTCCAGAGGAGTCAATCCTAAACTTGCTAAGACAGCACTCATAGCTCCTGCAAGGAGAGCTATAATTTCTTCAAAATTGCCTGTGTCGCCCATAACTAAAAGAGGTAGTAGACCACAGAGTGTTCTTTTAAAGAATGTGTAAGATGGATATACACTGACACCGTACCATAAATAACCCAATATTGTTGCTTGAAACCCTAGAAAAAGTCCCGACACGCCCTCTTTCTCTAATATTGATTTTGCACTTTCCATAATCTTATTTTGTTTTCCTTGCCCATCGTTTGTGCTTAAACTTGCTTCGCTATCTTCCGATAAAAACATTGGATCTGTTTGCATACGCGTTTTTACTACATCGAGTGGAACAACAACAGTATGTGTTAACGAACACCCTAACCCACCTGCAAGTCCAAAAAGAGCGTATATTGTAGGTGTGAAAGTTGGTCGTGTTCTTGTTAGTGGTTTTAAGTTGGTGATGCCAATAGATGCATTAGATGCATTATCTCCATCCGATGATATTGTTGAAAATTCTAGTGGCGAAATCCCATCCAATGGCTCAGTGAGCTCAGGCTTCAATCTGAATGAGTTAGAAGTACTAGAATAACCTATGGTGTAGGGATGCGGTAAAAGTGCATATTTGTCCTGTGGTAACGATAACTCATTCTTGAATGTTTGCATATCTAAGTGTGACTCTATTTTTCTCAGTTCTGTAATCGGTTGATTTTCAGCGGGCAACAATGAGAATAAAATACCTATATGACGTTCAACACTGTCACTGACGTTTACATTTTTGCTTTGCGAAATTCCATTTTCACAATATTTAGAAATAAAAATTTGAGCAAGTTGCTCAAACCCAGTCTTTCCATCATCAATTTTTTCCTTACTTGACAAAAATAATAGGATAGCATTATGAACCACTCCAACTAAGGAATTAAAAAAGTCATCAATTTGCTGTTGCTCTTCTGCAGACATGGCTTCTTTGCTCACTTTTTGAAGATTTTCATCCCACATATTTCGCATTGCTGGGTCATATTGTATTAGAAAACGGCATGCATAATTAAAAAAAGAGGGTGGGATGGAATCATACTCCAAGTTATTTACATCAGTCAAATCAGAGGAAGAAAAATTCATGATCGTTTTATCGTTATCATTCCAAACTCCCTTTCCTAGCTTCATTTTATCTGTGTACGATGTGTCAGTTGCCGCGAGAGCTGGGCTAGCTTCTCTAGATGTGAGGTATGATGTTAAAGAAATAGCTCCCATAAAATTTTTGAGCGCTCTTCTTCGATTTATATCTGTATCCTTTTCCAGAAATATAGAATCCTTTATTTTCACCGGTCTTGATATTTGCATTGATTTTATTTTCGACTTTTCTTGGCTTGAAATGACTTCATGTTCTTGTGACTCTTGAAGTAATTTACATGGAGGAAACTTGAAGGTTCGGCGATTTGGGAAATTCAAATGATGTTGGCCATTTATATTCTGAAAAATGTGTAGTTGTTTATCAAGATATTCGTGAGAAATGTTCTTTGTCAAAAATATTCTCGTTCCGATCATTGATGATGAGAACGCCGAAACCCCCAATAGCCCAGTCAACAAAAGGAAGAAGCACCTCTTCAAAATTGTTTTCATTTTGATGTTTCCATGTAGAGCACTTTTCGAACAAAATCGAACTTTTTTTCCTTCAATCATTAAATGTATTGAAGTTTGTTGTGTTCGAATGAAATGCCGACGAAGGAAAGAGTAAGCTATCACGTCTAATATTTTGCAAATTCAACTATATAATATCCAATTAAATCTACCTGCTCATAAGAAACAACAGCAGATCTTCTCTTCACATAATTTTGTCATGTACTAGGTCACATAAAACCTGCTGTTTTTTCTTTATGAAACTACTTACGTAGAATACATACTGCTGTCTCTTCCGATCGAGAATGTCACCTCTGGTTGAAGTTGTCTGCTGTAGCTATAGCATCTATGTATCTAATTTTCAACGAATGGCGGAGTTTATTTTTTAGAGATCAGCACAGGAAAAATACTCTCAATAAAATGGAAAAAGAATCGTGGGTAATAAATACACGTGTAATAAATTATAAAACATGTAGAAATTCGAAGGATTTAATGTAGACAACGCATTAGAAAGTTCAGCTTGATTGACTTCAATGTATCAGAGTGCAATTAGGGGGAACCCATACTAAATTCTCCCGTGATGACGTTTTGAGCAAAACAAGTTATTAAATCCTACTTACTACAGTATAGACGAACACAAACATTTATTCTCTTTTCTCTAAAGAAATGTTCAAAGTGAAGAAAGGGCTACATTACCTTGATCAGTGAACTTGATTCTTCCCACAATTACAAACGAAAAAGTTCGCCATGAATACATTAATAAGATCAATAGTGCTCGCATTTCTCTACGGACCTTCCACAGCAAATGGTTTTACTACAAACAAAGCAGTGACTACCTCATTCATTTCTAAACCAACCCAAACTGACATGCAGACACGAATGAGCAAATCTGAAATGAAGGCATTGATAGATCCTACTATAATGGATGCTCTTTCTTCTACTTCCTCACAAATTGCTACAATCGATGCAGATATTGCTAACATTGCAGATGATCAGTTTGGTCTAGTTTTTGCTGGTGGTATTGTAGTTATGTTCGGTGGAGTGTTTTCTGCACTGGCTGTTGGTTTCATTTTAAATGCAGGTCAAAGCTATGGACGAGTTATCGCTGATTCTTATGCTGAGGAAGGCAGTGGTGATGATCCATTCGCTGGTATGAGTGATGAGGACAGGGCGAAAGCTGAAGAATTGTTAGAGAAATTGAGAGCAAGCAAAGGTGGGAGTAAAATTCCTGAAAACTTAGGATCAAAGACACCAACGATTGCATCTAATGAAAGCAGAATCTCAGAAGAACAAATGCAACCTATTGCACAAGAAAAGAAAGAGAAAGTCTCAATGTTTAGTGACTACGACGATTAAGTTGACACCATATCGATATTTTTGAAATGCAATAGGAAATGGAAAGATGAATAGAATAAAACAACTGTCACAATACAAATTGAATTGAGTTATTGATTTCTTAATACGAATGGACAAATACATGAATGTAAGATATAAATCCTTCAAAATAGAACACAATTTGAAACATTTTCCATAAAACACAATCCTCTCTGTGATGAACATGAATTGAAGCCACGAGCAAATAAGGACGAGAGAACGTAATCCCCTGCATTTTACCACCTTGGATAAGATAAAGTAAAAATAATAAATTAACGATGCTATACAACATGAAAGTTATCGAATGATGAGATCTTGAATTTCTGCTTAGAATGATCGCCGAACCTTAAAAAAAGCTCTTGTTTTAACAAACATTCTATGTTTAGTAAAAAATGCTTTCTTCCTAATATTTAGAAAAGGTGACATTTTCAAAGTTCTTATCAATATTTCTTTTTTAAGTACAGTTAATTTTGCATGTGGTACGCAATCTCTAGGGGTTTATAATGACACTCCTTCCTTCTATATCCCAGATTAGCTAATTGAGATTTTGAGATAACAAGAAGGTATTGAGTTACATAATGTCTTTTTGGCGAGTTAGTTCCATTGCGCAGTAGCTGCGGAAGCTTGAGCAGTGCCAGTCCTTGATGCCCTTGTATACATATCTAGGGGGTATTCAACGGTTGCCAAATTCTTCACACGGATTGCATATCCAGCACCTGGAGTCTCAAATACCAAGAATAAGGGATTTTTCTCTCCATTACTGGCGTAAACGTCGAACTCTTGCTTGATATTATTGGGTCCGAGTAGCAACTCAACCTTGGCCTTGAGATGCTTTCCCTTTGTAGTAAGCATGACTTGAAGCTCTTCAACTTCCGCAGGAAAAGTTTGAACCTTAATGGCTCCTCCCTCGATGTAAGTAGCTTGTTCGTATTTAATGTCTGTGGTTGAATCTGCAAGAGGGGGGACTGCGTAGGAGCATGCTGCAGTAAGTGATTGAGTGTAAGGGCCTGCATTTTTAATTTCAACATTACAAGCATACTTTTTGGTTCCAACCAATACTTGAATAGGGTATTCAGCTCCATCTTCACTATGGGCCGTAAGCTTGTATGGGGTATAATCAGGACCAAGCCAAAGATTAACCTCAGTTGTAAGTGGACGAGCAGAAGGAGATTCCATAGCAACTTGAACTACATCACGAGTCATGTCACTCATACTGAAAGTATGACGGGTTTCTCCCTCAACACGTTGCAAAGGACTGATTTCCTTTAAGTTCCAACCTGCGGTTTTGCTCACATAACCAGGGCTAATGCCAACCAAAGCGTGCGTGGTGGAAGCGAGGAATAGAGGAGCTAGGAAGGCGGCGGTGAATTTCATGATGGGTTGAGTATTTGTGCTAGAAACGAGGTTCCGGGAAATAGATAAAGTATGGTGTATGTTGGAATTTTTAAATCAGCTATGTTGATAGATTATTTAATTTAATGAGCAAACGGTTTCAACACTAAGAAAGTATATGTTTCGTCGTTGATATTTTTAGCTCTTTTTATTAGCAAAAAATGGTTTTTAGGAAACTTACGTACTTGATCTCCAACAAAGAACACAGCATCAATCTACGGCAAATCCACATACGTACTAAAAAAAAACTGGTGTATGTTTATTGAACGAGCTAAAGTATTAAATACTTAGAGAAATCATTGTTTGGAGGTATGATGTCAATCCGAACAAAATGATGCATCCTCGTGCGTTTGTAAGTAATTAGAAGCTTTATGAAAATATTTAGATGTCATCAGAAGTTGTCAACATTCAAAGATTTTGTATCTTTCCTTATGGCGCTACGTACGATAGCCAATATCCAAAATTGATGAAAAAGATATCGTCGCCCAAGGATTCCTTCATTATAAACGTATGGTGTGCTAACAATTCATTACTTTTTTTATCAATTATTCCATCCCTCCATAGGGTGTTTCCATTCACTTGAACTGCCTCAATTACATATTTCAAGGACCTAGGTACTTCAACACAAAATGTGATATCTTTAAACAAACTTTTCACTTTTGCTTTAAATATTCTCATAGCCCTTACAAACCAACATGGATAAATGGTGTCTTTTGCACCATTTAAAACCTCTTTTAGTATTTATCAAATCTTTTTTGTGAGCATGATATCTTAAAACCGTGAGAGGTCATTTGTTCATTGTGGAGGTACCAAATATTTTTAACTTGTTTGTGATCTAAAATCTGTTTGAATGAATACAACTCTGTATTCTCTTCCTGATTCTGACTATAATGTTTAATTAATTTCTTGTAAGTAATCAATTCTAGTACACCATTACTATTCAGAAACTATAGTA
>Ga0115008_10001353_pt1 | contig 19723 bp, 15 predicted proteins | sample FraStrMetagenome_FD_87164 | JGI IMG/M metagenome (GOLD analysis project Ga0115008, IMG submission 87164) | Marine eukaryotic phytoplankton communities from Arctic Ocean - Fram Strait ARC3M Metagenome | ecosystem: Environmental > Aquatic > Marine > Oceanic | place: Fram Strait | collected...
AGTGAATGATATAGTGCTCGCTCGTTGGTAACGCACTATACCAATGAAAGTGAATGATATACCGGTAGTGCGTTACCAATGAGCGAGCATATCGCTCGCTCGTTGGTAACGCACTATATCATTCACTTTGAATGCTCGCTCGTTGGTAACGCACTATATCAATAAAAGTGAATGATATACCGGTAGTGCGCTCGTTGGTAACGCACTATATCATTCACTTTGAATGCTCGCTCGTTGGTAACGCACTATATCAATAAAAGTGAATGATATACCGGTAGTGCGTTACCAACGAGCGAGCACCCACATAGTAAGGTGCTACCCAATGCTAGCATCTCGAAGTACTCTCTACTCTAGGGGTAGAGTCCGTGGGGGAGTAAATCTCCAAGGTTGGTGGCCTTGGTTATTCACTTTTATTAATATAGTGCGTTACCAACGAGCGAGCATCTCGAGATGCTCGCTCGTTGGTAACGCACTATATCAATACTTACATCTCCCTGAAGGGAGATGTCTCTGAAAAGATATGCAGTTGAACTGCATCATGTAGCTACTAAGCGCCTCCAAGGGAAAATCGGTACATGAATGTAAGCTCCCTTCAGTGAAATGGATTGTATATCGGGTTCGATTCCCGACACTGAAATTCGTTTTAGTGCAGATAGAACCACATGATTTTTTTTGGTCGCTCTAGGAATATAAAGGATCTCAGTTGTTATCATTACGCTTATTTTCATTTCTCTACATTCATATCGATCTTTATGTCAACGAGGTTTGGTGCTTGTGTTAGTCATTCGGCTTAATCGATGGTAGTGGGAACTCTGCTCAGATCTTCAAATATTGCTTGACGCGAATTCGATTATCATTATTTATTTTATTCATTTCACCTATACCGGTAAGCACTTACATGATTCCATGTCTCTCCAATTTACATGTGATGTAAATAGTTTCAAATTTTTTTTTTAAAAATTGGTTCTTCCACATCCTACGAAAGCCTACGCAGGAAAAATACTAATTTAGCCATCTGCGCCCAACCAAAGACAACTAAGACAACAACTCCCTCATCCTTGAACTCTCAACTCTTTTTTCGCCCTCTCTCCCCTCTCTATCTATTCAAAAAACAAACTACCGCACTCACTCACTCACACACTGTGAATTACATGTCTACGCGATTCTAAGAAGAAGCGTTGAGAGAAGAGGGTGTGTAAGAGAGAGAGAGAGAGAGAAATGAATCACAAGGATGAATTGAGTAAACCCATTAATTTGGCAAAAGTTCTGTTATCCAAGGCAACAAACCAATCAGTCCATGACGATAATAATGATGATAATGATAGAGGAGCATTAACGAACAGCACCAGTAACTACCAATCTCGGTATCATCGTCCATTGCATGAAATGGATGGACTGTCGAGTATGGATATCCTGCACGAATCCTATGTGGCAAAGGCCAATTCAAATAATTTACATGAGATTCCCCCGAGCAAGTACCAAGATGAGACACAGACGCAGACGCACACGCAGTACAAGGGAGATTATTACAAGAGACGAGGGTTGGAAACGCCATTGGTATCCGTACGTCGTGCACCAGTATCGTCATCGTCGTCGTCGTCGATGGATTTGAGTTTGTGGAGGGAACGAAAGTTAAAGCCTCATCATCGGCAGAGTAGCAATCATTATAGAGCATCTGTAATAGAGGATGGGGTTGTACCGGAACAATATTCTCGGAATCGGAGTGATTCTTTGCGTTATGTGAAGGAGGAGGAGGAGAATGTGGAGGGGGGTCCACAAGAAATATCGATGATTTATCCGAATATGACTCCTGCCAATCCTTTGAAATCTGGTGATATGAATGAAACGCAATATTACTCGGCTGTGAAATATAATGATTTAACTGCTGATGATAATGCCAAAAATAATGCTCGAAATCGTTTGAATGTGAGTGCTAGTATGGGTAGACGTCGTACAGGGATTGGTATTGGTACTGGTACCGGTGTTAATGCTGTTCAATCTACTCCGGCTATGAATCAAAGTCATGCTAGTAAAAATATATCAAATTTGAGTATGGATTCTTCTTTTCCAAATCAAAAGCATATGCTCGGTCTCGTTGGTACGTAAACTTTAATGAGTTTCTTTCCTATATTTCAAATTGGCGACTAATCGTTTTTCCATTAGAGACTTTGCAAAACAATCTGCATCATGCTCGTCAAGTTCGAAAGACGCAGGATGAACATATACGACATTTGAATTCTACGATAAGTGATTTGCGTCGAGAAGTGTCTAGTCGGGACGAACGAGAAGCTGCTATCACTAGTGAAGTTCAGAACTTTGTAAATGATGTCGTGAAAAATGTGAAAAATTTAATGTTGAATGACGAAATATCTGGTCATATTGCCAACAAAAAGGATATGAGCGCCACTATAGATGATGTAGATAAAGGCGAAGTCTATGACGATGATATGAATGAAGTGGAAAGACAACGAAAGCGATTGGGAAATGCAATGGGTCACTTACTATTTCTCGTTTCCAAGGTAAGCAATTCTAAAGAAGTCGAACATCGAATAACCGAGGCGAATCTGCAGTTGGAGCATACAAAGTACGAGTTGCATCAAACAATGGAAAGACAACATGTGGCAAAGGAAGAGCTCGATATCCTAACGATGTCAATTGACAAGGCACAACGTCAGTACAAAGATGCAAGAGACAAATTGCATGTCATCGATGCAGATGTTGCGCGTGCGGAGGAACGCCAGATTGCGTTAGGGGAAGAACTGGCAAGCATGCAAAGTCATTTAGAGGCTCAAGAACTCGCAACATCCAAATCGATGGATGCTTCAAAACGAGCGAATGAACAGTTGAAATTGTGTAAGGGAAAAATTGAAGAATTAATGAGTGAGATGGACCGTTGCGATAAAAGCGTAGCCAGCAAAGAATCTGAAATTCATATGGCTACAATGAAGCTGCAAAAGATTGAAGAAGAAACTAGAAATGCCAAGCAAAGGTGGCAACTTGAGCTGACCGATATTGAAACCGAGAAAGAAAAAGCACGATCCCTTATGGAAGAGTCGAGAAATTTGATGAAGCATGTTCAGGAGGAAAAGGTTTTTGTGAACAACCAGCACGCATTGTTATCTGCACGTGAAGACGACTTGCACGAAAGGGAGACGCAAATTAGAACAGCTGATGAAGAATATGCCAAGATGCAAGCGATTTTAGATGAACGCGCAAAAGAATTGGAAATGGAAGATGAGCAGATGAAGATATTGCAAGGGCAAATTTTCCAGATGCAAAGTGTTCAGATGGAAACCGAGCAGGTACAGGAAACTATGGCAGCCGAATTGGACGAAAGAGAAAGGGAGTTGACTAAATTCGAAAAAGACCTCAAAGCTACAACTCTTTCGATCGAACAACAACGACGAAAATTGGTTAGTAACGAGGAACAACTAGACAATCGTCAAAAAGAATTAGATGACATGGAAACGGAGGTTCACGAGCAAGCATTAGCATTGAAAAGAGCGGAAGAAGCTGTTCAACGCACACGTGACACTCTGGACGCTTCCATTCAGCAAACGCGTGAAAACGAAAAGAGCTTATCAGGATTAGAGATGAAGTTAAAGAGCGAAGGCGAAAAATTAAACGAAAATCGACTCGAACTCGAGCAAAAGAACTCATCTCATCAGGAATTAGTCAAGGTATTTGAAGTCGAAAAGGGAAAGCTTTCAAAACAAATCCAGAAACTGAAAGAAGATAGAGAAGAGTGGGAAAAAGAGACGTATGAAAGAGAAAAAGTGCTTGATGACGAAAAGAATCGTCAGTCACAACATACCGATGAACTTACCGCGTTAGAAGACGCCATTAAAGTTCGTCTAGAGGAAACCGTTACGAGAACAAATGAGTTATCTAAGCACGAGGTCATGCTTACCAATCGTCTAAAAGAATTGGATGAGAGAGAAGTCAAAATCGCTACCCGTGAAAGAACCCTCGGATCAGCATTGCAGAGTCGTTCTGTGGAAGAAGGACGATGGCAGCAACACATTTCCGAAGCAAAAGTTGAACTGGACTTGGTCCGCGGACAAATAGAAGAAGGCAAGCGAAAGCTTGCCACTGCGGAGGATGAATATAGACGGATATCTTCAGATGCGCGTACTATTCGTGCAACACTGAAATCGAAATTATCAAGTTCCGAAAAGCAATTGGAATTATTGAAAAATCGGCGCGATACTTTGAAAGAGGACTCAACAAGGCTTTCTTTGGAATCGACAGCTAAGCAAAAAGAGGTGTTATGCTTGGATAGGTCGCTGGTTGAAGTGCAAGAAAAGGTATGTATTCAATTTGATGACTTATTGTGATATTTTTGTTGTCTTACCTCTCTCTCTCAACTTATCTGTAGATATCCACTGCTGAACACTCTTTGAAGTCTCAACAAGATGCTTTGAAACAAATTCAAAACGAAATCAACAGGAAGAATGAAGAATATACAGGGTTGCTTTCCTCAATTGAAAAGGAGAAAGTCGATTTTCAGAAATCGATGGCAGACCAGGCTTCATCTGCGAAGATCGAGTTCGAGCGTGCTCGCCAGCGTGTTGATAATTTAGAGAAAAACAACGAAGAGAAAGCGAAGCTATTAAGACGATCTCACGAAGACTTAGAATTGGAAAAAAGAAGAGTTGAAACTTTATCAATGGATTTGGAAAGGGCAAAGGTTGAGCTTCAGGATGAAATAGAACGAATTGAAAAAGAAAAGGAGAACATCTCTTCTAACAAACAAGAGTCCATTCGTCTCAAAGAATCATTAAAATATGAACGTGAATCACTTCGTACATCGGAAGAAAGGAAGAGGAACGATTTGGAGACATCAAGAAACAGTATTCTTGAATTAGAGCGCGAAAAGTTTCACATGGAGCGAAAGATTTCCGAACTGACCGTGAAATGTTCTGTGACCGAAGAGGCGAAGCGTCGCACAGACGAACTGCTAAAGTCCGCTGAACATCAAACAAGTCAACTTCAATTAAAAGAAAACGAGCTCAATTTAAAGATCAGTGAAATCGACGATAGGAGCGCTGCTTTGGATTTAAAATTTAAAGAGATACAAAAATCCGAAGCAGTGATCGAACAAAAATTGAAAAAACTTTCTTCTCGAGAACAAGATATTAAGGTCAGGCTTGAAAATTTGTACCTTCAAAAGTCTGCTTTCGATCAAGAATTGGATGCACTCAACGTTCGAAAAAAGAATTTAGCTACTCTTGTGATTGCTAATGTGTGCTTTCGAAAGCACATGTTTGACTCGAAGATGGCTTTCTTTCGTTGGTATCAGACAAGTCAGTTTTTTCAAAGTAGAGACCTGCTTGAAGAGAAGACAAGGGTTGCTACCGAAACTGCCGCACAACTCAAAGATGAAGCAAAGAGGTATGGCTCAATGATTTTCACTTATTTGTTGAAACTCAGTTTTTATGGCATTGTTATAGGTTGTCGATAAATTTCAGAGAGAAGGAGGCAAAATTAAATGAAAGGGAAGAAACAATTAGACGAAATGATTCTGAACTCAACGAGAGCATAGCAAATGCCGAGAAAAAATGGATTGATATCGAAAGAGCATCCGAAGACCTGGAATTGAGAAGAATAGATATGGAGTCTAAAGAAAAAGAATTAAAGAATGTCCAGGTCGACTTAGAAGAGGAAATGAAAAAGCTTGAAAATTTTGACCGTGCGGAGAGCACACATCGTGAGGAAAATGAAAACTTAAATGAACAGCTGTTCGAGTTGGAAATAACAAATCAAGATTTGGTTTCGAAGGTCAAGGTCGCCGAAACAAAAAGATTGACTTTAGAGGAGTCAATATCAAAATTGAGAGAGGGAAGACTCGAAATCCAGCGAAAGAACCACGATGTGAGTTATCGAACTTTGTTTAATTCTTTAGTATTGGCGAGATATTATACGCTCTAACATTTTTAATGGAACAGCTTCAAACAGAGATGTCGAAACTCTCTGAAAAGTCAAATGAAAATCAAAACAGGGACCTATTGAAGCTCTTAGAACAACAAAAGTATCTCGAAAGTTACGAAGAGAAATTAAAGGTTTGGGAGCAAAATCTACAGTCGCAAGCATCAATAATGAATGCGAGAGAAAATGAAATAAATGCAAGAGAATTACGTGTGATAGATCGGATGTAGACCCTCGCAAAGTATTTTCCAAATAGTGTTGTAAAATTATTGTTTAGAGTTGTTTCACTTGTTTTATTATCATTCATCAGTATATGTATATATATTTGAAGAGACAATGTCGATTCGATGAAATTAATCTTTCAGAAATATCATTATTTCATGAATTTTGTGGCTTATTATTCGAAAAGAATACCAGAAACAAACCGAGGCGATGCCAATTTTTTGCGTTTCTCTTATGTGCGTGCAGGTCTCATAATAGGTCTAGAATTGAACTTATGCAAACTACTAGAAGTCATGTGCCATGTCCCGTCATCGAATTTAACATGGTTAATCGTTGCTACCTGGTGCTCCAGCAGATACTCTTCCCATCACTATACATGTATCACTTATTTCTTCTTAAAACAATTCACTTATAAGCCATGTTCAAACAATGAAAAATTTGTGAGAGAAACCAGGTCTGAGTAAGACAAGGTTCGACAGTAGGTACTCGCACCAAGCAACGTCCCTGAACACCAATTATTTCACTTCCACTTAAAGAACGAAAGTTGGTATTTTTCAAATTAATTGTGAAAGAAGTTTGTTTTGGGTCAATATCATAACCTAAATCGTCCACCTGCGAGCTTTTTTCTTCTTGTCTCACTGACACAATGCTGTCTTCGGAGCTATTATGAATATTGTCGTCAAAAAAGATGTGTTGGATATCTCTATTTTTTGATCTTATCCAAACTGGCTTCCCAGCACTTGGTGCGTATTTGTGCGAATGCCAAAAATTGTAGTCATCTTGGATGCCACAAACAATTGAATCCGAACAGAGACTATCTCTCTTCCTACCTTCAATAATGTCCAAAACGTTCTCATCACCGAAAGCGACAACCTTGCCGCTTAAATCATCTACTGATGTGTCGTAGTCAGTGTCTTTATCACTCCATGCAGTTAATTGATAAGATATTGATTCTCTATCACTCTCTTGAACCTTCTTCCAACGACCTCGATACATAAGTGTCCTATCCAGCTTCAACCTAGAACAACGAAAGTTAGGAAAGTACGGATGCTTCCCTTCACCAAATGCATTGATAGCATCAGCAATTGCTGCAAGGTCACTCCCAAACGTTCTTATAACGATGCGTATCTTTCGTTGATTCACCTCATCATCCTTCAGCAAACGATACAAACATTCAAAAAAGGCAGGGAGAAGAAAGTGATGTATACCATCATGACTTATCCTTTCATCAATTCCACCACCTAAATTATTATTATTATCATTATCATTACTATACTCCTCACCAATCAACAACTTCTTCCGAATCACTTCCTTCACACCCACAAACATTTTACCATGCGGATGTTCCGTAAACACCTTGGCATTCTTCTTATAAGAGGTTTTATAATACGGACAACAATATTCCGGCCAATTCCATTTAGTATACATATTCGACCATCCTATTATATCTTCATTACCAGCAGCAGCACCACCACCAGCATCACTACTACCAATTGGAGTACCATCCATCCAATGCGTCGGTTTCACCTCACGAAGAGGCAACGTACGTTGATCCTCTGGTATTCGACAAAAGGCGGATTTGGCTATGATTTTGTTCAAACTTTCTTCTGCCGAGTCGCCTCCGGCGGCATCCTCCACGAGTAACGTTTCGTTCACGTCAAAGTGTATGACGAGTAGCGAAGGGAGGTCATTGTTGGTTATGGTGCGGGCTGGATTGTAGTGCAATGCCTGGCGGTTGGTTTCGGGGATCATAATATGTTTTGTATGTATGATTATGAGTAGAGAGGATTGTTTTGTAGAGCTGTTACAGGAGCAGCGTGTAGCGTGTTGATCTTCTGGAATATGCCAGTGTGGGGAAAAATTATTCAGAATGCATGTATATTAATACGTGTGTGGGAACTCTGCGTACTTTTGAGCTAAATTAATATTTACCGGGACAATTATGAACGCGTGTCTAAGGCTATGGAAGGGATATTTTAGCTCTTTTCGAGCGTACACATATGTGAAGTATATAACATAGATAACTAATGCACTCGGGTGCTCACAAACAGAAACAAACTTCTTACCGCACTCCAACATAAGAAGTATACTCTCCAGTCTCCAGTATCCTAAATCTATAGGAGCAAGAGAAACCAAGAACATCCTACCGGATGATCGAGGAAAAGGCCATGTTTGGTTTAGCGGCAGGATTTTATACAGTGTATTTGGCTGCACCTGAGTGTAACGTGTTAATCATAGGCAATGAATCGGCTGGAAAAACGGCTTTGTTGGAAAGGCTGAAGGTTACTGAGTTTCCAATCAGTGTAAACGATGAGAAGGTGAATGATGGGGTTGTAGAAAATTCGAGGAATATGACGGAATCTATTGTAAATGCTGTGGCATGTACACCTACTAAATTAAGGAGGGTCGCGAGCAGGAAGAAGAATAAGAAGAAAATGTTACCGCTTCATAAAATTCGTCCAACTAGTAAGTTTTGAGATTGATTGATTTTGGAATTTTGAATGTATGTTCAATGATCAACAAATGTTCTGTTTCAGTTGGTTGTAATTTTGGCAAAACTGAAGCATTTGGTGTCAAGTGTGTATTTTGGGATGTTGGGGGGAAGATGCAACCTTTATGGGAACGATATTATAAGGATTGTCACGGGGTTATATTTGTGAGTCTATCATGCGTTAACAGTTGTTCTTAGAGCTAGTACTTACTTCCTAGTTTTTTTTCTCACTGGTACGCAATCTGACTCCGCCTCTTTCCAGGTTTTAGATTCAAAGGAGTGTCGTTACATGTGTGGAGATAGAGAACGAGATATGAAGGCAAAATCGTCCATTTCAAATTTTCAACAAATACTTGCGAAAACATGGAAAGACAAACGATTGCGCAGAAAAAATATACCGCTCATGGTATTTGCCTCGAAAAGAGATTATCCTGACAAAGATGAAAAAGATAACCTTGACGACGATATAACTGATGATTCTTCACATGCATTTGACGAAGAAGACATTTTGTTGGAACCAAACGAGTTGGAAAAACTCGCGCTGACAGCGATAAATGACAGTGAAAATGAAACATCTCATTCTTTCGATGACGATTATTACAAGCATAATTTGAAAGTGTTTGGTGGTTCATCGAAAACAGGAGAAGGGGTCAATGAAGCGATTCAGTGGCTGATGGAGGAACTAAAAATTAGATTTAACCAAAGTCGGCGGCACTCACTCTGACAAGATTAATAAATACATTGAATTGGACATTTTCTAATCAAATAAGACTAAAACCCGAAATTCCTTGCGTGCACGCAAAAAAGGTTTGAAAATCGAAATCGTCCTCTTTCGTTCTTCCAGTCGAAGAGCGCAAATCTTAATTCGAATATTGAATCAGTAGTCAGAAACGATAATTTAAAATCAAACATTCATCATAGGATTTCTAGGATCGAAACTTCAAAGAAACGCGGACTTAATTTATTTGAAATTCTTTTCTGATTGAAATAACTTGCACAATACACCTATTCGAGTTTTCCCTGCTTTTCCATCTCAGCTACCATCTTTATGTAAGGATTTTTGTTCTCATTTACAATATTCACATACCACATTTTGTTTCGTCCTTTTAAGTGCGTCTGTCTCAAGACAATATCATTATTTTGACGTAATATTCCTTCTACCTCACGCATTGTTTTCGGATTACTGTCATAATACATGGAAATGAAACGACCTTTGTCATAATAGCGCATACCGGTCACTTGATCCTGATATTTTGCCTTGAATCGGTGAGGCAATTCACGTATACCATGATTTTGTACTCCTCTAGAGAATCAAAACGTTTCAATTAACTTTGAGCATCGCACAAATAACCCAATCCACACCTATATAACCTTATCAAGCTCACCTCACTATACCACCTTTATCCACAATTTGATTTGATACAGTCTTTACCAACTCCGTCAAATTTTTAAACGCTACATTCAAAAAAAAGAAAAAAATGTGAAGTTTGAACCAAAGAGTTAGGGTCGTCTTATTAATATATATAAACGTTGGTACTTACGAGTGGTATTCTTCGTAGTCATTACTAGCTCGTAAAATACCATGTTTTAATCGATTACCAATGAAGAGACAGTCAGCGAATATGAATAGTGGTAATATTTTTATGAATAAGTTAGATGAGACGGATATAAAAGTCTGTTATGCTGCGTTGGTATTCTGTTGTAATCAAAATGCTATGATGTGAAAATAAATCAGAGGTGTCGTAGTGGACTCTTCGAGTGTGGTTATCCGAGCATCGAACAGCAGACAGTAAAGCTCTCATATGACGTCATATACGAACGTTCATGACATACCATTGCCATTGAATCACCCATCACAAATCCATGCAGAAATCTTCCTTTTTCTTTCATAATATTTAAAGTTTTTAAGAGATAACATGGGCGATGATGAATGGGCGTGCTTCGGGAGTGATAGCAGTGACGAGGATGATAGTGCAGTGATTCAAACGGATGACAAAAATGAACCTACAAATATGACTGCGGACATTTTCGATGATGCGGAACATGATGACTGTCATTCCGCTACTGCTTCTTTGGAAGAGGATCAACGTTTGGTTGGTTTTATCGTAACTAAGTTCTTAAAGGCAAATTCGAAAGTACCGATCAGTAAAAGACGGGTCATGATTTTTGATGGAGGGCAGGAAAGTGAGATGGGGGCTCGATGTCGCCAATTGTGTCAGTGTTTTTCATCGAGAGATGTCGAAGTTATCACGTTTCCATATGATAAAAGTGAACATTTTCAGACGAGAGAATATTTTGTTGATTGTGCTATGATATGCGTAGATTTTGACGGTATTGCTAGCTCAGAAGATATTTCATTTGTTAAGGAATGTGTTGTCCCTGGTGGATTTGTGGTGTATCCCAAATCATTTTTGGCAGTACCAAACAGAGTTGAAAAATTGTTTAAAATTGCTGTATGGAGGGTTGATGAGTCAAACGAAGATGCAGCTGCCATTAGTTCGTCGTTTCTCATCACTCATAAACGACGTGGGTTGATCAATTCTAAGGCGTGTCCATGGAAATCTAGTTCGCCTTCAAATCGTCGGAATGAAAGGAAGTTTATTGAAGAAATAACTGTGGCAAGAAGTGCGTATGAAATTCAACAGCCAAGAAATTCAGTTGAGGCTTTGAATAATGTTTCAATTGACCTGGCTAAATCGGCTTTGTTGAAATACGGCATAGTAATCATTCGAGACCTATTTGACATTAAAGAAATTTCTCCTTGGAAAGATGCAGCTTTGAGAGATTTAGATGATGCCATTGAAGCGTTAAGGAAACGATCGATCGATTTACTTAACCCGGGTTCCTCAGAAAATGAGCCCCTTTCTTACCATGAACTTGCGATGAGAGAAGATTTGAGGTGTGATCTGAGGAACGGAAAAGCGTTTCGAAAAATTAGAAAAGATACTACTGCTCAAAGTATACGAATGAATCCTGTGGTTGCCAAAATAGTTAAGGAATGTAAGTGCACATTTTTGATTTTGTATAATTTGCAAAATTCAGAAGATAATTGAAATTGGACGGATGGATAGCGTTTAATCCAAAAGGACAGCACTTTCGTGGAAACTATGGAAGATATAATTTTCATTTGGGTGGACCCGATGGCAGTCCTTTACCCTTAAAAATAGGGGAAGTGGGAGCTGTGATTTCAATGCCAGGCGCTGCTGATCAGGCAACACATGCGGATACCCCTCATTTATTTGAGTACGCTGATTTACCTCCTCATTACGCAAATTTGTTCATTACAACGACAGAAGATGCACATTACGATAGAAGTGGGAATTTTCATGAAGTTAATGGAGACTCCCTTACAGGCGGGACGGCTTTTGTTATAGGCTCGCATAAACTCAAGGATTGCGAGTTTTTGATGAGCGATAGCAGCAGACGCGAACGGGATCTGCGCACAATTCGACCAAGTCTTCGTATTGGAGATGCACTTATCTTTGACTGTAGACTCCTACATTTCGGTCTTGCTAACGCAAGCGACAAATTTAGGCCTCTTTTGTATATTAATCTTACGCACGAGTGGTTTGTTGATCCTAAAAATTGGGAAGATCGCGAGAAGTTGTTTCCCAACGTTGAATCAGTCGTAACTGGAGGTGGCTTTAATGCATAGGTATTGCCTACCTATACTTTTATTTCGAACACACATAAAACATATGTTGTTGCTCTTCGAACAAATATGTCTCAGCGACGATTTAAACATGCTATTGATGGGTAAGAATGAAATCAATTTAATACACTATTATACAGGGAAGAACGATTTTATGACGATGTCGACGTTATTAAAATTGGCGTCATCACCCACATCAATTTTCTCCACGATTAGACTTCGTTTTCCCTCAACATTCAGTGAGGGTCATGAGTCATGAGTCATGACACACTTCGGAGTTGGAGTTTGTTTTTGTTATCAAGTTTTGCATAGCACTAGGTATTTCAGTTGTCACTGCTCATCTATGTATCGTAAATTGTAATACATCATATTCATGAAAACGACACTACGATTTTTATGTGCTCACGTTTAAAAGTTATCAGAGTAGTTTAATAGCAGTTAGTCATTAGAATTGATCTCCCTCACCCCTTTTTGGGAACGATATCTAACTTGAACTCCTCTAATTTACATGGGCATAAGAGTGTATGTTTGAGTCTCAACCAAACTAACTCCATCAATTGCCTTCAAAGCCTCAATTAATTTTCCTTCAGGGGCAAATTCGGACTCCTCCCACTTGCCAAAGTCGTCAGCACCAAGGGAAGTAACAATCTTGAAACATTTTATGGGCCAACATATTGAGAAACATCCTCCGCTAAAGTGTAATAAAATGAAACTCAATGATACCTTACCTTAAAATCCAAGCATCCTCCACAGACGACGCGATCAACTTTCTTGACTCCCTCGACTGTCTTAACCTCATCAAGAACTTCTTCCAATGCTTTCTGGGCGGTAACAAGAGATGCTTTGTCATCATCAGGAGACCACTTGCACCTCCATTCACGAGCAATAGTATCGAAATCAACACCTTCGGCAATGTTAATCATATTAAGAGAGCCTACACCGAAGCTTGGACGAGAAGCCGGGGCAAAAGCCTGTGAAAAGAATGAATACGGAATGCATAACATCCGTTAGAACTTTCGTAACGTTCAAACTGCACAAGAATTTCATACGCGTATCAAAAAAAATCCGTGTAACACGTAGCTTCCCGTATTCACTAACTAATTAACACTGACAAACAACACTTCGAAGTATCCTAGTGGTAATAATGGAATTGACCTGTGCCTGTGCACGGGATCTGCTCCCCTGCTTTAATCTCCTTTTGTCTAGGTCCAATTAATACAATGAATACGTACCGATGCGGAGGCGATGAGAGCGGTAAAGGCGGCAGTGATCTTCATGGTTTCGTGTCTTGAGTGGTAAGAAAGATTTGTGAGATCCAATAGATCGAGAGTGACGCATGATGAGACTTGCTTGCACGAGCGTAGGCCTAAATGATTCATGGTGCTAACTTAGATTAGAGCGTTAAATAGGAAATCCTAGCTCAAAGGGGGAAATATTATGATCTGCAATCTGCAACTGTCTTGATGTGTATGGTGTGTTTAAAATGGATTGAAAATGCATCAAGACCGTAGGGCCGGTGAATCCATACCTTTTCTCACTCTGTGGAAAGACTTCTGCTTGGAGGTATGAAGTCTCCTACTCTTTTTAGAGTTTTGAACCTTATCTAGAGAGAAAAAATCTCAATCAAAGTCATTTTGATGTCACTACTGCACAGAATCTAACGGATGTAGATCAACACCATGACATCATTCATACATTAGTACGCGGTATACATGAGATCAAAACTTAATTCATCGTCTTTATTCTAATCTATGAACAGTTATTTTAGAATCTATCTTCAAAAATCATTTTAGGTCCACCACCCTCCAAAACTTGTAACTTTTCACCCAAATCCCGTATTCTAAGAAGAGTGTCTTCCAGCTCGGTCTTCAAGTCGACATTTTGTGTCTGAACGGTCTCCAACTCGTCTTGTAGATCAGCTCTTAACAAGCATAACTCTGAGCATAGGCACAACATGAGCACGAGAAGTGCCAAAGGAACGATGTGAGTCCTTATGAAAAGAACATATCGAACCCAAGACAATCTTAACCTGATACAAGGGCGGTATATTACCCTTTGCCGTATTCTAACATCCATATCATCATTGTCAGCAGCTGTTGGACTCTGCTGAGACGAGCTTAGTGGGCGGTCATGTTCAGAGTGGTCTTCCTCGACAATCTTCTGAACTGTAATCATTTTCCTTTTCTTTAAAATCAAAATTTTTGAATAATCGTAACAAATCGAAACGGAGTACGTACGCTCTTGGATGAATTGTGCGAGTAATGCTGTTGATATTGTTTTATCTTGGATCGTCACGAATTGTGTTCTTACGATATTCCAATTTGAGAAACTTGGACTTTATGGATGTGGGTGTGATTTGTCATGCGCAATGCGCAACGCGCGCAACGCGCGCAACGCATTTGAGTGATCTCAGTTTAGCTTTCTTATTAAGGCCGAAAGGGAGTGGATATATGCATTTTGGCGCCATTGTATTTAAAGTGATTATTATAAATAGATATTTTTAAATCAAAAATTGTACTTTTATGACATATTGAAATAGGTGTTAGGCCATAGTTGTCGGGTTAGTCAACTGTTCTGTATCCCGACACTCGACACCACACACACGTGAAAACGTATTTGTTATTTTTCTCTACATTCGAATATCTTTTTACATAAAGTAATAACAGCTTCATAAAGTCCACATGAATACACCTCTAAGATCCGTATACACTGTGTAAATAAGTGTTTGATCTCGAATCTATGTAAGTTGGATTAAAATGTGGCTGCATAGGATGAGGATTGAAGGTCGCTCCGCTTCAATTTTGCTTTTTTATTAGTAATGGACAGAGGACAGACATAGATGTACGAAATTTTTGAAGATTTTCTAGGCAAGAATCTGACGAAGTAAAGGTGGGATAAAACACACAATGAGTAACCAGCTTTCTCTAGCATACTATCTACGTATGCGTGATCGCACTGGTTGAAGTTCGATTTTCCCGCAGATGAACATCCCATTATGTTTAATGGGAAGAGTTTCAATGGAATCTTATTGACATTTGTGCACTTGAAGTGGGGGATCTTGAAAGGTTCTGCCAAAAATATCAAAATTATTTATGGCTGACTAAAATCATCTCAAGCGGAGTGAAATTTCGCCGTCTCATATCCAATCACTTGATTCATTAATTTAGCGAAATAGGTTTTGCCCTCACTATAGAAGAAATATATCGCAAAATCTAGATCGTTGTTTTCAATTTATACATAATATCAATAATCTTGACTGAGTTTTCTCCTACATCAAAAACGAAGAAAACGTTAGCGTGCCTTTTCTATTTTCAATTGAAGTCCAATACTGCTCTTGATGAATGCAAACATCCACGTTGCGATGAAATTATGCAGTAAGAAGTTCAACTTCTTTATCCAATTCTTCCCAACTCTCTGAAAAGAGATCTCCACTTATAATTCGTTTCGCCATTGAAATTTTTGGTTCTTTGTGAAGTGGATTATTACACAAATCTATAGTCTTGGCAGTCGCTTTAGTCTCATCAGAACACCAAGTCTCGCACCAAAGCCAATCTTGTGGAAGTGAGAATATTTCAACGCCCAGGCTTTGAGCGTAATTAGGTAAATCTTGGTCCAAATTTGCAAGGCTCATCGGGTCAGCTGACAAAGATTGATACGTTGCTCGAAGTGCATCCCCAACAGCTTGTCGCCTAAATCGCGCTAAATCTACAACATAGAGGGCCGATATATGGTAGCTTTTACCTTGAAGTAAATTCTTCCAATATCCTTCGCGCCAAAATTGAAAGCCAAGGGTGGAGCTTCTCGTATCACAAAAAGGAGTGTAACCGTAAGCAGCTTCACCTAAATCGAGTTTCATGAGTTCGAGAAGATCTGCTCTCATAACTTGATCAGCGTCGACATAAATAATTTTGGTGACAGATAATGGGAATAACACATCCAAAAATAGGATTTTGTATCCCCAAATTATTCGCTGTTTTTCCGACTGGGATCTCAACCACTCTGGCCACTTATATGTAACGTATTCCAATTCAAAACCGAGTTTCTCAGACAATTTTGCTGCAGAAGCCTTAAATGATGGAGACAAAAAATTCTCGAAGAGCCAAAACTTGACTTTTGTTGACGCTCGCTTTGTGACTGAGAGCATCATAATTCTAAGCAGTCGCTCGTAAGCATGTCCTGTCGCAAGGGAAAAGACATGTATCGTTTCTTCCTCATTCTGATTGTCACCTACTTGAACGGATCTCTGAGCATCTATATCATCCATATCACTGTTGAGTAAGTCAAAGCGTTCCATTCCTGATTTTTTTGTGACAAAAAGCTTCTCGTATGTGCTGGTGAAGTCTTTCATAACTAAAAGTTTCGAGTCAATTGTTTTTAGGTCTTGAGATTTCAAATTTTCGTCCTTCACAATATCAAAAAGATAATCTCCTCGCGAGCCATCAGTTAATTTCAAATCGAATACACCAGCATTAGCCTGCAATTGCCAATATCCTAACGTTTTCATGACAACAGTGTCCGAAATATCTCTATTGTTTTCGTTAACATCAGTTAGAGTGAGCTGAAGACCATTAGGAGGAGACCCGCTTTTCACATCATAGCATTGACCAAAAAATAGAAGACTCTTAAGATCATATTCAACATTGATGGATTGACATCTCGTCGACTGACATCGGATATTATCAGCATCTTCATCTGCAACTGTCTGCTGGATAACCCATGGTTCAGGAACGTCCATTCTCATGGTCAAAACAACTTCTTCGGGCATATCAGTAAAGACAACGTGATTATTCTTCTCTGGTTCGTAAACATCTGCAAGGAAACGATAGTACGTTTTTAAAGGAAGATCATGTTTCGAAGTTAATGGAGTTGTAAGAAAAAGAACCTCGACAGGTAAATCGAGGTGATCGCGCAGTGATAATAAAACTGATGAAAGCCTTTGTGTCGACTCTGATAAAGGATCAACTACAGCTGTAATCTTGGGCTTCAATAGTGAAGCGTCATTACTGATATGAGCATGAAAGTATTTTAAGGATATCATTGCATAACATCTTACCTTTGTTGATTGCTGATAGACTTCATTATTCCACTTACGGTAAAGTTCATTTGAGTCAAGATCTAAATTGTTTAGATTTTGTAATATTTCAAGTGTAGAAGCATCTTTCGAAGAAGGGGTTTGTCGACCAGTAAAAGAGACTAGCCGAGCGACAGCGTCAAATAAATTATTTTTGTCTTCAAGATGAGGTTGTAGTAGCTGTTTGAAATTACGCGATCGATCAATTTCCGTCGATGCTATGAACTCAACATCTGCAACTGAAATTTGATCCATAAATCGTGGGACATATCGTCTACCATTTATAGATATGAATTCATCACCATCGCTTCCGTTCGGTAATGAATGAATCCATAATTTTACTCCACACTCGTCTCCTTCGACGTTCAAACTTTGCAGAGCAGCTGCACGTTCAAGAAAGTGTTCAAGCTTTCCACTTCCTATCGAATCTTGACTGAGAAAAATGTCAACAATAAAAACCAATTCTGACTCGACATTAAGAGAAAAGTCAGGAATGCGGGTGTGTACGGGAATTTTAATATATCTTTCTTCGTCACTATTTTTTGCCAAGATGCTGTGATATTTTTCGTACACATTTTTACCCTTCAAAAACGATAAATACAAAGATCGAGGCCTGCATGATTCAAGGTTGAACTTTAATCGATGAAGTCAATAATCACGCAACGCCTTGAGTTAACTTGCTCACCTTCTATCATTAATATCGCCATTCATTAGTGACATAGCAATAAGCGTTTGTTCTTCTTGTAATACTGACATAACAGAATCTTGGATGGATCCCCCATTGGATGAAAGTAAGCGACCATTCAAAAAGCTCATGCCCGGTACCACACCTTTTTGTACAGCAAATTTAACACTTGCACCATATCTTTCTTGCATTTCTTCGCTGCTAAACATTTTTTTCACCTCACGGATAATATCGGCTTGAACTAAACGGGGATATACGGAAACGAAAATTCGTGCATAATTTGATAAAAAGTGATCTAATGAATTCTTCGAAGCATTTGCACCTTTAATAAAATCTTTCGCCATCAACAATACATTGAATGTCAGCATAGGTCCATGCTGAGATGCGTGATTCAAAATAGTCAATAGATGTGATGCCGTTAATCCCTTTAAGTCACTAGGTTGTGAACCCCATTTCTCACCATCCTTAATGCAGCTTTCCAAGTCTGATCCACTTAAAACAAGAAGACCAACTCTAACGGGAATATTTGAATACAGAAGTCTGATCATCGTTTCGACGTGTGAGAAGTGGTCTGGGTTGGTAGGATCGATGACTAGCAGCGCTGTAAATACATTTCGCCGTACGGTGGGATCGCCACCTCCTACAATTTTCAGTTAACATGTAAGCACTTACGCAAATAAAATAAAATTACGACCATCGTAATTAGATTTACCTTGCATGGAATATAGTAAAGAACGAAGGGATGTTGGCCAACTTCCATACTCGGCATCAGTCTCAATATTGTTAACATAGAAAACAGCCCCTTTTCCTCCGCGAGCAACATCAAATCGTACAGGAGTATCACCAACTGTCTTTTCTATATTCTGATTTTGTTTCTTGGTCATAAGAGCTTCAACTACAACTTGCTTCGCATGACCTGACGGCAAAAAATAAAGCTCTTCATGAAGGTCCATCATAGCAGCCTGTTCATGTCGTATAGTCTGAAGGAGCTGAAAAATATTAAATGTCGCATGGGATATGTCAATTTCGCGTTTGTTAACAAATAAGTAAGATCCTTCTCCTTTAAACTTTTCTTGCACATACGTAGCATCAGCTTGTAGACTTTGGGAAACCTCAATATCAACGAGATGCGACAATCGAGATGGCAAATTTTGCGATACGTCCCTCAGCTTCCAAAGAACATCATCAGAGGTCACTATTGCTGAAGCCGCTTGCAGCGGAAGCGATCTTATTTTCCACGATGGAACGTCAAAATCATGGGTTACTATTTCGTTCACACTCTCCTTGATAAGGTCTTCAAGAGTGTTCAGATGTGGAGATGAACGCGAATCGGCTCTATCTGCTAATTTTGCAACATCGATTCCTCCTATTCTCTCTTCTTGCCTCTCAAAATCGTTTTGCTGGAGTGACGTTATCGTCTCATTATCAAAAGTACTGTATTCAGTATTTTTAATATCTAATCGGACTCCATAGCCCTGCAATGCTGTTTCATAGATCTGGATAGAATCCGGTGCGCATGTACCGTCCGATCGATCTTCAAAATATGCATCTCCCTTAGAATAGAAATAGATGAGCACTATGTCATCATGATAGCATGTATCTTTCATATACAATCCAAAATAGATCCAACAAAATAGATACACGTATATATATATATATATATATATATATATG
>Ga0115008_10001355_pt1 | contig 19707 bp, 20 predicted proteins | sample FraStrMetagenome_FD_87164 | JGI IMG/M metagenome (GOLD analysis project Ga0115008, IMG submission 87164) | Marine eukaryotic phytoplankton communities from Arctic Ocean - Fram Strait ARC3M Metagenome | ecosystem: Environmental > Aquatic > Marine > Oceanic | place: Fram Strait | collected...
ATGTGGTGAAAGGAGCTGGTGTAGAACCTGAAGTTGATGAAGCTAAGCTCGTATATTAAAGAGCACTAGAGTAGATGGTAAAAAGTACGAGCTTAGATTATGACAATGTATTGTATTGCTGGTCTGAGTATGATGCATATGTTATTACACGTGGAATCTGAGTGTGACATACATGATATTACACGTGGAAGAATGTGGCGAAATAATAATGTGACCTTCAAACACCGTTCCGAAGCTAACTATCTTGTCGGAACGGTTACTGATAAAACGTGATCGGGCCAAATCCACCCGACCGCAGAATCGAAAAAAGTCGACTCGACTTCAACGAGGGAGACAAAATGTCCATGTGTACTAGTTCATCTCTGCAATTTACACTTTTATATCAACAACATTATATCTTTTCAACGTACGGCATATCGATTGGTGTGTGATGTGATTTGACGCAGACAAAAACATTTACCATTGCCGGAAGTGACCCGTGCCCGTAAAATAGGAAGTCCCCCATTCCATTCCATGTTCATGTGCCGATGAAATGGAACATGGCTCAAAGTGAACGGAAGCGTATCCGAAAATAGTACCTCGGTAAGAAAAGCGGGCTCTTTGCGAAAGTAGTGGGAAAGATCAACAATTGTGACTTTGAACACGGCAAAATTTCAAAAAAGAACTATCCTCCTTCATACTGTGACGATTGAATTGAATGCGAATTCGATAGCATGAGAGAGGTTTCCAAATCAAAAATAACTCTCGGGATCGAGATCGATGATAGGAGAAAGAAGATATCTTTGTTGAATGAGGCCTTGGAGAAAGAAAATGCCCGACATAACCAACAAATAGAAGAAATAAACAATCACTTTCAACAAGAGCTGAAGCAACAGTCTGATACTAGGGAAATTACAAAGGCAAGAGTAGTACATGAATGCAGTCAGCTCCTCGAAGAAAAGAAGATGATTGTAGCTGAAATAAATGCGATTTGTGAAGAAAAGAAGGTAAATCGAATACAACTATCCCCTCGTCTCCAAAGCTACCTTCACCACTAAACTTACACTAATTCAAACGAAAAACTTTATTTGTCATGTTAATTTAGAAAGTAGAAGATGCGACTGTGGAGTGCGTTCGAGAAATTCGAGAAAAGTTTCAATCCAAAGCAAAATCGATTCAAGAGACGTTTAAAGCAGAAGAGGAAACCAGGACTGCAAAATGGTTATGCGACCGAGAGAAAGAAATAAGAAGAATGACGATAAATGGAATGCGGCCCGAAATACAAAAAATTCTAGCGAGGTACAACGCAGAAAAGCTTCAAGTCGATCATGATAGTGAACAACAACAAAAAGCGTTTATGGATTTGGAGAAGAAAAAAATAGAAGATAATTTAGCTAAACTTAATAAAGATGAGGAGCATCTATATAATAACAAAGCTAGAGAGGTGAAGGACAACACTCAATTTAAATTAAATGAGTTGCGAGTGAAAAATTTTGAAGATCTTCGAAAGCTAAGGGAGCTGTTGGACTTAGAACGTGAACGGTTGAAAGAAAAGCATATCTCAAATATAAAATCTCTGATGAACACTCACAGTGATGAGTTGACTTCTTTGCGCCGGACTGAGTGTAGCCATGTATTAGAAAGCAGATCTTCATGGTTAAATCAAGAAGAAACTCTTATCAAAAGCCATGAAGAAGAAATCGAGAAGTTAAGGGATGAGATTGAGCTGAAGCGAAGGAAATTTTCTGAAGCAATTGATGCAGACTTGAATGCTGACCGAGAAAAGCGCATGGTGAAAACGAAAACATTACTGGAGGAGAAGACTATGGCAGAAATAAAACGAACAGTAAAAGAACACGAACTGAAAAAGTTGCAGCATGATGACATTTCGAGGATGAAGTTTGAAAACCAAATGAGCTTGATAAAAGAAGAATTTGATTGCAAAAATGCCCGTGTAAAGAAGGAAATATCTGCGTCATGCCGAGAGAGAGATTCTTTAAGACGAGAAATCGAGCTACTGTCCGAGAAAGTTACTGCAATTAGCACTGAGGAGATTACGTTGGAGGACGAGTTGAAGATATTACACGAAATAATTGCAAAGAAATTATCTTCACGCGAGCTAGCAACTTTGAAGTACCAAAATGATGAATGCAAAAAACGAAACGCTCAAGAGGCTTGTTTCAGTTCTTTATTATGCAAAAGAAAGATGGCCTTGGACAAGAAAGAATCTCTGGAGCTTAAACATGAAGAGAATGAAAGGTACGCAATTTTTTGACACAATTCAATTCTGAGCCTCCTACAAACAATTTTCTTTCTATTTAAGAATGCATGCAAATACGAAAAAAGAAATTGAAACCAAACATTCCGAATATCTTAAGCAGTTAGAGTCTGAAACGATCCAAAAGTTCACATCAAAAGACGCAGAAATCACTGAAATACTCCAACTTATAAAAGAAGAGAAGACACGTCTGGAGCACTGCCAACAACTGACACAGCAGTATAATAATAAGTTGGGCAATCTTAGAAAAAGCTGAAAATCATGAGGTGGCGGAAAAGACTTGGCGCTGTACGTGTTCCAATGATTGAATCTATCACACAAGTAGCGATTTCCAGAATTGAGGGTCATTCAGCTCATCATACTGCTTTAAGTATTCGAGCAAACTAGCATTCGCGCGAATATTTTCTATCATCTGGGAAATCTTACGTCCTGATTTAGGCAGCGGGTTAGTTTTGAAAAACGATTCAATTTCGTCGGCCTTTTCATTACTCAGGAAGCCTCCACAACAATTAAAAATACATGCGTCCATAAGCGATGAAGATGCTTTTCCGATCTTAGTTTGAATGCGAGGTAAATTTTTCTGAAAGAATTCCCAACTTAATTCTGTTCCCTCGTTTCCAGATCCTGAAACAGAGCCCATCGGATAGAAAAAGTCTTGTGTTTTGACTCCTTCGCCAGACAAAGTCCACTCCAACGTTCGATGTTTAAGAGAGCGATCGTTCGTCCATCCCAGACTTCCGAGTACAACTTTTTTCTCTGCTTGGTCAACAGCAGTGTAATAGTACGCCTGAATTTTTTCGTACTCTCGTACACCTCCATTTTTCAAAATTATTTTGAAGACAGATAACCTGATAGAAACAAAGTTTATAACTATACAGGCAAGATGTACGGGGGGGGGGGGAATATGATTTATTTTCTCACCTTATATCACTTGGGAAGTAAACAGTATCATTTGCGTCCTTAACGAAAGCGAGAAATCTTAAAGTTGCTTCATTTTTGATTTTCTCGTCATCTGATCGCTTTTGTGAGAATCATTTTGTCACTTATATAGCTAATGATAAATAGAAACGTACCATAGCAAAACGACGCCAACAGTGAAACCATCGTTCCACGTAAGAGTAAAGTAGAATGATCCTCGCCAGGAACCGGTGTCCACCCAACAAGATCAACTAGAGGCAATATCATTTTCTTTGCAAATTGACGAAAAAGTTCATGAACATTTACTGAAATTTGTGACGTAAACGATTTTAGAGTGACAAGTATGCTGGAAATGGATTGCCAAACTATTGGATTTGTTTCATTCCTGTAAAAAGATAAGAGATTGAGTAACTCCCGGGGACTGTCCAACATCTTTGCTTTCAAAAGAGCATAATTATCCAAAAGCAACCCGCCACGGTCTGCTACAGGCATCGTTTTATTCATAATACTTGTTTCCATGCGTTTAATCATAGTGTCCGTGTGTCGCACTCTCATTGGAACCTCATGATTGCCGTTTAGTTTTATGTATCCAGTTTTGCTAATAGGAATTACCACTGAACAGAATTCTTCTCGAATCCAAGTAACAGAAGATAACAAACCCGAATTTGAAAGAAAAAATACGGGTATACACCAGAGTTTCCTATCATTCTTTTTGTCATAACTTCCATCCGACAAAAACCACGTCTGTTGAAGTTTAAGTTTGACCTCATTTTCTTTCCATTCTTCCTCAACAACACTCAATAAAGGAAAACCACATTGTTCGGTCCAGCTATTCATCAATTCGCCTATTGGTAATCCTTTCGACGCTTCTTCCCAACAATCCCAAAGGTGATACGTCTCAGTGTTTTTATACTTATGTTTGTCCATGTAGAGCTTTAAACCATGTCGGAACGATTTTCCGCCAAGAACAGCTGCAATCATTTTGATAACGCAAGCTCCTTTGCAATAAGATATAGCATCGAATACCTGCTCTACTTCTTCAGCGTGATGAATTGGGACCTGTATGGGATGCGATGAACGGAGAGCGTCTAGCCTTAATGCTGCAGATAACGCGCCCGTGCTTGAGAACTCATCCCTTCACAGACGTCCGTCCGTAATGAGTTCGAGCAGATATGGAAATAATCAAATGAAAAGTACATACCATATGTAATCAAATTGAGAAAAGAGCGAGTATATCGAATAGTTTTCCATGTAACTTGCGAAACTGTTCATTATGTAGTGAGCGTAATGAAATGCTTTGGACAAGAATTATATTAAGATGATACTCACCCTTCGTTCAACCATAAATCACTACGAAATATGTGAAGTAAGTGTGAAGTTTGTTTTAAGAAACGACATAAATTATCTTCAAAAGGACTTACTCCCACCATGCCATGGTAACAAGATTTCCGAACCACTGATGAGCTAGTTCATGGCATACCACTACACATACCCTTTGCATTTGTGACTGAGAAGCCTTCCCAGGATTAATGAGCAAATCAACCGTTCGATAGGTGACCAAACCCCAATTTTCCATTGCACCTGCAAGATCGCAGAAATGTTTATAGATATGATACATAGGAAACAAGCATAAAATATGAATCGAGTTAACCATTCACATACCAGCAGAGAATTCTGGGATTGCGACCATATCCAATTTGGGTAGAGGGTATGGGACTTCAAAAAAAGAATTATAAAACTGAAGGCATTTCAATCCGACATCAAGTGCAAATTGTCCTTTGTGGGACTGACCCGGAGGGGTATACACCGATATAGCTGTTCCTGTATCATTCGTAACACCTTGCAAACAATCAAACTCACCCACGCAAAATGCGAGCAAGTATGTCGACATGATCGGACTCTTCATGAAGACAAACTCCTTCACAACATCACCACCATTCGAATCATCGTCCACACGCGTATGGACAGACTTCACGGGCATATTCGACAGCGCAGTAAAATGTCCTGGCACAAATAGCGTCAACCCAAACGTAGCTTTCAGAGCAGGCTCATCACAGCACGGAAAAGCCCTGCGTGCATCCAAAGCTTCAAACTGCGTACTAGCCATATACTTCTGCTTCCCATGAACATCAACATACTTCGACCGATAAAAACCCGCCATTTGATCATTCAAAAACCCACTAAACTTCATCGCCAATTTACAATCGTTTAGATTTGTCACATTTGCCTTTTCTTCGAATACCAACTTGCAAGTCGTAGCCTTGAAATTCATCGTGATTTCTGTGCACTGCACACGCTTCTCATTATCATTCGATAACAGCACTAGACTAGCCGTATGAATCGACAACTCTTTGGCATGCAACGTAATACTCGATATAGAAGTAAGAGCTGAGCAGTCCATATTCATCGTGGATTCTCCAGTGAAAGTAAAGTTAGTAAAATCCGGTGTGAATTTGAGTTCATAATGACGAGGAATTGGATTAGACGATGGTAGTAAAACCCGTCCTTCGGATTTAGAAGAGGATGAAGTCATGGATGATATCTTCTGTTTGCTGATTGAGAGATTGATGCTACAAATAGGTTGATGATTATATTGAATGTGATGGCTTGGAGTTTAGCCGTACCGATCCGGTGACATCAATGTGTGCGTGTGAGATCTGAGATCTCCTCTGCAACAGAATTCGTGACAACCAAAGAGGATTCGGAGAATGTTTAGAATATTCTTTTTCAATACATCTGGATCTGGCATTTGCAATAAGATTATGAGAATTGTATCTGCGTTCTGCGACTTTATCATAATATTGTTCTGTTCGTTATAAGAACATACGTGAGTAAGATACTTATGTAAGTGCTATATATAGAATTGCCGGTAGTCATTTTCATGTACTCGTACATGTAATCCTACAAATGTAAATGTACTTTGGTCGAAAACCTAGATATTCTGTTCGCTCAAAAAATAGAAACTACCGGTAGACTCTAAATATCTTCAAGAAAAGAAATAAAGATGTACCGGTACAACTAGGAAGCTTACAGCGCTGATCTCTTTATACGCATCACCGGTTTACCATCTCTTAAGTAAACTTAATAGTGTTTGTCAGGAACTTCTTCAAGATTGGCTGATGCTGAAGCGCTGGAATAATGATAAAATGAATAAGAAACAAATTTGTTTCAACAAAAATTATGAAACCTTCTATTCAAGATTTAAAGAGGGCGCTACTTAAGAGTTAATAAAATAAAAGCATACAGTTTAAATTTTGTTTTGTTTTGGTGACTATTAAATTGAGCAGGTGGTGGAGATTTTAAAAAACTTTATTGTAGTACATATCAAATTTTTATTTGAAATTATTTTATGTCACAGACGTGCAACTTGTAAATTAATGGATTATGTCGGAACGACACAAATCTTACCATCATTAAATTTGATCACAAACGTCGATCGATAGAAAAATTCTACCGACAAAAGGCGAGATGTCAGGAGATTTATGGATTGCAGCTTTTCTTCCTCCGAACAGTCTACCCTTCATCACGACAATGTCTCCGGTTCGAGCTATTTCTTGTTTCGCATCATTTCCCAAATGGTTCAATAGTAATTTGTTAAACTTTTTACAGGATTCCACTCGATTACTATCCACGTATTCGATGAGGTCAAAATCTCTTTTTACATCTAAATACTCAACGCCTGGTCCTGCAAGAGAACATGTAAACCTTAGGCCGACGTAGTCGGTGTGAAATCGAGGGCATCCAACCCCATTCTTTCCTCTGGAACTTTTAATTCGCGCTTTATAGTTTAAGACCCTCGATGCAGAATGTGAATATTCAAGATTCAAGTTGTGAAAAATTCGGAAGCATTTTTCAATCTGACCATGTAATCGGTCAACTGCATCTTCTCCAACTTCACACCCTCGGATCAACTCGGCCGCAGCAATCTTCATAGAACGATCATCACTCTTATAATACACCACATTATCAACACCAGAACTACTATGATTCCAGACAGGAGGTAACAAAACTTTCCACTCATCGCCCTCCCTTTCTTCGACGTCGAACACATCCGTAGACGGAAACAAAATTACCGACGACGACGAAGAGCCATCACTGCTTTTATCATAAAATCTCTTCACTTCATCCGTTTTATGATGGTGATGAAGGCATCCATCAGAGCAACATGCTACATCCGTTCCCATGGCAACCGAATTAAGACTAGAAACACTTCGTGAAGATGATCGATATGTGGGAGGTACGCTACGAATAAACTTTCGATAGCAACCACCAGTCGGATGAGGAGGATGACGAAAAAGGAGGCCATTTTTAAATTTTTAAATTCCCGGTACATCTGATGGAATGTGCGATGTTTTTTAAACCGCCATTGGTGTGTCGTGCGATGTTCTCTACGAGCGACGAACGAAGGAGCATGTATTTCAGCAAGAGTGAAAATGGCCTCTAAGTCTGAGGTGAGGCCTTTCACCTACACTACTACTAGATACGAGACTACGAGTGTTGGTGTTGGGCGTCTTTGTGCTATTTTAACAATAGTACGTTAATTTTTGGATGGTTTCGAAACTTCTCTTTGTACGAACTCCGCATGGAAACAAGACCGTTCAATCTTGCGCTTCGGACTTCGGATGTCTTTGCTTTTCTCAAGGTGGAAGGTGGAAGCCACCCCAATCCCAATTCCAATCCCAATCGACAGAGACAAACCACTCTCCTCGCTCACTATCAATACAGTACGCAATAAAATACACAAGCAAAACCGATGAAGAAAGATTTAGTTCCATTATGCTATGTAATACTGGCTAGCATGGCTCATACAGTATTTGTGAGGTCGTTTTCGTTTTATACAACGTCTTCTTCTTCGAAAGATACTTGTTTCCGTCGGTCATCTTTGCCAAGAAAAACATGCACGAAATGCTACAGTGAAGTTCCATCGGATGTTTCGGACAGTATGATTGAGGAGAGCTCATTAGATTCTGTCGAATCGATTGCTGCTGTTGAAGCTTTGAAAAAGACCGTGTTAGAATTTGGAGCGTCGTTTGATCGTGGATTTGGGGCTTCTCAAAAATCTAGAGCGAAGATGGAAAAAGTTATTGAAGAACTGGCAAGTTACAATTTAGAGATGGATGCTGCGAAGGGAATTGAAGGGAGTTCCGAAAATAGTTCCCCTCTTACGGGATGCTGGAGGATGGTGTGGACTACTGCTCAGGATGTTCTGGTGCTAAACGCATCACTTCTGACTACAACTGGTGCAATTCATCAAATATTTGAACCTCCAGTCGTCACAAATGTTATTGATTTCATTCCAAAAGTTGAGTCATTACTTCCGCCGACTTTGACTCCTTCTTCACTTTTACGGGCCAAAGTTACGACAAGAGCATCAACTCGTCCACAACCGATGCGGATCGGATTGGACTTTGAAGCAGTATCTCTTGTTCCAACACAAGTATTCGGGATGGATTTACCCGATACTGTTCAACCTTTGAAGATTGATTTGCCAAAGATTTCTGGTCTGAGCGCAGACGTGGAGTCACCGGGCTATTTTGATGTTTTGTTTTTGGACGAGAATATGCTTATTATAGAACAAAATGTCGGTGGGGGAAAATTCGTTTTAATCAAAACTGATGGAATCGACCCATAAGATTTCGATGTCAAAAACCATCGTCTCTCTACTATTTCAAACTATGTTCATAGTTAGTAGAAATTTTTTCTATTTCTAGAAGAGATTCATGTTTGTGAATTTTTAATCGTATGCAGTCTATGCAGTGTATTTTAAGTCTAAGACGATTTAGTTTGCATGTCAGAAAAGAAGACTATTCTGTTATACCTGCATGAGACGTAGATATATAGGGATATATATGTTGTGTTCTTGATTAACAGAGCTATTAATAGTGATGGTGATGATGGTATCTCGAAAAGTTCGGCATATCATATATAATATCTCATACTCGAAGTAACTAACATGATACATGTAAGCGTGACGAACCATGGAGAAAGTACATGCAGAAAAATCTTACAATTTGATCACAGATTTATCTACACATATTTTGTTGTCCATCGACTATTTGTCATCTTCATAGAATATATTGAAATCGAATAGCAAATAAAAGATATATTTAGGTGCGAAACTGACCTCGCTCTTAAATTCATGATATGTACTTCAATATATATCGAGGCATTAGTTTCGCCATGAACGAATACGCTTTCTCCTGATGAGCGTTCTCCGTTAAATCGACATAACTCTTCGACACAGAAAAAGGATCCTCACGTCAAATTTTTCAACCTCTCTGAGTCGCAAATAAATATGACGGAACAAAGACCATGACAATATACAACCGAAGCCATGAAAGAAAGAACACCGCCTCGACCATCTAATAAGCAGCAACAAAGCTCGTCATATCCATACCAATGGGCAGCTTGTGCCATGAACTCAGTGGACACGTATCTGGTAACACCAAGCGGTGATCTCCTCGTTTCTCGATGCAGCTCGTCCGCGGTGATGACGGGGGATGACGCTTATCAGACTACGAATCGAGACCAGGAGGAAGAAGGAGACGGTCAACGGCTGATGATGAATTTAAGTTTGGACGAAAAAAACAATTTAGAGGACGTTTCTGTTGCTCCTTGTTTGAGCGAGGAGACGTTGTGGAAGCACAATCACGCCCTAGCATCTGATGGTTCGGATAATTGTCGTAATGATATCAATAATAATGGGAATGGGAATAAAAAGTTTTTGAGGCAGCATGATAACTTGATAATACATAGACAAGATGAAATCCTTGATAGTATTCCTTCCTTTGATTATAGCCATGGGTTTCATATTCACGAAGAAGACGTAACTATGACTGGCAATAATGATGGAGGAGCTGTTGAGGGTAGGCAGGTTGGCGAAGGATCGTTGGAAAAAAATGGGTGCTCGAAAATGCTACAAAATGATATGGTTGGTATTCCAACTTTCTACTCGAGTTTATCGCAAATTCGTGTCGTTAAGGTTTCTGCTCATCCTCTGGGTTCGCATTGCCTTCTGATTTCGAGTGAAGCTTTGTTGTTTACGTTTGGCTCAAGTAACGAGCATGGACAAATTGGGAACGGGACAAGGAAAGTTTGCGCTGTACCGACCATACTCACACCTATACTAGAAAATGGTGGTAAGGCGATCGATTGTGCCGCAGGTGCTTATCACTCTTTGGTTGTTGTCAAAACTGATGGAAAGCGAGTTAAGAAATATTTGAGGAGGAAAAAATCTCCGATGAGCGTATTTTCAAGAACATCAGACGATAAGTTTGATGAAAACGCTACTGCCGTTAAGAGTACTACTTCTTGCGACTTTAGCTCTTCATTCAAATATGAACCAACTGTGTGTCTACACCAAGTTTACGCATTCGGGTCGAATAATAACATGAAGCTTGGATTAGTAAACTCTTCTGTAAATGAGTCTGAAGATGTACTGCTTCCGAGAAGAGTCGCACTTCACGTGCGAGTTGTTGACCAACCAGGTAAGGTGTGTTTGTCACTGATGTAAGCATCTACCCATGTACATTTCATGACAATATGTTTCTATTTGAAATGAAGGTTCAAAACCAGGGGTAAAATATGGTATATTTTCAATTGCAGCATCTGTTAACCATTCTGCAGCTATTGTTCGACGGTCAAATGGTAGCACTGAGTTGTACACTTGGGGTTATGCAAGAGATCATGCTCTAGGACACGATACAAATGCTAAAATTGTAGTATCTCCAAGCCTCGTCAGAACACTACCTTCCTATTTAAATTCCATATCTTATCGAAAGAACATCTCCAACGATGCAGCAATTAATACTTTGATCAGCTCCACACTTTCAAAACCACTTTCGCAGTCGGAAAATTCTTCTTCTGTGTATAAGAGTGAAGTATTGGTTGATGTAAAATTGGGCATACGTTGTACTTTTGTACTAACGTCAACAGGTCGAATATTATCATTTGGTACTTCTGATATTGGCCTTCTTGGTTTAGGATCTGGGGTAACGAAAGCTTCCAAACCCGAAGAGATTAAACTGAATACAAGAAATGATGAGGAGGTCAAAATAAATGCATTAAGTGTTGGTTTGCACCATGCTGTTGCTACATGCAAAGATGACGGCTCGATTTGGAAGTGGGGTTCCTGCGAAAATGGACGGCTTGGACCAATGGAGAACAGCGGTGAAGAATCTGCCTCTGTAACTATTTGGACTCCAACAAGGTTCCATATTAATTCTGATTATGACAATCATGCGGTTTTAGCATGTGCGGGTTTCGATGCGACCATTCTTGTCATGTCCTCAGGCAATGTTTTAAGCTGTGGTAAGAACTCTGGAAGACTGGGCCAAGGAAATGATTTTGAAACTGATACGAACGAATCCGTTGAGAAACCTATACCCATGTTCGGAGGAATGAAACTCTGGCATGATAGTACTGTAACGTATTAAGTCGTATATTAATCATTTCACACGCACATAGGGTTCACATGGACATGATTACTCTTGTTTTCTTGCAGCGAAATAGTGCTCGTCTACTTCTTTATTTTTAAAGGAGGTTAAAAACGTTTATTTGAACTCAATACATGCACCACCGAAATATCTTGTTAAAATCGATCACAGTTTGAGTTTTACCATCAGTATTTCATAATCGCTGGTGTTCTCTTTCCATAAGGCAAAATCGATGTCTGCATCTGAGCTAGTCCTCTTCAATTTTGGTAGATTCATCTTATGCACTTGATCTTTACTTTTAAAATTTGTTAAGTGGATTCGTAGGGACTCGGTCAGCATTCCCTAACAACACAAAAATTTAGCCTCCTTTAATTTGTATTCATCGGCAGATTTCAAACGTTTTGAAATTTCTTCCAGTTTTTGTTTCCGTTCTTCGACATCACTTCCCGACAATTTTTTTGATTTAACCTTCTCTAGAGAGCTTTACACGAATCATGTATTGAATATTGTCCATAAAGGTCTAATCGAATAATTAATAAGTCCTACAAGGAGAATATTTCTTGTTGGGAACGAAAGATTTTCAACTTCACGCTTAAAATTTTCGAGTCCTGTCATATATATTCGTTTAAGGTCGATGAATATATATATATATATATTCGTTTAAGGTCGATGATAGACAACAAACTAATTTTTGATGGTATTTTGGCCTACATTTATGAACAAACTGCAGATGCTCACTAAATAAATCATTTTCACTTTTAAACTGCGCGTTCTTGCCCATCTTTTGTTTGCCTCATTCTATTACAACAATATGAAAGACTCTAGAATATCTCTAGCCTTTATGAAAAGTTGATACGAATTGTGAACCAAGATCATAAGAAGCTATCGTCCCCTCGAGATTGTGTAGACTCAGTTAATTTCACGTGAATTTTTTTTACACTTCCTACATAGCAATTCTTTACGATTAGGTTACAAGTTGTTATTCATCTTCTAGACGATTTAAGAGCAGTTAGTGCAACGATAAAAACGCAAGAGCATCCTTCCTTGATACCTGTGCCAAGCATGCGAGGCGTTAGACTCTTGTCTACTTGTTGGGGGACTTGTCATCATTCATCATATTGAACACCATTCGCATTCCATTCGAAGGTTGAAAATTCTCATCCTTAGCTGTATCTCCGTCAAGAACTTCTTATTTGATAATCATACACACAAACTTGCGCCATAATTCCGAGTAGGTTAGAGTTCTTAACATTATTGATTTTTATTTTTATTGGATAAGGTCTCACGAATTTTTAACTGGAAAGCCATACGCCGTATTAATAGTAGACATCGATGTACACAACTCGTTATATGCCACATCAAGACAACGCGCAATCTCAGCATAACTCACAACAAGTAAAGCTTTGCCATCACGTGAAACAAGCGCAATTTTCTCAGAATCTCCACAATCTAGTTTGTTTAATGAGGTAACAACATGCCCTATGTCAATTACAGGACGACCAGCCTCATCTGCTTGATGAAAAACGTAGTCGCGAAATAGTTTAAGAACGTAACAATCTCCTGTTTCTGCCCATTGTTGATTTATTCCAAATTCAGGCCTTTCATTTATAAATCCAAGTTTGAGTAGTAATCGAAGGGCTCTGCCGCTCTCAAACTCAACTGATAACCGGTTACTATACATATCACCCATTAAATGCGCACTGTCCAATTCATTAAAAGCATGCTCAGAAATAGCAGAGCATATACTTGCAATAGAAGGGGATTTTGTCAGGATAGAAAAAGTCAACATATGGAGATCGGCACTATATTGGCGAGACATGAATAGCATGCACCTTTGCATTGTGTCGGGATCTGTATTTTTTGTGATATTAGTGCGGGTCGTTAATGACAAGATAACCCATCCTAATGAAATCCTGTTCATAAAGTGAAAAAATGAGCGAGGGTTGCGAATTACGTTTGACTCATATATCAACTTCTTACATATCTTCTCGTTGAAGTTCCGCCAAAGACTTTCTTGCTTCGTATTCCAATGCATCGACTACACCAATTGCGCTTAGTCTGACACGGCCACCACTCGTTACTAGAATATGATTAGGTTGCAAACAGCAGCATGCACGTCGATTAAGATGAATTTGTCGAATAGTAGCAACAAGCTGAGTAATATATGACCAAATTAGCCTCTCCGGTAAAATTTGAGATGTCTCATTCCCCTGTGGAACAATATACCTTTCCATCAGCGTTTTTGCACCTGGATGATACTCATTCACAAAGAACAAAGCTCTTTGAGCGATGAAACATTTCTTCAGCTTCACTACTCCTGGATGATTAAATTTAGTCCAACACTCGTTCACTTGTCTGGTAATTTTTGCCGATACGCACTTAACATTATCCAGTCGCCTCAAACAGTAAAGTAATCCGTCTTCACGGGACACCACTTTGAAAACGCTGCTAGGATAACCAAACGACCCAGCATTGGCATCTTTATCCAAACAAAAGGCAGATCCATAGGACATAGGCACCGCTTTATGCCTCGGATCATTCGGTTCCATTTCCTGCATTGTTTCCTGTGCCAAGCTACGAAAATAGGTACACATAGACTCGAAGCTACCAGAGCTTTGATCAGTCTCTGATCGACCCGCAATTTTAATGACGGGTATAGTAGAAGTTCCCTTAGCCCACCAAGCAGTGCCATCAATATCGTTCTCTTGCGATACATGCGACTTAGAAGTCGGAAAACGTTCGTTGACATAGCACGTCTCATCCTCATCGTATAATAAAGCCTCTTCCGGAGTTACGTGCACTTGTTCCCCATTACGATATGTTGGAATAACCCCAGGTGGGGCCGCCCTCATCACTGGTACAGGAACGCTATTCTCCACAACAGCAGGAGTAGCAGATGAAAAAGTAAATTCCCTGGCAGAAATATTCAGACCAGATTGAGCAGCCATAAATTCGTTCTGTTGACTTGATGAGATCTCGTTCTCATAAACATTATCGTTGGTATCATGATACGCACTTGCCTGTTCGATCGATACAAGGCCCATACCTGGACGAAACTCCTGATGAACAGGTCCAGCACCTAATCCTGACGACGGTACATTCAACGTTGCAGCTGCAAAGGCTGACGTTAAATAATCCTCCTCATCATCATCATCATTTTTCGAAAATGAGGCCGATGACTGCGGTGGATAGTAACTACTCATATTATATTCACATTCACCAATTCAATGTAATTCGATTCCATTTAATGGAATTCAATCTTTTAAGTTGGTCAGTAGTATCAAAGTCTCTCTCTCTCTCTTTAGATGAAGCGCGAAGAGTGCGTATATATACTGAGCGAAGCTGAGCTGAATACTTTTGTACTGTACGTAGAGTCTAGTTGGATTTAAAAATGTGCGAACACGTACGCGTAGAAATCAACTACCGGCAACGTCTGAGAAAAATGAACAGTCCGTCTGTAACCAACTGCTGCTGCATCTACTGTGAATCGTACCAGATATGCTAACAATGCGATTGCGTGAGGTTAATAGAGAGTGTGTGAGTGAGTGAGTGAGTGAGTGGAGGCAGAAGCAGAGGCATACATTGAGAGAAGAATGTGAAATGTGTGTAGCTGTTACTTACACGTTAATTCGAGATCTATTTTTACCTTGCCGCCACCATTGCGTGTACGTTACATGTACGCGCAGGGTATACATGTACCGGTACTTGACTTTTGTCTGCAGTCGGCACATGTATCTTTGTGTAGAATTCTACGCTGATTCGGACTGGCACATGGTGCGTGTGGTGAATTTGGACGAAATGCTTCAGGGACTGAATTTAGACATTGACATCAAGAATAATGATGAATTCTCTTGTGGCAGTTTGTACGAAAGGATGGAAACTTGCTCTTTTTTTTGCAAATTAAGGGTGTTCCAATCGGCTAAAAACTGTGCGACTGTGCAGAGTGTAGACATATCTTTTCATATGAAAATAAACATTAGATGTCCGTTTTGGAAAGGGTTTATTTGGGAGAGTCTACCACTATCAAGATTCTCTGTTGAAAACTAAGGGCGCCGCTTCTGAAGTAGTGTAAACGCCTTTCGAAACCAACATATTTCGCCTCTTTCTTACATGCACGCAAGCTTGAAAAATAATGCCAAGTGCAATAAGCATGAAAATAGATGGCATCCAAATAGAAGTTCTAGTCACATCAATCTCCGCCAATCGTTTCCTTACCGAGCCGCAATCATCAAGCGAACCACTCATTAGAAGAGTTTGTCCATAACTTCCATTAATGATCATTTCTTGCCATCTTTCCATAACTATTTCATTGCTTGATAATCGGCTATCATGAAATCCAACACCACGCCACATTGGTTGCGAATCCCAATCGCAATTGATGTAGCTCCACATATCAATATCATACTTGACAATTAGGTTTAACACTTTTCCATACCATCTTTCCCATGGATCATGTTCGCGGTAAAGAGTTGTATCAGCAGTATTCACATTTATTCCTCCAAACGGCGATGACTCTGCAATCATTGTAGGCTAAAAAAGTTTGGGAGAAATTATTTGTGATAAGAAGAGACTAAATCACATAATAACACAAACATAATAAATCGAATGTATGTGTACCTTGGTTTTCTTTTGAGCAAATTGCAGTACTTCTTCGACGTCACTCATATCTCCGCCCCAATCAACGAATCCATTCCCCCAATTTGAGGGCCAGGGGAAAACTTGTTGAAATATGGACACACCAATCCAATCTACAAACTCACTTCCTGGCCAAAAGTCATCAAGAGTCAAGTTACCTTTCCTTGGCGCTGCCCAAGAATGCCAAACGAATTGCGTACGCATTAATGCATCCGGAGTGAGTTGCTCTTCTAAATCTCGAACTATTTTTTGGAAAGCTCTGACATAAGCACCAGGATTGTCTGAATAATGAAAAAACGGATTATCGAACTCATATCCTATTCTCAAAAATGTGGCGCTGGCATTATTGTTTTGCAAATATTTGCTAAGTTTCGAAATCTGTACATCCATTTTACCAGCTAAGATCTGCTCACATCCATATGTTCCATTAAGCCACAATCCAATCTTTCAAAAGTTCGACGAACATTGTACTATTAGACTCTCAAAATATATTGATGAATTGCATGAGAGGTTCATCAACTTACCTGCAATCCTACGCTAGAATCAGAAAAGATAGAATTGATTATTCCATCAGCATATTCAACTCCTGAGCCATAATCCACTGGGTCATCAAGACCTTGTAAACCTTTTAAGTCGGTATAAACCATGGCGACAGCTGGTGCAAAGCTTGTCATCTTTTCGACTCTATCCGTACAAAAATTTATATTAGCATAACACAGAAAGCGAGAAGAATACGCAATTGGACTTAGTCGTACTGACCGGTGCTGATGTAAGCTCCTATTGTATTGAGATATTTGATACTCATTTATTGAGAACAAGTCTTGGCCTACATGCAAGATATATGTAAGCATACAGTCAACATTTGTATACATTTTGAATTACGCAACTAATGGATAAACATGTATATTCCATACCAATTGTAAGATAGGTTTTTCCAAGTCCTGGTTTGCATGGTGACTTCATTTTGTGATATGAGCTGCAGATAGATCATTTACAAAAAAAAACTTCAAGATCCATCAAAAACTGGAACTAAAGTCAGAAATCACAACGATTGGAATTTTTTTTGCAAACTTCAGAAGCTAAGCTGTGTTCGAGCTGTAGTGTTGATATTTGACAACCTCTTTAGAGTTGCGAGTGAAGGGGTTTGAGGTGTAAGGTGCATGTGTCGAAATACAAATGTCTAAAGTCTTCATTGCCTAAACAGGATCTTCTTTACGCGTGATAGTGATAGACAACCAGACAACACTACATGTATTTTTGCTTTCTGTGGACATGATCAACGGACGGACTGACGGATATAGTCGTGATACAATGCGGAATTCTCATCCACCGACATCATAAAACATGCTACATGCTACATGCTACATGCTATTAATACATGTATAAAAAAAAATTAATACATGTAGACCATGTAGATCGATATTCACTGCTAACGACGACGAGAAGAAAGCACAAATCAATTTGCAGAAATTGGATCTGTTGTAATTATACCGGTGTTATTATAAATGAATCCAAAGGAAGGATAACAACAATTCCATCGCTACCAGAAATAAAAATGACATTTATCCGTGCCGCTCCTCAAGGATGCGCTTTTAGTACGATGTTTTCAAGGAGGATCGTGGCTTGCTCTCGAACATTGTTTTCTACAAGCAGTATCGAAGCAACAGAACAAGAGCAGCAACCTGCCATCCTGCAATCGTGGATACCATCGTCTCTTCCCGGTAGTAAGGGTAAGCATAATAGATTTGCGATCAAGTTGCTTACTTTAAATCGACCAAAGGCAGCTAATTCGATTAATCGAGCAATGCTAAATGCTTTGAATGAAGCTATGGATGACGTTTTGAGGTCGTTAGATAATGATTCTGACGATGGTAACCCCATTTGTTCCGCTGTAATTGTTGATTCGAGTTCGAATAAGGTATTTTGTGCCGGGGCTGATCTAAAGGAACGTGCTACTATGGCGCAGGAGGAAGCTGCTGAATTTGTTACGAGTCTCAGAAATTCGTTTGTTCGACTTGCTCGTTTACCCGTTCCAGTGATTGCAGCAGTGAATGGAGCTGCTTTCGGTGGTGGATTAGAAATGGCGCTTGCTGCTGATCTTCGCATCTCAGGTAGAAATGCGTCATTTGGGCTAACTGAAACGTCTTTGGCGATCATTCCCGGCGCAGGAGGGACTCAACGGTTGCCTCGACTGATTGGGGTTTCGAGGGCTAAGGACATGATATTTCGTGCGAGACGAATCACAGCAAGCACGGCATTTGATTATGGTCTAATTGATTACCTTGTGAATGACAATGATGGTTGTAGCAAAGAAGAAGCTATTGCTTTGGCAAGAGATATTTCAAAGAATGGTCCTCTCGCAATTAGAGCTGCAAAGTGTGCCATAGACGAAGGAATGGATAAAAGCATGGGACACCTCAGTTGTGAAAGTAAGAATGATACCGATATCGACATGAACGCAATGGAAATTGAACGAAAATGGTATTCAAGTATTATACCGACTGAAGATCGTTTAGAAGGGCTGACAGCTTTTCGAGAAAAACGCAATCCCACTTACAAAGGAAACTAGTCATTGAAGGGGTAGAAAGTTATAGGATGTATGTCAAAAGTACTTGATATATATTAAGCGTCTTTTACTATGCACTAACTTAAGCATGTTTCCCTCATACCGTGTATCGCAAGAAAACTCGAATTTTATCTCTCAAAAGACAACATTATTTATTTACATCAAAATGAAGCTTTATGTGTGTGAAAATTGACTTTGCCATAGCTTCGTGCTTAAAGTGAGGCAACTTACAAGTACGATTTCATTCTTTGTCGAGAAAGGATCAAGACGCGGTGTAAGTGTAGGATAGAGACACGACTTGCTGTCTAAGACGAACGAGAACGATGAATCGTAGTCGGGTTGGAAGGTGAGATCGGCAATGGAGACATACAAGTAAATATGTGTTTCTAGCGATTGCACAAGAATAAGATAAGACACAATTTTATTACCTTTTGATCAAGTTCCAATTTTTATTTTTGATCGAAAAAAAGTGACCTCTCTCCTTTCTCCCTCTCTCTCTGTGACAACTGAGAAGAGAGATCTAGATCTACGATCTACATTTTTTCTTCTCGCAAATCTAAAAATGCATGAGATGATGCACGACACAATGACTATAGCATAAGAAGACACCAGGCATATTTATTTGAGGAAATCCGGCTCTTCTGAGGAAATAATTCCTCATCCACATATTAAAAAATTCCTCAAATAAAAGAAAAATCTAATGGCGTCAATGGCGTCAATGGCGTCAAGCAAGCGTAAAACACCCTTTCAACATAAATGGTTGCTTATTTATTGTTTAGAAATCTGTGCACGGGATGCCAAAACGTCTAGTGTTGTCTCACTTCGATGCCGTTTCTGTGAATTTGGCAGAGAAGGTGCGAATGGCGACGGCGACGGTGAAGAGAGGAAAAGAAAGA
>Ga0115008_10001357_pt1 | contig 19702 bp, 13 predicted proteins | sample FraStrMetagenome_FD_87164 | JGI IMG/M metagenome (GOLD analysis project Ga0115008, IMG submission 87164) | Marine eukaryotic phytoplankton communities from Arctic Ocean - Fram Strait ARC3M Metagenome | ecosystem: Environmental > Aquatic > Marine > Oceanic | place: Fram Strait | collected...
GCCATGCTGCTGCATCTAAGCCAACTACGTTTCCTCCAAAGGGCGCATGAGAAGCATACATTTCCAAAATTTCCTCTTTGGAATAACTGATTTCCAAACGAGTTGCCAATATGGTTTCTATAATTTTTTGGAAAAAATTTCGAGACTTTCCTTTGCGAGACATGCGAATGGTTTGCATACTCAAGGTACTTCCTCCACTTACTATTTCTTGATTGGAAATATTTTGTTGGATTGCTCTAAGAAATGCTCTTGCATCAAAACCAATATGCTTATAAAATCGCTTATCTTCAAAGGTGATAATTGCTTTTGCAAATTTACGAGGAACAGAGTCTATTTGTGGAAAACGCCATTGTCCATCTGCTGCAATCCTAGCACCAATAAGGTTTCCATTTTTGTCCTCCAAAACCATACAAGTTGGGTCATTGAAGAGAGGAGAGGGGAGACAAATCCAATAACCTAAAAATAATAGTGCTATTATAACTTTGGATTTACGCGAGTGTTGTTGAAAAATGAAGTGATATATTTTTTTGAAAATTTGCATTTATTAATTCAACGTTTTTAATTTCATAATGGATACAAATTAGGAAAAAATAAAAAGGTGATTCAGCGGGTATGAGTATTCGTAGGCAAGTGACTATTTTTTGCATTTGCTAGAGCAGATCTCACTTGAGTATTTGCTCTAAACCTATTTGTAAGTTTACTTTTACTGATAAACAAATTATCAAAGAATCACTTTGCACTTTTATGAAAGGAATATTCAATGTATTGATTTTTCCCTTCGCGAATAATCCATTTTGAAATGGAATATATTTTACTTTTTGGTTCATGAGGTCAATTGATTTTTGAATAGGAAAATTTAACAAGGTTGAAATTTTATTTTCGATCACTTTTCTTAAAAAGATAACCATCGTTTTGCTTAAAAAATTATTTCCTTTTAAATCTAATTCAATTTCCTTTATTTGAATCTCATTTTTTGAAGAATCAAAAACAGGCTTCCCCACTAAAATTATTTCTCCTTCAAAGCTTCCTTCTAGATTTATAGTTATTTTTAATCGTTGTCTAGCTTGTTTTATCCGAACTGCTACGATTTGAATTTTTCGACCTTTTAGTTCAAAATATTGTTTTTGTAACCACCTCATTGCAGATTTTTCTACCGTTTTAAAGGTGATTGAAAGTAGCGTTTGCAGATGGCTTTCTTTCTCAATATCAGGAACAATATCAGGAGCCTTTATGACGGTGGTTAATTTTTCCAAAGGTTTGCCAAAAGAAAATTCCGTATTAGCTTCCAAAGCTGTTTTTATATAAATAAATCCGTCTTTTTCAAAGAGTGGGCTAATGGAAGTTTTGATCATTTTACATTGCCACCAGACTTGTTCGTCTGATGGAGTTGGAATAGGATTGGGCAAAATAGAAAGTATCTGATTCAATTTAGTGCGAATATCTCCAATCTCTTTAATTTTATTATCGACCTCTTTACAAAGTATTTCTTTATTACTTTGAATGGCTTTTAAAACTGTATTTTCAAGAGAAATATTAAATATTCCAAGGTCCAACTCAGGTTTTTTAATCCATTGGTAACCAGTTATTTGAGTACGGGTTGCTAATTCCCAACTGTCTTTAAAAAGGAACTTAGTTATAAATTCTAAATAAATTTCAAATAGCATATCCATATTTCCCAGCATGGTATCTTTTTGGACAAAAAGTTCGAAAAGAACTCTATATTTAAAACTATTATTTTCAGCAGTAACATCTATATTTCCTTTTCTTCTGACGCTGATCCGAATTTCCTTTAATTTTTTTGGAGAGAAATGGTTCAAAAGATCAACAGGTAATTGTTGACCAATTACCTGTTGAAGTTGCTCTTTATTGATTGAGACTAAAATATTAACTATTGAGTTGTTAGAATTTGTCAATTATCTCTTTTTTCATTTTGGCAAACTCCTCATCTGTGATAATTCCCTGGTCACGTAAGCTGCCTAATTTCATTAATTCAGCATACACATCATTTTCAGGTACTACTTTTGGCGGGGGGGTATTTGAAGTAGAATTTGGTTCTGCATCTTCTGAAGTAGTCGGTATATCGAAGTCTTCATCTTGCATTTCTCCCATTTTTTCCTCCGCTTTATTTTTTAATTCTTCCGCTATTTTTTTTCCTTTTTCTAAATTTTCTTCATAAATTTTTCGAGCCATATCTTCATTGAAATCTTTAAAGCCAATTCCTTTTTCTAAAAACTGTGTAATTACATTACCCAAAGCATAAGTTGAAGCGCCAGACATAATTGACATGGAAACAACACCTAAAGCAGTTCCAACTATAGGAATAGCTTTGATCAAAGATGCACCCATTCGAGCTATAGATGTACTAGTCAAAGAAGCAATAAATGCTTTCCCTACATTTTCTGAATAATTTTCATTATAAAGATTAGTCAACTTTTTCATCATATCCAGTTGAACTGCCGTAACCCCTGCAAAATCTAATAATGGAATTGGAATTGCTCCTGCACCCGTTGCAAACATTACATGATTCTTTATGATGTTGTCTGCTTTGTATTTTTTTTCATTCATAATCTATCACTTTTATTTGATGAAGGTCAAAATTAATATAGATATGAACAATTTATTTAAATTTTCGACGAAAATAGGATTTCGATTGATAGTTTGATTGATTTAATTTAGATATAAAGAAGGTATTATAGTTTTTCGCAAACTGCCTTTTCTTAATTTTATGATTTAAAATAATAATTAATTCATAGATTCATCGATCAAGATATTTTTAATATTTCTCAATAGTTCTGTACCATCTTTTGAAAAGCTTCGGATCAACCCGTTCTTCTTCTCGCGCATCATTAAGTACATGAAATTATCAGCGATGATTTCGTCAGGGTGAATAATATAATCAGTATTTGAAGTGATTTTTTCAAAAAAGTTGGGCACATTATCCATGTTAATTGTGGAATTTCCTTCGGCATCAGTTTTCACTTGGACACCGTGTTGGATACTTATTTTATATAGACTAAAATCAATATAGTTGAAAAAATCATTTTTGGATTCGATATACCTTGTTTCGTTAGATTTTATAATTGGGATAGCAGAGTAGGGTCGACCACTCTTTTCTTTTAATTCGATGTGATAAGCAAAGTTAATACCATCTGGATTTAATAATATTCTACTTTTTAATTCTTCTTTTATTAAAAGATTCGACATATTTCCTATATTCGAAAAGCCAATTAATTTATATAGTGCTCTTTGTTTTTCTGGATGAAAGCGAGTGTATATATGAGATATTTCATGGAACATTGTTTCCAAGAACCCTTCTTTATTTCGTAAATCCAATTCATCTTTTGGAATGATAATACAATTTTCGCGAGTGTAATAAGCTCCGTGGCCGTAATGATTGGCGTGAGTTTTTATTAGCTTAATTTCTTTTGGGAATATAGATGTAGAAACTTTGTTGCACATTTCATAAGCCTCTTTAAAAACTCCGTTTACATATTCCATTTCCTCCTTGGAGAAGTTTAAAACATCTTTTTTTAAAAATGATTTATATTCTTTAATGATTTCATTTCGAGACGTTTCTACTTCAAAGTTTTTTTTCATTTGAATACTAATATCAAGTGGAGTGATTAATGAAAAGAAGTTTTCCATTTCATCTTTGATGATTGCGTTACCTGCTTTGAGACTATCTAGAAAAATGACTTTGTGATTTTTTGAAAGTTGCAGAAGGGGAGTAATGTGGGGTTGGGATTTACAGGCATAAAGAAAAATAATGGGAAGAAGGAGGAGAAATTTTTTCATTTTTTTAAAGTGAAAATAGGGATTTTTTTAGAAATAGTCCTTCTCCTTTGTTTCAATAAATGTCATAGATTTAGAATAATTACTCACCTTCCAGATTCAAATCATTTTTTTTATTAAACATATTTGCCTAAAATAAAAAAGCAGGATTTACAATCAAGTAAATCCTGCTTTTTTATTTGTGCTTTGAAGTTTATTACATATGCACAACACTATATTCAAGTTGAGGCATCTCTCTCTCAGAAACTTTTTTAATTGTGATATTTGAATTTTTATTTCCATTCTTTAAAACCACATTATATGCTCCTGTTGAGAATGCTTTACAATTTATATTTACAAAGTTTTTCCCTGTATTGATTTTTTGAGAGCCCTTTTTTACTATTAGGCCACCTTTATTAACAACCTCATAATTAATTGTCATTGATTTTTTTGCATCTAATGTTAAACTTATTTCATTATTTGTGATGGTACTGTTTACAGAAGCTATTGAAAAGGTTGAGTTGTTTTTTTTGTCCATAAAGAACGTTTCACTAATTGTAAAACTACCATCTGTAGCATAGTGCAGCAGTCTATAACAAGTTTTTTTGCCAGTGTGGATTAAATCAAGAAATCGATAAGAAGTAACTTTAGTTGAATAGCCCGCACCTTTAACATCACCAGCATTTTTAAAATCAATTCCATTAGTGGATCTTTGGATCACAAAAGCCTGAATATCAGCCTCTTCAGAAGTTTCCCAAGATAGCATAAATCCCATACCCATTTTTTTGATATTCATTGGTTTGAGATAAACACATTTTGCTGTAGTCAAACTTGCAAAACCAAAAGAGAAAATAATAAGAATCAGAACTTTAACACTAGCAAAATTAAATTGCTTTTTCATATTTAGATCGGGTTTGATAGATAGTTTTAGAAAAATGACTGCAATAAATTCCTATTTATTGAAAGAAATTTTAATAATTGTCTTTAAAGCCTGGACTAAAAAATATTATATTGAATAATTTTTAATCATTGGAATTGGCCTTAGGTCAATAATTGACAGCGTTTTTTGATATGATATGTGTTACAGGAAAGGATAAAACGAAAGTCTTTGAAAATTAAATTATACCCGATTATAATTTGTTTTCCCAAAAATAGTAAAATATTTTAAATCTTTGATAAAAACATCAAAAATATTCATGTTAATTTCACGATCTATAGATATGGTTTATTTATAATATTTTCTTTTGTTAATCATGAAATAATTGTTCTTACTGCAGAAATTAAGTACTCCAATTTTGTCAAGTTTTTATTATTGTAGGATTTCTGTTTATCTTTTAAAGGTGGTTTGTTAGTTGTATTCTAAACCTAAAATAAGTTTTACTTTATCAATAAGTATGATGGGAAAAAAGGTGAACCTATATTTTTAGATTGTAAAATGTTAAAGTTCGTTAACAATTTTTACAAAATACCTAAATTTTGATCTTTCAGAAGTTAAAACAGATTATTAAGTAATTTCTAACTTTGTATTATACATGATTTATGTTTTGGAATTTCTGATCTACAATAGGGTTGGGATCAGAAAGGATTCTATTTTGATACTTTTTGGTGGGCATAATTATTTTCAAAACTGGATAAGTAGAAGTATTAATTTCTTTAGCTCCATGCAACTGACTACTTTTAAAAATGACATAACAACTAGAGAAAAAATTTAATAACCTTTGATGACTTATGTTCAAGTACTGAAAATTTTATTACTTAGGGTTCTTTCCTGTAAGTGTATATCACATCAGTTTGAAAAGAAAAATAATTATAGTTATGACTAAAAAAAAACCGATTTTGGATTTTCTAAAAAAAATAACTCAATTTTTTTTAGGTAAGAAATCGAATAAGGGGTAACATCTTTTTCGGGTGTTTTTATTTTTTTTAATACACATTTAGAAGATTAATATCTTGCAAAAAAAGTTATTTGATTAGTTTTTACAATTCAGCCTTCAATTCTTACGATTCATCAGAATATCTTTCTTTCCAATTAAATAATTCCCTATTCTTATACCAGCTTCAAAATGCTCAAAATGAGAATCAAAATATCAATCCTTCTATTTATTCCTTTCCAATTTATTTCCCTTTCTGTTTGTTATGCTCAAAGTGATATTTTAAATAATTATATCAAAGATGCATTGAGTAATAATTTAAGTATTCAATCTGAAATATTAAAAGAGGAAAAGCAATATTCAAAAGTTGAACAAGCTAATAAATTGTGGAAACCAACAGTTGATTTAAATGCTAGTTATTTATTTGCTGAAGGGGGGAGAGAATTATTATTCCCACTGGGCGATTTATTCAATCCTGTATACGGGACATTGAACCAATTGACTAGTTCAACTAACTTTCCAACAAATATAGAAAATGAAAAAATCCAACTAACACCAAATAATTATCTGGATTTGCAATTGTCTATTTCAAAACCATTGATAAATAGTTCGATAAAATATAATCAAAGAATTCAAAATGAATTGCTTCGAATCAATGTTCTTAATATCGAGTTGAGCAAAAGAGAAATTATTGCTCAAGTAAAAATTGGTTATTTTAATTATCTCAAAACCTTTGAAGGTCTAACAATCCTAGGCGAAACTGAAAAGTTATTATTAGAGGTTTTAAACTTCAATAAAAAGTTAGTTAAATACGATAAGGCTACGCCAGATGTTTTATCAGATGTTGAGTATCAAATAGCAAATTTGCAAAGCCAAAAAGCTATGGTGATGGAGCAACAAAATTTATCAAAAGTCTATTTTAACTTATTACTTAATAGATCTTTAGATGCTGAAATCCTAATAGATGAAAATGTTTTAAATAGTAAGATTCGAGAAAGTAGGAACATTACATCATTAAAAAATGATGCCTTACAATCTCGATTAGAGTTTAGAAAACTTGATGTCGGAGCTATTGTAAATTCACTTAATCAAAAAAGAATTGATAAGGAGAAGAAGCCAACTCTTGGTATTTTTGGAGGAATTGGATTGCAAACAGAATCATTTAACTTTAGCAACGGAGGTCAATTATTTACAGTTGGATTAGGAATGAATTGGGATTTAATTGACGGAGGTATGAGGAAAAAGAGAATTGAAGAAATTAAAGTTGATCAACGAATTCTAGAAAACGAAAGGAAACGATTATCCCAAAAAGTGGAAATAGAGGTAACCCAAGTTGTTTACAAAATTCGTTCTCTACAATTTAGGATGCAAGCAGAAAAGGTGGCTGTATCAAGCGCGCAAAAAAGTTTTGATGCAATCTATGCTAGGTACCGAAATGATAAAGCAGTTCTGATCCAATTGACTCAAGCTCAAAATAGTTTGACAACAAGTAAAATGACAAGGGTGCTCTCTAAATATGATTATTTGATTCTTTTGTCTGAGCTAGATAGAATTATTGAAAAGTAATTAAAGGACTGATAGTCATAATTTCAAAGAGATTTTTTAATGTGAAGGGAATAACGATATTCAAATTTATAATAATATAAAATGAAACACTTTATATTTTTTTTACTGTTCATTTTTGTTTTTTCTTGTCGAGTAGATCACCATCAAAATGAATCAACAGAACCTGCTCGACAAAAGAACTTTGTGAAGGTTGAAACAGTCGAAACGAAAACTGATCCTATTCCAATTCAAACTATTGGTAGACTTGGTTCAGATACAGAACACAAACTTTCATTTAAAATCGGTGGATTTATTTCATCACTAAAAGTTAAGGAAGGCGATTTTGTTCGAAAAGGAGATTTATTAGGAACAATGCGAACTAATGAAATTGATGCACAGGTTTTAAAAGCAAAAAGAGCTGTTCAAAAAGCTTACCGAGATTTAGAGAGAGTTAAAAGCATGTTTGCAGACTCAGTAGCGACCTCAGAAAATGTCGATGATTTAACAACACTTTTACAAGTTTCTGAGGCGGATTTAGGAATAGCGAAGTTTAACCAAAAATATGCTAAAATCATTAGCCCTGTAAACGGTCGAGTGATACGAAAATTGTCTGAACCAAATGAGTTGGTCTCACCCGGGCAGCCAATTTTAATAGTTGCCTCATCTCAAGGAAGTACTTATGTGATGAAAGTTTCACTCTCTGATAAAGATGTTAATCGTGTAAAATTGAAGAGTCAAGCAGAAGTAGGCTTTGATGCATTTCCTAATGAATTATTTTACGGTCAAATATCCAATATTGCAGAATCTGCTGATCCATTGACTGGAACATTTGAAGTGAAAATATCGATTGACTCCAAAAATAAAAGACTACGAAATGGCTCTATAGGTCGAGCGAAGATAAATCCAAAGGACAGCGAACCTTATCTTGAATTACCAATTCTATCAATCGTTGAGGGAGATCAAAAAGAATTGATGATTTTTATTCCAACAGAATCTGATACCATTGCTAAAATGGTAAAAGTAGAACTTATTCATATTACAAACCATTCTATTTTTATAAAAAAACCTGTTGAGGGTACAATAGAAAAAGTGATAACTACAGGTGCAGCATACTTAATTGATGGAGATCGAATCTACATAAAATAAAAATATGAATTTAACTAGGTTAGCTATTCGAAATGCCCAATTTGTTGTAATCGTAATTTTAATTGCTATAGTTTTAAGTGTTCGATCATTTATAAGCATGTCTCGTTCTGAGGATCCTCAGGTTAATTTTCCTTTTTATAATATGGTGATTGTATATCCTGGAACTAGTCCTGAGGATATGGAGAATTTAATAGTAGATCCTCTTGAGAAAGCGATAAATGAATTAGATGGGATTACAGAAATTGAAGCGTTTGTTTCAGAAGGCTTGGCACGAGTAGGAGTTAATTCAGAATTTGAGGGGGATTATACAGAAAAATATAATGAAGTTTTGCGCCAAATAAATAGTGTAAGGGGGGATTTGCCAGATGGAATTGTGTTGTTTGATGTTCGGCAAATTAAACCAGAGGAAATGGTGAATTATTTGGTCTTTGCTTTAAGTTCAGAGAATGTGAATTATCATGAATTGCATGACCTAGCAGAAGATTTTGAGGATAAGTTAGAATCAGTCAATGGGTTGAATAAAATCAGGATCGAGGCAAGTCCTTCTGAAGAGATTCGAGTATCATTGGACTACGAAAGGATGGCTGCCCAGAATATTAACTTAGGACAGGTTGCTGGAATATTAAGATCAAATAATATCAATATCCCAGGAGGTAATGTTGGTGCTGGTTCTAAGAATTTTACTATCAAAAGTACAGGAGGGTATGATAATATTGAAGAAGTAAAAAATACGATCATCGCAGTAGGTAACAATAGAGTTGTTTATCTGAGAGATATTGCTGAGGTGACGATGGAAAATGAAGACCTATTATGGAAAGCAGAGTTCAACAAAATGAAATCCATATTTATCACTCTAAAATTAAAAACTGGCGAAAATATTATTGATGTTGACCAAGAAGTTCAATTACTAGCTGATGAGTTTAAGAGTGATTTACCCAAAAATGTTTACCTAAATGTTTCTTTTGAACAAGCTTCTGCAGTAAAAAAAAGAATCAATGAATTTTTTTCCAACTTATTGCAAGGTGTTTTACTAGTTGGGATTGTGATATTATTGGTGTTAGGTTGGCGTTCTGCATTTATCATTATTACTTTGATTCCGCTTTGTATGATTTTGTCATTGGGATTGTTAAAGGGAGCAGGTTTTGGTTTGCAACAGATTTCTATTGCTTCTTTGGTTTTAGCATTGGGACTTTTAGTGGACAATGGAATAGTGGTGCTTGAAAATATTAATCGATTCATTAAAGAAGGCTTTTCAAGACGGGAAGCTGCAATGAAAGGCGCTTCTGAAGTAGGGTTAGCTATATTTAGTTCCACTGTCACAACAATTTTATCCTTTTTTCCCTTGAGTCAATTGGGCGAAGGCGCAGGATTATTTTTACAATCATTGCCATTTACAGTGATTTTTACTTTAGTCATATCTTTGATTTTAGCACTGACATTTTCACCTATTTTATCTAATTGGGTGATGGAAAAAAAAGCTCCATCAAAGCTATCTTATGCTGATCAATTTTTCTTTTGGATGGAGAATAGAATTTACGATCCAATTTTAAGGTTTTCTTTGAAGACTGGATGGTTGATTATGATTGCTTCAATAGCTGTTTTAATTTTTAGTTTTTCGCTATTTCCGAAAATTGGAGTTAGTTTTTTCCCAACAGCAGACAAACCATTGTTACTAATTGATGTTCGAACGCCTAGGGGATCAAGTATGGCTGAAACTGAAAAGGCGATTGAATTTGTAGAATCAGTTTTAGACTCTATGGATTATGTTAAAAACTATACCACCAATGTTGGCCATGGAAATCCACAAATTTATTACAACAAAATTCCAGCGTCTTTTATGAAATCTAGAGGTGAGATTTTGGTCAATTTTACAGAATGGGATCAAGGGCGTTTTTATAAAACAATTTCAGATTTGAGAAAGAGTTTTAAACAATATTTGGGAGCAGAGATTACAACTGAGGAATTAAAAAATGGTGTTCCAGTTAAAGCTCCAATTGAGATTGAAATCGTCGGTGAGGATTTATTAATTTTAAAAAAGTTATCCCTTGAGGTCGAGAATATTTTAGAAAACACTCCGAATGTTATTAATATTAACAATCCTATGCGTAGAGATCAAACTCAGTTAAAGATAAACCTAAACAGAGAAAAAGCAGGACTCTTAGGTGTTTCAGAATTAGATTTTGATCAAACAGTCCGAGCTAGTTTAAATGGTTTAGCCATAGATAAAATTACTTTGGATGATGATAATGATTATAACCTAGTGATTCGAATGCCTTTCGATGAATCTCCTAGTATTGAAGATTTGAATAAAATATATATTGCTAATCGAATGGGTGGACAAATTCCATTGAATCATATTGCTGATATTCAATTTGAAGGAGGTGTTGCACAGTTTGAGCATTTGGATCTAAAAAGGAATACTTCAGTTATTGCTGGAGTTAATGATTTGGATAAAACGATTCCAATCACTCAAAGTATTATTGAGAAATTAGAGGAAATTGATTTACCACGAGGATATGAATATGTGATAGGTGGAGAATACAAAGAACAACAAAGTACTTTCGGAAGTTTAGGTGTGATTTTGATTTTAGCGCAGGTAGCAATTTTTGCAGTTTTGGTTTTGCAATTTCGTTCTGTATTACAACCGTTTATTGTTTTTTCAGCAATTCCTTTGGCTATCTGTGGATCCTTTATTGCATTGTATTTGACTGGTTGGCCATTTTCATTTTTTGCATTTGTTGGATTGATTAGTTTGATTGGGATTGTGGTGAACAATTCAATTATTTTAGTTGATTACATTAACCAATTGGTCGAAGAAGGACAGATGACTTTGCAAGAAGCGATTATTATTGGAAGTAAGCGTCGATTTAAACCGATTGTATTGACTTCGATTACGACTATATTAGGATTGGTTCCATTGACTTTACAAAGAACAAACCAATGGTCGCCGCTAACGATTACGATTATTGGTTGGATGATTTCGAGTACTTTATTAGCATTAGTGGTAGTACCAATTTTATATAAATGGTTTACAAAAGAGAAAATTTAAAATTTAAAAACTCCTGTGTAAAGAAGGTATGCCTAGTCTTTACTGTATGTCATTTTATTTATTTTTAATAATAAGTTAGATTTGACCCAACTTTTCCCACCCAATTTCTCGTGTACCTAATTGTTAAGCAAATAAGAAAACTTCTTTCTTGTTTCAATTCAAAAATCATTTTTATAAATCATTTAAAAATTCAATTCAGATGAAAAAAAATATTCTTTTCGTGTTAGCAGGTATGATCATGTTTACCTCATGTAAAAAAGATCCAATAGTGGAGGATTTAACACCACCAATTGATACTACAAGAAATTTTATAAATGTAAATACCTCTGTAGCAGGACAAGTTGTTGATATAAATAATGCTGCAATTTCAGATGCTACGGTAAGTTTTGGAACTGAAACAACGACAACTGATGCTAATGGAATTTTTAAATTTGAAAATGTGACTGTCCCTGAAAACAGAGCATTTGTAAAGGTTGAAAAAGCTGGATTTTTCCACGGTTCTCGAACTTTCTTCGCATACGCCAACCAACGATCTAATGTAAAAATTAGTCTTTTAGAAAAAATAATACAAGGAACTGTTGGAGCAAGTGGAGGAACAGTTACAACTCCAGAAGGAGTGAAATTAGAATTTCCTGCAAATGCAATTGCCGATGCAAATGGAAATTTATACACAGGAACAGTTGAAGTAGCTGCCCAATATTTAGATCCAACTGTTGATAACCTCTCTTTAATCATGCCTGGAGATCTTCGAGGAATTACAACTGATAATGTAGAAGAAGGTTTGACTTCTTATGGAATGGTTGCCGTAGAATTATTAGGAAGTAGCGGAGAATTATTAAATGTAGCTGATGGCAAAACAGTACAATTAACGATGCCAGTTGCAAGTGGACAAACAAGTTCAGCACCTGCTGAAATTCCACTTTGGTTTTTTGACGAAACGAATGGAGTATGGAAAGAAGAAGGAAAAGCAACCTTACAAGGCAACGAATATGTAGGAGAGGTTGCTCACTTTACTTTTTGGAATTGTGACGTTAACTGGGACTTAATTTACTTGGACGGAAGTGTATTGTTAGAAGGATTAAGTTTAGAAGGTGCTAATGTTTGTTTAAATTTTGATAGTGGTCAAGGATGGGAATATACAGCTTGTGATGTAACCAATTCAGGAGGCATATTTTCAGGGCAAGTTCCAACTAATACAACATTCACTTTAAATATTTATCCTGCAGGATATACTAATTGTGGCGATGCAATTTATACTGCTGAGGTTGGACCATTTACAACAGATATGACTCTAGATCCTATCAATATTGATCCTTCAGCAGTTATCGATAACTCAATGAATGTAAGTGGAACGTTAGTTGATTGCGACAATAATCCAATAGTAAACGGTTATGCAAAAATCAAATTAGGCTGGGCACAGTACTATGCTTATACAACTGACGGAACGATAGATTATACTTTTACTCATTGTGGAACTGCAACTGATGTTGAAATTACAGCAGTAGATTTAGATGATTTTACCCAAAGTGATGCGACTTTATTTACTGCTTCAAGTACTGTTGATTTCGGTGAATTACAAGGTTGTATTTCTTTAGCACAGTATATCATCTATGATTATAATGGAACAACTTTCACTTTGACAGAGTCTGTTTCTCTTTTTGATTCATTGGGTACAGGTGTAGGTTATCACTATTTATATGGAAGTGATGCTAATCAAAATTCGTGTTCTTTACAAGCCATTATTGATGGCCCTGGAACATTTGATGTAATCGGCTTTTACTTCTCTACTGCAAATGGAACATTCGTAAATGGAACAGATATGACAGTAACGGTTGATCAATATTCCGCAGTAATTGGAGAGACTAATTCTGGAACATTTATAGGTAATATTGATGATCCAAATGGAGGAGGTACTCTTCCAATTACAGGATCTTGGAAAGCGATAAGACAATTTTAGATAATATAAATGAAAGCTTAATTAAAACTGTTTACTGATTTTGATAACAGTAATTTGAAAAGCTATTGGCATTGATTTGTCGGTAGCTTTTTTTATTTTGATATTTTGTTTTATTAATTTACAAAACACATATTTACAGGATTCTCCTCTACTTCTTCAAAACAAACCAACTCCATAATGAAATTCAATCTACTTCAATTATTTTTCTGTTTTCCATTTTTTGTTTTATCTCAGAAAGCTTTTAAGGCTACAAAAGTCTTACTCTAAAATGAAGAATTTTTGCAAAGAGAAGATTGACAAGAATTAACAGAAATCTATGTTAAAAAAAAAGACTTTAACATAACAGAAAAAGCCTAGGTGGATTTAGTGGCACTTTTTATAGAAAACCCCTTTCGAGAAGATTTTGATTATTCTAAATTTTCTACTTATGGTATTGATGAATTAAGAAGATACATTCAACAAAACGATGAAAAGAAAATTAAAATTAATGAAGAAGATTATCATTTATTATTGGAATGTGATTCTTTATTTCCAGAAAGTTTTCAAGCTTATTTGAATGAAGAGAAAGTGGTGATATCTTATTCTGACATGAGTTGTTTAGGGTTAAATACGATTTGAAATACAAGTTTGAAGAAGTAGAATCAGAGGAAAAATACCAGGAAGAAATAGTTGAATTTGCAGTTGGAATATCCTTAAATTCCGGTGAAGCAGAATCTGAACCTACAATATGGTGTAACTACTCCAATTGGTTTATCATTAAATTGGGGAAACAATTTCTATGGAGTGAATGCGAAAGGACACTCTTTTTCTTTTTATGTTCCAATAGTTGATATTGGAGCTGCATTTAGTTACCGATGGACTAATTCAGAAGGGGAAGGGTTTTCAGAAGAAATTAAATGGGAACAAATTATTTCACCTGGTATTCATGCAGTATGGGGAATTGGAAATACGCCGATGGCATTTATGTTAGGAGCACAGTACACACCACTTCTTCAAAAAATTACGGACCAAGATAATAAGTTACAACCCAACGCTTGGAGATTTGGAGCTACTATTTCTGTGGATATTCCGATTTTCCATTTTTATCGATCTAACAAGTGAAAATATTGAGGAAAGAGGTTTAGGATTCAGTATGGTACAACTCCATTGCGCTTCCTAAGTTTAGAATTTTGACAGCAATTCGACTAAAAATGAATGATTGCCCAATTATAAATAAGAGAGCTATTGTAGGAGAAGAATCACTTTTAAAACTATTGCTCAAAGACCAATAGATTCCAAAAAATGCTGCAAAGGTCACAAGGTTGAAAAGATACAAGCCGAAACATTTTCCAAAGTTTTTTAAAACAAATTGAAAAGCATTTTTGATAGATTGAAAAATAAGTTTTCTATTATCATGAACTATATGAATCTTTGCATAGTCTTGAATCATGAAAATTATTATGGCAAATGAAATGTATATAGGTAGAAGAATCGCGATAGATTTAATAATTGAAATTTCACTTTTTATTTCGAACGGTGAAATACCTTGCCGCAAAAATAAGAATGCAAAAAAGCCAAAAATTATGATTTGAAAACAACTAAAATAAAAGGTCAATCTAGTTAGTTTCCAAAAATAAACGGTGCTTCCTTGCCAAAACTGTCGAAAAGAATAATTATTTTCCTTGTTTTTTAAGATAGACAAAATACCTCCCATCCAAAAAATTGAAAATATAAAGAACAAAAGAATAATTCCCACTGATAAATTCATTATAACTGAGAGTCCACTTTCATATTCTCTCACTAGGTCTGAAATAAATGTATAGTCGAAGCTATTCAACATATTTAAATTAGCTAATGAATGCCCAATAGATTTACTCAGGAAACCTGAAAATGGTACTGCAGACAATAATGCAAACGCAAAGTTAAGCAAATACAACAGCACCCACATTTTTTTATTTTTCCAAACTTTTTTCCAACCTGAGCGGTAAGATTTTATTATTATCATTTTCTTGATGATGGATGTATTAGACTTTTTTTGATAAAGCAATCCAATACTTTGTTACTAAATTAACATCCCCAAACCTTCCATTGCATTCTGCATCCAAAAAAGAAATTCATTGACATATTTTCGAACACCACTTAAATTAGGTTTACTGGTGAAACTATTATTGAGTAGGTTTTTATCTAATGGTATTTTATGATAAGGGTCAATTTCAGCACATTCAATTTTTTGAGTACTTTCATAACTAAAGGTTGTCATAGTAGCAATTCCATCCCATTTTTCTAAAAACTCTTTTCCATCTTCAAACCGGACTAGTATTTCCATAGGCAAAGTCATGTTTCCAAGACGTTGAACTACTACAGTTGAAATAAAAATTTCTTCATTATTTTCATTTTTTGCAAATTCAGATTTCTCACATTCTTCTAAATTATCAAAGATCCCGGAAGATGTAATTTTATTGTTATTGGAAATGGAGGAAATTGCGTAATCACATATTTCGGTACCATATAACACTTGTTGAAAAAACCAATTCATACCATCACCAAATTCTTCAGGGTGATTTTTAGCAACTACTTCATTTATTACATTGACGAAATCTTTTGCACTTGGGTGCTTAAATTTCCAGCGAAAATAATAAGTTTTCATCGCTTCTTTAAAAGTTTTTTCCCCAACAATTTTTTTCAGAGTATTTAGCCATACTGCTGATTTACTATATTGGATGGTGTGGTAAGAGCCACCGGGGAATTCCCAACTGTTCAATGAGTTTGGGGCAATCGCTGGATTTTCCATATTAAAATAACTTACTCGATCACTTTCAGCATTACCAGCTTTTATACCCATGAAATCGATGGTCGAGCTTTTCTCACCATAAATTTTATCCATAATCACACCCTCATAAAAGTTCGTAATTCCCTCATCCATCCAGGCTTCTTCCATCTCATTTGTTCCGACGATTTGTTGGAAATATTGATGCACAAATTCATGAACTGTCAAAATTTCTGTTGACCGGACACCAGTAGGCAGCAAACAACTATTTAATGTAGTAATCAATGTTGGATATTCCATTCCTCCTGTGTAAAGTCCGTGGAAAGGAGGTGCAATTATCGTTAAACTAGGGTATGGGTATCTTTCAAAATTATCTTCAAAAAATTCTAAGGCTTGAGGCAAAATCGAAAAATATCTTTCTTTGAAATGTACATGCTCGGGGTAGGTAAGGAGTCGAATTTTAATACCTTTCCAATTCATTTTGCTTTCCACAAAATGAGGAGAAGCACCCCAAGCAAAATCAATTACATCATTTACTTCAAAACTCCATGTTGTTGTTTGATCACCATTGTTTTTGGGGGGATTAGGTTGGGTACCACTTGATCCAACCATATAATTTTCGGGAACAGTCATATCTACTTTATAATTTCCAAACTCTCCATAATACTCTCCGCTTGAATGGTATTGATGACAATTCCATCCTCCTTTTTCGGCATATCGCATTCCTGCAGGTTCATAGACACCTACTTTTGGATACCATTGTGCCATAAAATAGAAATCCATATTATGACCAGTTCTAATCATCGTTTTGGGGATTTTTCCAATCCAATCAAATTCAATTTCGATAGATTCGTTAGGTAAAACAGGTTTTGGAAGTGGCACTCTTAGCACTGTTTGATCTGATTTATTATCATCATCAGGTTGAATATAGTGCATGTTAGAGGCTAGATTATTTCCATACTTATCTGTCATGTTTTGAATCTCAACCCAACTCCAATTACAATCATCCTTCAAGGAAGTTTTAAAAAGGGAGGGAAGCCCCTTTTCAGAAAAAAAAGTAGTCTCTGAATTTTTAAAAGCATTATAATAGAGGTGGAATTGTAGATCAGATACAGTGTCAGCGGAAGGGTTTTTCCAAACCAATTTAGTATGAGCAATTAATTTTTTTTGATTTATATCTAGTTTAACTCTAATATCGTAATTGGCAATTTGAGCAGAAAGCGGAGCTTTTTTCGAGGATTGGAAACCTAGGCAGGTAAACAAAAGAAAAAGTAAAAAGAGTTTATATTTCATCTTATAGTACGTAATTGTAAAAGATCGCTTTTCAAAACGAAATTAGTAAAATGTAATGAATTCAGAGGGGATGATAGAGAGTTTTTACAAAACTGTGATTTTTTATAATCGAGTATGCCTTTAATTGTCTGATTTAATAATTAAATAAAAGTTAAAGATTAAATTTTTTTAAGTGAAGAGTTTAAAAATTTCAAAACAGACAACCTTGGAAGTCTACAATTCCAGCACCCCATCTTTTTTTAGTTAAAGCTTTAATCATCAATGCTCCATCTAAATTTCGCTGGACAACTCCAAGTGATTGGGTCTCGTTAATAATCAACCATCTACAATTATTATTTACTTTTTGAAATCCATTTTTTTTATAAAGATTTTGATCTTGGGCGATCAGAGTAATAAAATTAATCTGGTGTTTTTTTCCTAAGCTTTCTAATTTATCTAAAAATGTACTTGCAATTTTCTTATTTTGAAAATCAGGATGAACACATAAATCTGAAACACCAAAAATAATAGCATTTTCCCCACCAATTTTAATTAACCTGTGAATTATAGCTAAATGAGCGACCAACTTTTTTTCTTCAAATGCCAAAAATCGAAAACTGGGAAATTGTTTGTAGAATGATTGATTTGAAGGATATGAGGAAAAACACATCTTAAGTAATTCAAGAATTTGAATGTGGTATATATTATTGATTTTATACTCCTCGATTCTTTGAATTTTCATAGATGTGGTTTTAAGAGGATACTAGTAATGGTGAATAGTTATTTTTTCTAAAATACCAAAAATCAAGTACAAGCCTAGGAAAAGTAAACCATTCACCACTTACTGTTAATTTTTAAAATTATAAATCACATCCTCTTTCATGTTGTAAAACATAAAGCTAGACATATCTGCTGCAGTCTGAATTTGTTTGTCAGTAGGTACACCTGCCCCATGGCCGGCACTCGTTTCTACTCTTATTAATACTGGATTATCACCTTGATGTTTGTTTTGTAATTCTGAGATGAACTTGAAGGAATGAGCTGGCACTACACGGTCATCATGATCTGCGGTTGTAACCATAGTTGCAGGATATTCTGTTTCTTTTAGGTTGTGTAATGGAGAATATTTGATTAAATATTTAAAGGCTTCTGGGTCATCACTTCTTCCATAATCTGTAGCCCAAGCCCAACCAATTGTGAATGTATGATAACGCAACATATCCAAAACACCTACTTGAGGAAATGCCACTTGAAATAAATCAGGTCGTTGTGTCATGCAAGCGCCCACTAAAAGTCCACCATTCGAACCACCTTGAATAGCTAGTTTTTTTTGAGTAGTGTAATTGTGGGCAATCAAATATTCTGCTGCTGAAATAAAATCATTGAATACATTTTGCTTGTTTTCTAATGTTCCTGCTTTATGCCATTTTTTTCCAAACTCTCCTCCACCTCGAATATTAGCAACAGCATATATTCCTCCGTTTTCTAGCAGAACAGTATTTGAAACCCTAAATGAGGGCAAAACGGGAATGTCAAAACCACCATATCCATATAGTAGAGTTGGCCTTTTTCCATCCAATTTTAAACCTTTTTTATAGGTTAAAAACATAGGAACTTTTGTCCCATCGTAACTTTTAAACCAAACTTGTTCGGTAGTGTAGTCATCAGATTTGAAATCAATTTTAGGTGCTTTGAAAACAGCAATTTTGTTGGCGGGCATATCCAGGCTAAAAACTGTGGTTGGTCGAGTAAAAGAGGTAAAAGAAAAGAATGCTTGATTATCCTCTTTTTTTCCATTAAATCCTCCAACAGTTCCAATACCAGGTAACTTTAAGTCAGATTCATATACTCCATCTAGATTGTGAAGTTGAACTTTACTTGAAGCATTATGAATGTAAGTTGCAATGATTTTACCACCTATAATTTTAATTCCTTGCAAAGCATCATTTTTACTTTCTTTAATAACTACTTTCCAATTTTCTTCCTCTGGATTTTCAGTATCAATTGAAATAATTCGATTATTTGGAGCTTGATAATTTGTCATCACCAATAAATTATTTCCATCGTTATCAGCAACAGAGAAATCATTGTCAAAAGATTGCCAAATCGGAATAAATTCAGCGTTGGGTTTATTTAAGTCTTTGAAATATAAAGCATTTCCACTTGTAGACTGAACTACAGAAAGAATTAGATATCGTTCATCTTGTGTAGTTGATGTGTACACATTTTGTAAGGGATTTGCTCGATCTGAGTAAGTTAGTATATCTTCAGCTTGGTCAGTTCCGATCTTATGGAAATATACCTGATGAAATTCATTTTTTGCAGACAACTCTTTTCCTTCTTCA
>Ga0115008_10001359_pt1 | contig 19691 bp, 15 predicted proteins | sample FraStrMetagenome_FD_87164 | JGI IMG/M metagenome (GOLD analysis project Ga0115008, IMG submission 87164) | Marine eukaryotic phytoplankton communities from Arctic Ocean - Fram Strait ARC3M Metagenome | ecosystem: Environmental > Aquatic > Marine > Oceanic | place: Fram Strait | collected...
ATCCACCGCCTGCTGCTGCGATGTTATTTGCATATTAACCTCCCTAACAAAGCCGCAGACATTGCTCTAACCTCGTATTTTTTGGCACCGCGCAAGACTTGTCGACCCCTCGATAGAAGAGTAGAAAATGAGTACCCTTTAACGCCCCACTACCAGAGTGTCCAAAAAAATCCAAAGCAAACCTTTTGCACAGTTTTGATATCTTGCATTGGCACCATCAAGGCTCCGCGCAACTTGACGTTAGACCATAGTTTCGCGGCTAGGGGGGCTCTTCGTTAATCGGCTGTTAGTATATCGGCTGTTACCAGAATCCTGCACTCGACGCCACTGAAAAGCACCCATTTTTAGCCAGTAAACCACCTATGCCCCGCACAGAGACGGCGTGCAGGCTTTGCTAAAAAGGACCTTCGAATCCCCCAACCACTCTCTCCGTGACGCCTAATTCGGCGGCCGTTGATCGACCGTCAAATGGGTGAATTCGCCCGCGCTGTTGCCCGTGATGCTTAAAGATAATCCCGATATTCTGTTAATCTACGCAACTATAAACGGCCGAGCGGTAACGTTGGTAACACAGTTAAACAGCACAGTCGTTAACGACTAATCTTAAGAGAGCATATTATGAATGGAGCTGAGGCGTTAATAAAAACGCTCAAAAATAGCGGTGTCGATGTCTGTTTTGCAAACCCAGGTACCTCCGAAATGCAGCTGGTTGCTGCACTCGACAAAGAACCGGGAATGCGCGCGATTCTGGGCCTATTTGAAGGGGTTGTGACGGGTGCCGCGGATGGTTATGGTCGGATGACGGATAAACCAGCGGCAACGCTACTCCACTTGGGCCCTGGTCTCGCAAACGGCCTTGCAAACTTGCACAATGCCAAGCGGGCACGCACTCCCATCGTCAATATTGTCGGCGATCACGCCGTCGATCATTTAAAGTATAACGCACCGCTAACGTCCGACATCGTTGGCGTTGCAACACCCATGTCGCACTGGGTACGCACGTCGACATCGCCGTCGGATCTTGCAACCGCCGGAGCCGAATCGGTTGCCGCTGCCCTGACCTACCCAGGCCAAATTGCGACCCTCATCGCACCTGGCGACCATGCTTGGACCGAGGGAGCGAGTGGTTGCGATCAAAGCTTGATGCCCCCTGCGGTGCCTGAAGTGACCGACACTGCGATTGCAAACGCGGCGGCCGCGTTGAAAAAATCGGGCCAGTCAGCACTTTTTTTGGGTGGCCGTGCACTCCGCGAAGACGCGTTATTTCAAGCCGGACGCATTGCTGCAGCGACCGGTTCACGACTTATCTGTGAGACGTTACCGGCAAGGTTGCAACGCGGTGTCGGACGGGTGCCAGTCGAACGGCTACCCTATTTTGGGGAACAGGCGGTCGCGCACCTCAAAGATTTTCAGCAAATTGTTGTCATCGGAACCAAACCGCCAGTGGCCTTTTTTGCCTACCCGAACAAACCCAGTTGGCTCGCCCCCGAAGGGGCAGAATTAATTGAGTTAGCGGATGCACGCATCAATTCGATTAACACATTGCGCCGGCTTGCAGATGCATTGCGGGCCCCTGAAGCGCCTGACCATTTTCAAGAGACGGTCTCAGGGTCCTACGATGAAGGTCCGCTTAACATCCGCAATGCGGGAATTATTACCGCGCGCTTGCTGCCTGAAAACGCCATTGTCTCAGATGAAGCTGGCACTAGCGGAGGGCCATTCTTCAAATACACTGCCGGCGGACCCAAACATGACTGGATGATTGTTACTGGTGGCGCGATCGGTCAGGGGCTGCCGCTGGCAACTGGCGCCGCAGTGGCATGCCCCGGCAGAAAGGTGATTGCATTACAAGCGGATGGATCGGGCATGTATACCGTGCAAGCCCTGTGGACGATGGCCCGCGAAAATCTCGACATCGTAACGATTATTATGAAGAACAACAGTTATGGCATTTTAAATATTGAACTCGGACGGGTGGGCGTTAACGAGCCGGGGCCAAAAGCTTTATCACTGCTGGACTTGTCGAATCCGCAATTAGACTGGGTGTCAATCTCTCAAGGCATGGGCGTTAATGCCACACGCGCCGAGACCACGGAGCAGTTCCAAGATGCGCTATCTGCCGCTCTCGAAGGAGGCGGTCCCCACCTCATTGAGGCGGTGCTAAATTAGGCGTTATCAAATAACGCGCACGCCCAGCGCATCAGTGATTAAACAATATCCGTCATGCGATATTCACGTATCGTGGCGTAAAAATCAGCAATAATGTGGTGTTTATTAAAATTTTCTCGAATTATAACGGTACGGGGATTCTGAGGACGACCTGTCCATGCCCCATTCAGCAGCGTCGGCGCGGCTATTTCACGGGCCTCGGCCCAGGCTGAATTTTTCAAAATCGCAACCGCCGCCATATCGTAAAGCGCGCGAGATGGTGGTTCACCGTATAGATCGATGTGTTCAAAAAGATTTAGCGAATAATCGCCAAAATATCTAAACGACCCGCCATTGCGACCCCCGACCGGGATCTTGGCGAAGGGACCTTGCCCAGCGAGATTCTTTATTACATCGTCTAAACTGAGACGCACGGCACTGGTACCCGACGCTGCGCCATAGCGAACAACAGCGATCTCAAATTCCACCTCTGTGTCGAGGACAAAATTTACCGATCCTTGGTCGGCGAGTAAATTGTACTCCCCCACGTCTGGGTAGTTTGAACCCAACCAAACCACTTTTATACGATCGGCAATACTCGGATCTTTTTTCAGCGCGAGCGCTACGTTGGTGAGCTTTCCAATAGCCAGAACAACCAGTTTGTCTGCGGCGGGCACTCGCGCCCGCTCTATAATCAAATTGACCGCGTCGGCTCCATCAAAATCCGCAACCATAAGGTGCGGTTCGATGCATTCAAACGAAGAGGATGCCCCACGTGTCACAGACAACTGCGGATGTTGATTGCATAACTTGACGACCCGTTCCGCCTCTTCAGCCTGCGCTTCGATATCGCCGCCGTTATCGGTCCTGTTAACCGTAATACCCTCGACAACAAAGGCGTCGCCACTCAAAAGTAAATAGGCAATGGCGTGCTGATCATCGATTTCGTTGTTGGCATCAGTATCGAGCAATACACGGGTTTTATCGGGAACCCCGCCCTGAGTATCACGCATTTAATGCAACTGGACCGTCATGGCGCGCTTGACCAAACAATCGTTTCTAACCGGAGTCTGATCGCCGGGAATGATGCCCCTCTCAATCGAGCGGTATCGATCCTCATGCGAGGAAAGAAATTCAATCATGTTATACACCTCAACGTCTTATCGCTTTTACTGTCACAGAAACACGCTATCCCGTGAGTTAGACTCAACATAAACACCACCCAAAGTCATACGAAAAAATAGCGACTCACCGCGCCTTGGCTCCCAAGCGCATGAGCCCACGAAATGCGCCTCTGAACGATTGCACAGGCCTTTCATTTGCTTTTTATAGGCCAACAATCAGCCTGCATGGTATTCAAAATAGGCATTCGATACCACAGTGATATTGTCAACGCACATCTCGAACAGTACCCGGCAATCGCCGTCATACCAAGCGCGCAGTTGCACGGTGTCACCCGGATAAAGCGGGGCCGAAAATCGCATTTTGATCTTATCAAAGCGTTGGCTGTCGCGGTCACAAAACGCCTCAAGAAGCAGGTCGGCGCAATGACCAAAGGTACATAATCCATGTAAAATCGGCGTATCGAAGCCACCAAACTGTGCGGCGTCTGGGTCTATGTGTAGCGGGTTGTAATCACCCGAAAGCCTGTAGATATGCGCCTGATTTTTTGCAATGGTGGTCTTCGCCACCACATCCGGTGGCGAATTTGGCAATTCAATTTTGGTAGAGTAAGTCGCCCCAGAGCCGACGAAGGGCTCAATGTCGCCGAGAGAGACCACTCCGCGCCTGAACGATCCATTGACCATTCGCACGCACACATTTTTCTCTGCATCGCTCACCGTGGTTTCAAACTCTACAAAGCCATTTCCTTGACCTCGAGAGTGCACGCCAATGACTCGCGACTGCACCACAACGACGCCGCTTAATGGCAGCGGCCTTTCTATACTTAAATAGCGCTCGGCATCGATCATCAGCGGAAGCGGCGATCGCGGGATTAAAGTGTCGTCGATAGGTGCACCTATCGAACCCCAGCGAATTGGAAACGTGGGGAACACACTAAACTCAGGGTGTCCTTCATAGACATAGCGTAAATCCGTGACACCTACGCCTACGGCGTAAAGGAGCACATCACGCTGATCATAGCGGATTGATACTGGATCCCCCCACGGGCCTGGTGCCCCGTCGGGCAAAAGACCTAGAGCATCATAGGTGGCCATGATTTCCTCCTTTTAATACCCTGACAACTGGGCGCATCGATTCAAATGATAACGCTGGTCACCCAACAGTGCTTGCACGACACGAGCCCGCTTCATAAAAAAACCAATATCATATTCATCGGTCATGCCGATACCACCGTGCATCTGAACCGCCTCATTAGTCGCCAACTCTGCAATTTTGCAGGTTTTCACTTTGGCCATACTTACCAGTAGCGGCGCATCAGGTGAAGAGGCATCCAAAGCACGCAAAGCCTTTAGAACAATAGATTTGCACAACTCAATCTCAATCCAAAGCGTTGCCGCGCGGTGCTGCAACGCCTGAAAGCTCGCAATTTTTACACCGAACTGTGTTCGTTCTTTTAAATAAGCCAGCGTTCGATCGAAACACGCCACAGCAATGCCGAGTAATTCGGACGATAGATGCGCATTACCAATGTCCAGCACCGCGGCGAGTATCGTCATTCCCTCATCCATCGAGCCAAGGATCGCAGCCTGATCCACATGCACATCACTGCATACAATTTCGGCCGCATTGCGGCTATCCACCATGATCGAGCGAGTGATTTCGATACCCTCAGCATCATAGGGCACCAAAAACAAGGTGATTCCCTGAGACTCTCCCGATTGCCCCGAGGTTCTGGCCGCGACGATTAAACGGTCGGCTACATGCCCGTCAACAACGAAGGTTTTTTGGCCATTTAATGTATAACCGCTTTCGCTCGGGGTCGCCGTCATTGCCACCCTGTGTGGATCGTGCCGAGATGATTCATCGATTGCCAATGCCAATCTCATTTCTCCGCTTGCAATGGCAGGCAACAGGCTCTCTTTGTGGTTTTTACTGCCCGCCAAGGCAACCACAGACGCGCCGACAATCGCGGTTGAAAACAAAGGCGAACTCGCCAGCGTACTCCCGGCATACTCACTGATCTGTCCCATACCAGCATGGCTAAAACCGAGACCACCAAAACTTTCGTCGATTAAGACACCAGCCCAACCCAGCTCAATCATGTTATCCCAAAGTTCGCCCGAATAACCGGTGGGATCATCACTGTCGCGTAGTTGTCGCAAGAGGTCGGGGCCCGCTTGCTCGGCGAGGAAGTCAGCACAAGAGGTGCGAACCATTTGTTCGTCTTCGTTTAGAACCAAGTGCATGCTCAACCCATCCCCAAAATACGTTTAGCTATAATATTAAGCTGCACTTCCGAGGTACCGCCTTCGATAGAATTTCCTTTCGATCGCAACCAAGTGCGCGATGGCGATGCCTCATTCCATTCCAACGCAGCCATACCCTGCAGCGCAATCGACAGCTCGTGCCGTCGTTTGTTGAGCTCAGTTCCAGAATATTTGAGCATCGCCGAGGTGTTGCCAACTCCGAAGCTGGCGATTTCGTCTTTCACCCGTTCAGTGGTTAATTGATGGCACCTAAAGTCCACTTCCCATGCCGCGATTTCACTCCTCAGGACCTCATCGTCGAGGCGCCCTGCTTTGAGACCAACGGCCTCAATCGCTTCGGCGCCAAGTGAGCGCTGCCCAGTAACGCCGCCGATCCCGCCGATTGATTCGCGTTCATGCGTCAGAAGGTACTTGGCGACGATCCAGCCGTTATTGATATCCCCTACGACCTGGTCTTTGGCAACCCGAACATCGTCCAAAAACGTCTCAGAAAACTGCGAGGTCCCTGAGATCAGTTTTATCGGGCGCACCTCAACCCCGGGGGATGTCATATCAAACAACACCAGACTAATCCCTGAATGTTTACCGACCTCCGTATCCGTCCTCACCAAGGCAAACATCCAATCGGCTTCGTCGGCATAGGATGTCCAAACTTTTTGGCCGTTAACCAGAAAATAATCGCCATAATCATCGGCTTTGGTTTGTAATCCGGCAAGGTCAGACCCAAAGTTGGGTTCACTGTAACCTTGGCACCATCGAATCTCGCCCCGAACCATCGGCCGCAAATGCTGTTGCTTGAGTGTCTCGGAACCAAACTTTAGCAGCGCAGGACCAATCATTCCGATGCCCATGCTACTCAGCGGAGCGCGCGCCTTAATGGCCATCATTTCTTCACGCAGTATTTTCACTTGGTCCGGATTAAGACCGCCGCCACCGTATGATTTTGGCCATGCGGGGGCAGTCCAACCGACTGCACTCATCCGCTCTAGCCACAGTGCTTGATCGTCACTTTGGAAAACAAAATTCCGCCCGCCCCAGCACTTATCTTTTTCCAGCATGGGTTTTCGCATGCTTTGCGGACAGTTTTCTTCTAGCCATTCACGCGTTTTATCTCGAAAATGATGTAAATCTTGCACGTTGAACACCTCTGTAATTACTCGCAAAAACTCACGCGAAACATTATCAGAAAATCTTCAGGAAAAAGGCATTAAACTCACTAACAGGGACAGTATTTCCCCCAAAAAAAGGGTCTATCCTAACCCATACGCCACTCAAAACGTCCTCGGGTGCACGGAATTTAAAGGGTGTCATCATAGGTCATGTCGGCGGCCGAAGAACTCACAAAATAGCCGTATCAGGATCGACGCCGAAGACGTTGCATTCCTGAGATCCATCGATCGATATCGTCTCCTTTTCGGCGCACATAGTCCTCAACTTCAGGATGGGGTAACACGTGAAACGTCTCTGCGCGCAAACTCTCGACAACCACGTCTGCAACCACCTCCGGTTCCAAAATACCATCTGTCTGACCGTCACCTAGACTTTTTGGCGCCATTGCCGTGTTGACCCCTTGAGGACAGAGCACAGAGGCCTTAATACCCTCATCACCATGGTTTATCGCAAGCATTTCAGCCAGCTTTACAGCTGCCGCTTTAGTCACTGAATAAGCACCCGAGCCAAGCGCTGCTAGGAGACCAGCGGCCGAGGCAGTGATTAAGAAATACCCGCTGCCGCGCTTAATCATGCTTGGCAACAGCGCGCGTGTCGCATACACATGGGCCATCACATGCAGATCCCACTGCTGATACCAGACATCATTCGCGGCATCTGTCAGTGCGCCAGATTGCGATCCGCTGGCTCCGGCATTCGAACAGTAAAGATCCACACAGCCATATTCGCGGAGCGTATATTCAATCAATGATCGCACCTGTTTCTCATCTGTCACGTCACACGTCCTCCAATCGCAGCCTATCTCGGATGCCGAAGCCTTCAACCGTGCCTCATCGAGATCCGCTAAAACTATTGCTCGAGCACCCTGTAACAAAAACTTTTTAGCCATCGCCTGACCGATACCGCCGACCCCCCCAGTGATGATGCCGACCTTTCCATTAAGCTCCATTACTAACTCCTATGCATTCGTGAACTCTACCTGTTACATAATTTTTTTCCGATGGTAGCAGACTTGTGAAGCATCGAAAAAATCATCCGTCGGTATTGCGCTTGATTTCCCCCAAATCACCCTACCAGGCGCACCGAGTAGTGGTTAAGTATTGCAACTGTGGCTGCTTCACGATCGTCGCCTGCGATACCGTCAAGCTCTGCGCAGTGATCAATCAAAGTGGCGGCTTAAATCCAGCGGCATGCCACACCTGAACCCGCAGAATCAATCACACGGCTGACTGCTGTTAAAGCTAACCGCCTGAGCAGATCCAACAACGCTCGCAGGCTACGCGTCATTTTTGCTCTGCTGCTGCCAAATAATCTTTACCCGCTGATACCTCATCAAAAGGATACCTGACGGTGATGAAGACATTTGTCTGCAAATCAACAGTGTCGATAGGCCAGCCCCACTATCGCCTGATCCAATCAGGCAAGCTTGGGGTAGCGCCTCGCTGTGAACAGACATAGGACGACACCCCAGTGGCAAAATGCGCGATTTCTTTGAGAGGTTGTTCATTTAGCAAGCCGATCATCAATGCGGCGGTAAAGGCATCTCCCGCACCTACCGTATCCACCACCGTTGTCGGCACACTGGACACACGGACGGCTTCACTGTGGCGCAGCAACATCGCGCCCGCTGCGCCTTGTGTCAGTGCAATACTGCTGATTTGATAGTCATCTTGGAGGCTTTTCAATATATCGATAGTCTCCCCCGACAGCGAGAGGATATTGGCGATAACGCACAATTCTTGGTCATTCAACTTTAAGACATTGGCCAATTCGAGTGATTGAATCAGAGTGTCAGGCGCGTAAAAAGGCGCTCTGAGATTCATATCAAAGACCTTAAGCGTACTCGCTGGGGTAGCGTTGATAAATTTCTGAATGGTTTGGCGAGAAGTATCACCACGTTGAGCTAGACTACCAAAGCATATGGCATCGGCGCTAGCGGCGAGATCGCTCCATTTTTCAGACCAAACAATATGATCCCACGCAACATTGTCAGAAATATTGAACAACGCCTGACCTGAATCGTCTAGCTGGACGGTGACAGTGCCGGTGGGAGCGCCAGCTATTTGCAGCGCGGAGACGTCGACCTGTCGTTGCCGTAAAAAGCCGATGGCCTCACGTCCACGCCGATCATCGCCCAAGGCGCTGACCAACGTCACGGCGCCCGTAGCGCCCAATAAACTGGCCGCAGCGCAGGCCACATTGGCCGGCGCGCCGCCAAAACGGGCGCCATCTGGAAAAAGATCCCACAGCACTTCGCCCAATCCAATGATGCTAAAACATGGCTTCATCCGACCCTACTTTGAACCCGCAGCGGTAAAATACACGTTAAATTCACGCCATGGCAGCTGCTAGTCTGCCCCCCAATTAATGTATGGAACATTCAATCCAACCGTTCAAATGCACCAGTAGTTCGCTGAACCCTCGACATTGGCCCCGCTGATCAAGACTTTCCAACTCAACGCCCAGCTATCATCGTGTGATGTGACAGTCGACGATAGACGTCGCCCAGACCCTGCTCAAACAGACTACGCACATCGCACGATCACACAGTCACACAGTCACCAGCAGAGCCTGCGACGTCGGTGCTTGCCGCCACCTCAACCGGCCACTACAGCGAATTGACAATGCCTCCATCGAGAGAAATTGTCGCACCTACCAGATAATTGCCCGCGCGCGAGCTCATATACACTGCGGTACCAGCAATATCATCAGGTTGACCAATCCGCTTGGCGGGGATTCTTTCTGAGATCATATCGGGTTGATCTCGCGCTGCAATATTCATGTCACTCGCGAACGCTCCCGGAGCAATCGCATTCACCAAAATATTATCGGCTACCAGTGTTCTGCCCATTAACCGCGTCAATTGAATCAAACCCGCCTTGCTGCTGGCATAGGAATAGGTTTCGAGACGCGGGATTTTAAGTCCATCTGTGGAAGCGATGTTGATCACCTTCGCCGGTTGTTCTGGACTGGCGCCAGCACGCAACAGTGGCGCCAATTGTTGGGTTAAAAAAAATACCGACTTAAGGTTGATATTCATAACTTTGTCCCAACCGCTTTCTGGGAACTCATCAAATGGAGCCGTCCACGCGGCGCCCGCATTATTGATAAGAATGTCGAGCTGAGTTTCTCGATTCGCAACCTCAGCGACGAACGCATCAATACCATCCATCGTCGAAAGATCATAAGGAAGGGCAATACACTCGCCTAATTCTGATAATTCTTGTGCCGTTTGTATGCATGGTTGCGCCTTTCGTGAGGTGATATAGGTGCGCACGCCACGGCGCACAAACTCCTCGGCGATCATCCGCCCGATACCTCGCGATCCACCCGTAATAACTGCAACCCTGCCGCTAAGATCAAACATGTCGGTCATGATAAAAAAGCCCCTCTCTGGTATTGATTGTTCGTCATGGTACTTTGCGGATATCCGCGGCGACCGTCAATCTAACCGGCGATCTTAAGCCAAGTACTCCCCCAAATTTTATGGCTCCTCAGCCGCCATCTCCGAATACCTTACCGGGGCATTACCCCTCGCGATTGAGTCGACCATTGAGCGGATACAAACCATCGCGACCATTAATCATTCGGCGAGCAGGCGATCATTAGGGGGTTGACGCTAACACCGAGGACTGCCAGCCCATCAGGTTCGTCCACTGCCCAGACTCCCCATGCTACGCAAGCATTCACCGCCCAGCGGGCGCACTGACACTGCCGGAAAGTCAGGTCAATAATGGGGGGTTCTTTGTAGCTGTCGAACGCTAGCAAATCGCGGCAGATTCAGTTTTCAGATAACATAACAACCATTGAGTATAAGCGCGGAGGGTGACATAAGATGTCTGAACAGCACCTCTTATCCACTGCGCGCGCTATTGTTTTGCCCCCTTTTGATGACTACGCCACGCTATTTTGAAAGGGGTGTGCAACGCCGCCTCAACGGTTTCCGGGCAGGCATTGATCAACCCAAGCACGTTTTGGGCAGGGAGCGAACAGGGTCCCATGACAGCGAACATGTGAGGTACTAAGGAACCGTTGAACCGGTAGGCAAAATAATCAGCGTTTCGCCGCGTATTACGACGTCATTTCTATCCTTGCGGATTTTAGTGGCGCTCGATTGGAGGACCTACGCTTGTATGCCATGCATTTCAAATCTCTGGAACAGCCTTGATCTTTGTCCGCTTGGGGCTAGCAAGCAAGTAATCGAATAAAATACTCTGCCAAACAGCGTTTCAACCACACTCCAAAAGGAGCATGAGCATGTATCTAGGATTGGATTTAGGCACCTCGGGGCTCCGTGGATTATTGGTTCAAGCGGACGGCGACGCGGTCGGTTCTGCGGCGGCAGACTATGCGGTGGCGCGGCCCAACCCAGGATGGAGCGAGCAGAATCCGTACGACTGGATTACCGCCTGCAACAGCGTGGTCAACCAACTTCGTCATGAGTATTCCGCTGAATTTTCCAAACTTACAGGTATCGGCGTGGCCGGGCACATGCATGGCGCGGTGCTATTAGATGCAACCGGTGAAGTACTCAACCCCTGCATCCTCTGGAACGATACACGCGCCTCAGCAGAGGCCGCCTTACTGGATGCAATGCCGGGCTTCCGCGAACTATCAGGAAACATTGTCTTTGCTGGCTTTACAGCGCCCAAACTCGTTTGGTTGAAAAAACATCAACCTGACATTTTCGCCCGAATCGCCAAGGTGCTGCTGCCCAAAGACTATATCAATTTCTGGCTCACCGGACGGTATATTTCTGATATGTCAGATGGCGCTGGCACCGCCTGGCTCGACAGCGGTGCTCGAGAGTGGTCGGAACAACTGCTGTCGAAATCAGCGATGCGCGGCGATCAAATGCCTGAGCTGGTCGAGGGCTGTGCACCGATAGGCCAGTTAAAAACCCATATCGCCCACCAGTGGCAGATCGAGACGCCAGTGACGGTGGTCTGCGGCGCGGCCGATAATGCGGCAGCTGCTTGCGGTGTGGGGGTATTACGCGAAGGTGACGCCTTTGTGTCGCTAGGAACTTCCGGTGTTTTATTGGCGGCTAAAGACCATTTTGTCCCCATGCCGGCCTCTGCAGTGCACACGTTTTGCCATGCCGTACCCAATCGCTGGTACCAGATGGGTGTCATACTTGCGGCCACAGATAGCCTGAATTGGTTATCGCGAAATCTCAATGCGAGCCCCGCAGAGCTCGCACATACTCTCGGCAATCAGATCTCTGGCCCAGGTCAGATGCAGTTCTTGCCTTATTTGTCGGGTGAACGGACGCCCCATAACGACAGCGCCATTCGAGGAGCATTGCTCAACATCGATATCACATCCAGTCGCGCCGACCTTACCCAAGCGGTGATGGAGGGCGTGAGTTTTGCGCTCCGTGATACTCTTGAGGCGCTCAAATCGACTGGAACACGCCCATCCAGGCTCATCGCCATCGGTGGCGGAGCCCAATCTCAGTTTTGGCTAGAAACGCTGGCGACCGTCCTCAATTTGCCCATAGATGTCCCTCAAAAGAGCGCTTTTGGCGTAGCACTCGGTGCCGCTAGGCTCGCCATTGTCGGTCATACCGGCGCGCAGCCAGACGAGGTGATGGCGCAGCCAAAGGTGACGGCTACGATAGAGCCCCACAAGGAATTAAAGGCTGCATACGACGAGGCCTACAGGCGCTATGCTCGACTTTATCCAACGTTGAAGACGCTTCAGTGACGGAGTATCAGAGCAGTTTTTTGGCATGTGCGTAGTGCTCGATCACATCGCTTATATCCGACGGATTGATATTGCCCTGGGCCCGCGCGCCCTGAAAAAAACGCGCAGACAAAGTAATTTTATTTTAATTCTGACATAGACTATTGCCAAACTTTTTATTCACTTTAACCCAACAATCCGCATGCCAATATTAGCGGCGCCGAAAAGGTCCACAAACGCATCGAGCGCTGACTGAAGACCCTGAACCGAACCCATCAGATTTGTTGACTAGCCGCTAGAAAGCCAGCGCGCGTCTCGCCGCCAGGTGCACCCCCGTGGTTAGTCTCCCAAGCCCGGAAATTGCCCACGCAGTATCCGTTTCAAAACCTCACCGGTAGGGTGGTGCTGGATTTCGTCGACCAACTGCACGCTCTCGGATACTTTGAATTTGGCAAGCCTGCCGTCGCAATGATCGAGAATTCCCTCGGCGTCGAGAGCGCCGTCGGCTCTTACTACCACTACCACCGCCAGCGACGATTCGCCCCAGTGATCACCGGGCTGCGAGACAGACGTTCTCGTCAGCTGTAATCAGCATATCCTTAGCATGGTCTATGATGTAGACGTAACCATCGTCGTCGCGAATCGCCACATCGCAGGTTTTCACCCAGCCGCCTAGCCCGGACAGCTCCTCAGGCAGATGCGCCAGGCGATATTTGTGGTTGCTTAGAACAGTTTACGCCAAGGTATAAGCGGTCTTTACGGTTGTATAGAATTCTTTTGCATAGCTACCTTGCTCACGGGACCCATAGCTTGACCCTTTCATTCCACCAAAGGGGACGTGATAATCAACACCGGCGGTCGGCACATTGACCGCCGCCACGCCCGCCTGAATGTTACGCTTAAAGTGGCTCGAATACTTCAGTGATGTGGTTACGATGCCGGAAGATAAACCGAATTCGGTATCATTCGCCGTCGCTAATGCTTGCTCATAATCCTTGACACGCACCACACTTGCGACCGGGCCAAAGATTTCTTCCCGATTGATTCGCATGTTGTTGTTAGTTTCTGTGAACAGCGCCGGGGTCATGAAAAAGCCTTCGGTATCTCGAGCGACGTGCTCACCACCGCAGACTAAATGAGCCCCCTCTTGAATGCCCACCTGAACATAATCGAGGTTATTTTGTAACTGACGCTGGTCGACCACCGGGCCGATGTCGGTGCCAGCTTTGAGTGCATGATCAACCTTCAAATTGTCCAGGCGCTGCCTTACCGCCGACACAAACTTATCGTGGATACCCTCGGTCACGATTAAACGACTGGACGCCGTACAACGTTGTCCAGTGGAAAAATATGCGCCATTGATCGCGCATTCCACAGCGGTCGGCAGGTCCGCATCATCCAGCACGATCAGTGGGTTTTTACCGCCCATTTCAAGCTGTACCTTGGCCATGCGGGCGACAGCCGCAGCGGCAACGCCCCGACCGGTGCCGACCGAGCCCGTAAAACTGATGGCGTTGACCCGTGGGTGATTCACGATCGTCGCGCCTACCTCAGCGCCGCTACCCATCACCAGATTGAAGACGCCCTCTGGGACTCCGGCGCTGGCAATGATTTCAGCCATAACATGCGCCGTTGCCGGCACCAACTCTGAAGGCTTAAAGACCACGCTATTACCATAGGCCAGTGCCGGGGCCACTTTCCACGCTGGAATGGCGATAGGAAAATTCCATGGCAAGATTAAACCCACAACTCCCACTGGGGCTCTGGTGATCGACACATCCAGACCCGGACGAACCGAGTCAAGCAGCTCGCCGCCGCGCCGAATAGCCTCTGCCGCGAAGTACTTAAAGACTTGACCGGCGCGCATTGCCTCGCCAATACCTTCTGGTAATGTTTTGCCTTCTTCTCGAGATACGAGTTCGCCGATCTCCTCTTTGCGCCTAAGTATTTCAGTGCCAATGGCGTCCAACAGATCACTACGATACTGTATTGAGGCATTCGCCCAGCCCGCGGACGCCCGATAGGCCGCCTCGATCGCTTGCTCGGTCTGCGCGGCATTGGCATGCGCGTACTGCCCGATAATATCTGTAGTATCCGACGGATTAATGTTGTCCTCCGCGTGAACACCTTCAGTCCATGCTCCTGCAATGTAATTTTGTTTTAATTCCGACATAGACGATTCCCAAACTTTTAATTTACTTTAACTCAACAATCCGCGTGCCGATATTGCCGCCATGCAAAAGATCGACAAAAGCATCGGGAGCGGCGTCAATGCCTTGAACGGGGTCCACTAAGCTTTTTAAGTGTCCGCTGGAAAGCCACTTTTGCAATTCTGCGCGACCCTGCTGAAATCGATCCGCATAATCATAGATCAAAAAGCCCTGCATACTGACACGCTTGTTGATTAGTAACCCAGGGATGCCTTTCGGCCCCGGCGCCGGCTGGTCAGTGTCGTATTGCGATACCACCCCGCAACACACTATCCGACCGCCGATATTCATGCGGAATAAGGCGGATCCCAAAATCATGCCCCCGGTATTATCGAAGTACACGTCCACGCCGTCAGGCGTGGCATCCTTGAGCTGTTCACGGAAATCATCGTCTTTGTAGTTTACAACTGCGTCAAACCCTAGCTTCGACCTGAGAATTTTTCCCTTGGACTCATTGCCGCATACCCCAACGACGCGAGCGCCCTTGATCTTAGCTAGTTGTCCGGCGATATGACCCACAGATCCGCCTGCGGCAGACACCATAACAGTCTCACCATCGCGCGGTCGTCCGACGTCCAGCAGGCCAAAGTAGGCACTTAAGCCGGTGATCCCCAGAACGCCTAGATAAGCGATCGGATCATGCGATCTGGGTATCAGTTCGGTCTCGCTAGAATTGTGCACAGAATAAGTCTGCCAGCCCGTTGCCGCTTTAACCCAACTGCCAACAGGAACCTGAGCACAATGGCTTTGGATAACTTCGCCAACGCCGCTCCCATTCATAACGCGCCCAATGATAGGCGCGCCGGCATAGCTCGCGCTGCCCTGTAATCCGGCTCGAGTGCCTGCTGCGATAGCAAAAGCCTTTGTTTTAACCAGCACTTGATCGTCGCCCACTGCGGGGATGGAAGCCCATTCGAACCGAAAGTCACCCGCCCGTAACTTACCTTGGGGCAGCGCATCAATTAATACTTGTTGGTTTTCTTTTTTCATAGCACTGCGCCCAAGCTGGGTATGACAAGGGGAGACATAGCAAAAAAACATTAATTGGCGGTGCATTTTTACTTTGCAAGAGGTGCCGCACGATGCTCTCCAAATAAACGGCCAGATTAGGCATTGAGTATCGATTAATGGTAGCGGAGAGCGCAATCAATCTACTAACGGCGCCCAGTGAAATGCACCCATTTTTTACTGCCGAAAAATCGTGTATCCCAAGCGAACCGACGTTTCCGCGGGTTTTCCTCTTGGCACATGTGTGTCGTGTTGGTGGCAGTCAGGAGGTCGCCAATGGCGAGGCCTTGAGCAACGGATACGACGAAAATGGCACTCATTCGCAGCCGTTAATGTTGCAGTGTGACAGAGCCGATTGCGAGACAGTGCGCTGAATACCTCATCTCGCCCTGGCAATTGCAGCTGACTGTTTTTTTCAACCGGTCGTAAATAGGTACGATGAGGCAAAAGGTCGGGCAGGAGAAGTAAATTTTTTACTCATGCGTATCTGTCAGATTGATCCGGTGATAGGGGTATTATCATTCAGGATCATCTTAGGGCTGAATGTCGCAAACAGGGCCTAAAGCAATGACGTGTCCCCAGAACATTATTTTTTAGCGGGTTTTTGAATCAACTCAAGCAGATAACCATCTGGGTCTTTAACAAAGCCAATGGTCGATCCGCCCATATTTTCGTATTCGACGGCTTCTTTGTGCACCACGCCACCTGCCTTTCGAACAGCTTCGATGATTCCTCTGACATTAGGTGCATTGAACACCAATTTAACCGGAAGGTCCTTACAATTTCGCTCTTCGTTGTATTGAATCAATATTATGGCAGCGCCGCGAACGCCCTCAAAAATTAGTATATTTTGCACTAAATGGTCTAACGCAAGAGTTCGGTTGACGGTCATCCCTAACAACTCTGTATAAAACTGGGTTGAAATGTCGAGATCGCTAACCGCAATGCCGGTTGCCGTTAAATACTGTGACATGGCAGTATCTCCCGCTGCGTCATATCAATTACATCATCGCCGTTGAGTGGCTCAGAAGATGGCTCATCATCCTGCACAATAAATCAGTCGCGCAGTCGCGCGCCTGATTTATTGGCGTAGATAGCGTACTAAAAATCGATAAGCTTACCGGATTTTCCGCCTTCCTTTTGAACCGGGGTATAGCCCAAAATAGCCTTAGTTTCTAAGAACTCTTCCATACCCCACTCGCTGAACTCACGGCCGTTACCCGATTGCTTATAACCACCAAAGGGTGCATTGATGTCTAGATTAGCACCGTTGATGTGCACATTGCCTGCGCGAAGTTGAGATGCCACTCTTTTTGCTCTTTCAAGGTCGTTAGAGCTCACATAAGCTGAAAGGCCGTAGACCGTGTCATTGGCAATGGACACCGCTTGATCCTCATCGTCATAAGCGATTAATGATAATACTGGGCCAAAAATTTCCTCGCGAGCGATGCTCATTTCGTTACTAACATTCGAGAAAATCGTTGGCTTTACAAAATAACCTTGATCCAGCCCCTCCGGGCGTCCGACACCACCGGTTTCCAATGTGGCACCCTCGTCAATACCTTTTTGTATCAACGCCTGTACTTTTTCAAATTGCAACGCCGAAACCAGAGGGCCCACTTGTGTGGATTCGTCCTTCGGGTCACCAACACTGATCTTCTCCGCCGCCGCTTTAGCAATAGCTGCGGCTTCCTCCATGCGACTTGCCGGAACCAGCATGCGGGAGGGCGCATTACAACTCTGGCCAGTGTTCATGCACATACCAATCGTATCTCTCGCGATGACCTTGGCAAAGTCAGCATCATCAAGGATGATGTTGGCAGACTTACCGCCAAGCTCTTGTGCAACACGCTTTACCGTATATGCGGATTCCTGTGCGACTGAAATACCCGCCCGAGTAGAACCCGTAAAAGACATCATATCGATGTCCGGATGCCCGGACATCGCCACACCGACACCGGGTCCGTCGCCATTGATCAGATTAAATACGCCCGGAGGAGTGCCTGCCTCATGCATGATCTCGGCAAATATCGTGGCGTTAAACGGTGCAATTTCAGACGGCTTAAGCACCATAGTACAACCCGCTGCAATTGCCGGCCCCACTTTCGCAGTAATTTGGTTCACCGGCCAGTTCCAAGGTGTAATCAATCCACAAACACCGATCGGTTCTCGCACTACGTGTGAGGTGCCTTTGTCTTGTGAAAACTCAAAACTTTCAAGCGCCTTTTGCGCAAAAATGAGATGACCAAGCCCTGCCGGCGCCTGCGCCGCATTGGCAAGACTCATAGGCGCGCCCATCTCTTCCGAAACGGTCTCCGCTATCACGCTCATTTTATTTTTATAGGCTTCAACAATCCGACCCAGCAATGCTGAGCGTTCTTCTATCGACGTTTTCGAAAATGTCTTGAACGCCTCTTTAGCGGCGGCAACTGCCTTGTTCACATCGGTTTTAGTGCCCATGGCTATTTTGCCAATAACACCTCCGGTGGCTGGATTGATGACATCGAGCATTTCATCACTCGACGGAACAACCCACTCGCCATTGATGTAGAATTTATCTGCATTTTTCATTTTTATTGTCTCCTAGACATAAGCCAAGATACGGCGGGATTCGTGTTTAAATCATTCAAAAATCTCACAAAACTGTAATTCAAGTCAACGGGCAAGGTTTAAAAACCCACCCATTTTTACGGCGCCACAACGGTATGACACACCGCTCTAACATCTGTATGCCCAAAGCCCGGTTGCTAACAACGCTTCAAGGCCACATATCAACGCACCCTCCGTCGCTCGCCCAATCCCTCCAACACCCAAAGCTGAACGACTAAACTTTACCCATGCGCATGCATCGGGCACTGAGTGAGCGACGTGCTAATGCAGCCTCTCCAACTCTCAGCCATTTTGCACGTCTCGAAGGCTTCCACCCTCGGCAACCAGCCGCTCAAGCAATGGCGATGGCGTCCAATACTCTCTACCATGCAGTTCAGCGAATTCATTGATTCGATCCAATGCACGTTTAAGGCCGATGGTATTCTCAGCCCAATACATCGGGCCACCCCGCCAGGCTGGAAAGCCATAGCCATTCAAGTAAACGATGTCGATATCCGACGCCCGATAGGCCATGCCCTCACTTAAAACATCGCAACCTATATTGAACAGCGATAGAAAACAACGTTCAATAATTTCTTCGTCACTAACCTCGCGTTGCTCGATACCAAACTTCTCGGCTGCTTCGACGATCAGTTTTTGCGTAATCGGCGAGGGAATCGGTGTGCGGCTGCCCGGCTCATAATCATACACACCGCCCCCGGTTTTTTGACCACAGCGGCCTAACTCTACCAATTGGTCATAAACGAAGGAGGCCCGCTCGTCATAATCGCCTGGCTCAAGATTTTGGCGCATAGCGTAACCGATATCGAGACCCGCCAAATCCCCCATAGCAATGACTCCCATGGGCATTCCAAAATTGTATAAGACGCCGTCAACCTGCTCCGGAGTCGCGCCTTCCAGTACCAACATGTTGGCTTCGTGCGCATAGCCTCGAAGCATACGGTTACCGATAAAGCCGTAACAAACACCAGCGACCGCGCCCACCTTATTGATGCGCTTACCGAGTTTCAATGCAGTTGCCAAAATCTCAGGCGCAGTTTCTTCGGCACGGACAATTTCAAGCATCCGCATGATGTTGGCCGGCGAGAAAAAATGCATACCGAGCATACGCTCTGGCCTATCGACCACCGTCGCAATTTCGTCAATATCCAAATAAGAGGTATTACTGGCAAGAATCGTATCCGGTCTGACCACATCGCTAAGCTGTTTGAAAACCTCCTTTTTGACAGCCATATTCTCGAACACAGCTTCGATAACCAAATCTTGATTCGCCAAGTCACTGTATTGAGTAGTGCCTGTCAACAGCGCCATACGCTCGTCTACTTGCTCGGCGGTAATACGGCCTTTTTTAGCAGAGGCCTCATAATTCTTTCGAATAATGCCAAGCCCTTTATCCAAGGCGTCTTGGTTCATCTCTAAGAGGCTCACAGGGATGCCTACATTGACGAAGTTCATAGCAATCCCA
>Ga0115008_10001360_pt1 | contig 19684 bp, 21 predicted proteins | sample FraStrMetagenome_FD_87164 | JGI IMG/M metagenome (GOLD analysis project Ga0115008, IMG submission 87164) | Marine eukaryotic phytoplankton communities from Arctic Ocean - Fram Strait ARC3M Metagenome | ecosystem: Environmental > Aquatic > Marine > Oceanic | place: Fram Strait | collected...
ACCTCAGCACAAATTGAGCACATCTTGAGCACAATTGAGCACAATATAATAAGTGGACACATAAATCTTCTATAAATGGCTTTTGAAGAAGCAGAAATATTTCATTATTATTGTCAGAGAAGGATTGTTCTCATAATTGCGTATCCAAATCCAAGAATTGCGCTTTCATCCAAGTGCATGCACATTTTCATCATAACATGTAATTATGGATTGTTCTCACTCCTGCGTATCCAAATCCAAGAATTGCGCATTCGTCCAAGTTTTAAATTATTATTTTATTTCTTCTTTATATCATAAAAACCATCACAAATTAACGTAACAGCAGAAAATCACGTAAACAAAGAAGATATATGTCTGCACGAAAACCGAGCAAATCATTTCGTGACGCAGTGGCTGACGACCACTTCAATACCCAACTAGGTGAAAATCTTTCCTTAGAGTACACCAATGCTGGAGTCGGAAGCAACGTTCTTGCAATTAGCCAAATGGTGAGAGGGGCCAAGGCAAACAAAATTTGTTCACTCGCCAACGAAATCTTCCTCAATCCCAACCCAAACTTTGAAGATATCGCCGATTTGCTGGTTCTCATATTTGCCACCAGAAATTGCCGAGGTGGCAAGGGTGAAAAACAATTAGCCTATAGTCTATTCTTTTGCGCAAAACAAAAATTTCCACTGACAGCGCTCAAGCTACTGCCGTTGTTTGCTCATTACGGGTACTGGAAGGACCTTCTTTTGATTTCTAAAGCCGCCCAAGATGGTGCAGAGCTACCCCCGGCTGCCAAAAGCACTCTCATGGAATGTATTCGAATCATGAAAGAACAAATGGTCACGGATATCGAGAAAAGCAAGAACGATGAGACCATTTACGAAATTTCTTTGTTGGCAAAGTGGTTGCCTCGCGAGGGTTCTCATTTCGACAAGAAGCTCAATTTTGTTAGGCTATTGTCTGCGGAAATGTGGCCTGCCCGCAATAAGCGTTTGTACAGTCTTTACAGAAAGACAGTTTCCCGGCTTACGTCTTACCTTGAACTTCCAGAGGTAGTTTTGTCAGCTCGAAAGTTCGACGAAATAAACTTCTCGAGAGTCGCTAGTAAAGCGACACTTCGACTTTCTCGAGTATTTTTGAATGAGACGAAGAACGGCAAGATCCGTTCACACGATTGGAAACGAGTTCGTATGTCCGAATTATTTGTGGAGCATTTCACAAAACAGGGGTTGAAGGGCAAACAGCTCATGCCTCATGAAATAGTCCGGCAAATTCTACGTTCTGGTGATGAAATAAGTCAAACGAGGGAAGCCCTCTTGGATGCACAGTGGAAAGACTTATGGAAACACATTGTTCATGACGTCAAGGAAAAGGCTCGAAGGGAGGGTATCGATTTTAATCCCACGCAAATGGTACCATTGTGCGATGTTTCCGGTAGCATGTGTGGAGTTCCAATGGAAGTATCGATTGCACTAGGCATAGGTATCTCGGAGATCACTCACCCGGCTTTCCAAAATATGGTGCTTACCTTCTCCGAAGAACCAACGTGGCATAGACTTACAAAAACCGACACCATCGTATCAAAAGTTCGAAGTATGGAAAGCGCAAATTGGGGGATGTCTACCAATTTTGAAGCCGCATATGATCTAGTTCTTGAGACATGTTTGAAGCACAAATTGTCTTACTCTGATGTGCCAGTGATGATAGTCTTTTCAGATATGCAGTTCAACGAAGCATTAGATGGAAGTGACGCGCTCACTATGCACGACAATCTAAAGAAGAAGTTCAAAGATGCTGCACATGAACTGAGTTGGGAAGAGACCGATATGAAGCCGATCGTTTATTGGAATCTGAGAAATACAGGTGGGCATCCTGTACACAAAGATTGCGAGGGAACGGTTATGCTTTCTGGCTTTAGTGCTTCATTGTTGTCGCTTGTTATGAACGGTGAGGTTCTGAAAGAGCAAGAAATCGAAGTCGTCGATGACGAAGGAAATACAGAAACAAAGAAACTCAAAATTACGCCAGAGGAAGTACTTCGAAGTATGTTAGATGATAGTCTTTACGATCCGGTTCGTGCCATATTGCTAGAGAGCAAAGAAATACTGTCAAATTAAGCTATGCCGTATTGATAGAGAGCAAAGAAATAGTGTTAAATTAAGTTATACAGTACTGATAGAGAGTAATGAGAGAGTGTTCAAAATAGACACTAGACAAGTGATTGCATAAATAATATGATTAACTTTTTTAAATCTAGGTATGATCGAGTAGTAATAATTATGATGTCGTGGTTTGGCCTAACTACCGAAAAAAGAAAAGAGCACGTTAGTCTTATTTTAAAGAAGTAGGATACTCTCCTGAATTGTTAATAAAATATTATTATTTAGTTGTAAATATCTGATTTAAGTAATGTTTAAGTTTTATTGTATCCAAGGTGTTTGGTAGTCGTAAACGGCATATCCTTCTTCCTCCATTTTCTCAAATACGATGTCGTCCGGTCCTGTAGCAAATTTGTCCATTGCAACATGCTTACCGCTAACATCAATATTATTAATCTGATTTACAGTTAATGTTTTATATACCCCATTTAAAGCAAGGGGATCCGACTCCACAAATTGTATAGCTTCTCCTCTAGAAGCAGCATTGAACAATATAAGTGATCCATATGCGACGTCTTGGGGATCTTCATGCAAGTTATTGTTAAGCGGATGCAACGGACCACATGCTATCACTTTTTCACTTCGAATAAGATACTCGTAATGTTCGCGTGTGAGATCCGTTCTTAATGCGGCATTTTTTTTGCTTCTTGTATCAAGCCCCAATCCAACTGTTGGGAATCCAAACCTTCCATTATCCTGCCTTAGTTTTGCTTCCTTCACATGCATCCATCTATGGAGAGCACTCGTCTTCGCATCTTTCAAATATTTCATTCGTTGTGCGTGTGAGAGATTCGGAGTCATGCTGCAAATGAATGGCTCTTTTGCTAAATAATCTAAGGCCGATGCCAAACTTTTAGCATTCAAACAGATTAGAGAACCGATTTCAGATTGAAGATCTGGACTAAGCAAGCTATGACTAAAGGGTACATCAACTTCTAGATCACCTAAGCGCTCATTGATGGTTTCGTTTCGCAGATTTGATTCGCGTGCCCAACGCACATGTGCCATCTGATTTGAAAACGATTTACGAAACGCAAACAATTCTTTTGCAGAACGGCCAGTTTGATCAAAATCTCCATCGATCACCACTGCAACATACTTCTCAATTGCATTGGGACTTTCCGGAATAGGATCAATTATTACCGTTTGATCTGAAAGATCTCTCTCATCTTCATCTTCATCATCCCATTCATTTCCTTCTTTCAATTCCACGTTCACATCCTCCTCTTCAATTTTCTAATTCATACAGAAACACCTTTTAGAGCCAAGTCGACAACATACAAAGAAAAAGCACATGCCCATACACATAACTTACATCCTCATCATCATTCAGACCATCTTTTCTATGCTTATCCTCCTTATTTTCATAATAATCATAATAATCGCTGAGGTAACCAATGTTCATGGAACGGTCTGTGGAAAGTCGGGAATTGGAGGATGTCCCGCTTGTGACAGAATCGTAGACTCGTCGTTGTCGTGAAGGCAAAGTTAAGAAGCTATTCACTAGCAGCAGTGGAATCGTTAGTATCATAAGTACGGATGATGAGAGCGTCATAGTTCTGTTTTGTTAAGTTGAATTCGTTTTGTTTTGTTTTGTTTTGTTTTGTTTCTACGAGTATGCAGTGTGCCTGCCAAACATATATATATACCGTATATGAAATAGGATGTGTGATGTGATTGCTGTGCTCGTAGAAAAAATACTTTGAATGGTGTCTGTGAGGATGTTCGTACGTATTTCGGCGGCTCTCATTCTATTTCTCCCTCAAGCTAACTAGCTAAATAGCAGCACATCTTTTTTATCATTTTTTTTGATGTCAGCTTTGGATTTGAGAGATGTGATGTGGATGATGTGACTGGTGTCTGGTGTGGTGTGTGTGGCTGGTGTGTGTGTGTCGTAAGATGGTAAATACGAAATTTAGCTAGAGGAAGCGAATTTTAAATTTTATTATTCATATGCATGTATTAATACATATGTAGAGCCTGTAAGCGTACTCTCCCTCTCCCTCTCCCACAGACTTCACAGAAAACATCCAAAAGAAAAATAGTGCAGCCATAAAAAATGGAATTGAATAAAGAAAAGTAGATCTCAGTACTTTGGGTTGGGTAAGGTTTGGCATAAGTCTATGCAGTCTGTGTAGAGTTTGCTAATGGTACTATTAGTTTGGAACAACTTTCAGTACATCTTGCTCATAATAAAGTCCATGTGTGTTTTGATCCTCTCTCTAGAAGAATTGAGTTTCGAGAATTGACAATGAGGCGATATTTCTTTTTTCGGAATGTGTAATCATGCATGACATCTATCAAAAATAATTTTGAGAAGAGTTATTGGTATGGTACTTTTAGTTTTCTACTAGCAACGTTATGAAATAGATTGTTGTCACCGGACATATAGGCGATCAACATTATTTTGGAAATTTGAACACTAGATTTCGCTTCACACTTTATTGTTTGTAGTGCGTTGACAGAAAATTCATTTTTGGGAATTTCATCGGACGAGAACGGAGATTTTCGATATTCTTTATTTCTTTCGCTGAGAGTAAGTTGATTTACATGTCGTCTACTCGTACATTCTAGACAATTTGAGCCTATACCGCCACCTGTCTACGCTAAGCTGGGATAGACTTAAATGATGTTGGAAGGATTTTTGCAATTCAATAACTTGATTACGAGCATTTGCATATGCCATGTAAACTACTGCTTTCAGCTATTAACATCTCATCGCGTAACAGTTGTAATGACGCACTGAAATGAAGTCAATGTACAGCTGCGTACTCAACTGATGGTCATGTGCTGTAATACACGACTTTGTGAATGCCCATAAAATACCAAAAATATTCTTAAATTTGATTCGATATATCCATCAGCATTTAAGGTAAGTTGAAAATGATAGAATTCCCCTCCATGCAACTGATTGTTGTTGTGATTCATCATCCGAACGTGTACATTTCTCGAGAAATTGATCAAACGTAGAACAACGGTTGCCGGGTAGATTTTGTAGAACCTTTGTCTGAAAACAAAACGATTCACATCTGCATCTCTTCATCAGCTGCGAACTGTCTTTTTCCTTTTCATCCGATTACGGCATCTACTTCAAATCATGTTTCTCTTTCGAGTAAAAGACTCTGTCCGAGTTTCCTCATTTATTTACCGTTGACACCGGTTGTACATTCATTCTCACATTACGCTACCTGCCTACCTGCCTGTATACCTAGTAATTTTTTTCATCTGTATGCTTTTATTTTATTAACTTCTACTCTTGTACCAGGTATAAATTACTTTGTAGTTATAACTCATCCTCTTCATCAGTTACAGGTTCGGAGGAGGAGTAGCAGCATTATTGTAAGAACTTCAACGTTGCAAAACTTGACGACGTCCGATTATCTTATGAAGTAGCACACGTTCTCTTTTGAGGTAAATGGTACTCGACAAGTGTTTCATGGTACCGCCCATGATTATCTTGGTACCCGGCAGCCGGCAGCCGGCAGGTAAGAATGGAGAAGCTTCAATGTTGTACATGCGCATGCACCACAGCTTGCACCTTGCACCACACATCTGTGCAGGTCTACTGTCTACTGGGGTAGAAACTAGAAACATGGAAATTTTACATGTTCACAAGATTTGAATGTTAATCGTGCATTCTTACACTGGATTTTTCTTGTCATACTCGTCGTATACATGTAGACTCTAACAAAAACCAAAACCAAAACTAAACATGTACGGTTTCACAATACAATGTACAGTACAACCGCCTACACGTGTATGTAGCTGACAACTGACAACTCCCAAACAACCCAAAAGGACGGGAAAGAACCAAAAAAGGGATGAGTTGGTCTCAGTCTCAGTCGTGAATTCCATCCAAACGCACGCGAACACTCGCGTGTAAAATTTGCAACATGTATTTTAATGCGCATGTGACATGTGATATGCACGTATTCTAGGTTCTAGGCGTAATGAGTTCTTATGCGAACATACAGGTATTATTCCGATGACAATGATATGATGACGATGACGGGGTGAGGAGGAGAAGGAAAGTGGGTGATTCATTCATTCCTTGATTACATATACATGTAATGTACACAGTGTATGTGTACTGCTGTAGAAACACACCATGAAACACAAAGACAGCATGCAGCACGAAAGCAGCAAAGTACGTGGTCATGACCTGCAATGATCATTGCCTAACACTAACACCTTTACGAACCACTGAATACTTACTACAAAAAGTACGAATCGAGGTTTGTGTACATTCTTCCCACCGTAGAAATCCACACAAACCTCGTCTGACTGTGCAAAACGCGCACATATCCATCGTGCAAGTATCGTACATCGTTTGATCACCCGGAAGTCTCATCGCACGATCGGCTAATATGGATAATCTGATCTGTTATGTGTCTTTTTTTCACAACCACATTTGGTAGCACAAATTACGAAAACGAGAATTGTTAAGACTATAACAATTTTTAGCATAATATTTCAAAGCGACAGAGATAAGGACGCCCAAACCGAGCGACTTGTCCCACATAAAGTTTAAGACGTTTCCTCACAGTAAATTTCGAGTATCTCAAGTGAAAGGTGGGTCTTAATTTGGGTGTATGTTTTGGAGCAACGAATGTGTGTGTGTGTGTGTGTATAGATTTTTGAGTTACGAAGGTCCTAGTTAGATGACGTCATGTTGGAAAAGCACTTCTTCTCAGAGGGAAGGAAAAAAATAGACTCTTGGAATAGAAGTTTTGTTTTCATGTGAATGCTCACATTTTACATTTTTAAAAACTTAAACTTGATAGGTGGAACCCGAGCATTGAGTTGAGCCTATTCCGTGAATTTTATCATTAACAACAACAACAACAGCAACAACTATCAACTTTTATTGTCAAATATGAAGCATTCCATTTCATTGCCAGCTCTTGCATCCCTCGATCTTGAATCCGATGCCTCTACAGATTCCTCCATCGAACATAACACCTCGGCTTCGACCGTTGAAGAAGAGGACGAGGGACTGAACGATGCCGAAAATGGGGAAACCCACAAGATGAGTCGTGTGCACAGTCAAGGATACATTCCCAGTTCGCCGAAGTCATTGGCGAGTAATACGGTGACACCACACACTGGCTACAAGAAGGTTCTTGTGACTGGTGGGGCAGGTTTCATTGGGAGTCATGTAGCTCAGACCTTACTCTCCAGGGGTGATGATGTTGTCATTGTGGACGAAGTGAACGATTACTATGATACACGTATCAAGGAGAGTAATCTTAAGTTACTGCAAGCCATGTCCACTCGTGTGAAGATTTACAAGGGAGACATTTGTGACACGGAGTTCATTACCGATCTATTTGAACATGAACGTCCTACGTTTGTGTGCCATATGGCAGCCCGTGCAGGTGTACGTCCATCCATTCAAGACCCATTCATCTACATTCACAGCAACATTAAGGGTACTACGCAGTTGATGGAATTGAGTGCCAGATACAATGTGCAAAACTTTGTATTTGCCAGCTCCTCGAGTGTTTATGGTGGTAGTAAAAGTACTTTTTTCAGTGAGGAGGAAGTTGTGGATAACCCTGTTAGTCCGTATGCCGCAAGTAAGAAGGCGTGCGAGTTGTTGGCATACACCTATCATCATCTGTATAACTTGAACATTTCTGCATTGCGCTTTTTTACGGTATATGGACCTCGTGGAAGGCCGGATATGGCACCCTTCAAGTTCATCGACCGCGTGAGTCGTGGGTTGGAAATCCAGCAGTTTGGTGATGGTTCTAGTAGTCGTGATTATACCTACATTTCTGACATTGTGGATGGCATCATTCGGTCACTAGACCGTCCTTACAAATATGAAGTGTTCAATCTTGGAAAGGGAAGTGGTACATCTTTGAAGGAATTTATCGACTTGGTCCAGAAATACACGCAGAAGAAGGCAAACATCAAGGTGTTGCCCGATCAGGCAGGTGATGTCCCATACACGTGCGCAGATGTCAGCAAGGCTTACCATTTGTTGGGTTACAAAGCCAAGGTTTCGTTCGAACGTGGTATTGCAATGACGGCTGCATGGTACAAGGAGACTTACGGAGATAATTCGATGCAGAAGAACAAGAGTAATTTGATCTGCCCGGAGACTCAGGCTAATGGGTTAGGACGCGCACCTTCTTTTGTGGACTTGACTCGGGCAACAGCTGTGTAGGCGTTGGAGTTTTGTCCACCTGGGTGTGTGGAGATTTGATGCGCAAATCACGTCAACATCATACATACTGTACTATAATTTTTGATGTTTTTTGGTTTCTATTTATTTGGGAAGGTTTCGGGAGGAATTTTATATTAGAACCTGGTATGATTAGTAACATTGCATCATTGTAGATATACTTTCTGTAAATAAATTACATTTCCTGTTTATAAAAAGTCAAGTCCATATAACACAGTTTTTTTGTAGTAAACTCTAATATTGAAGGAGGTGGATATTGTTCACGAACCACTGATATAGGTTTTTCCCTGTATCAAATCGATTAAATTTTTTCAAAGTTTTCTTTTGAGATGCCACAGAAACTACAATTACAAAAAAACAAGGGAGTTCACAGCACCTTCAATATAAATGGAAAATAGGATGTTAAATATCATTTTATGCAATTCACGAGATGCTGTGAATGATTTAATTCGAAACTCCCTTAAAATCGGTTTCAGACTAATTCCTAGCAAAATTCTTTCCCCTTCGTTCCTTATGCACGCAACCAAATATGCGATCTAGATGACAAAAGAACTTCTGGTAATAGTGTTTTCCGTTTCTATGGTGATAGTGGTGTCCCCGTGATCCATTTACGAGACCAAATGGTACAACATTTTGTAGACTCCATGGGAAGTCCTATAATTATTAGTTTTGATTTGAAAAATGCAGGTGTATTAGTGAGTGCCAATAAATAGTTTTTTCGTATACAATTTTAAACCACTTACATATCCACAATGTAGTTCTGTCAACAAAAATGTGATCATTAAATTGTAAATACTTCTCGAAACAGGATGTGCCCCTAAGAAACGAAGTGCCCAAATCGATATGCCCACGTCAACAAACTCCTCCACTCCACTCAATCGGACTTGATCACATGCTCGTACCTCCTTTGATTCATGATGCTTCTTATGAAACCACCTGTAAAATGTCGGAACCTTGTGCATTGTCCAATGGGCAAAGAAGAAAACAAAGTCGTATAAAAGCAATCCTCCGACAATGTCTGTTGCAATTCGCGATACAGTTGGGGCACTAAACGTGGCGATACGCGCAGCTCTACGCGGGGCGAGAACATCCCATATATACAACGGCACAATGTAAAGTGGAACCTCGAACAAAAATGCTTTTGCATGCCACTTGGAGAGTTTTGGCATTGGAGGTCCAACATCATCCAATTCCTCTGCAGCAAGATTGCCACCTCTACTCAAAGCATGCTGAACTTTACGTTCATGTTGTTGCGCTGCATACTGATCTTGCAGTCTATATTTTCTCCACGGATGGCGCACTCCTTTCTTTGCTGTGGAAACCATACGCCGATCGACTAGCCAAAATCCATGAATATACACGAAAAAGGCACTTACAGCCAGCACCCATTCCCAATGATCATGCCTGAACATCCGAGGCAAAAGTGCCTGAGATTTCTGCAAATAACTCCACAATCGAACCAGTTGCACGTTGGCCCATGGAGCACATGAAACAATACCCAACACAGCGGATGCAGCAATTGTTCTATACCGCTGTATCTCCTTCGTCACGACAGGAGTCATTTCCTCATGCTTCAATTTATGATACAGAAAATCCGTCGTTCGAGTAGCAGTCCGACGAATCTTCTGCAAAACTCGAGATGGCAACCTGCCGCTACTGCTGCTAAAATCCTCATAGGAAGTTGAAACTTGCAAACCTGTTGTGTACTTTGACTTGATATTGGCGTACAAAGGAGGACCTCTGTTATAACTATTCGAAGGTAAGGAAGACAGCTGATAATGATGTGTCGTCTTTATTGGTATCTGAGGAGAAAATGCACGTATGGTGTTCACCTGGAAATGGAATGCGACCAGGAACAACCCTGACCAGACCAATGATGATAATGCGACGATGCTAGCTTTCATCATATTTTCTTTTCTTCTCACAGATATATATATATATATATAGATATTTATATAAATATCGATCAATTACTTGATTCAATACGTGGCTTCTGTTCTCACAAATTCAGTATAGAGAGTTTGATCGAGAATAGGAAAGGTTGGCTGTTCCACTTGTGTGTAAGACGAGATGGATGATCTCTATAGTAATATACCGGTATCTCGAAAAGATAAATATACAGAAACGAAGAAATGATGTAAGTCGTAGCGATGTGCACGTCGTGAGCTGTTAGCTTGTTAGGTTGGTTTGAAAAAAATTATGAGTCATTCTGCGTAAGTCATGTGTGTATTTATATTTTGAAAGTATTACATGTACATAATACTTTGCCTTGAATATTCCATTCATCTCGGACAATGCGAATTCCGCATAAGAAAAATTCGAGTTAGCGTGCCAAAGTTGCCGAATGGCCAATCTATATTCGTACACATGTGTGTAATACAAGAAATGTACCATGTAATTCAGTATATTATATTCATAGGAAGGAAACCTAACAACCCATCACATAATCTAATTGAAAATATTTCTCTTAGCAATTGAAATATGGAGCAATGGGATCACAAAAACTAATTCAAATAACGGCGAGAGCTACCATTCGACGATCTCGTCAGCAGCAGCTGCAACTGCAGCCGATGATTGTATTTAAGCGGATGGGGCAGGAAAGAAGTTTGTCTGCTGTTCCGGGCGGTAAGAAGAGGAAGGTTGTCCGTGATCCAAGAAAGGGAAGTAAAGGTACCAAGGTCCAAACGCTCGTTCGAATGGAGGAGGAAGAAAATAATCGTAGGTTACAAGAGATTCACAACGGTGATGAGAAACGACTTCCGTTCGGTCCAAGCTATGAAAACGAACAGTCTGTGGGATCTTCACTTGGATCGTATGCATTGGCAGGTGCTGGTATGGCGCTGGGGTTTACACTGGTTCGAGTAGTATTTGGTGTGTAGATTGTTTGGCGAAATACTTTGTATTTTCTGTGAACATAGTTTCGGGAGGATAGCCCAAGAAGAGGGGTTAATTGTTGTACCGAAACTTTTGTCTTGGCAAAATAATGTCTTTAGGTGGAACGAAGAGAATAACTAGGTATTTATCTTGTATGGAAAGTTTTTGTAAGGCACCTATTGGAGTCGTTTATTGATTAAATATTAAAACCTGCTGAATTATTTGTTTTATAATATCAGCGTGTAATTTTTTATGAGCGCTAAGAGACTTTCCTACTTGTGCAAATTACCGACAGGCGTCGCCATCTAGGCTTTCTTTTAAACATTTCCTCTTGTTTTTACATGAAGTATAGACAAGTTTTTTTCCAATGTCGTCAGTCTATGTGCCCAGACCAAATGAGTGGTTTCTTCTAGAAAATAATTTATTCATCTCAGTTCTCTTGGCTTGACAACTGGAGCACACTTGAAACAAAGTCACTATTAGAACCTTTTGCTGGTAACGATTATGACCTGAGACAAACCAGCGGCATACGACTCGTGTACTTACCAGGGTGTGTTATGATAATACATATCTTTCCTATTTAAGTGGTTTGAGGGTAATATCTTTATTTTTGCTCTCTAAATACAAATTTTTCATTAAAACGATGTTGGAAAAACTATTGGAGTTTATTTTTTCTTCTAGTTATGTTATGAGCTTGTTGGCTTGCATCAGTGATCAAGTCTTCTACCACTAAAATGCATTGCATAACAATCTGATCTTCCTCTAAACAAAAGTCTTATCTCGAGGAAAGTTCGATCGGTTACCTTAAACGAATTCATACACAAACTAGAAATGCAGATATATGAACGATGTTCTGGTATTCAAAATTCTAGTTTATGTAAAGGATCGAATAGGCAAGATAGTTTAGATCTAGTCGCTAGCCCGGCGGTATTTATCAGAATCATCTCCAGGAAGCGGAAACATCTTGTATAAGTCAAACTGCGTTCGATACCATGAAAATGGAATTGTAAATATCTTTTCCCATTTCCCTACATAAGCTCTCTTCGTTAATGAATCATACTCATTTTCCTCTATTTTGTCCAGAATCTGCGAATAGCAATCCAACGAACTCTGTACCGGCAACCTACTCTCTTCAGCAAGCATTTCAACGCCCCTTTGTGCAATCGCATAGTACTTTCGCGCGCGTGCTATTTCAAATTTCATTAAATTAATGTAATTTTCGTCAAGTTTTTGGTTGTAGATCTGCTCTTCGGTTACACCAAACCGAGCCATATCCTCCCGCGGCAAATAAATACGTTGACGTTTCACAGCATCCTCACCAACATCACGAAGGATATTAGTAATTTGAAATGCTACGCCAAGAGATAACGCTGGTTCACGAGCAATCGCTTCGTTAAATCCTCTCGCCGTGTCACATCCAAATACTGGCATACTCATCAATCCGACAGTTCCTGCAACGCGATAGCAATATAGATGAAGCTCCTCCCAAGTATCATAACGTTCCTGACCTAAATCAGGCAAATCCATCAGCATACCGCGGACCATATCCGCAAAGGGAGCTATCTCGAGCGTTGGGTACTTGCATCGTACATCCAACAGCGGCAAATCCAGCACATCTACTACTTCACCGTGCTCCCACAATCGCTCAAGACGAACTTCCCACGAACTCAAATCCTTTAACATCGCAGCATTCGCCTCTTCCTGTGTCCCTGGCCTCGGAGCATCCACAATCTCATCCGTTCGTCGACACCATACATATATAGCCCAAATAGCCTTCTGCGCTTCCTCCGGCATAAGCTTGGTACCCAAATAAAACGTTTTAGCAAACGCCGCCGTCACTTCTCCACTCTCGGCATATGCCTTGGCTAATATCGTATCATACCGCTCCTTGTCAATGTTCGTCACAGGATCCATCCCTTCCTTCCCTCCCAAAGATGACGATGATGACGACGACGACGACGGCAACAAATAGTTATACCTCGAACGAATTAACGCAGCACACGCCTGAACATCCTCCTCCCCTCGAAAGTTCGGATCCTTATAAATCCAATCTCCAATTTCATATCCAACTTCCGCCACCACTTCATCGTTAATACCCATGAGACGATGCAATGCTGTCCCCTCATGATTATCCTCACGATCCTCCTCCTCACTCCCTACTACAATGGATTCCAAATAATTCCTACGTGCTTCTGCCAAAGCAACCTCCGCACGACTATCTTCCGCCTTGACATTGGCAAAATCCATCACATCTCCACTTCCTTCCATAACAATTCCACCCTGTAACTCTTCTTTAATTTTACTCGCTTTACCGTTAGTGCTTACCATATACAAAGCACTTGTACTTGTTCGTTGCCTGGACGAAGATGATGATGAAGCAGCAGCAGCAGCAGCAGCAGTAGCAGGTGATCCTCCAAAGGCATGAATGTTACTGCATGTTCCACTTATGCTGCTGCTGCTGCTGCTAAATGCTTCCACGTAATAAGGACCACAGACACTGACCAGTGTCCATGTCAGGACTGTGTAATATAATAATGATAATCTTCGTTTCAGAGCAGTTGTCATTTTAAATTGTAACTATCTTCCTTCTCTTATGCCTTTTAACACTCGTTCCGTTCCGTTCCGTTCCTTTTCCTTTTATTTCCCTATATGTTACTTGCACCTATACAGCAATCCAATATATATCCAATCATTCAAGAAAGAGCATAAGAAGAAGAAGAAGAAGAAGAAGAAGGGAGAGAGAGCAGAGAGCACAGGGCACAGGGCAGAGGGCACAGGGCAGGGCATAAAGAAGAGAGAGAGACACCCACACACACAAAACGTGATCGACTGGCGTTGTATTCCTAAAAATACGTACGACGAATCGGCAATGAACTATCGTATACGAACTTAGCCATATGGTTTATCAGGTCCTCAATTGATATACGTGGAAGAAGAGTTGAAGTTTGGATCGGGATCGGGATGTCAGGAGGGCAGGACGAACGGACGGATGGACTGATGGATGGCAGGTGCCGAATTATGGGGATTTGGATTCGGTTTGTTCCATCGTCAATCGTCACACATGGCAAATCTTTTGTAGATACATCTAGGAGTTATTAATACTTTTTACGCTCTTTGTGGTCTGTGGTGAACAAACAAACGAACGAACGAACGAACGAACGGTATATTAGTATATACATTTGATATATTAATACATGTATTTGAAATCAAGATAATCTAACAGCAAGATGAAAAACGTATTTGTATGGACATGCCTCGCTCTACTCGTTGGATTAAGTTCCGCTTTTGCTCCTGTGGCGTTTTCTCCTGCTACTCTCAAAAATAATGAAGTTCGTGCAAGCAGTCGTATATTCTCAGAGCCGGAAGGTAAGAAGGGGGAGTCTGATGAAGAAGGAGGAGGTATGTTCGAACCGAAGCAATTTCAAACGGAGAATACACAATGGGTGGATGATCGTGCTTCTGCGAACTATGGTGCTGGTGCTCGAGTAAGTCCATGGGCGGTAGGTTTGGTTGTGTATCCTGTGGTGTTGTTGTTGAATGATTTCTTTCATTTCTTGCCGGGTAGTAACTAGGTTGATGTAAGAATAGGGTATCAAAATTTATTACTTTTTTAACCGATTCATTATTCGATTTGTTCTACCGAATTTTCTCCCTGGGTTTGGTGATGGATCGGATTTGATTTTAATTTATCTGACCTGAGTATGGATAAACAACGATGTGTCAGATGCACATATTTGTACAACATATACACTACTGTGCAAGAGTACGTTTAAATTTCATTCCTGGTTTTGGATGACAAAAAGAACGAATCACTATCAGAATCAATTTATCCTATTCAGAGCGAGCAGAAGGGTACATAGTGACAAGGATTTTAATACCTTTCGCACACTCGTTGATCGAGCACAAAAAAGACATATTTTCATTTAATCTTTTACGTGAAGTGCTAGAGAAACAGATGCATTGTTATAGCACAGATCATTATCAGCATTAATCTACATTGTTTTAAGTGTCGCACACGTTGTCCTTGAATACTCTTCTTAAGACCTCTTGCTACCATCCATTGCACGCATAGTTATTAGGGTTTGAAGATCTTTCACACAATTTGCTTGACAACTCCACGCCACACCTAGCCAAGTGTGCAAAATCGTGTTCACCGCAGGCAAATCCATAAAATGACTTAACACGGGGTAAAGAGGAAGGAGCGGTGCATTGATGTAAAATGCAAAGAGAATGGTAGGGAGCATATTCATAACCTTCGGTAGGGTTGGCACTGATTCTTCTTGTCGGAGATAAAGCGCAGTGTTTAAGGTGAAATATATTGTCGGGAATGTCTGCATAGTGCCTGCAATAAAAATGTCACAAGCAGGTCTCTTCAAACTTAGGTATCCAAGTGCGTCAATAGCTGTCAAGACAATTCCGTAGGTATACCAAAAATGTTGTGGCAATCTCGGAATATTTCGAGTGAGAGGATCTTCGTTCCGCAGCAAAATTGACATGTTTGAGCCCATCGCCCCAATAAACCCAGAAGCTGCAATTCCGTGTAAATAAATATAGAATTAAAAGACGAATATAAGCAGACGAACAACTAAAAATCTATAAACCAACTGTCACAACCTACCTAAGGTCACAGTTCCTACACACAAAACCCACATCAAGCGAAAATAAACGCTATTCATATCTTCAATAGATGTAAAAAATTGATGTGACAACCCTCCCGAAGTAACACTCACAAAATAACAAACAAGCAAACACCTCAAATTCGTATCCAACTTCGAACTCACACTAAAATTCGTAGGCCGTTTCGAGCAGGCATAGCACATCATAATCACAGCAAGAATATAATCCGTAACATACGTCCATGCAGAATTATCAAACTTGGTCCATTCCGGATCGTATATAAAATTCGCAGGTTGGTACAAATCCGTCCAACACACGCTCGCCTTGGTCATTTCAATGCTGAACACAAAGGAAACCATAGCAGCGAACGTTCCCGCGACGGTGTAATACACGAGACTCTTGCCACTGATGTTTGCGTTCTCGTATGCCACACTGCTGTTACCAGCTTCACATTTTTGGTGCATTCTACTTGCTATCATGGAGGAGGACGATGAGGATTCCTGAGAAACTTTTCTCGACATGTTATTTTGGCACATGATCGAATGACAATTAAAGAGGGAGACTAAATAATAATGTAATGGGCTGTGTTGTGTTGTGTTGAGTTGAGTTGTGTTGAGTTGGGGATGGAATGGAATGGAACAGCTGTATACCAAAAATACTGTATGTAATTTAATAAATATATAGAATAATGCTTTTGTGGTGCAGGTTTTCGAACAGGTTTGCGTTGGCGTTTGCGTTGGCACGACGTGCACATGTAGAAAATCTGTTTCACGATTTTTTCGTTTTCGGTTTCAGGGGGAAGTTGTGTGTTTCTACGGGTTATGGTTATATGAGTTATATGATATATGAGGTGTTCTGTGTGTACGAGTACATGTACCTTTTTTGCCGTTGGTTCGTTATGTTCAGCTTGTAATCCGCAGGATGTATTACGGTAATACATGTATTTGGTAGACAGACGAACAACTGTGTGTACGTATGTACGTATACGTGTGAATCTGTAAGCCTTCGTCATCGTTGTCAATAATTGAAATAGCGACGTTAGACATTACGTCATTTCAGATAGACTAAGTTAGCTGTAGGTCCGTTCCCTATTCAATTTATTCTCATATCATGAGAAAAATGAAAAATGAAAAATGGAAGCTACCTTGCGTCAGAGAATACGTTTAGGGTTATACACCATCTTCGAATTTCGGTGTCGACTACGTATATCAGAAGTTAGGAGAGAAAACCACTAAATTTTGATGACGTTTCAGAATTTTGCATAAATTTTTCATACCGCTTTTCTTCAGGGTTCGCAACTGAGTTTCTTGTGTTTGATTTAGTATTTGTAGTAATTAGTTTGTTTGAAAAACTATTTTTCGTTGTACAAAGGGGCAAGCATATACCCTCTGAGAAACAGTTTCTTCAGAACTTAGGCTGTGTTCCTTTTTCAGCAAGAAATGTTTCACATTTTTTCTCAATTATCATCTGGTTCAGTAAAAAAGCATTCTTTCTTCAAGAAGCGGTCAAATCTCCATTTCTAACCAAATCGGTCAAGAAAAGTTACCAATATAGAGCTTCTGTCATCTTCAATAATATGGATGTGTAAGTTATCCTCCTAATTCGATCATCATTAAAAGGTAATCAATTTTTGAGAAGCTGTGTTCATCATTAATTACTCACACTTTGACATGAAATAGTACCAGTCTACTATTTCCTGAGAAGGTTATAGAAACTAATCGATTTCCACGAACGATAAGAATCCCTACGAGTTCCATGCGAAACCATTATAAAGTTAAATTACCAAGATTCCAAGATAGTTCTTTCCTCAGTATTACGAAGTAGTAACGATCTTGAATAGGATAGAACTTCACGCACTGCAGGACTTAACCATGTAGCTTTCTTCTCAGAGCACTTACATAGCGCTTGAATATTTTGTTAACTCAACCTTTCGTCATAAAACTAGTGTGCTCGCTGTGGTTTAAAAAAGTTCGGGGTATTCTCGGTTTAAACCGACGTCATCAAAAGTTAAAAGGGGCTCCGCTGCTCCTGCACTTTCGGCATTCACTTCATTTGCTTTATCGAAATTCACACGCACTGTACCAGTACGGGTAACAAAAACGTTTTCTGCGAACTTGTAACCGATCATGATATGCTTCGGTAAATATTTCCCGCGCGCAGATATTTTTAATTACAAATCACCACACACACCCGATAACTTACACAGTATTTTTGTAAAGGGAACCAACGATTTACGCAGCGTTGCATGATTTTTCATATGCAACGGCCACATATTATGTCTTCCTTCTAAAAGTTTCTTTACTCTGGATTTTAGTAAAGGTGAATCTTTATCTAACCAATGCCTAAAGGTCCAAACTCGTGCAAAACATGGATTCTCTGGAAAATCGAGTTCAACATTTACAAAAGATGACTTATAGTCAAAATATTTATAAGTGTGAACATCGACTTGTTCAAGTCTAGACGAAGGTGACCTTGCTACATGTCTTCTATTGAGATGAGGACGGACTCGTCTCTTATGTTTCCTTCGTCGTACTTGTTTTCTGTTCGCAACAACGGTTTCCACATATGTATCGATGGATGAGTCTTGGGTAACGTCGTTATCATTGCAGCAAGATGTGTCAACAACAAAGGCTTTGTTATTTTCCTCATCCAAGCTACAAAACACAACATCGTCTTCGAAATCTTCATAGTTAGATAATTCGAAAGTGCACTTAATTTTTGCGTCAAGAATTGCGCCTCTACCGTATGCGTTTCCAAGCTATTCATCATCACGCACACCGTCAGTTTACGCGACGAATAACAATAAAAATCGTTTAAAAGAATACAAATCTTGTTGACGACACGAAATTCAAGTCTTGTTCAAGTTGACAGGATCTCGTCTGACGACAACGTTGATTCATCGATATCTTGAAGGTTATATCGTAAACAAATTGGAGCTGCAAATTCTACGAGTGCTTGTCGCTGCATCTTCACGACTTTCGAAAAAAATATTGCGCCGCAGAATCTGAAGTACAATAAAGAATGATTAACCTCAAGTTGGTGTAACTTGGAACACGTTCGAATATGAAAACGTACCCAACATATAAAATTCCAAGGAACCCTTCAAGACCGGCGACAGTCCGAACAAAAATACAACTATTCCCATGGGCAGGATAAATAGAATCGTACCCAACCGTTGAAAATGTCGTCCAACTTAGAACCCAACTGTAAATGACTTGGTCGAAATAAGTAGTATTCTGATTACTTTTGACTTTTGATAACGTTAATGCAAGAATCGTCATATATGTGTGGAAGTAGAAAGATTAAAGAGAAAAAAAGCAAAAAACCAAATAAATCAAAAGAAAACGGAGCATCAATTTTGAGAAAGAAGTTGTGAAGCTCCATCTCATTACTCCTCTAATATAATTATTAAATCTTTTCTTTCGCGCCAAATCAACGTTTTTGAGTTAGGTTTTTACAAAAATACCCGATAATATTCAACTTAATATGTAAAATACTTCGTACATCACGATCTGCTACATTTACCAAAAGTATTGATGAGTTTCTGCTAGTGCCATCGTCATGTAGGAAATCTGCAGATTGCGCTTCATCCTCATTTATTCCAAACATCCTAAAATGTGAAATGAGTACTTCGAAGTATTTACTAACTGACGCAACCTTTTATACAACAAATTGGTTGATCTTGTTCCTGCTAGAAGTCTCCTATTTTTATAGTTCCAATATTACTTACTTTACTGTTTTGACTTTTACGTTTCTATAAAAAGTGATTGGTTTTCTTCTCATCAAATGTTTCATTCCCGTAGGAAGTTCTGTGTTATTCCCGTAGGAAGTTCTGTGTTGTTCTTTTGCATTC
>Ga0115008_10001361_pt1 | contig 19677 bp, 22 predicted proteins | sample FraStrMetagenome_FD_87164 | JGI IMG/M metagenome (GOLD analysis project Ga0115008, IMG submission 87164) | Marine eukaryotic phytoplankton communities from Arctic Ocean - Fram Strait ARC3M Metagenome | ecosystem: Environmental > Aquatic > Marine > Oceanic | place: Fram Strait | collected...
CCGTTATTCCAGGCCCCATTTCCTTGTTGAGATTCTTCTCCCGCTTGCGCGTCTGCCATCATTGAATCTATATCAGATTGACTAGGCCCTTCATAAGGTTCAGAAGGATTGTAGGGAGTGCCATCTGGATTGCGTTGTCCAGTTTCTACTTCATTATTATAAATGTCTCCCCGAAGAGAGTCAACTTCTTCTTGTTCAGCATCAAGCTCAGCATGTCTTTGAGCGTATTTTTCACTTAAAGAATTAAATGCAGCATCATACCCTTCTTGATCTGTAACATCTTCTAAAAGTTCATCTAACTCATCGAAAAAGTTCATACTCTGATCTAGGTTAATCGCATCGCGTCTGTCCTGGATTGAATTTTCTCTTTGATTTAATTCTTCTAAAGCGGTAGGGTCGTAATCGCTAGGGTCGTAGTTTATGTCATTATCGCCACCCTCGCCTGTAATATCAACTGAACCCCCAGGGAACAGGTTATTGGCAGCATTAGTAAAATTATCTCCAGCATCATAGACTGATTGCAGATATTCATCTCGAGTTAGACCCTGCGTGGGAGGCAACATATTGCCATCATCATCAAACATCGAACCATCATATACACTTCCATCAGCGTTATATAGCTCTTCAGCATTAGTATTACCACCATTTACTCGAGTTGGAAAACCTTGGTCATTTAATACCTCTGGAAATTTCTCGTCGTAGTAATTGTCAGTTTTATTTGCCAATTCCTCATATGATTGTTCGGGATACTGAGATGTCCTGTCTAGATATTCTTGAAGCTGCTCTGGTGTTGCATTAAGGACATCCTCTGCAAGTCCATTATAGGCAGCTTGTGTATAAAGCTCATTTAAAGCTGCTTGTTCTTCTGGAGTTGGGTTTTGTCTGTCTTCTGGCCCAAATACTCCAAACGGATTTGCCAGAAAATCGCCCACGATGGGAATAGGCGTAATAACATTGTCGTAAAGGTTTTCTACAAGTTTGATTGGGTTTGCAACTAAATCTAAAATGTTAGCTGCTCCCTCAACTGGATCCGGCACATCTCCTGAAAGAATTGTTAAGTCCTGAAGTGTAATTTCCTGACCTTCTGGGATGCCGTCCATTAGTCCCAAAAACTTATCTTGAGCTAGGTAATCTCTTACTTCTTGACCATCCTTAGGGCTTAGGGTGTCAGAAAGCTTTTTTATCATTGGGTAAAGAAAAAATGCTACTGGTATTGCCATTCCCCCCACGCTAACAGCTCCCAAGCTGGAACTTTGGATTCCAAGCTTAATTGCGTTTTGAGCAATATCACCTCCAAGATATTTCTTGTATTGAAAGTTGATATCTTTTAAAGTTTTTACAGTCCCTGATCCAATGGCTTTAGCAAACCCTGCTATTGACTTTAAAACACCTGCGTCGGTTTCTGCGTATTGTGGGTCTAAGCCTTGGCTTTCATAATACTCATTTATTTGTGCTTCGCTTTGACCTAATTCATTTTTAAGATAATTACTTACTACATCTTGGTTAGCGGATGTAGATGTTAATGGCGAACCATACACGGCGGCATTATAGTGCATTGGGTCAGTAAACATCCTTTGCACAATGCCCATGTCTGAATTACTTGTAAGATCAATCTGATTTGCGCCTGGGCCAAAAGCAGTTACAACATTAGATCCTATCTGTGCTTGAGCTTCGGTCAAAGTCCCATTCATTTGTGCAGCGAAAAGGGCAAGCTTCACCCCTTGAGACATATATCCATTGCTTCCTTCAAGTTTATTTTGAAGTTCTTTTGGAACAAACGTCTCGTAAGTCCTGCTAATTAGATGCCCAACGTCAGGCAAATTCATAATTTCTGACCCAGCACGACGCTCAAGCTCATTTAGGACAAAATCATTTGCAGCTAATCCTTCCAATCCTCCATCGGTAAGGATGTTGGTAATATTATTAAAAGCCGTATCCCTGTTGGTTGTAACGCCTGCTCTAGGAAAAAGCAAATCGTTAATTATTCCGCCAACGGAATCAGATAATTCTAACCCTTCGGCAGTATTGCGGTAATTATGGAGGTCGTATCTTTCTGAGCTAGTCATAATGTTATAAAATTATGTAAGATTTCCGAGAAACAAAGTCATGATTTGTCCAAAGTTATTGTAAAACAAATTGACTTTGGGAGTGCCTGCTACATCAATGCCAATTGTAAACATTCCATCGCCTAACAATCCATTAGTTTCGGTTCCAGCGGGTTGTCCCCCGTTGGGGCTAGGAACAGAGTAAGGATTTTGACGGGTAAATGAAACCATGCCATCATTTTGGGCTCTAACAGATCCAGTTCTATTCCCAAGACTATCCATGGATCCAAACTCAGACCCGCCAGTGCCATTGTTTTTTAAGTTTCTGCCTATTGCTATTGTATTATTTGCTAGAGCTTCAGCTTCGTGACCAATCGCCAGTGCGTATTCAGCCGTAGAAGTTGCATTGCTTCCTATTGCTATTGAACTTGTTCTAGTCGCATAAGCAAAGTTGCCAATACCTATTGAATTGGTTCCGGTTGCTCGAGCGATACTGCCTATTCCAATTGAGCGCAACGCTGTAGCTTGCGCTACAGGCCCTATAGCTACTGCGTTTTCCCCAGAAGCAATAACTGATTGACCCAAGCCAGTGCTATTTCCGCTAGAAGCTCTAACATTTCTTCCAATGGCGATAGCCCTTGTTCCCGAAGCCACACTAGCTGAATTGGAATTTCTATCGCTCTGGATATCCAGGGATTCATCTCCCCTCGTAGCTCCAGTTTTATCTCCCCCTACGTAAGCATCTGTCCCCACGAGCTCAAGTGCTCCTTGCATATTAACCGCAAGTTTTGGTTTAGTGATACCGCCATCTCGAACAATTACTGATCCTGCTCCATTAAGTTGCGTAGTAGAACCATCAACAACCGCAGATGTAAGCGTGGCTTTACTCACCAAGTTGTTGAGATTTGTAGAAGTTACAGTGTCGTCATCAGCGTAAGGAGTTTGGATTGATAGTATGTCTGACATTATATTGCTGTGTTTGTGGAGTTAAATGATACGCCTCCGGATGTTTTAATTGATTTTATTCTAGGTCTTCCAGAGAAATTGTTTAAAGTAAATTGAATTGCGTAAGCTCTACTATTACCTATTCTACCACGGATGGATACATCTTCGTTTTCAGGTAATGGGCCACTCTCTAATCTTGAAGCTAAATTTCCTAAATTTAAGTCGTAATCTATGTCTGTAGTTTTTGCTAAAATATTAAAATCAGATGTTTCGTCAGGAGAAGACTGGACTTGAATGTCAAACGTATTCCATTTTTTCCTATCGGTAGTTCCAATTGTAAAATCTCGAGTTGTTAAACTAGCTTCAATGGGTTGTGTTGTAATTAAATTTGAACCAGAAGGGTTAGAAGAAATTCTATCAGTCGCGTCATTTCTGCTTTCCAACAAGTGAACTCCACCAAATGAGTTTACGCAATATACTCCCCTGTTATCTGCTTCTCCAGCAATAATTAATTTTTCATAATCAAAAGATGGAACCGAGTCAATAGACTCCCATTGTTTATTTATAAAATTGTAAATTAAAACTACATTGTTTTTTGTAGCTATAACTTCCTCGCCCGAGCTATCGACAGAATTTAAAGGAACTGCGATGTAATATTTGTTGTCAAAGTATACAGCCGAAGAATTTTGCCATAAATTTCTATTTATTGATCGAATCGTTTTATCTATCGCTTCACTTAAAGGAACTTCATTTCCCCGAAGGTTGTATAAATCTTGGAAAGAAGCTCCATATATTCCGCTGTCAGATAAGAAAAACAGATTACTTCCTACTTGAACTATACTGTCTTTTGCTACGCAGCCTATTTCTCCAGTAACAAGACTCGTTACTGCCTGAGATATATTTATAGTGCTAGTAATCGTATGTATGCTATTTCGATTAAATATTAATAATTGATCGTCAGAAAAAGAATGAAGACCTACAATAAAATCAGCGGTTCCCGCAGTTAATTGTTTTGTGTTAGGAACATCGTCATAAGTGTTAATGTCTAGTCCGTTAGAAAAAATTACTTCATCTTTAGTTTTCCTGTCGGAGTAAGTATCTGGAGTGCTTCCTACCGTATATTCGTAGGGAACAACTAGCCTTCCACCGTGATAAGTCCCAAACGGGGGGGCGGGCATACGCACGTATCCTACGCCTTGAGATACTGGTTTTGTAAAATGAACTTGATTTAAAGCAGAATTATTCTTTTCTGCAAAAAAAGAAAATTGGTTAGCATTAACAACTATTGCAACAAAATACGTTTCACCCACAATCAATGTAGTTGATCCTGGATCTACAACGACTATTTCATCTCCAACCACAAGACCGTGAAGATCTGATACAACTGAAACAACATTATTTGTTATTACTGTATTATTTGCATCATTTCCAAGCCTTTCGGGTTGCTCATAAGCTCCGCTTTTTACTTTTGTAAATCCAGAAAAGGCAGTTCCCGTTCCAGTCCCTGCTGCGGTTGCAACAAAAACTTCACCTACAGTTCCCGTAGTGGCTCCTACGGTTGTCCAAACCGTGTCTCCTATTGAATCAATTTTATAAGTTTTTCCAATATCAAACTTATCAACGGTAACAGAAGTAACGACTCCATCCCAAACTAAAGAGGTTTTTCCTCCTGTAAAAAGAATTACTTGCCTAAAAGCTTGAGTTAAAACAGATAATTCTCCTAAATTATAAGATGGAGGATAGGGAACTTTACTTGCTGTTCTTGTCTCTAAATTACTTGCGATTGCTTCGCTATTTTGAGCAGTAATAATATACTGGCTGGAAGTTTGGCTTGGGTCAGAATAAGCGCAGGATGCCCAAATTCTGGGCTGTGCATTATTATTTATAACTGGAGGTGTTCCAACGTCATCTAATACAAAATTAAGGGTTAGCCCCTCGGATCCAGAAACTAATTCACTTGTAATAACTTCAATGCCTTTTCTGACTTGCCATTCGCCATTTAGATCCATCCGACCGTTGCGAGAGTCCGCAAGAACGCCTGGCTTCAACTGATCGGGTCGAAACCTATTGTTAAAGCCAAAGTATCCAGTGTCGAACTCATCGACAATTTTAGAATCATTTGCTCCGTATCCAGAATAACGCGGCATATTTTTAAGTTACTATTTGCGCTTACGTGCTGCCCGTTTCATTGGACGTTTATTCATGGCTTTTTTAGCGGGGGGACGACCTACTTTACTTCCGTATGTTCCTTTTCCTTGTGGCATATCTATTTTTTCCTTAGTTGTTTTAGTTTAATGTTTTTTTGACAGTAGCATAAGTCTTTAAGCTCACACATTTGGATAGATTTTAATATGGCGTTTTTTGCTTTTCGCCCATCCGTTTCGTTTAAAGCTTGCCCTAGAGGACATTTTTTCATTACTTAGATTTCTTTTTAGGAAAACCTTTTTTCATGTTATTGAATGCTTTCTTACTAACAGTAGATTTGCTTTTGGATCGGCTAGTTCCCGCTTTTTTGCGTTTGTTTATGTTTTCGTATAAGCTCATTTTAAAGTTTTACGTGACATTTTCTTTCCGCTACCGGGATTACGTGGCTTACAGCTTGTTTTCATATTATTTAATTTGAGATGAACCAAAGTAAAATCCTACAATGGCTAAGGCAGTCTGCCTAATTTCGGGTAAAATGACGAATCCCTGCACGGTGTCCCATTGCAGGCTCTTGAATAGCCCTAGAAAGCCGTTTGTCTCTCTACCTATGGTAACCCCTACATTTGTCCATGCGAAGACGAATGGGGCTATTACAATGGCAAAGACGGTTGCTATTACTAAAAACCTTCGGACTAGGACTCCTCCATCACGTTTTGCAGCAGCATCAGCCGAGGCATCTGCCATCTGTTGAGACGTAATCATGCGCTCAAACTGACGAGCCTGATTGTCCATCTGAGTGCCAATAAGCTTCATTATAAAGCCACTTACACCTCCTCCGAGCATTGCTAGTAGTTCTGGGGCCATTATTTGTCTTTAAGTTCTTTAATTACTTTAATTGCAGATGCAGCCATGTAAATAAAGGTTGCAAGACCTACGCAAAAACCGAGGACTTCATTAATAGGAGAAAGCTCTATGGTGGCTATAAAACCACCAGTGCCAACAGTTGATCTGTATATGATGTCATTCATCAACAAATTATGCCTCCATTTGGAATGATTTCCAACCTGATCCTCCCAAAAATCCTTGGAACTTGTTTAGAGTAGTATTATAAACGACAGTTCCATTGTTCGGGCTGCTAGGTAAATCAACAGTAGCATAATGACCAATTCTAACATAATTTTCAAAGAAAGCACCTCCTACAACTTTGAGTGCTGTATCTTGCACTCCACCCGTATTGCCGGCTACAATGTGTAATGTAGAATCTGCGGTATCTCGATTAATTCCAATCCTTGCACCAGTTGAACCGTCAATCTTCCTAATTACCATTAAGTCAGTAGGAGACTCATCATAATCCCTAAATCGGTGCTCCTTGGCATCATAATTTATTGGTTGAGCCGTGCCAGTTGTAGTTCCTAGACATTGAATTTCAGTTACGCCATAGAGTTCTACCCCGTTTGTATTTGCTTCACCAATTTTTACTTTACCATTTGTAGTAGTCTGCCCGGCAATTCGCATTGCTTGACCGCCCGATAAGACCAAATCGCCTGCGGTTGATCCATCGCCAGCAGTTGCACCTCCCCTTATATTAAGGTCTTGCCCTGTTACTGCGCCTCCACTTGCAGTCCCAGTCAAAAACCCTTCTATGCTACTGCTGTCTACACGAATCCCGTCTGTAAACCTAGTCTGACCATCGGTTACATATGGTGGCCCAACAGTTCCAAATTGAATTGGATTAAGTCCGTTTGCTGTAAATGTTGGAGATGCGGTAGGCGCAGCACCTACATTGGTTAGTATTGCCGCATTGTCTGCGGATTGTAGCATAGAATCTACATCGGATGAAACTGTTATATCTGACATAATTATTGTGGTCTAGTGTATTTAAAATTTGTTCCTGGTTGCAGAAAGGTGAACCCGCTATTGTCGCTTCTTAAATAGTAATACGGCACTGGCGCAACTCCGCTCAACGTCTGCTCACCGCGTAATGAAAGTTTTAAACCTAGAAACATATTAGTTTAGAATCGGTGCAATGCAACTAAACCGCCGCTAATAGACACGCCTGTAAATTCTCCATACAAGACAGTGCCAGCGGTAAAAGAAGTTAACAAGAGTGCTGGGTTAGTAACTTTGCTAGTTGTAACTACATCCAAAGTAGAATCTTTAAGGAACTGTATTGCTCCAAAAGTTCCAGCAGGAGAGCTAGATGCAGAATTAATTATCGCAGAACCTGCGGAACTAAATTCTAACGTTTGATTTTTTGAACTATTCATTTTATTATCGGGATTGTCTGTTTACGTAAGTTGAAATTCTTTTTCCAACAATGTTAGTGTTAGATGTTATACTAGCTTTGCTAAGCTCAGTATCTAGGTATTGTGCGCCAATTTGTTCTTCTATAATAGCTTTTTCAGTTTGACCGTCCATGCGAAGAAAATCTGCATAAATAACGTGAGCCATAAAATAAAAAAATTCTAAAGGAATACGATTAGTTGCAACTAGCTCTGGAACTTCTTCTTTGTATGTAACAAATACAGAACTAGATGAACCGCTTCGCATATTTAACAACGATGCTCCGTCCCCAGTTACATAAAACTCATATTCAATTGTAGAGTTTCGATCAAATGGTTTATCCCTATGGATGCGCAAAAATTCTCCAATGTCTTTTTTGCTTGTTTCTGTAAAAGGAATTACACCATTTGCGCTAACGGCACGAGCTTCACCAGCTACCAAATACCGGGGCCAGAAATCATACGCGTCAAAAGCTTGCTTAAACCTTCGGTTTGCAAAATTTAATATGTAATTAGTTTCTTCAGAGGTAAATTCATTTACGCCAGCTAAAGACTTTATTAAATCAAATAATTCAGAATATGGTCTGGTCTGCATTATACTTTGTTAGGGCTAAGATCGCTAAATGTCTTGTTGTAATACTTTAAAAATTCTTTTGAATGAACGTGCTCTTGCCCGTATTTTTTAATCATTCTGAAATAGTCCCTTGAAGGGATTGTTGCTACGCATTTACCAAGAACTGGGTGCGTTTTGCCTCGCTCTTGGGTCGCTTCTTTCCGAGCAATGTTTGACCGTTTGGATTCAAAGTGTTTCTCTTCTTTGAAATTCCGTTTAATTTCATCAACAAAAGCAGCATCAATTGCTTCTTGTGTGATTTCGCTAGGCTTGGTAATTATTTCCATAATAAAAAGGCAGGGGGCTTTCGCCCCCTGACCAGAATTATTTAAGCTTGTCCTTGGATAAGACCATGAGCCTGTGGGTGATAAACACCGAGGGTCAAAGCACAATCCACGATACCACGCTCACCACCACCAAGATTTGGTAGACGAGAAGTTCCCATTGGGATCAGCTCGTGAACACCGTAGTATTCAGGGTTTACGAGGAAGCCAGAACCCTTGTTTGTTGCAGTGCCAAAATCAGGCATACATACAGGGTTACCGTTAATGATTGACACGATACCGTGATCGCTTTGATAAAGCTCAACAGAGAGCTTGATCTGAGCAGATCCACCTTCGTAGTTTACATCACGGATGCTAGTTTCACCAGCAGTTGTAGCTAAGCGAGCAAAGTCACTTACAGTGCGGCGGAGACCAGTGTTGGCAACGAGGCTAAGGTTGTTAACAGAACCATTTACTTCAAATACAGAAGTAATAAGGTCGTTAAACGCAGTTTCGTTGAACGCAACAGCAGTATCTTCAGCTTGTGTGTAGATGCTAGTAGCAGGCGTTTCAAAGCCAGTTGGAACACCGATTGCAGCAGCAGGAGCACTATCAATATAAGCGGCAAGACCGTTCATCTTATAAGGAGTTGCAGCTGCGGCTTGTTGCTTAGGGTTAGCAGAACATAGAGTTTTTTCTACGTCACGCTTTAGTTCACGAATTGCTTTAGCTTCAGCTTGTGCAATCTTAGCAGGGCCTACAGAATCAACAGCTTCTTGAAGCTCAGATACCTTGTAGTCACGACGGAACTTCTGTGTGAAGTTACCCATACGAGCACGACCTTCAAATTGGTCGGTGAATGTAGTAACGTCAGCACCTTCAACAAGCCCATCTGTGTTTGGAGCTGAAAGAACATCGACTGTCCATTCTGTGTCAGTTGCGGATGCCTTCTTTTTAGAGGCAGAGGAAAGAATCGGAGTTTCTTCAGGTGCGAGGATAGTCAAGACATCAGTCAAGTCTTCGCGATTGGAAACTGCAGACCCCGGATTTGTTGTATCATATGTGTTTGAGAATGACATAATTTTATCGGTTTTGTAGTTGTAGGGTTCTTAATTTAATGAAGTCGCTGCTGTCTCCAGTGTTTTTGAATTGTGAGTGATAAGCTTTTGCTTTCTTTTTTGCACTAGGTCTTGCTGGCGTTGCAGCGGTTGACCCGGCTTTAGGTGGACTTAGCGAAGCTGTTTGTTTCGCTGGTTCACTGTTTGTAGGTAACACTTTTCGTCCATATAGACTGTTAGCGGCATGAGCCAATAAATATGGCAATTGCGCTTTCATGTCTGGACTAGCTGACTTAAATGACTTTGCCAAACGAGGATCTCGGATCATAGCATTATATTTTTTGCTTACATCGTTATTTTGATCTCTCATCCAGGGAAGTTCTTGAACTGCCCTTCGTGCATATCCATTTCTCATTTGAACGCCTTGAGCTTCATCCCTAAGAGTATTATACTGCATAGGGAGATGTTTTGCTTTAGACTTTCTTGCATTTTTTAATGCGTTTCTAACATCTTTTTTGGTATAATCTTTACCTTCGACGCTAGTAACAACATCAGCTGCCGAGTAATCATCTGAATCAAACAGGACTTCTTCAGCCCATTCAATTACTTCAGAAAGCTCTTTAGATTTTGCATTGAGTGCTTTTGGATCTTTTATGTCTTTATACGGATTTGCTTGTATATCTTCTTCAGAATATTGAACCGTCTTGCGAGTGGATAATTGTTTTTCTAATTTAAAAACTTTTTCCTCCGCAGCTTTGCGCTTGGCAGTAAGTTCGCCAAACCTAGCTACTGCTCGAGAGTTTATCTTTGTTGATAGATCCTTTAATTCCGATTCGGACAACTTGTCCAAGTCTGTTACCTGAGAAAGAACATCTGGTTGCTTCTGTGGCACTGCCTTAGCTGTTTGCTTAGGCTGAGCTTCAGAATTACCTTCTGTTTTTGTTTCACCCTCTAATCGTTTCTCAATAAAATCTTCTTGAGAAATATTAGATGATTCATTAACTGTAGTTGACGCTGTATTTTCAACGGAATCAGCGGTCTCCGTTTTGACTTCATTTTGCATATTGTTTCCACTCTTTTACGCTGAGCGATAGCGATATTTATATATTAACATACGTATCAACCCCCTAAACTTGGGCATTGATATTACGTATAGAATCTTTATAGTCACACATCTCTAAAAGCTGATCGTAGGACAAGACCCTCCCAGATATTTGTTGCACCTTGTGTGGCTCTGCATCGTGAAGATCTGCAATCTGCTCGTCCTTTAGGACTTCTACAAATTGAAGGAATCTTACAAATGCGCTATGGGTCTTGAGAGTGCTGATGTCGGTTTCTATATCAGTCATCTAATTCTTGGGCATATCTGTTAAGGGCATCAACAACTCGATCCATCCGATCTCGAATGCCGGTGTTTGTTTTATAATTGTCAACTTTGTTAATAAATTCAACTGCCGCACCTTCAAAATCACCTTTATTAATAAGTGTTAAAGTGTCCGGGCTCTTGTTTAAAAGATTTCTATACGTTGAATTAACTAATTCTTGCCTTAAATAATATGGAAAAGAATCAAAATCATTTATTTCTACTCTGATTTTTCTATTAGCCTCATCAATGTCTTTTTTAAGCAACTCTACGGCTTCTTCATCCGTAATGCCATCGTCAAAAGTTCCAGCATCTCTTTCTTCATCTGTAATCTTGTGACCATAAGCTACCGTGTCATTTCCACCTTCGTAGCTTGCGTGAGGTTTCCATATCCCATTTTTAAAGCCTTTTTTTACGCCATTTTCTAACTCTTTAAGAATTTCTATTTGAGAATTTTCTTCGTCTCCTGAATAATATTGGCTAGACGACTCTTCTTCAGATTCTTCCTCGCCTTCAATAAAATCAGAATACATGATAATGTCTAAACTTTCGTCTCCTTCATCCTCAACTTCTTCTACTTCTACTTCTTCAAGTGGAAAATTTTCTATGTCTTCTTCATCGAGTGGAATACTTTCAACTTCTGTTTCCTCAAGTGGCATACGCTCAAACATCGAGGCTTCTCGACTTTTGGCATATTGTTCCGTGCTCATTGATTTGGAAGGCACTGGGATGACTCCCTCGTCTTCGATCTCAGCCATTTCCATGATCTTATCAAGATCTTCTTGCGGAAAAAGTTTCATCAACTTTTCCATTTCCTCTGGTGTTATATTCATATTATTCAGCGTTAACAGGAGCAGTGCTAGTCCCGCCCATTTCAGCGGGTGCAGTCCCAAGTTTACCAATTTCAGCGTTTTCGGCTTGTTGCATTTGGAATTGATATTGTTGTGCATACTTCTCAAGCCTTGCCTTAAATGCTTCGTCTTCTTGCAATCTTTGCATAATATCAGGCTGCATGGTGTATTGCTGAATTATTTGCATTGAAATTTGAGCACCGTTAGGACGAGCGTTGAGTTCTATACCTGCGTATATCTTAGCTAGATCGTCTGTAACATTCTTTTGTGCGTCCTCAGCAGCGTCCTCAGCTGGATTAATAGCACCGTCGGCTAATACGGGATCAATGGATGCCGCAGCTAACTCTAGTAGCCTGTCAATATTGATTCTTCCATTTCGATCAAGGCTTGTTAGATTAATCATTTGACCCAATCTCTTTTCTTGAGTCTCTGGATCTGAATTAAGAACGTCGTAAGTTACAAAAATATCAAAGTTTTCGTCAGGATCTCCTTTGTCTAGAGTCATTTCTTCCGAAACTCCTGTTACCCTAAAGAATATTGAGTCAGGGCCAAACATCTGGAAACACCTGTAAGCCTGGCGCAAGACTTCTGCCGAGTGACTTAGGAACTTGTCTACTAAGAATTGTTTTCTTACTTGACCCATGTTTGACTCGTCTAATCCAATTAGTCGGTCTGCTTGCTCTTGAAGGGTTTGTTCAATTTCAACAGAGCCAACCGGAGCAGGAGGACTTGGAGCAAACTCAATATCCCCTTTCCTGCGGTAAGGAATGAATCGACCCGGACCATACTCGCGAGGTGCTTGACCTTTTGGGTGCATGAGTGGAGGTAGAGTTGCCCAACTGTTTCTGTCGATCCGAGAATCTCTTTCAATTTTAATTTGATCTTGGATGCCTCGAAGGAGGTAAGATACCGTAGGGGTATCATATAGACGTTTGCTATCTTCTGATAAGCGAGTGACAACAACTGGGTAATCTTCATATCCATTTAATAATTCAAATTTTGCATAAGGTTGAACATTTTCTCCGTTTATAGAGCTTAGATTTCTGTGAAAAATAGTTTCGTAAATTCCTTCAGATCCATCTTCTGGGTCAATTAGTCTTTGATAGCCATGAATAATTTCAATAAGCTCACTAGCAGTTTCTGTAGAGCTATTTATAGCTATATTAGAAGCTGGGGTGCTAGAGCTATCTTGTTCAATAGTATCCCCAGAAACACCCCGATAGTGGTCAACTACGTAATCTACAAAGTCCTCATCCCAACCGTCGGTAATTACTTTATTTTCTAATTCTTGTGCAGTGTAAAATGTCCTCCAGAAACAAAATGGCGCACGTTGCGGATCTGTTACGTAAGAAGGAAAAAAGAAATCTCCGTCGGGTGAAAGTGTTTTAATGTCAGGAGCATCTACTTGCTGACGAACGATAGGAAGTTCTGCTTCCCCATCTTTCATTAATTTTTTTATAGCAATTTTAGCTTTTTTGTCGGTAACTCCAGGAAATAAAGCTTTTAACAATTCTATTGTGCTTTCTTCTCCAAAACCCTGCGCCAGTGCTTCGGCTAAGTCAGGTGCTATTTCTGCTATTTGCGCAAGGTCAAGACGCTGTAAGAACTTTCTGTCCTCACGTTGCCATCCTACGTATGTAATTAGTATCCCTCGCTCTAACAAATAGTTAGCACCAAGCTCCATTTCCCTTTGGAAACGAGGGATATATCCAGACGAAACCATCCATTTAAGGAAGCTGGATACGACTTTAGCCTTAGCCAAGTCGTCTATCGCTACAGGAAACGCCCGAATGTTTGCTCGGGCAAGCGATGAAACAAATAAAGATACTAGACGAGTAATGCGCTCATCAATAACATGGCTTTCCATGTCGGATGCGCCTTCCCAAGGAAACGCATCAGCTCCGTGCTTTCGGAGGTCTCGGCTCTTGCCGGGCCAGAAGTTTCGACGGTCATCATAACTAGTCCTGCAAAGATCAAAGTATGCACTTAGCTCAGATGTTGTTCTTTCGTATGCAGAAATGAGTGTGCCTATGCTAGGCTCCTTTCCCACGTAAGTTAAATCTTCTTCGTATGTTTCGTTTTCCATGGACAATTAAGATAATTATAACATACCTAGCAAGAGCTCTAGGACTAATCCAAACATTGTAACAATATTGTCTATCGTTTTAGTCATCCTTTAGGTGGTTTAACCATTTTATATCGAATTTCTTCGCCTATGGAATCCATCTGAACGTATATGTATTTTGACAACATTCCCTTCTGCTGCCCTAATTTAATCCTAACTATTACATTTTTGCAGATATCCTTTAAATTAACCATTACGAATAATGGGTTAGGGCAAAGACGGCTAACCCTTCCCCTGTAAATAACGGGTATATGCACTATGGAATCCATAGCTATTTGACCAGCTTCGCTGATCCACATGCCTTTACCTTTACCGCTAAGCATGTCTTCTTCTAGATTGTTAAAAGCAATATCTTTAGCTTCCTCGAAAGAAATGCCAAAATCATCTGCTATTTCTGTTAATCGTTTTTTCATTAGTATCCTCCTGATCCTACCTTGGTTGATTCAAGGCTGTTGTTTGTGAAATGATCTGGCCCGAGCCCTCCGTTGACCATTCTTAAATATCTGATTAAATCAAAGAAATCCTTTAAAGCTTCGTCTGATTTACCTTTTGATTGATAGTTGATTAGTGAATCAATTAAATTACCGCACTCACTACTAATATAACATCTAGGTCGATTCACTAGGTCTATGTCATTATCTTCGTTGTATTCAAACCACTCGTCTAGTGCTACAATGCCATCTTTTTCCATCATCCCAGAGCTAGGGATGAAATCCATACCGCAGTCAGAGAAAGATTGGAATAAGTCTACGTTGTTTTCGTTTTCTCTGGCAAAATACCTAGAGTCACCAATTCTTTCGTGAGCTACTACGCCCATATCTTGCTCTATCTCTTTGAATAAGTCTGCGTAGCCCTTTACATCGTGACCTATCTTCTTGGATGCCGGCCCATATTTCCACTTTGGATCTCCAAAGGTAGCCCATTCTCCGTAGCTATCCCTATCAGGCCACTCCTTTACTATGTATATACAGCCTTGAGCGTCTACCGCAGCCCACAAAGATACGAAGTTTCTTGCGCCAGCAGGGTCAACTACTTGATAAATAGTATATTTTTGCCTGTTTCTAATGTCAGGCAACTTTTCACCGTATTTGTTGGGCTCCTCCGTAAGGACGTTTACGGTGGTGCTAAACTTCGGCAATAGGGCCGTGATGCTTCTTACAGGGTATCCATAGGCGCGGACAAGGATCTGTTCCTCTGATCTGCCCCTTAGGTCTTTCTTAATACGCTCATAGCCACCAAAAGGGTTCTCATCCGAATGCAGATAGATAATAGCAGCATCTCGATTTGGGCTATACTGCTTTACTGGTAGCCTTCTGTTGCTTAGCAACTCGGCTTGTCGAGTCTCCAGGGTCTCTGCCCCTTTAGCGTAATCGCCTATAAATGGGGTATATCCATCAATAGGAGTAAACCCAATAAGCATTGAGCTATCTCTGGTAGCAAGACGAAAGCGCAGGGTGTCGACCAAGGTTGCATCCCCCAGGTATTCATCGAGCCAAGCACCAACATTGAATCCAGTCGGCTTGGAAAAGCCAAACTCAAAACCTTCAAGTATGCTTTGATTGTTACTAAATTGTGTATATGTTTTAAAATCAACACGGGTTCTGGTGTCAGGAAAGATAAAAGATTTGGCTGTAAAGCCATTCTGCATAGAATAATTAATATATCCTTCGATGCCCTTGGTCTTCTTCTTGAACTCCCTTGGCATCATTTCCCAGATTGCAGACTGTTGCACCTTAATGGAGGTGTCTTCATTCTGGCTAAAGCATACTATGTGTCCATCCATGCTCTCTGTAACCGCTTGCATTATTATCTTAGCGCAACCAGTAGTTTTGCCAGATCTATTACCACCTAGGGCTAAGACCTCATTATAATTAGACATCCCCCATTTGATCCTGTTCCAGCCATCTAGGTCAAAACCATGCTTTAGAGGCTCATTGGCAGCACTTACAATAGCTTCTTCGTGAGACTTATGCCACTTAAGCAGCTCCTCCGAGCCTTCTTTAGTCTCGGTAAGTCTTACAATCTCTTCGTCAGTTGGGGGACTGAGAAGAGGATGATGGGTAAAATCAATCATTTATAATGTTACCGACCCGGGCATAGCCAGCCATGTCTACCCAGTTATCACGCTTATTGGCGTTCATCTGACGGGTAATCTTTAGTGCTACCATAGCTAATGCTACCTGGTTTGGCGTTATTTCCTTCTCAAAGATGACTGACCACATGGTTGATACTCGGTCGAACTCAACCTTGCAGTCACCGTATTCTTCGTTTCTTGCACCCTTGGTTATCTCTAACGCTTCTTCTAGTATATCTTTGCTCATAGTTTTATTACGGAACCTCCATCGTCATCATCATCTTCGTCATCCCAGATTATGTCCATGTCGTCTGCACTGTCTTCAATGAGGTCTTTTGCTCTGTCTATGAGCATAATAGCAACCATCCAGTTGTTGTAGTCCCAGATAAGGTTGCCTTCCCTGTCTATTGCTATGACAGCATAGTTATCGAAATGTTCTGATAACCTGTTCTTTATGTAATTTAAAGACTTATTCCCCATCTTGTTCATCTATTATATCGGCTTTCTTGATCCTAGATAACACCTGTTCTCTTAGTTTCTGAGCATCCTCAAGGGTAGCTACCTTGCGCTCCTCAGTTATGACCGTGGCATCGCCACGAGAGGTAGAGGCTTCTCTGTGTGCGTTTGTTAGGGCTATAGACAGATCCTTGAGGTCCTTGAATGATGCCTCGATGTCACCTTCCTCTAGGCGTTTACGCAACTTACCTACTAAATCCTCAGTAAGAGAGCTGAGATTGACGTAGTTACGACCCGATAGCTTACCCCCAAGCTCCCGGAACTTGCCCTTGTGGTCTGCGTAATCGACCAAAGTGTTGATAACTGTCTCCCGATCAAAGCCATGCTTCTTAACCATAGCTGTCTGAGATACGCCAGTGCCATACAGATAGAGGATATTAGCCACTTTTTCGGGGTCATACCTGCTCAAGCTCTTAATTTGTTGCGCTTCCTTATGATAGGCAACATCTTGTATAGCTGACTTAATCTCGGACACCAGGGCCTTCTTCTCTGGGGTAATGTTTTCTCTATTTTCCACTAAGGGAACACCTATACCATTTAATATATAAGTCAAGTTATAAACTAAATTAGACTTTGGTATGTTCCCATTTGGGAAAATGGGGCTAGACACGCTATCAAGGGGCAATTTTTTCTGAGATGACGTAATATATTAATACAAACAAAATAAAAAAAAATAATGATCCCCTCCCCCGGGTCCTCTATGGGTCTTTGATGAGTCAAAATGCAGACTTTGACCAGTCAAACTTTCGGCTGCGCTTCCGGTGTAATAGCACGGTGCTATTTTGTCCGGCGTTCGGCCTTTTATCGGCGCTTAGTTTTTCCTTGGCCGGTTTAACATATTGGACCGGCCTTGCCGAATCTTAAGGGCAAGGATTGAGGACCACTTGCGGCGCTTTGCATGTCCTTGCATGTCCTTGCATGTCCTTTGACCTTCCGGACCATTGCGCGGCCTTTGTATCGCATTTGACGGCCCGAATAAGCGCTTGCAAACCTTGTCCGGTAGTCGTCCGGGAACATTACCGGTCAATGCACAAGAATATTGATTTAAACGGCCTTTGTAGGCCTTTGAAATTGGCCCGAAGGTGTTTGCCTATGTAAACAAAAAAGGACCCTTAAAACGCATTTAAGGGTCCTTTGTATGGTATTGATTGCCGGTGCTTACCTTGCCGCCTTTTTCATAGTATAGTCGAGCATGCGCCGCGCTAGTTGCGAAGGTGCTTCCGATATAAAGGACCGCGCAAAGTGCTTGTCCATGTGATAGCGCTTGGCCCGAATGTCCGGTTCGGTTGAACCAACGCAAACGCCGACTAGGTCCACACCTTGCGAGCGCCAAAAGTTGGGCTCTACCGGTTCGTCCACTATGTCACCGTCCGTCAATATGAAGCACGCGTCCGCGTCTATCAAATCCAGCTTTGTTTTGTCCAACGCGTCTTTAATCATTTCGGAACCACCGTCCGGCCGTAGCATTAAGAACGCGTCCGGCTTTGCCTTTGATAGGTTTGCAAGTCGGACCTTTCCGGCATGGTTTCCTTTGGTCAAATATACCTTAAGGTCAACAAGGCCCGCGTCGCGAAGCTTTGCGAAACTTGCCGCAATTTGGCCTAGGCCGTTTCTATAGTCTGCGCCCATACTTCCGGACATATCTATTAATAGATATATTTTGCGCTTGCCTTCACTAGGAACCGAAGACCGGAAGCAATCCGCGAGCCCGACCATTGCGCGCTTTAAGTAAAGCTTGCCGCGCCGGCCTATTTCGTCCGGTGAAAGCCGCGCTCTTTTAATGATAGGCAATAACTGAGAGAATAGCCTTTGACTCGTTACCTTGTCCAACGGTTCAACGAATGGATAAACTTTGAAGTTTTCCAAACCTTCCGAAACTTCGGCCGCGTCCTTTCCTACGCTTCCGACCTTGTCCGTTTTGTCCGTGTCTTCGGCAACTGGCCTTCCGTCGTCCGCCGGCTCGCCGTCTTCGTAATCTTCGGGTTCGCCGGTGATTTCGTCTTCGGTGAAAGGTGCGTCTTCGGAAAAGCCGGAACCGCCTTCCACTTCCGCGCCGTAGATTTTGACCCAATCGTTTAACAGCTTAAGCATGCCGGCATGGTCCGAATCTAAAAGACAAACGGCCCGACTATAAAAGCCGCAAATCGTTTTTCTATGCCAAACATAGTTTTTGCCTTTTAAGTCGAATTTGATTTTATCCTTTGCCGGAAAAAACCTTTCGACCTTGAGAGTTTTTGACCTTGAAACACGAGCGCCGGAGTCGCGCATCTTTAACTCTAAAAGCGCATTGGTCGGACAAGTAATTTCTTTGCCTGTTTCAATATACTTGTGCCAATAGAAAAGGCCCAAGTCTTTGAAGTCATCCCATAGTTTGAATTCTATGCGGCAATCTTCAAACAGATTCCAAAGACGAAACGGCAAACCCTCTTTTTTCACTTCCGCAAAAAACTTCTTGCCGCGCGGACTATATAAAGCATGTCCAATTTCGTGCCGGTAAATCTGCTTTATAGCCTTCACTAGATCCTTTGGGTTTTTCCAGACCTTAAAAAGCATTTCCTCTATTCCAGAAAAAAACGAGATGTGGTTTGCGCCGCATTTAAAAGACCAGCACGCAGTGCCGGCACCTTCTTTGACTTGGACCCTAAAGGGTTCGCGAAGCCGCATTCTAGCACGATATAAAATGCCGCCTTTGCGCGTCTTTGTAGTCCGACCGTTGACCGACCTATGCGCGGACCGAACGGCCGCATTTAATAAGATGTAAGATTTTGTTTTCATACTGCAAAGTCTCCTTTCACTGTTTTGATGAATTTATCCAGCACTACGAAACTTGACGTTTTCGAGTCCGTAGTAGTATCACCGGTGTCCATATCCCACGCCGCGCAGTGGTCCGGAGTAATTCCGGTCAACTCGCGAGTTATTGACTCAAGATCCACGCCGCCGCAAATGATCGCCTGTTCTAAGCACCGAAAATCCCAACTTTCAAACAAGGAACCTTTTTTGACTAGGTCCCGACTTTCCGACATAGCACGAGAGAAAGCGCCGCAGAAAGTTTCTAGGCCGGGCGAATCGCTCGCGCCGTAAGAAAGCAGAATCATTCGGCAAATGCTTTTTGCCATTGCCTCCGTAAATTCAATTCTATGTTTCCGGAACCTTGACCAGAAAGCGCGGACCGGTGCTTCGGCCGTCAAATTAGCGCCGCAAATAATATGCAAATGTTTTGCCTTGCAAGTGATTGTTTCGAGCACGCCGCCAACGCTTTTCTTTGTCGTTAGCTTATAGTGCAAAGCGCCGTCTTTTTTAATGCCGGTCAAGAAGGTTAGTAGAAAGGCCTGAGTATCTTCTCGCCATCTCAAGCACTCATCAAAGAATAAGAGCACCGACTTTTCTTTTCCGGCCG
>Ga0115008_10001364_pt1 | contig 19650 bp, 20 predicted proteins | sample FraStrMetagenome_FD_87164 | JGI IMG/M metagenome (GOLD analysis project Ga0115008, IMG submission 87164) | Marine eukaryotic phytoplankton communities from Arctic Ocean - Fram Strait ARC3M Metagenome | ecosystem: Environmental > Aquatic > Marine > Oceanic | place: Fram Strait | collected...
CTCGGTCCAACAACTGCAAATTCCCCACCTGCTGAAGGAATTGCAAAATTCACCAATCCGCCTGTAACATATGCAAAGAATGGATAGGTATCAATTGTGGCTACTGATGCCATTATATCTGCTAGTTGAGAACCCAATTCAGTGGCCATCATGATACCCATAATGCCTGCGTAAAACGGATATTGAAACAAAATTCCTGATATATTACTACTTGATCGTTTCATGGCAATGCTAAAACGTAAGGGTGTTTTATGTAAAAACAAGCCTAGCATGATAAACGTAAAAATCATGATATTAAAATTCAAATCAAATCCCTTGGTTACAAAATGATATACAACATAACAAGAACCCATAGCAACAATGCTCCATTGCAGTATCACACTATTGTTAAGTAGATCTGAAACTGCTTTAATGGGCAACTTATAGCTTTCTGCTTCGTCCTGTATTGAAATAACCTGCTTTACCTCACCGCCTTCTTTTAAAAGCGCATTAAGTTCTTTTACATGCTTTGCTTTTGGAATAATCGCCAAAACTAAAAGTGGCATAATAATAACAAAAAGTCCAACAAAAACGATGTTCAATGCTGAACCTAAGGTATAATTCGTTGAAATAGTATCATTGAGAACACCTGTTTCAATAAGAAAATTATCAGGTGTATTCAAGAGTAATGGAATAGAACTAGACAATCCAGAAACCCAACTAGCCCCTGAAAAATAAACACAAGCAATGAGAAACGGATAATTAACCCCTTTTACTCTGAGCGCTAATTCTCTTGCCAAAACACAAGTAATGACAATCCAACCAAAACTAACCAAACTCAACAAAGCACCTACAATAGTGACAAAAAAATAAACTTGTTTTGGGCTGTTTAGTTTAGAGGCTAACGTCTGCATCCATCTACCAATAACTGGAGATAGCGCAATAGTATACCCTGTAATTATAAACAGTGTTATTTGCATTCCAAATTCTAACAAACTAAAAAAACCATCATACCAGCCAGAAACAATAGTCAGTGGTTTTGCATTCATCCATAATAAGGCTGTTAATCCTGACAGAAGTGTCAATCCTAAAGCAAAAACAAATGCACTAGGCATATACTTTTGAAATATATCTGTGAAGGTTTTACCTAATTTAGATAGCATATTACAATGAGTTGGTTGATTGTAGTGAACAAGATACAAATAATTCTCAATCACTATTTGAGACCAATAGCTTTTGTTTCCATAACTTTGGAAACTAAAATAAAATGCCTTAAACTAGTATGAAACTTGTATTCGCTACCAACAATCTCAACAAACTCAAAGAAGTACAATCACTCATCCCTGAGCATATAGAACTATTGAGTTTAAAAGATATTGGCTGCTTTGAAGATGTACCAGAAACCCAATTAACCATCAAGGGAAATGCCATTCAAAAAGCAGAATACATCAAAGAACATTATGGCCATGACTGCTTTGCAGATGATACAGGTTTAGAGGTTGACATGCTTAATGGAGAACCAGGAGTTTTTAGCGCGCGTTATGCTGGAGAGCAACGTGATGCAAATGACAATATGGATTTACTTCTAAAAAACCTAAAAGATAAACCTCAAAGACATGCACAGTTTAAAACAGTAGTCGCACTTCATTTAAATAATAAACTTGAAACTTTTACCGGTATTTGTAAAGGTGAAATTACCGAGACCAAACATGGTGATGATGGTTTTGGGTACGACCCTATTTTTAAAGCAACAGGATATTCCAAAACATTTGCCCAAATCTCATTAGAAGAAAAAAATAAGATTGGTCATCGTGGTAAAGCGATTCGGCTCCTTGTTGAGTATTTGAATAGTTTATAACTTAAATTACTTATTAAACACTAACATTAAAAACAGACTGCACTATGGAACTTATAAAAATCATATTCTTTTCATTCGGATCTTTATTTGGTGTTGAAAACAGCTCCATAATTGCCGAAAAGACAACAGTGAAAATTGATACTCAAAAGCACACGATATCAATTTCCCTTGAGAATTTATTGACCATGGTTAGCGAAAAACAAGACAGTATAAAAGCATCTAATGAATTGTATAGAATAGGTAATCCTGAATCAAAAGCCCAGCGTTATAATTGGAGTCCCGAATTTAAATCTTACCCATCTAAAACCTTTGATATTACTAGAGATAAAACAAAAAAGCAGCTAAACGCTACAATTACATTAACCTATAACTCTAATAAAGACTTAAAAGATTTTAGTATAGATTATGTTGCAGAAGACAAAAGCTATGCCTTAATAAACATAGACTCATGATATATAGAAACATCAACAGGTGAATTAAAAGGCAATTACTGGTATTTTAAAGATGAGATTTCTTTAGCCTCTCACCTATCAAAACGATGCCTGAGGTATATAAACCTTTTCTAAAAGAGCTATATGAGTATTGGGAGGAAGTTAAGCCCTAAAACATATATCAAAATTTCACAATTGCAAATACTTACTATAGCTTATTACAAACAGCTATGAACATAGACTTTTTTAATTCATATTCAGTAATCAACGGTTTTACTTCTTCTTAATAACCGAGTTCAAAGCTTGAGTAATCGCCTCAGCAAACTTAGGATCTGCTGTTTGATCTACCATCCCAACAAACATGAGGCATGTATTTGCGTCTACTTCTATACAGTACATTGTGTTATTTAGCACACTACCTTCTGCTTCGCTTATACCTTCCATGTATAATGTTTTTACCCCGTTTATTTCGGTCTCTCCTTTTTCGGTGATTGTAAAACGTTCTCCTGGATCACTATCCATTTTTTTCTTTGAATTCTCATAAGAATCTGGAACCATCATAGCCATAATTACAGCTTTAGGGTTTTCTGACACATACGTATTGGTGCTTACCGATATAAACAACGTCAAATCAACATCCATTTCAATTTTTTGTCCCATGAGCTCCATCATACGAGCCATTTTTTCTTGGTCTTCTTGATTAACCTGTCCTTCAGCAACATCAGTTTTAGCAACGCCTTCTGTAGGTGCTTTCTGTTGAGCATTCACCGAAACTCCAAAGAGCACTAATAGACATAAAATATATATTTTTATCATAACGTATCATTTGTTTTCACAATGTAATACATCTGTAGTTCAAAAAAAAACAGTATCGATTTTTTAATATGTAGTAATTTGAAGAACGTGATTAAATTCAGGCACATTTCCGAAGAAAAAAACCAGTATTGTTTATCCAAATAAAAGCGTATCTTTGCAACTTGAAAAATCCACGGGTTGGATTTCACTAAATTCCTCAGAGTGAGGATGTGTTACCTGGAAGTTTAAGTGTTTAGTATGTCGATTCGCTTCTTTTGTAACACCAAAAAGATATAATCGAATACAACACAAAAAGAATGAGCACATTCCAAGAACTCGGTCTTAATGAAGACCTATTGCATGCTATTACCGATTTAGGATTTGAAAAACCTAGTGATGTACAAGCAAAAGCAATCCCAATTTTATTAAAAGAAGACACCGATCTTGTTGCCTTAGCGCAAACAGGAACAGGTAAAACAGCAGCATTTGGATTTCCAATGCTTGAAAAAATTGATGTGAGCAGTCGTACGACTCAAGGGTTAATTTTATCACCTACACGTGAACTTTGTTTGCAAATTACCAACGAAATGAAACTCTACGGTAAATATTGTAAAGGTTTAAATGTAACCGCTATATATGGTGGTGCAAGTATCCAAGATCAAGCAAGAGCTGTAAAACGTGGCTCACAAATTATTGTTGCTACTCCTGGTCGTATGAAAGATATGATTAGTAGAAATATGGTAGATATTTCTAAAATTGAATATGCAGTTTTAGATGAAGCCGATGAGATGCTAAACATGGGATTCTATGAGGATATCACAGATATTTTATCCCATACACCTAAAGATAAAAGTACATGGTTGTTTTCTGCAACGATGCCAAGAGAGGTGTCTAGAATTGCAAAAGATTTCATGCACGATCCAATAGAAATTACTGTTGGTAACAAAAATGAAAGTACGAGTCAAGTCTCTCACGAATACTATTTAGTAAACGCTAGAGACCGTTACCAAGCTTTAAAACGTTTATGTGATTCAAATCCAGATATATTTTCTGTTATTTTTTGTCGTACAAAACGTGATACTCAAAAAGTAGCTGAAAACTTAATCGAAGATGGTTATAGTGCTGGTGCTTTACATGGAGATTTAAGTCAGAATCAACGTGATTTGGTAATGAAATCTTTCAGAAACAAGCAAATACAAATGTTAGTTGCCACAGATGTTGCAGCTCGTGGTATTGATGTTGATGATATTACTCACGTTATAAACTACCAATTACCTGACGAACCTGAAATCTACACACACCGTTCTGGACGAACAGGACGTGCTGGTAAAACAGGTATTTCCATGGTGATTGTTTCTAAAAGTGAAGTACGTAAGATTAAAGGTATTGAGCGTATCATTAAGAAAGAATTTGAGAAAAAGGAAATTCCTAACGGAATGGAAATTTGCGAAGTACAATTAATGTCTCTCGCTAATAAGATTCATAATACTGAGGTTAATGATGAAATTGACAAGCATTTAACAAGCATCAACGCATTATTTGAAGATACAGATAAAGATGAATTGATTAAAAAATTCTTTTCAGTTGAATTTACTCGTTTCTACGATTACTATTCTAAATCTAAAAAACTGAATGCGCCTAGCTCATCTAGAGATTCTGAAAGAGACTCTGGTGGACGTGGAGATTCTGGTGGACGAGGTTATGGTGGAAGCGCTAATGAATCGCGTTACTTCATCAATGTAGGACAAAAAGATGGTTACGATTGGATGAAACTTAAAGATTTCTTGAAAGAAGTTTTAGAATTAGGTCGTGATGATGTCTTTAAAGTAGACGTAAAAGAGAGCTTCTCTTTCTTTAATACTGAAAAAGAAATACAAGAAAAAGTGCTAGCATTCTTTACAGACTTCAAACATGATGGACGATTTGTCAATGTAGAAGTTAGTGAAGACCGAGGTGGTGGCGGTAGAAGTCGCGGTGGTCGCTCTGGCGGTGGCGGTGGAAGACGTCGTGAAGGTGGATCTGGTGGTGGAAACCGCAGAAGTAATGATGACAGACGTTCTTCTGGAAGACGCAGTGATTCTGGTTCTGGAAACAGAAGTGAAAGACGCTCTTCTGGAGGTTCTGGAAACAGAAGCGATAGACGTTCTGAAAGCTCTTCAAGTTCTTCAGGATCTGATAGACCAAGACGTTCTAGACGCAGAGATTAGACTGAACTAGTACAATAAATAATAAAACTAAATTCCAAAACTTGAGGTAATCCTGAAGGTTTTGGAATTTTTTGATTCAAAATGTCAAAACACATTGGCAATACTGAATACGTTAATTTTAAGCAAAATTAAGACCACTTCCATAGTGGTATGCATTTTGTTTAGTACTTTTAACATATCAAATAGCAGTATGAAACACGTAATCACTCTTTTCTTATTTATTTCTACAGTTAGTTTTGGCTTTGCCCAAGAGGTAGAGACTTATGTTAAGGGGACTATTATTGATTTAACTACAGATCAACCTATTGACCGTGTAAATATTGTAAACCTTAATCAAGTTATTGGTACATCGACCAATGAGGAAGGTTATTTTGAGATGAAAGCACAACTTAATGACACGCTTCATTTATCTTACTTAGGATATAAATCGATTAAAGTAAGAGTCACTAATGACTGGCTTAAATTTGGTGAAACAAAGATTGGTATGGTAGAATCTGCTCTAGCTCTTGAAGAAGTAGTTGTTAACCAATTAAAATTAACGGGTTATTTAGAGATAGATGTCAAGCAAGTACCTATTAAATCAAATTACAGATATAGTATTTCTGGACTTAATAATTCTTATGAAGCTGGTAACAGTAGACCAAATGCGGTAAGCAAGGTATTAGGCGCCATATTTAATCCTGCAGACTTCTTGCATAATATCTTTGGAAAAAAGCCAAACGAATTGCGTAAACTTAAAAAAATGAAGAAGGATGATGAGATTAGAAACCTCCTCGCCTCTCGTTTTGATAGAGAAATGCTCACGGTTTTATTGCAAGTTGACAAATTTGATTTGGATGAAATTGTGAATCAATGTAACTATTCTGCAGAGTTTATAAATTCGGCTAATGATCTTCAAATGTTAGACGCTATCAGCGAATGTTATGAAGAGTATAAGATTCTTAATAGAAATAAGTCAGGCAGATTTTAAACTTGCGTTTGTACTTCTTCTAATCTAAAAACACCTTATTTAGTTTCATAAAAGCGCTCAATTACTTGAGCATAACTCTTAATCGTTTTCTTACACCAATCCATGCGCTTTTCAAGTTGTTCTTCTTCGGAAAGTTGCCAACTCACATCACTCGCTTTTAATTTAGTAGTTGTATCCTGAAGAATAATTGCAGCAGATACCGAAATATTTAAACTCTCAGTAAAACCAACCATTGGTATTTTTAAAAAACAATCTGCTTGATCAATCACTTCTTGAGATAATCCTTCTGTTTCTCTTCCGAAGAAAAAACAAGATTTTTTAGTGACATCAAATTCTGATAACTCACTATCCTTTTCATGTGGTGTAGTTGCTACAATTTGATAGCCTCTAGCTTTCAAATCCTTAAGCGCATCTTTTACAGAATGATACCTATTTAAATCTACCCATTTTTGAGCTCCCATTGCAATCTCGCGATCAATATCTTTAGAGTTTTGCTCCTCAATAATATGAAGTTCTTGTATCCCAAAAACATCACAACTGCGCATCACAGCACTGGTATTATGTAATTGGTATACGTCTTCTGTAGCCACCGTAAAATGCTTGGTACGTTGAGACAACACTTTTGTGAATTTGTCTTTACGATTCTCAGTAAGAAAACCTTCTAGATGCTCTAATAGTTTGATATCAATCATTAAAATAATTATATTTATGAAAATAAATAATCCCCATGAGATTAAAAAACCTACTCATTCTTTTTTTACTATTTGGTTTAAGTATTTATGCTCAAGATACTATAAATAAAACGCTTAAAGACACGCTCTCTAACAGCGAAAAAAATGACCAAAGAGTTATAGAATTTGGACAATTGATGGAAGCTTTTATTCATGAAAGTGATACAGATGCATTTATTTCTAAATTAAACAAGAACAAATTCTTTGAACGTGTTCTTATGGATTATCCAGAATTAAATCCCGAAGATCCTTACATAAAAGGATTCTTTAAAGGTATCGATATGGCGCTAAAATCATTTCCTGGTGAGATTATTGCTGACGTTGAAAACGGTGCCTATTATGACTTTATTAAATATCGCTACGACGAGCGAGCACAAACCTATTACGCTTTATTTAGACTATATGCCTCAGATACTGGTATGAATTATCACGATTATAGAGTGATTGATATTAATGGAGAGTTACAATTTTCTGATATGTATGTGTATTTAACAGGAGAACATTTTACCAGTTCAATGGGTAGAGTCATGCAATATACATTGCCTGAAGATTCTGCTGTAGAAAACAAAAATTCATTGGTAAACAAAGAATCCAAAAAACTCATTAAGGCCATTTTATACAACAAAAATGGTGAGTATAAAAAAGCATTCAAAATCATGGATGGTTTTAAATCTGAACTATCAAAAGAAAAATTTCTTCTCATATTCAAAACATTAATTGCATCTCAATTAGATGAGGAAAAGTACTTAAAATCTTTAAAAGATCTTATTTCTACATTTCCTAATGACCAAACCATTGCACTTTACAAGATAGATTATCACATTTACAAAGAAGAGTATATTGAAGCCATCCAAACTATTAATCAACTTCAAAATGAAACCGAAGACGATTTTTTAAACTTCATGAAAGCTGGAGTAGCCTTTGAAGACGAGAATTATGACTTTGCGCTGAACTTATATGATTATACGGTAACTAATTACCCTGATTTCTTTGATGGTCAAGCTGGCTATATAGGTACTTTAGTTTTGATGGGTAACTTTAAAGACACGACCAATTACCTTGACACTTTGGTTGCTGATGGTTATGATAAACTAGGACTCATAGAGTATATTGAAGAAGAAGATGAGAATGGATATAATATACTAGAGGACTATGCTAAGTCCAAAAATTTTCTGGATTGGAAAAAAAATTGAATAAATGAAAAAACACCTAGTCGTTTTAACCGGAGCAGGTATAAGTGCCGAAAGCGGAATCAAAACCTTTAGAGATGCCGATGGCCTTTGGGAAGGTCATGATGTCATGGAAGTTGCAACGCCTCAAGGTTTTGAGAAAAACCCTGAACTTGTTCTAGATTTTTACAATCAGAGACGTCAACAATTACAAGATGTAAAACCTAATAGTGCTCACTTTGATCTAGCCAAATTAGAAGAAAACTACAAAGTAACCATTATCACCCAAAACGTTGATGACTTGCACGAGCGCGCAGGAAGCAGTAATGTTATTCATTTGCATGGTGAGCTTCTTAAAGTGAGAAGTACTAAAGATTACAATGATATCGCAACTTGGAAAGATGATCTACATCTAGGTAACCTCTGTGAAAAAGGCCATCAACTTAGACCACATATCGTTTGGTTTGGTGAAGACGTTCCAATGATAGAACCGTCCATAGACATCTGTGATACTGCAGATATTTTATTGATAATCGGCACATCAATGCAAGTCTATCCTGCAGCTGGATTAATGAATTATATACCTCCCGACACTCCTGTTTATTTTATTGATCCTAAACCAGCGATTGATAGCACAAAACGTATTACGGTAATTGAAGATACTGCCACAAACGGGATGAACTCTTTTATAGAATTAATAAAATAATTTGAACAATCAATAACGCAAGAAACAAACAGCACTTAATCATCACTCGAAAGTTTAAAAAATTCATTCACATGTTTCCCAAATACTTGAGATAGTTTAAGCGCCAAAACTGTTGATGGCACATATCTATTCGCTTCGATGGAATTTATAGTTTGACGTGATACTCCTATCTTTTTAGCAAGATCATCTTGAGTAAGGCTCAAAATTGCACGTTCTACTTTTATAGTATTCTCCATTATCTCATGCGTTTTAAGGTGTGAAAACACATAAGTTGTACTCCCAGTATGAATATCAATAACTGAAAATCTCCAATATCATGAAATGCTTCTCCTTCAGGTTTGAATGCATTAGAGACACCATATTCTACGAATGGTATAATTAAAGCATATAAAACTCCTGCGATAAACGCATAAGTATAAGATTGCATTCTTAACTTAATAACCATCTCATCTTCATCTTTATCTTTTGCAATAGACATCAACAACAAACCTATTACAAACAATCTTCGCAATACCTCCTTAAACACCTCTTGATCTCCATCCAAAGCAAATGCTCTCACAAACATCATTACAATAGAAATTCCAATAACAACCATTCCTATCTTATAAAAGTAGGACGGTAATCTAAAATTAATGAGTTTTTGCAACCCCTTTCTTTCACATTCGATAAAGTTCTGCTTTTCCATAATTGACAAATATATTTTATATTAAGTAAAATTATTTTTACTATATGACAAATATACTTTACATTTTGTATTCTACAAAATTTTGAGGTCTTTATTTTTAAAATGAGTTAGCTCTGTAAAATGAGTACTATTATGTAACGGATAGAATACTAGCTAAATATATCAACTAGCGCAGGTTCAATATGGTGAAATTCAAAATCAAAACCAGCTTCTTCAGTTTTTGAAGCACTTACACGCTGACTTTCAAAAAGCAATATATGCATCTCACCCAAAGCGAGTTTCATTGCGAATTTTGGTATATTAGGTAATACAAGTGGTTTATGAAGTACTTTTGCAACCGCTTTAGTAAGGTCTGCATTGGAGACTGCAGTTGGAGCAACTCCATTGTAGATACCTTCCAAATTATTAGTCACTGCAAAAACGAATAATCGAGCTATATCTTTTATATGCACCCAAGATTGCCATTGATCTCCACTACCAAAAGCAGCTCCTGCACCAAAACGGACAGGCTTAGCAATTTCAGGTAATGCACCTCCATGTTTTGAGAGTACTAATCCTATTCTAATTTTTGCAAGCTTTATATGTAATGACGTAAATTGATCAACTGCGTTTTCCCATTTCTCAACAACCTGTCCTAAAAAAGAATTGGAAACCTCTGTTTCATCTTCTTCATAATAATGAGTTAGAGAACTAGGGTAAATTCCAATAGCACTGGCGGAAACGACTTGTTGTATGGGAAAATTATGTGTTTTGATGGTATCAAATAATAACTGAGCAGTTTCAGTTCTACTTGTAATTATTTCAGTTTTATAACTACCTGTCCAACGTTTAGATATTGAGGCACCCACGAGATTAATAATAGAAGTTACGCCTTCAAAACAAGATTCATCAATTTCTTTTTTGTCTGGATTCCAATAAAAACCTTTATAATTATCTGTAGTACTGAGCTTGCTTTTTGAAGTGGTTAAGTAATGAACTATTATATCTTGTTCATGGCAAACTTTTACAATTTCTTTACCAATTAAACCTGTAGCACCTGTAATCAAAACTCTTTTCATAGTCTTGCAAATTTAACCAAATATCAAACCAAGCCAATCTGTTTTAATAAGGGTTTAACGTTTAATTGCTCTCAACATATGACGCTTACCTGGAGGACCTTCTAGACGTTCTACCTCAAAACCTAAAGCGATTAAAGTACGACGAACATGACCAATAGCAGCATAGGTTGTGAGTACTCCGTTTTGTTTTAAAGCCCTGTGCATAATCTTAAAAATATCTTCTGTCCAAAGTTCTGGTTGCACACGTGCACCAAAAGCATCAAAGTAAATCACATCGAATTTATTTTCTGCGGAAATATCTTTGAAAAACTGTTGTTGCTTATTGAGTGTAAACCTTTCAGAAATTTGATGTTCCTCTTCCCATGAACAACTGTGAAATTTGCTTAATGTATCGGAAGCCACATGTAATTCTGAAGCATAATTGAGTTGCGCTAACTCTTCCGAAGAAATAGGAAATGCTTCTACACCAACATAGTTTATAGATAAGTTTAATTCTTCTGCTTTAAGTTGCGTGAGTAAAGCATTTAAACCCGTACCAAAACCAATTTCTAACACAGAAATTTCAGACGTTGGTTGTGCTAATATTTCCCAAGAAAAAAAAAGCAAACCATGTTTTATATAGACATGATTTGCTTCTTGTATGGCACCATGAACAGAATGGTATTGCTCGTTCCAATCTTCTATTTGAATGGTTTTTGAGCCATCTGCTGTGGTAATTATTTTTCGTTGCACCTGTGCTTAATTAATCATTAATTTTTTAATTTTAGGAATAGGTCCCGTGCATTCTGTTTTGTGACATGACAAGCACATATTTATAGAATTATTGTAACGATCTTCTACCGACATTAACGTATCTTGAGAAAATATCTGTTGTTGAGCTTCAATAAATTTTGTTGAAAAATGCTTGAAATTCTCACTCCTAAATTTGGAGTTTGATAATTGAGCAGAATGGATATCTAAGAACTCTTTTGGAAATTCTCCGGTTAATTCTTTGCTTGCCTGAATATCTGCCTTTAGCTGCATATTATAGGCATACATACCTTTCATGAGCGACGACATTTCAGACGGTTGATACACATCGTAGGTTTTGGCGCCATCGGTTATTATGACCTTCTGTTCCTGCTTTTCTGATGAATTACAACCTAAAACTAACAACAAAATAAAGTAACCAAAAAAAGGTTTCATTACTCTTCTTTTAAAAGCACACCATCTGCTTCAAAAGACAATGTTTTCTTTGGTTCTGTAATTTTAGCAATCTCTTCTGCACTTGCACCACCATCTTCTGCATAATGACGTTGCTCATCAACTGGTACTTCATTTACATAAGCTTTACCATTGATGATAACTTCTTTTCCTGAGATGTCTTTAGGCATAAAAAAACCGTAGTCTTTAAACTTCACCATCACTTCTTCACCATCAGGTAAATCTAATTTCATCCAGCATCCTTTTGCTTGGCAAACTTCTTCTACTTTAGCCATCATTTTTGCATCAATTGTATCACCAACTTTCATGTTTGAATAATGAACAGCCATACGCTTTGCCGAAATAGCATCTGATGCTATAATTTTTTTACCTAAGGAGGCGTAAGTAACATCTTGAAGTTCTGATGTCGCTTCAGTTACTGCTTCTGCAATATCTTCATTCACTTTTTTCTCTTGTTTACATGACACTAAAACTAGGACTGCAAATAGTATTGTTAAAATATGTTTCATTTGATTTCTTTTTAATGATTTAATATAAACAAAGTTACATTATTTTTAGAAAACATTATGATTTAAAACCCACGTAAAATGCGTATTTTTGCAAAACTAAACAAAGGAACAAATGTCAAATAATTATACAAGTAATTTACATATAGAAAAAGCTCAAACATCAAAAATACATGATGTTGACTTTAGTAATTTGAACTTCGGAAAAACATTTACAGATCACATGTTTATTTGTGATTATGTTGATGGAGAATGGCAACAGCCTAAAATCATGCCATATCAGGCCATGTCAATGGATCCATCTACTCGTGTTTTTCATTATGGACAAGCAGTCTTTGAAGGTATGAAAGCTTATAAAGATGAAGATGGAGGTGTGTTTTTGTTTAGACCAGAAGAAAACTTTAAACGTATTAATAAATCATGTGCACGTTTAGCCATGCCAGAATTTCCTGAGAACTACTTTTTTGAAGGCTTAACTACTTTAGTAAATCTTGATAAGGATTGGATACAACCAGGTGTAGGAAACTCGTTGTATTTGCGTCCTTTTGCAATTGCAATAGATTCTGCTATCGCTGCAGCACCATCAGATAGTTATAGATTTATGATTATTTGTTCTCCTGCTAAAGCATACTATAAAGGAACTGTAAAGGTGCTTATCGCAGAAGAGTTTAGTAGATCTGCAAATGGTGGTGTTGGTTTTGCAAAAGCTGCTGGTAATTATGCTGCACAGTTTTACCCAACCAATTTAGCGCAAGCAAAAGGATACCAACAAGTGATTTGGACAGATGCCGACACGCACACCTATTTAGAAGAAGCGGGTACTATGAACGTCTTCTTCAGAATTAACGACACCTTAATTACTGCACCAATAAGTGACCGTATTTTAGATGGTGTGACGCGTAAGAGTTTAATTCAATTAGCAGAGGATAATAATATCCCGTGTGAAGTAAGACAAATTAAAGTTTCTGAAATTGTAGAGGCTTCAAAAAACGGAACACTTAAAGAAATATTTGGAGCAGGAACTGCTGCTGTAATTAGCCCAATTGAAGGTTTTGAATATAAAGAAATCTATCATAAACTTCCTGAGATTGCAGATCACTCCTACTCTAGTATTTTAAAAGAAAAAATGTTGAACATCCAACATAATTTAGCCGAAGATAAAAACGGTTGGAGATTAGAAGTAAAATAAATATACTATTTTAGAAGGACATAAGACGTCCTCGATTTTAGTCATAAAACGTAAGACAAAAAAAAGAGCCAAATGGCTCTTTTTTTTATGACTCTAAAATTTCTTTTATGTTTGGTTTGAAATAATTTGGACCTTTTAAAACCTTACCATCCTCCCTATAAATAGGCTCACCATCTTCACCAAGCTTACTCATATTACTGCGCTGAATTTCGTCAAACACTTCTTCTATTTTATGCTGCAGACCATGTTCTATAATCGTACCACAAAGAATATAAAGCATATCTCCTAGAGCATCTGCAACTTCCACCAAATCATTATCATTAACAGCATCAAGATATTCTTCATTTTCTTCACGCATGAGTTTATAGCGTAACATATTTTTATCGCTTCCTAAGTCTGCTTTTGGTGTTTCGCGATGGCCAATTTTAAATGCAGTATGAAATGCTTTTACTGCTTCTATTTTATTCTTCATGAAAATTAGTTTTACTATCCCGTGAGAACGGAAATCTTATTAATTATTTTAATATTGAAAAATCCAAAATGAGAAATTTTACGTAAATCTATTAAAGACAAGTGATTAACATTAATTACAAAAACTTTCACATCCAAAACCAAAGTTAGTCCTTTAGGTTTAATTATTTTTACATAAAAATAGCAATATGTTTAGTAACGGTCAATTGATTTTTGGAGTTTTATTTGCATTAGTTTTTGCTGTTTTCATTTTTCTGGCTTACAAAAAAGACTTCAATCTGCATAAAAAATACTACAAAGGTAGCGTTTGGGTATTGATTGCCTTTATTGGTTTCATCCTGATGATTGCCACTATTAAATTTGTTTTTGTTTAAATTTTTATCGGAATTCCCTTTTTATTTTCTTCGGAAATTCTAATACATTGAAAGAAATTTCTTCTCTATTTTAATTTTTTACGTAACTTATTGGTTCAATATACCTAGTAATGGGTATGTTTTGATGTACTCCTACTGTGCATCTTTGAGCTAGTGTTATAGACAATGGTTCAACCGATAATTGCAGTATCGCGAATAGAAGTTTAGATATTGCAACATTTGATTGTAATGATATAGGAGATAATAATGTTAGTTTTACGGTTACAGACACTTTTGGGAATACAAGTTCTATAACTGCAATAGTGACTGTTGTAGACTATATAGATCCTATTGCGATCCCAACGAGGGACCCAATTATTGTAGAATTAGACGAAAATGGTGAAGGCTCCCTTTTTGGGATTAACTATGATGGTGGCTCTACTGATAATTGCGGAGTTGTATTAGACGAGGTTTCCCCTTTAGATTATACATGCGATGATCTAGGAATTGTTAATGCCACCTTTGAAGTCTTTGACGACTCAGGTAACATGGGTACTGCTCCAATAGCAGTCACTGTAGTTGATCATTTATACCCAACCGCTTTAGGGCAGGATATCACGATAGATCTCAATGGAAGTGCATTTATAAGTATCACAGCTAATGATGTAGATAATGGTTCTAATGATAACTGCGGAAATGTAACACTAAACATAGATGTTGATACATTTACAACTCCAGGCATATATCCTGTTGAAATCACAGTGACCGATAGCTCTGGAAACACAAGTACTGTAACAGTTATTGTAACAGTAACTGATAGCACTTTAGGATTAGACGATAACGAATTATTAACCAATTCGATTATAGTTTATCCTAATCCGAGTGATCATGTCATCAACATTTCTACAGAATTAGTGATTGACACGTTTAGTGTTATTGATATTAGTGGTAGAGTACTTGGAACATACAATGGGAGAACAACAATCCTTGATATTTCAAGCTGGTCTTCTGATGTTTATTTTATAAAATTTACAGTATCAAATACTGAAGTTATAAAACAAATTATCAAAAAACAGTTAGTTAGTTAGTTAGTTAGTTAGTTAGTTATGTATTAAGTACCAGTTTTTAAAAATCCCCATTACTGGGGATTTTTTTATATATTACAAAAAAATATATTTACCAATTTAACTTAAACAACAAAACATGAAACCATTATTACTATCACTTTTTTTATTCGTAACACTAACACTTAATGCAACAGAAAACTCAACTCCAATTAACATTACTATTCTCAATGAAGATTACGGAAAAAAGACTATAGAACTTGGTGTCTCTGAATCTGACGCAGAAATATTTATTAATGGCAAATTAGTGGGCAAAGGAAGTGCTGAAGTAACCGTACCTAAAAACGATTGCGTTACGGTTATTATTAAAAAAGTAGCCTATCTCACAGAACGTATTGAATTCTGTAACAAAAAAGATATGTCTAAACCTCCAAAAACTTATTATGTAGAAATGAAGCGAGACGATTCTTACGATGCGTCTATACAAACAGACATTGCTAATGTAGATATAGAATTAAAGTGCAATACTATGGACAAGGATAAAGCTTGGAAGTTAATAAATCAAATTGTACTAACTTACATAGATGTTATTGAAATGACCGATAAAGAGACAGGCTATTTAAGAACTTCTTGGTCCTTAAAAACATTTATGCAAAATACAGTTAGAACTCGTATTATAATTAAAGAATCTTCTAGTGATCCTTTAGTATTTAAAGTAAAGCTCATAAGCGAATCTTCGGGTTTACCAATGACCAGTGTAAAGAGTGATGAATTATATAAGGAATGGGATCGCGTACTGAGAAGTTACTCTAATGTCATCTCAGAATTTCAAGCACGATTAAAGTAAATTAAAATACGCTAGTAAAATACGCTCTCAAGTATATAAAAACCCCTATTATTGGGGGTTTTTTTGATTGATAAATACAAGTATTTTAGTTAAAACTCTAAAATGAATCAGACGGATAGCGTTATCAAAGCATTACAAAAAAATCGCCAATAAAAACGGACAACTTTCAAATGTAGACATCTGTAAAATTTTAAAAGAAATGGCACATATAGCTCATCATAAAGAAAACCTTAGTACGCTGGTTTATTTCTTAGAAACAATGACGCCAAATACAGACTTGCGATATCAAAAACTAACTAAAAGAGAGTACGAAATATTACATTTAATTGGTGTTGGAAAACAAAATACAGACATCGCAAAACAATTAAATCTGAGCACTTCAACGGTAGAAACACATAGAAAAAATATTAGAAAGAAACTTCAAATTTCTGGCAACAGCAAACTCCTTCAATATGCTATTTTAAATAATCTTCATCAAGATATACGCATCACTTTAAATGGTGACATTTTGTAAACTATCCGATGGTATAAAACACAACCCATGACTATACTTACAGTTGTAATATCCTTAATAATTATCAACCTATTGCTATTAAAATTTAGCATCAATAAAAAAAGGATGTAATTTTCATTACACCCTTTTTAATCCATCTATATATGCTTCTAGTTTTTAATTTTCTGAAGGAAGAAAACCATAATCTTTACTATATCTCATCATTTGACCTTTAAAGGATTCACTTTGATCTACCTTGATGGCTGTAATGTTTCCGTTCTCATCTTTCTCTGCAACGAGAACTGGATTTACAAATCCGCTATAAGGTGCACCAGTAAATTGCTTGTTACGTTCTAGTACTTCTGCATGAATGGCTTGGTCTACTTTAACACCATAACCTTCAACTAAAGCTTCTACTGCTTTATAATCACCTTCAGATTTGATACGTTGTGTTTCTCTTAATAATTGACCAAATAAGGCATGAAGCTTTTCATAATCATTGATATTAAAATAGGTTTTTCCGTCACGAGTTACTTTTTCAATAACGTTGTCTGCTAATCCTTTTTCATAAGCCCAAGCAGATACCCATTGCCTGTTGACCATGTGCGCTTCTTCAACATCGTCTCCTAGATTTAATCTAATGAGTTGTGTCATTAATCCGTTTCTAATGTAACCATCGTATGCTGCTTTTCCAACAGATTTCCAGTCATCAACTAAACCGAGCTCTTGTAATTTTGGGCTATATAAGTAGTACAATCCCACTAAATCTGCACGACCTTCTTCTAAAGTAGAGGCGTATTTTTTAAGTGTTTCTTTAGTCTCTCCAACACCTGGATTTAATTGCCCAGAGGCATGACCAATAACTTCGTGAAGTGCTGTATGCAACTTATCTCCTATTTGACCGTATTTCTCTTCTAATTCATACTCTTCATCATCATGTACAAATTCTTTTAAACGACCAGAACTTCCTGCATTATTGTAAGCATGAATAATATTACCTAAAGACACAGACTTACTACCTACTGCAGCGCGAATCCAATTGGCATTTGGCAAGTTAACACCTATTGGTGTACTTGGTGATGCATCTCCTGCTTCTCCTGCAACATTGACCACCTTGTAGGTGACACCTACAACGCTATCTTTTTTGTGCTCATCCATCAAAGGTGAGTTATCTTCAAACCACTGAGCGTTTTCAGATAATACAGACATCTTTGCAGACATATCAAAATCTTTAATCTGTACTATTGTTTCGTAAGATCCTCTGTATCCAGCAGGATCGTTATAAACTTCAATAAAACTGTTGATATAATCGATATTTCCATCTGTTGCAGCTGTCCAAGCCACGTTATAATCATCCCAAACTTGCAAATTTCCAGAATAATAATATGCAATTAGTAAACCTATTGCATCGCCCTGAGCTTTATTTTCGGCAACACCTTTAGCTAAGGTTAACCATTTTATAATTTCGTCAATTGCGCTTCCGTATAAGCCACTAGATTTATAAACACGCTCTGTTAAAACACCATCAACTTTTACCAGTTGTGAGTTTAGACCATATGATAATGGTTGTTTTGGGTTTGGAGATTTCATATTTCCGTAGAAAGATTCAACATCTGCTGTTGTCACATCTGGACCGTAGAAATTGATGGCAGATAGTAAGACATTATCCACGTCTTTGGTAAGATTTACTTTTTTAGCATCTTTATCATTAAAGATCACATCAAAAGCCTCACCTTCTAAAGTTGTATTTGTATCTGCTAATAATTGTGTCAAATATTCAAAAGAAAATCCTGCTTCCAACTTAGCATTTGAGTAGTGATGGTGAATCCCATTAGAGAACCAAACACGTTTTACATAGGTTTCAAAAGCGGTCCAATCCTCCGTCGTTTTATCACCATTATAGTTAGCATATACATTTTCTAAGGCTTCTCTAATTTTTAAATTATGCCTGTAATTTTGATCCCACATAATATCACGACCAGACAAACCTGCTTGTGTTAAATAATACGCTAATTTTTGTTCTTTCAACGTTAAATCCTCCCATCCTGGGATTTGGTAACGCAGTAATTTTATGTCTGCAAATTGCTCAACATTAAAGTCAAAATCTTTGTTTTCAACTGTGTTATCTGCTACTTCTGCATCTCCTTTTTTTATAGAAGCACATGAGAACATGCAACCAGCTAAAAGAACTAGAGCCAATATCTGTTTTAATTTCATTTTTTATATTTTAGTTAGTGTCTCACAAATGTAAACAATTATGAGTATTAATTAACATCTCCCAAATTTGATTATCTTTGATTACCTAATTGATATAACCCGATATTAAATAATGAAAGCATTCAAATATATTCTCTTTTTACTCCTCATTTTATTCATTGGTTTTGCTATTTATATTGCTGTACAGCCTAATAATTACAGCTTTGAAAGACATATAATCATTAATGCTCCAAAGCCTGTAGTTTATGAGATTGTTAATGATTTTAAAGAATGGCCACGTTTTTCGCCATGGATAGAACAAGATAAAGAAGCAATACTAAGTTTTGATAAAAAAACATCTGGTGTAGGCGCAGGATATAGTTGGGAAGGTGAAATTCTGGGCATTGGCAATGCAAAAACAGTTGATGTACTTAATAATAAAACGATTAAGCAAGAAATTAAATTCGTGAAACCTTTTGAATCAATTTCAAATATAAATTGGGCTTTTGAAACTGTAGAAGAGGGTACAAAAGTCACATGGAGCATGAACGGAAAGCAAGATTTCATGACCAAGATGTATACTGCTTTTGCGGGCTCTATTGAAAAAAATACAGCACCAGATTTTGATAGAGGACTTTTTAAACTAGACAGTATTGTTCAATCAGACATGAAAGTATATAGTATTTCTGTTGAAGGTGTAACGCAACATAGTGGCGGATTCTATTTATACAATACAACC
>Ga0115008_10001367_pt1 | contig 19623 bp, 18 predicted proteins | sample FraStrMetagenome_FD_87164 | JGI IMG/M metagenome (GOLD analysis project Ga0115008, IMG submission 87164) | Marine eukaryotic phytoplankton communities from Arctic Ocean - Fram Strait ARC3M Metagenome | ecosystem: Environmental > Aquatic > Marine > Oceanic | place: Fram Strait | collected...
AACAACGCGACAAAAAATCGGTGAACGACGTGGTCTACACACCCAAGGCGGTCGCCCTGGAACTCATCTCTATGTGCGACATTAAAGAAGAAGAACACGTGCTTGATCCGTGCTTTGGCAAAGGCATCTTCTATAACAACCTCCCCCCGTGCGAGAAGGACTGGTGTGAAATATCCATGGGCAAAGACTTCTTCCCTTATAATAAACCTGTGGACACCATCCTCGGGAACCCGCCTTTCAGTATATGGACGGCATGGATCAAGAAGACTATTGCCCTCCGCCCTAATAAAATAGGGTTTGTCATGGGTGCCCTCAACCTGACCGTACCCCGTATGCGGTTGCTCGGGAATGCGGGGTACCACATTAAAAAAATGACCCAGTGCCAGGTTGGTTGGTGGTTTGGTGTGTGCTACCTCGTGGTATGGGAGAAGACAGGAACCGCCCCTGGAACCATCCAGCACAAATTCATTGGCGACCGCATCAACTGTGACCTGTGCGACACCTCGTGCTACCGTGGCAAGACCTCTAAAGGTCGCAAGTACGGTATGAACGAGTGCTCTAAAGGCAAGGTACACCCCGCCGTCGTGAACCCCCCAGACTATGTCGTTGTTTAAATTGTAGACTATAATAGAAAAATACTAAATATACACTTTGTATATTTTTTATTTTATATATATTTAACTCTCACTTGCTTTTTTTTGACTTACCTTTTTTACTACTATAATCCTTGTTTAAGACTTTGACAGATGCTTTTTTATGTGCTTCTTTAAATGTTGCACCCTTTTTCATTTCTTTTTTCATATCACTAATATGTTTTTTAGAATGGTGTTTAGAATGCTCTTTAAATAAATCTGTTTCACCAGTGTTACCATAACCACTCATTATTTTCTTCCATGCTTCCATTATATAATATATATAAATATTATAAATTATATAAATAAATCATTAACCTTTCCATCCATATACACCTTATAGTTATCATATATATTTAGTCATCATATAAACCAAGCACTATAACATTAAATCCATTAAATGCCACAGGCACACCGTCCGCCGTGAGTATCTGCACTTTAATATTTCTTAAACTCTCTTCGCTCGGATTTCTAAATTGAACCTTATTAATAGTTCTTGCCTCCCACTGCACCATCCCTGTCGTATTAACCGCCGATGGTATGGTGCCTAGTATAGACTCCATAGTTCCCGTTTGACCATTATAACCCATCAGGGGTTTAGTAAGAAGTCTAACCTGATAGTTTAAATAATTATTAGATGATACTAAATCTCTCTGACTCACAAATCTCTGGGTGCCGTTCTTTTCCACCGACGACGATGCGAATGAGTACGTACCACTTAATGGGTCCCTATATACACCACCCAGTTGCCCCCTATCAAAAAATCCTAAATAGTCCGCCAGTTGTGTCTTTAACTGGAGGAACCCACTAGTTCTTATTCCTGAGGAGAGTCCCCGAACAGGGAGCGGGGTTCGTCCAATATTTTCTCCTGTATCTTCCGCAGAGTGTGCCCCTAAATCTAATTCCTCGTATTTAGGTATATTCCAGGGATCTAATGTTCCATGGGGTTGGGTTATTTCACAGTGTCCCTGTGTTGCTTCCGTGTTCGTCTTATTCCGAGCATACCACATAAAGGTTGGGTATAAATTCACCCCATCATTTAATCCATTATCATTGACCGTGTTATATAATACCTCCACCACATCCTTAAGTATTGAGGTGTTCTCAGTGTCATCCGCAGAATTTCCTGGGAAGTTAGTATTATTAATAGGGTTACCACCAACATGAACGAAGGCATCGTTCCAGCATTCTATACATCTGGCATATGTATTAGGGAACCCTACTCCATTAGGCGATGCTCCCCCTCCTATATTATCAACTAAATACTTGAAGTATGCGTTGGTATATACCATCGTCTGAACGTGCCCATAATTTTTCTGCATAGTTATATATCCATTATAATTCCTCTCGTTTGTTGTCACTTGACCTCCAGCAAGTCCTGGCGACCCTACACCATTATTCCATGTTACAGGACTGGGTGTTACTCCGCCTGTACCATCTCCTAAATAATAAGCATTATGTCTTTCTGTCCCTTCATAAACAGCATCCCCTGCGAGGTGGGTCGTTCCGTTTTCTATATTTCTAATTACTGGGAAGGTATCTCCTTCTGTAGTATCCATTATCACCTGTAGACCATAGGCGAAGTCATCAGGGGTACATTTAGGTGCTCCTGTACTATCAAGTCCGTACTTGCTCGTTGCCTTGGGTAGGAATCCCATGAATATTCCACTGCTTATTAAATCACTGCTACCGAGAGTATTTTGAGTTGACCCTCCACCGAATTTCCACATTTTAAATCCAAGTTGGAAGCATCCTTTATTAAATTCACTATCCGAAAATAACTGACAGTGGGACGGAGAATCGGTCTCGTCCTCGGAGGGCGGTACAAAGGCATTACCTGGTTGCCATCCTATATTAGTCCAATCATAATTAGTGGTGGGTGCTGTCCCCGCTGGATAGTTCACTCGGTCGGCGGTATTGGAGGTTACTGGGGTCGTCTTTGTCGCCTTTGGCACCGCCCAGTCTGTTGGGTCCTTTACATTAGGTTTATCTGGATCAACTCCAAGTGATATACTCGCAGTCCTGAAGGCGATTTCTGCCTTAGTACCTTTGGTCTGTCCCTTCCACTGTAATCCGATCACCTTATCCTGACCTTGAGCAGTGGATGACCTTTGATCCCCTGTGCCTGGGTTATTGTCGTTGTCTAAATTAACACTTAAACTATCATTAAGAGTATTCCCTATTTGGTCCAGAAGATTGGGATGTCCTCCATCCCCATACTCCCCTGATGGAAGACGTGCCTCCGCTGGACCCGCGGAACCATCCGCCCTCGTTGCTTGTAATTGATAGGTTATTAAATTATTATCGCCATCTATTATAACCGAGGTGTTGGCAATATTAAATGTGCAGTTCAATAAGGCAACTTTACTATTTGCTTTAATTTCTACCTCTGTCTGGAAATCAGTATCTATCACACCTAAATTGGCACCGTCATCAATAACATCGTTGGTTAGTCTTAGGATACGCATTTTTATATTATTTAATAATATAAAAATTACAGAATTAATATTTTTTTCTTGTAGTTCTCTTTCTCCTCTTGCGATCTCCAGCATATGACATACGCACTAATGCCTTTGCTTTCTTCATGGTTGTTGCCTTCGCACGAACCTTTCCTGTTTGTCTATTAACAACTCTATATTTCCCGCTCTTTAATTTTGTCATCTTGAATGGCATATATATAGTTCAATCAAAATTAACTACAATAGAATTATTAATTTTGGAAGAGGATGAACTAATTAAAATAGGATCATAATATTTTAAATTTTTTAATGATTTTTCTACATTTCCTTTAGGTGTCATTTCATACAACTTATATGACTTAGTATTTATATAGGATATAAAGTCATAGTCTGCAGGTACGGGTTTAAGTATAATTATATGACTTATTAAACCTGTAGAAAATAACCTTTTACAAAATTTTAAATCTCTCAGGGATAGACATATTAAGAAAGCGATAGACTTTCCCTTAAGCATCGCATTATATTTCGTCGCATCCTTACACCATAAATTATCCACTTTTAGTATATCGTTCATTATCAAACTATTTTTTAAATATTTTAATTGTTTCTCCGTCTTAATTAAGGCATGGCATTTTTCAATTCCCAACGACTTATAAAGAAGAGTATAAAAATTATTATCCGTGTTGTTATCAATAAAATAAGAATCCTTATATTTCCTCCAGTGCTTTTGTATATACTCTGATACCTGCGGATAGTAATCCATATCCTCTCTTAAATCTATATTTGTATAAACATCATCACTTATCACAATATTAAAATTTTTTAAATATTTTTGTATATTTAATACTTCCATTATATATTATAGATGGATATTTTTATTCCTTATCAGCGACGACCGAAGAAGAAGCATTTAAAGCGACACCAAGTATTTGAGGGAGAGAAGAAACCCCCTAAATCACAAAAATCACAAAAAAAATCTACTAAAAAAAATAAAAAAAAATATAAAAAATATCACTCCGTTATATGAACTTAAAATTAATCTCTATATATTATATAAATGGCAGACGAAATCATAAATAACATGTGCGAGGAAGTGATGGAAGACTTTAGTTGGAAGCAACAGGTTAGACGTGTATTTGAGCAGGAATGTCGGAACGGGTATAATTATAAAGATATAGATGGAAACTCGGATCAAAATAAAATAGACGAAGCATGGGGCGATTTCTTAAATTATAAATTACCCGACATGCTTACCCGATATGTTTATGGAGACTACCTAAGCGAATTTATTGAAGGTATAAATGATTTAAAGAACAGAATACGCGAGGAGTCTTTATCCGATATGGATATTAGTCCTTAGACCTACCATAAATATTTTTTGGCGAACCATCCTGCACTATATTTTGGTTTGTCATATGTATGCCTGGCATTATACGCCTTTCTTCTTTTAGTGCTGTTGGTGTTCTTGGATTTATATAACTTTAAAGGCGTTTTGTCCCTGAACTGACCGTATCGTTTGTCGCCGAATTGAACGGTCCGTTTAGTGTCCTTTCCACGGATTTTTCTTTTAATAACAACTTTATATTTTTTATTACCTGTTCCACGAGACCATTTAAGCGATACCATTTATATAATAAAAAAATATAGTAATTCTACTATATTCTTTTTTTTCTTATTTTAAACAGACACAGACACAGACACAGACACAGACACAGACAGGGACACAGACAGGGACAGGGACAGGGACATTCTTTTTTTTTTTATACACGGAGGGGCAATCCCACGAGGCGACGCTCTGAGTCAGAGGTAGGCGGGTCGGGCATGGAATGGCAGTGCTTCTGCGAGAACCGCTCCTGCATTTTTTTCATAGCAGTGCAGTATTCCATGTACCGCCCCTCGCCGAGTTTTTCAACGTCGTCGGTCAGCATACCGAGTATGTCACAGAATGCCTCGGTCGCCTCCTCGCGTGTGAACCGCACAACGATGTCTAATTTTTTATTCGCCTTGTTCTGCTCTACTAATTTTTTATTCGCCTTCTCTGCCTCGGCATTGATCGCTTGGGCAAACACTGTGAGGGGGTCCACTAATGAGGAGGGCAACTGGAACTCCTGGGACGCAGGGGGAGGGATAGCAGCAGGGGCAGGGGTAGGGGCAGGGACAGGTAGGGGGGGTCGTCGCTCTCCCGCTCGGCGAGTCGCCTCCGTCCGATAGTAGTTTTTACATGAAGCAGTGAGAAAGTGTCGCCCTCGTACATGCCAGTTTGTAGTCGCTCCGCACACACATTTAATACGGGTTTCTGCTGCTGAGTGGTAATGGCGTACATTACCAGAGCGGGATGGCGGGTTCGCCACGATGAAGAAGTGACGATGGTAAGGATCGCCACAGTCTGAGTCTTTAATTAACTGGCATTCTTTCATCCCCCGTGTGCCCGAGATCCTGTACCCTTCTCTCTCTCTCGCCCTCAACCACAGTCTCGCGATGGCGTTATACCCTCCGTACCCCAAGTGCTGCCCCATCCCTTGGCAGAAACTCTCTGGCAAGTCGTCACGTAGAGAGCGGATGGTGGTACGTTGCTTTACTTCATAGTCTGGCATGGTGCTGTGTGTCTGCTTTAATTAATGAATATAATTACTATATATTTATGCATCAAATTTTTGTGTGAGGGCAACTCGCATTCTGCACCATACATGGATAGTAACGTCACGCTCTACGTATCCCCTTGGTAGTTGCTTTCACATTTAAAAAAAATACGGTTGGCATAGTATTACATATACGGGAATGTACTTCTAAGCGTAGATCCCTATTATTATACGAGGGTACAGTGTGGGTGGCGTGTTTGCGTGAATGCTCGGATTTATAACATATAGGACATTTAAAATAAATATATTTATTGTCTATCCCAACAGCATCAAGATTTATAGTTATATTATTTATATTTTTCATTATAAATAGTATAGAGATATTAATTACCAGTCTGCACCCTTAAACCGACCTATACTTAATTTAACAGGGGGTTTATATATAGCAGGTTGGACAGCAGGGGTGGGGGGAGGGATAGCAACAGGGGCAGATGCGGGTTCAGGTTTCTTGGATATAAGACTCTCAAATTTTTTATTAAATCTCTCTTCCATCTCTAATAGTCGCTTCTCATAATTTATTTTTTCTTTATCAGGTTTGGGAGCGACAGGAGCGACAGGAGCGACAGGAGCGACAGGTGCCTGTGTATTAACCACTTTTTCTTTAGTCGGTGCGGGGGTGCCTTCCGTGGCATTTTTTGCTGCCTGTCGTTTTAACTTCGCTTTAATACGCCCCTGCTTTAATCTCTCTACCATTGCTGCTTTCTGTGCGTCGGTATAGGTACGCTTGGACTTGGTCTTCTTCTTGCCCACCTTTTCTTTTTCTATAATTCTTCGTCCCGCCTCCAATGTACGCTGTGCTTTTTTATTTCTTAAGACTTGAATAGTGTATCTGTCTAATGGACTATGGTCCGTCAGGTCTGTGTCATAGGTCAGACTATTATATTTTTTTTGGAAGTGAGGGTCATTAACATTAAAATCGTCATCGGACATACTCTATATATATAATAAATATAATAATTCGTGATAGTCACTTTAATTGCAGTAATATGGCACACAGGGTATTATTTTGGTCTTTTTCGGTATTCAGGAGGATGCTTAAATTAAATAGGCACTCTAACCTTTAATGGTGCTTTATTTTTTTTAAATTTAAATATAAATATGGTATTTTAAATCTCCAGAGGTATAACTGGGTCAGGAGGATATTGGATGCTCTATAGATGCTTAATAGTCTAATATGTCTTAATATTTAATGCTTAAATAACTCTAATATTTTGTTCTAAAGTGTAATAAACAAGGGGAATGGTGTATATATAAGGGGGTGAAAATAAAGGTAGTACAGAAATGAAATCATAGAAATAAAAAATAGTGAATATGAATAGTCCTTATAAATGTATCAAGTTGAGGGTATCATATTATTAAAAAATTGATTTAAATAAAATCTTGCTATATAATAGTATATAAAATGGATATTATTTTAAATGAGGTGCAGAAGGACACGTTCACTTTGTCCAGAGTTATTAGTTATTGGACTCCAATTATTAATAATAAGAGAAATAAGAGATGGGTAACCTATAAAGTGAGGGATGGAACTATATTAAGAACCCCTCTTGAATTATGTGACTACCTCCAGCATAGTGATGCATATAATAAATATAGAGCAGTGAAGTATAAAGCATATATACAGGCGGTTTATAAAAATAAGACTAAAAAATATATATATGAAAATGAGATAGACAGATACATTAACCCTCATGAGTGTAAGTGGTGTACTAAACGATTTCGTACACAGTGTACTTTAAATAGGCACAGATGTCGGACTCGCCCTGACAATTTAGTGTCTGTGTCCGCCCACTGGAGTGATCCGATAGATGGCAAACTTAGAAAGGGTTTAATGGAGTCACATGGGCATGAAAGTAAGGACTGGAAAAAAAAATTAAATAATTTATATGTGGTCAAGTCTCATCTGCACCTTTTAAATAAAGCGATGACTGGTGCGATAGTAGCATATTGGATCATGGATGACGAAAATAAAATTAGTGAGGATGACGAGCGATATATTATATATAAACGCAATCTACATAATGAACGAGGATATCAATATGCGTGTCATAAACTATCTCCTTATAGTTATCTAAATAATGTGTGTACGAAGAAGTTACGCTGGAACTACAACGATGACTATATTTCCTGCTGTCCACTGATACACGAAGAGCAATATAATAAAGATAGAAGGATATATTCTTTATCTGACAACGAAAAATATATACTAAACCAAGCGAATTTAATTTAAGGTCTTAGTCTTAGGGTCAACCACGCCTATCTCCTCTCCGTTCTCATTATAGGCGTTCCATTTACTATCTACATATACCGTTCTACCATCCGCCAACTGATACTCGTATGCCTCCCAGGAGTCGGAGTCGGAGTCGGAGTCCTCCATCTCATCCCGAATCGGCGGAGGGGGTTTCGCCTTTTTAATCGGTTCCCTTGGATACGTCTGTGGATTTATAACGAATAATTTTTTCATACGGATAGCGTTCGCTTCATCCGCTATCCCCTGCAGGGGACTTCCCGCTTTAATAGGTGGTAGTCCGCTTATAGGGTCCGCATCCTGGTCGCTACGGAATCCCCCCATTGGAAGGTTTAATAATCCTTCACTGACGGATGCCCATACATCTCCTGGTTCATATAAATGGTTTCCATCCCTTCTTTGAGGTCCAGGAGATTTTAAATCAGCAGTCAGGTACCATTGGAATAAATTTTCATACACAGCAGGTACTATTGGTTCGTCGTTGCTATCTGTCTTAAATCCTAATGCATTATATAATTTGCCAGTTCTAAGATCTATAACCCACATTTTGAAGTATAATATTTCCCACGGTTGTCTATCTTCTGCTCCTCCATATGGTTCAGGTCTCATTCCAGGCGGTGGATTGACGAGGTCCAGGTCTATTTCACCCTCGTATCTCATTACCTTATACCTTTCTTTATTCTTATAAAAATTACTAGCACCCATATCCTCACCAATCAACTGACTCCACTGTAAAATTCGCTTATACATGAGCGGATGTTTCTTCTTATCAAACCTGACATAGTCATCACGATCGGTATAATATGCCACTGGATGTAAGTCCCTATCCACCTCCGCTGAGGGTGGTAGTGTTTCGCGTTGTGCCAGTAGAACTAAAGTATCTTTGTTTGTTTTCCAATGCCCTTCTACGTTGTCATAATGTCCAGGACGGGTTGCCATCACTCGTTCTTTTCTACCTTTCACAACACCCCATCTAAATTTACGCTTCGCTGCATAATTAATGACTAACTCTTTCGCTTTAACATTACTATACCAGTCGCCTTCCTCATCGGTTCTAACCAACTTCTCCATTATACCTGACAGTTCATCCCAGTCCTCAAACCCCATAACAAATGGGGGATATGCTGTTTGTATCGTGGCGGGGATAGATTGTCCTTGAATTACTTTCACCCTACTTTCTAATTTAAATCCCCTTACCTTTATACCTGCCATCTCCAGTACAGGTACTTGAGCACCATCCTCATCACCCCACACACCCAGCAATTCTCCGTCGGGCAATTTTATCGCCCGTTTGGCAGCATCGTATCCAGGTTGAACTTTAACAATCATTTTATCCCATACCTTTTTCTGGTATTCCTTCCACGCCACTCTTACACTGACAAAGAACTCTGCACTCCTGAAAGGTTCAGGAAGTACTAATGAACTTAATTTTTCTTCTGTGAATAGTTTTAAGAGTACCTTGCCTTTAACAGTTGAACCTCTGCCTCGGTAGTGATTGTCTTGAGTGTATGATCGCCTTAATCCACGTGAGGTTGTTATTAATTTTTTTCCAATAAAAAAATATAAATTATTAAATACACTTTTTTCTCTCCACTGGTATCGTCCAGAGCGATTTGACCCGTCTTCGCCGTATGAAAATAATTTAATTTCTGCTTTTATCTTAGGCATATCCGCTATAAACGACGTGGAGTAACCCTGTTGCTCTAAATTAAAAAAATCACTAGCAGTCATATCAGGTATCATACTCTCGTTTTGATACTTAGGGGACCAGGCATAGGTATCCGCGGCACTTCTACTCATACTATATCTACCCCGATCGTCGTAATCTCCTGGGAATTTTACTATACTATCATATCCATACATAGTTTCTCGTGATTGAGCGTACCTGCGACGTTCACGCTCGTCGGCAGAGTCGGCGAACGATGGTGCCGTCACAAGTCGTTCTTCAACCATACTATTAATATCCTTCCATGTTTTTAAATATACGGTTACCTTAGACATTCCCGCAATAGTTTTGCGAGGGAATTTCGCTTTAATTAATTCTGCATAGTGGGTGGTTGCCTCATCGGAGAGGTCTAAATCTGTTATAGGGACTAATCTATAATAATCCCTCCGCTCACCTGTGCGAGTAACTTGATTTAATTTTGCCCTATCCTCTAAGGGTGTTTCTGTTTCTGTTTTTAATACAAGAGGGATACTAAATGTGGGACGGGCATCAACATAGTGTCTAACTTCTTCGTCTGATGGAGTAGAAAATAAAGAATCGGGTAGTCTATATACTCCTGGGTCAGTATTAACAATTACCTCTTCCTCTTCTTCTTCCACAGGACTTGTGATAGTTTCTTTTTTCTTCTTCTTAAATATAGGTGCAGGGATATCCTCCATGCCCATTTGTGCTGTTGCCTTCGCTTCCTTTGGTGCTTCTATTTTTTTAAGTTTATCTCTCTCTCGCTTTTTTGCCTGTCTTGCTTTCGCTTGTTGTTTTCTTTTTAATCTTCGTGCTTCCTCCTCAGCAGGGGTCAGTATTTTCTTTTTACGCCCTCTCTTCTTTTTTGGTACGTCTTTAAATACCTCCTCCTTAGTCGGTTTCTTTTTCTTAGGCATGTTTATATATAATACATATATATAAATATGTCACGGCATTTTCTATACTTCAACCTCAGTTTTTTTAATTTGGTCTACTCCTTTTTTAATTTTAACAACACACGTCTGTCGTTCTTTAGCATACTCTTCACTCCATCCTTTTGTTTTTCTTTTTTCTTCTTGTTCTTTCCATTTAACAGCACGAGCGAACTGATGGTCTAAAATCATTTTCCGTTTTAAGTCATTTGCTGATTTATATCCGAATAAACTCCATATCCAATTCATATATATATTATACGGATTTTAATTCACCCTCAATCACTTTTTTTTGTTTTTTTGTTGTCTGTGCATCTATTAAATTAATCTGGGATCGGGCGACGTTCGCTTGTGATTTACTTAATTCAAGCATAATAGTATTATCATCACCGAGAGTATTTGCGAGTGAACCGTCTGGATTTAAAATCCTTATTCGCAGACTATCTATTATCAGAGGTTTATCTGATTGGTGAGTATATTGGAATGATTGTGCCCCTGCCGTATATTGACCATTACTATAATACCTATTAACTAATCCTGCCATGACTCGTGATATTTTATCAGCACTAATAAACTCTGAGTGAGATATACCATCTATTTCTACTAAATAATATGCGGATGTTAGTTTGGAACCTTGTGCGAAGTTCTTGGCACGAATAGTTTGTAGGTTAGTTGATGTGCCCTCCAGTGGCGGGTAATAGGGTCCAGCGGTGGGAGGGTCGCTGGGATCCGATCCCGCGATTTTCCCTGGGATGCATTTGGATATCGTGTCATTGACGAACGTTACATCCTGCCACGCCCCGAACCATTGCCATGGGTAGTACACCTGGTTGAATATATAAGAAGTATCCGCCATGCCAGTGGAGTCGGCGGTTTTGGCGGTAGATCGGTAGAACGTCGTGTCTGCCTTAGCGAGGAACAGGTCTGTGAAGCATTTTCCTGAGAACTGGTTACGCATCCCTATTTGTCCTTGAATGATCGGGCGTGGATCTAATCCCACGCAGATATATGGGAGCAACGGTGCCGTGGATGGTGTAGGTGGAATCGGGGGGGTGGTTGGGGCAAAAGTGAACTGCCTCCGCATAGCAGTGAACCCCGCCCACCCGTATGCTACATCTGGCGACGTCGCCTCTGTTGATCCATCTGACGGACTTACGAAGGTAGCGTGTGATATCTGGACAGTGCAGTCATACGTATCAAATCCAAGGATGTCCTCAAACAGTTCAATTGGATGGAGGCATGTCCATGCGATCCCGCCGAGGTTGGTCAGAGGACCACCTGGGTATGACGTTTGATCACCACCAAGACCTGGAAGATTGTCCCCTGTTTCCGCTGCACCCACATACGATGCCCGTGACAGATCGGGTACCAGCATAGGAATATAGGCGAATCCCATTTGTCCTTGCTTGTCAGGTGTCATATTAATATACGGCGAGTGCATTAGTGACCACTCAAACTTATTACTGGTATCGTTGAATACCAGTGATGGACCTTGTGATGCCCCGAAGTTTCTTTGTCTATCCCAACTGCGTCTTCTCATAGTAGAGTTATATACACCTATGGGAGGCATATAACTAAAGCACTGTTCGCGGGTTTGGTCGGCAGACTCCCCTACTTGTTGTAATCCTGCGGTATTATAAACAAAAAAATCGTATAAATCAAATGCAGCGGTGCTCGTCGCCGACTCCGTTTGCCTCCATCCATTAAAATTAGAAAAATTACTATAGAAGTGGGAACCGAATTGACTATCATAATTACTATGTTGAGTCCCGTTATCAGTATAGAGCATTTCCTTCCCCAACAGCATCTGACTGCCCGTCCCGAATGGTTCAGTCGGGGGATCGGCAGTGAAGTTGACTCGCGTCAGCATCGTTTGGTCATTAATTGACATAGCACGTGTGATATATTGGGCAAGGTCGTCTGGTGAATATTTTCCCGCAGGGACGACGGTCTTAAATACCCGTTGGATCGGTATTAGTACAGGAATGTTGTCGGGGACTAAGACCACCTCGGTCCTATCTGGCGTGAACTTTAAATTATGCTTCGCAATATGGTCTTGATTGACACACGATGGAGGGAGGGCGTATATTACATATCCTCCTGGTAGTCCAAGTTCTGCCATGGAGAACGAGAAACCATTCACGCCCCCGTCCGCCAATCGTGGTCTGCCAGGTATTCTAAGGGTTATTCTATTAGTGGACAAAATCTCACCCCCCACCTGATATCGTGGGGATTTAAATTCTAACTGAAAGGTGGTCGTTGTAATAGGTTTATTTGTGTCTACATATTGGAAGAATATTCTTTCCAGACGGCGATGGTGTGATGCCCCCTGATACCATCTACACAACGGAGATGGTGAATCGTTGTGCACTATTGGATTTCCTGGATTGACGTGCGTGAATACAGTGTTAGATCCGTTCAGCATGTCGGTATCCACAACCGCACCGTCCGTCCCACCACTCTGCACAGCATTCACTACTGTGACGACATCCGCCGTCGGTGAGTGGGGAATATTCACATGGTCTAACTGGGCATAATAAATATAGTTCATTTCTACAGGGGTGTCCTTCTCTATAAAAATAGTCGCCTCTGCCTCCTCGGTCGTATCAACAGAGCAGAACGTCAGATCCATCGTATCACCAGTCTCTAATACTACTCGCTCCATTAATATATTAGACCAATCGCCGTTGGATGTGACTTGGGCGTTATCCGCTTTCTGTCGTGCTTCTATTACCGAAATACTCATTTATATTATATACTAATATAAATAAATAGAAGAAAATGTTTAGTTGTAGACTACACGATACGTTCCGTTGGGTCCCATTATTACACTCTTGCGGATTTCTGCGAATACCATGATATTTTGTCCGCCCACTGCTGGGTGTCCAGTGGGGGAACCATTATGAGTGATGTCGGCATTCTGTCCCTGGGTATTACCCGCTGCGATAGGGAGAGGCATACCTGTTGGAATATATTGGAGGCGACTATAATCTACTTGGAGAGAGTCAACACGATTGCGGATGTGGCACCCGAACCATCCATTAGCGGATGTCATCTGCCGTTGGAATGCAGTACCACCTATCTGACTTGCAGCGACTCCTTGAAAGAATGTTCCTGGAAGATTGGACCCTGGTGGGCAGGAGAACATCCCCCATGTATCGTGGAGCATCGCTGTCTTCTGGTTAGGTGCCGACACACCTGCCCCTGGGAACATGTTTTGCCCATTCAATTGTATCTGTATAACTTCTCCTGGATTGGCAACTGCCCGACATCCTCCTGCGGATATTAATTCTGCCGCTGCCACCATTGCGGTGGTGGAGGTGGGCACTGCCATTAGCATAATCCTGTTGACGAACTTTCCCGCGAACCCATGAAGAATAACACTCGTCTTACTCACATTACTCAGTCCCGCAGCGGTCACCGCAGTGTCTGAGGGCGAGAGGAAACTATCCAACTCTATACATGAGAAGGATACACCTTGCCAGTTGTTTATTGCCTGTTGAACCACCTGTTGATTTACTACTTCGTCGCAGACTAATAAAGAGTCGGTGAGTGTGACGAGCGATGCGACGTTGGTATTTGTTTCTAATGTGGAGTTTGTATCTATTTCTAACTCTATAACTATTCTTAAATTTTTAAATACCATGCTCGGGACATATTGGGTATTTCTTAAGAAGGGAAGAACTTCTCTTAAATTAAGAGTGAACCTTGAGGACGAATTATTAGTGATACCTACGCCTGGGACGGGATATGGGAATGCACACTTACCTTCATTAGTAGCGTCCAGAATAACACCTAAGTCGCTCCCTTTCTTAAGGGCGTCCAATCCGATCTGGTTTCTGTTAGCACGGTTAGTGTTTTTCCACGCCATCCATTGTGAGCACGATCGTAACTGGTCAAGAACCACCGAACCATCAAATAAAGTGATGTTTCTAATATAACTATATATACCTGCCTTATTATTTAATTTGGCACCTGCGGTCGCCATCGTCGCTCCGAAGTTATGAATACGCAGAGAGGAAAGATATAACGCTCCTTCTGGAAGTTGGAACTCTACCCTATTATTATTAAGGGTGAGGATGGGATCAAAGACGTGTGTTTTAATTCCTGAGTTGTAGAATGCCATGGTTTATAATTAAATAATATATATTATTTTATCATAAATTTTTAAATTTTTAGATTTGCATTACGCCGTGGAAGTATGAATATAGAGTGTAGTCTTCCGTGCTAGTACCAATTCCACTATTTAATAATAATGAAAATTTTTGTCTGGCGAGGTTTATAAAATCGCCTCCGAAGTTTAATCCTATAATATAATTATCCCCAGATTTAAGTTTTGAGGTTGTTATGTCATTGCCCAACTGTCCGCCGAGTGATTGAATAGCACGATGAAGAATAGTGTTTCTATTTAATAATTCATAAGATATATAGGCGTTGGTACTATCGTTGAAACTAAACTCTATTCTATTTACATTTGGAGGTTCTGGCAAGGCGAGTGTATTCTCAAAGGCATTATTAATTTTGGCAGTAGGGAAGAATGCTGCTGTCATAGCGTTGGCACTAATCGGCAGACGTGCCATGAGAGTGATAGCATCACCCTGGACGTTCTGTTTTAAATTCTGTCGGGTACGGCATACCAGTTCTACGTCGGTGCCTGGGTCGGGGAAGGTCTGGTATAATAAGCGGACGTTCTTTAAACTATACGATGTGATATCCGATACGGCGTTATTTCCATTAAATACGTTGTTGAACCTCGCTAGGCGGACACTGACGCGGATGCGACCTACCTTTCTTTCTGTGAGAGTTGCTTCGCCTTGAGCGGACGATGCAGAGTTTAATACAAAATAAGGGCGGACAGAGAAATCGGCATCTCGTCGGGAGACTTGGTTAGACACATATGCGTTTGTAGACGGTTTGCCTGGTTGGGACCCACGAAGAAGGGTGTTTGTTATTTTCATGGAGGGTGCCCGTAACTCACATGCAGCACCACTGTTCATGGCAGCAGTCCGCTCCTGTGTTCCTACATGAACGATTTTAACCCATCGGGGATATTCTGTTAGGGATTCAACTACACCACTATTAGCACCTGCGTTGGAAAATTCTGTGGCAATACTATCTATAAATGAGTGGGCACCAACTTGGGGATCTAAGTAGAACTCTGTGTTGAGATTGTCAGCAGCGAGGGCACCGCCAGTTCCTGCCGAGGGAGTATCTATATCTGCTGCGAACCGTAAGTTATTAAGACGCAGAGCACGTCCTGCGAACACAATATCAAAATCCAGCGTGTCGTATTCCCCGTATGATGTTTTTAAATTAGTTGGTTGTAGACTGTGGTAGACTATTCCGTTCATTTTATATATTATTAATTTATAAAAATATACAAAATAATTTTTTTTTATATTAATTTACATAAAGCAATATCGTGGGCATCTAAATTAAAATATTTAGGGAAGTCATCTATATCTGGTTCACTTAACTCCCGTAACAATATATTGTCCATCATCCTGAACATCAGTGTTGAATATTGAGTTATTTTTATGAAAAAATTTACTATATCACTATTTAAAAATTTAAGGCATCTTTCTTTATTATTCCATTTTATTAAATATTGACTATTACATGTAACACCGAGTTTTTCCTCTATATATTGAGGATTTAAAAAATAACCATCCTTTCTGGTTGTCTGCATAGTCATTATTATTTTAGGTACATCTGTATCCTTCATTTTTTTTTTAAGATACGCATAGATCACTTTCTCTTTTGTTACAAAATGCCAGTGCTTATATATATGCTCGTTAGTTAGAGTCTTACTATATTTTTCCTCTTTCCATGATATTCTGTGCTGACCCTTTATAAGATCCAGTTTATTCTCTTGGGGAAGAAGTATTTTATTTAACACCCTTAGGGAATGGTTTGTTATATAACAAGGTAAGAAGAACATGGTGCTGGATATAAAAATAGATGCTGTGGGGTTAGTTCCCTTCCAGTGATTTCTAATAAAGGTATCTTCTTTTTCTGTGGTTTTCTTTAATAATATAATATCTACACTTGGAAAATGTTTAAGCGGTTCACTTATACCTTTACCTCCGATAGATCCATAATTTAAATCTAACTCTACAAAGTGATAGTGTTTTAATTCATTAAACACTTGACCTGTGAATCCTTTACTCACACCATTTATAAAGGGTCGCTTCCATCCGACTGGTATAATCCATAATAAATATCCACATAGTTTAAGAAGTTTAAGACACTTGGATGTGTACTTATGATACAGAACACCTGACCCTCCATAATGAACCTTATTTTTTTGGTATGGAGGATTTCCTAATACGATATCAAACTTCATGGGTGGTTGATACTTAAAAATGTCTAAATTTATTATATTAATATGATTGCCGAAGAACTTTTTAATTTTTTCTATAGATTGTGGGTTTATTTCAACGAAGTATAACTGGCGTATCACTCTATTGTGTGGAATATTTTTAATTAATCGTTTATATACCTCTATATGAAAATTGCCGAAACCTGCACAGGGGTCCAACCAAGTGAGGTGAGGGTTATGCCAGACTTGTGGCGGTAGTTTGTCTAACATTTTGTTTATTATATGTTTTGGTGTGAATACCTCACCTAAAGTAAGTTTATTTTTTTTATCAGGTTTATATGAATCGGACAGTTCTTTATCAATAATATCCCAGTTGCCGTGATCTTCAATCATAGTTATATTATACTTTGAGAAATAAATTCTATCCGTTTAAAATGGATGGTATTTATTTAGTCATGGGTGGACTTAAATACAAGAAAATTAATGGCATACAACCTGACTTCATATTAAGTCATGGGTTCTGCATTATATATAAATATAATAATTATAATGGAATAACTCTAAGAATTTGTTTAAATAATTGTAAGTCGCCGATGGCACCGCCAGTTGTTTCTCTATTAAGTTCTATCTGAAACAGTTTCATACTATTAGTCATTGGTAGAGGGGTGCCTATTAATAATTGGCGAGTTGGTGTGGTGGTGGCAGAGAAGGGGCGAACCTGTGATGCGGGTCCTGCGTTCTCACGCAGTGTGCTTTCTAAGAGTGAGTCTAATTTAATATTACCATTTAAAAATGCCTGTGAGAGTAGTTCCCAGTGAAGGTTATTGACATAACCTGGGAACGTCGCGTTACCAGCATTAAATCCCACATTACCTATCTGCACTGTCCTATTAATAATAGGTGTACCATTTACTGCCAGGCGGTAGTCGTGTAGGTTACCTGCCGTGGATATCGGATGTTGTGCTGCTGACTGTGAGTTAGCGACGAATATATTAACAGCATTGGGTTCCACTACAAAATTACGGAGGAGGGAGGTTCCTTCTGTGCTGTGTAGTTCTGTTGTGAAGGTCATATAGGAGAGTTGTCCGATCTGACCGACTGGGCGGTTTATCTGATGGAGGACGAGTTGTGCCTCTTCATATATCGCTACAGGGACAGTCGCACAGAGGGTGGGGGTCATGCTGATTTTCCATGTCGCAGCGGAAGCGAGTGCTACTGCGTTCAGACCCTTCTCAAATTCAACGATCATAAAATTATTAGCGGCACCACCATCAAAATCGGCAAGATTGGATCCCATCGTTATACTCTTAATAACATTGGCATCCGCTCCTGCGATCAGACCACCACCACCAGAATCTGTGACGATCGCGACAGTGACTGCTTGACCGACATAAAATTTAGAGTATTCCCGACCATTGTTATTTACAGCGGGGAATACCATCCTTGTCAGTCCGATGGCAGTCGTCGTCGCTGGAGATGTCAAGGTCTGTGAACCTAGTGCTGCCTGAGCGAATAGTGATCCGATAGGTCCGATGATATGACCAGGAGATACGATCGCTGGTATATTACCGAGTTCTAAGTCTAAATCCAGGGTTCCTCGTCCGAGAGCAGTGGGAGTGAAGGGCATTAGTGGTTCTTTACCCAGTTCAATTAAATCGGATAGTTTAATAATAATACGTTCAGTCTTTCGCCGTGCCTTTTGGTCTCCTGTGAAGTTGAATTCCCTAAATGGTGTGTATGAACTGTTCTGTCCTGCCACTTGAGATGGTTTATTATATAGGTGTGCATTTAATCCAGTTACGTCCTCGTGGTATGTATTAAGGGCATTTCTTAAGACGTCTACCCTATCAATATCTTCAAGTGATCCATGGTTTTGTGAGCGGAGGCGTACACGTCTACAATAAGAAGCGGGGTCCCAGGAGTATCCTAATCCTGCTCGGGACGATACCGCGAAGTTAGCAACGCATCCTGTCTGATTTGCTGAGGTGTATGTTTCGCCGTCGTATCGGACTACTAATTCTACAAATGATTTAGAAAAATCATAAGTACCCTGTGGAATATCAAAGGTGCATTTGTTGAGAGTTTCTGTGAAATTACCGCCTTGACGGCATTTATATCTAAGTATCGTATCCATACGGTTAGGTGTGCTCATGTTATAATATAAAAAAATATAAAAATTTTTCTATATTAAAAATTAAAAATTAATTTTAACAAAATTTAGCAAGGTCCACATCATCGTTAGTTTGTCCGTGTATTTCTCTAAATTTTTTATAGGAGATACAATCCTTAGTATGGAGCGAGGGCGACGGGATCCCATCCATCACTTTATCCACAGGTATCATGGAAGGTCTATTTAAATATATTTGGTCTGCTTTATTAAAAAATATTGATGGTACCAATATTAAATGTTTCTTGTTCTTGTATATAGTTTCACCTACAACAAAAAAATAGAGATCTCGCGGGGAGTTATTGTTGCGGACATAAATTTTGGTGGGTTTTGTGTAGTTCATTTTATATATATATAACGTGGGGTATCTTTATATTATTACTTAATATATTAAAATTGTTTAATAGCATCCTCCCCTGCGTTCGCCATTACGGATATTCCCTTATCAGCAAAGGTGGCGACACCGTCTATCGCATCGGACGTTTTATTTTCTATTGCGTCGGCAGCATATTTTATTCCCGCTCCGATTGCCATACT
>Ga0115008_10001368_pt1 | contig 19604 bp, 19 predicted proteins | sample FraStrMetagenome_FD_87164 | JGI IMG/M metagenome (GOLD analysis project Ga0115008, IMG submission 87164) | Marine eukaryotic phytoplankton communities from Arctic Ocean - Fram Strait ARC3M Metagenome | ecosystem: Environmental > Aquatic > Marine > Oceanic | place: Fram Strait | collected...
AAGCCGAGCAGCAGGACGAAGAACACTAGTACTCAGGGCCGTTGTTTTATGCCGGGCACGGTGTGATGTTTCTTGTCGTCACCGCCTTTTTGACATCAATTGTTGAATTTTTTATCTTTTCTTTCTCCCGCCAAAAAAATTATTCTTGTCTTAAGTTTTTGCGTGGACATTTCGAGTTTAAAAAGTGAGGATAATATCACATTTCGCAAAAAAAATATTGTTATAAATCGTCTGATATTGATCTTTAAAAAAAACTTAATCATATTTACTTACAGAACTTCTTGTCGAGCTTTCCAGATCTCTTTTGCATAAATTTCTCCATTGTACTCAAAGCACTGCACATTTAGTTCTCTATCTTTAGGTATCTCTGATGGCTGGTTGATGCTCACTGAGCTGCCCGATATTGTGACTGGGCTAGTAACAGTCGTCGGCACTGTAATCGGCGATCTGTGGCTTGTTCCATTCAGCTGGTGATTGCTTGTCGTGCTTGTTTCTGTTGTTAGCGAAACTGGGAGTGATGTAGAAAGTGGTGTCTCCCAGTTGACTTTGTCAGTCGCTCTACAGCTCGGACAGAGACGCTCGAGCGTGTGAACTTCGTAATGAAGCGGATAGAAAGGACTCTGGCAGCTCGAACAAAGCTGATGAGCTTGCTGCTGGTATGTGGGGTAGAGAGCAGGGCCAGCTGGGCCGCAGAGATTCGGACCTGAGCTCCATCCTTGAACTGATAATAAATTACAAACTCATTCTAGTTAAGAGCTCCATAAATTCACTTTATAAAACAAAAGTTTATCGAGTGACTAGAATCTGGCGAATGCGTACAGTAAGTGTCCAAATCACCTCGCTGTTTGAAAATTTTATCTCTTGAATTTTGGAGTGAATCTCAAGATGGTGTGAGAGAAGGGGCTACTGACTACTGGCGCATGTTGTTACATGGCGGAGGTGTTGAATAATGAAACAAATTCTCGCATTTTGTCCGCGACTCTCGTTTCATTTTGAGCAATATTGAAGCTCGAAATTGTAATTTTACCTGAATGATCGTAAAACGCCTTCTCCATTATTGTGGGCTCGGGAATAATTAAATTTTAATTATTTAATTTAGTTTTAATTTTCTCTGCAAAAGGAGGTATGGAAGACCAAGGCCCAAGAATGTGGTTGGTGGAGGAGCGGACAATCTGGAGGGCGCTATTGAGCGCGCCAGGAACATCATGAGTAGCGCGCAGGGCTTGCCGAGTACTTTGTCTGGAATATCATCAAACGATTTGAAGGCGAGGAAAACGCGGAAGACAATACAGCGGGTTTGTCTGTAGTTTTAAATGTAATGCTTGTATAATCAACTGTAACTTATTCTCTCACTCACTCTTGTCATAATCTTCTGTCGTAAGATTGTGCACTGCCCTTGCGCAATTTATTATTGTCAATATTTCATTAAATCATTTAAATGCTCAGAATTTTTGTAAGACTAATCTAGTTATGTTTTGCTGCTACAAAATACGGAAACGGCGCATCTAGTCAAGCGAAGGAGGCGAAGTACTTGTCTCGCGTTGAGTACTTGGTGAGGAATAATCAAAAACCATGAAAGCCACATGCGCTCCAGAAAACCCAAATATCAAGGGTTTATTACGCGACGCGGTATTGCAAAAATCTGCCCTTGAACATGACAAAATCAACGTGTCTTGGTATTTTTTAACTGTGCATGTTTTTTTCTTTATATCAAGACATGCAAGAAATATTTTGTTGAATATGAATATTGCACATTTATTGACAGAAGACATGAAGACGGACGAAATCGTCGGAGAAAGGATGTTACAGTAGAATATCATATTTAACAGATTTTGGGACTTGATTAATCACCATTCTTCCGTCGTGCGATAGCGAAGCGAATAGCCATGGATTCGCTGTGGACCACTGGCAGGAATAAACAGCATCTTAAAGTATAAAAAATTCGGTCTTCGAAAGCATAATTATTACCTTCATGCTCATCAAGTTTTAAAATCACGCCATCGTCAATCTTCTTAGCCGACTCTTCCTCGATCATTGATCCAAATGGTTCAGAAGAAATGGATGTGATAGAGTGAAGATAAACCGAACCATCACCACCAGATGTCAGGAAAAGCTGGTCGTGAACAGGGTTGAATTTAACCTAAATGGAATTAATATTGAGCAATTTGATGCGATGTCAACCTGCCAGGTCCAGTGAGTATGAATCGACTGTATCGTTTTGACGGGACTCGCCGCTTTTCTGGTGTCGTAAAACTTGACTCCGCCATCATCTGCCCCCAGAGCCAGCTGGAAGCTCTTGTTCGGGTTGAAGTCGAGATCGCGGACGTTGAAGCGGTGGGCGACTTCCCATGCAAGCGCCTTGGAACGCACGTCGTAGGCGCGCGCGGAATGTCCGACGGCAGCTGAAATACACAAATTTGGAAAAATTACAAGTTTTAATTTCGTCTTTTTGTGTCTTAATCGTGTGAAAATTTAGCAGTTCTGGAAGCAAGCGGAATTCGATTTTCAAGAGTGCACTTGATCAAAATGCAAATAAGAGCTATCAACCAAGCTTTCGCGGGAGCGCTGATTTTAACCTATTTTTAGCAAAATTTTGCTTACCAGCAACAACAGAATTTGGATTGTGTGGATCCCAGGCTACAGGTCCATTCATTCCCCTTGTTTTGGCGATAAGCTCTGGACTTTCTTGTTCGAGATCTTCAACGACAAAAAGGCTTGTATTTGAAACCATTGCAAGTCCTTGAGAAGAGCTTTCTTCTGGCTTCCAAGTCAAATTTGCAAGATTATCAATTTTGTATTGCTACAAATTAAAGCATTAAATCAAGCGTTGAACTAAGGACGTTATACCAAAGTAGGGTCGAGTGCCTTCTGACTCTGATCACTGTAAGTCGCTATGTCGTTTTCCAGCGTGAACACGTTTGCTTTTGCAACACATGAGTACTTTCCATCTTCTGACTTTGAAATCTCTTGCGACACAGTAGCGAACTTTGAGACATCTTGTGGACAAGCAGAAACTCTCCAGTGCTCGACTTTTGTCAAAAACTGAAAGCGACTAACTTGATTATCGTCTTCATCAAATGTGAGAAGTGAGATTGAGTTGCCACCGGTTGGATTCTGTGTGACAGCTTAACAGTCTGATAAAACGCAGTACAGGAAATGTTCTTACCAAAGAACCTGACTATATCTGGATCTCCTACAACAGGACACAGTTCTCTCGACGCACTTTCAAGTCCGAAAATCAATGAATTCTCGTCCATCCTTATAGGCAAAAGTTTACTTTAAAATTTAATCCGAAATTTTGATTGCATGATACTGATCTAAACCGAATCAGTGTTACAGTTATTTAAAATGTAAAAACCAGTGAACTGCCATCGAAAAAAGAAAGGTCCTACCGAGACTCGAACTCGGATTGGTGGATTCAAAGTCCACAGTGATAGCCATTACACCATAGGACCACTGGAGACAGACCAAATTTTGTACATTATAAAATTAAACCTCTTCATACAGTAACCATACAGTAGAAACAAAATTGCACTTGAACATATAGATTTAACATTTTAAAAATCTAAACACAACATGATAAAGTAATTTTTTCGATTTTGGAATCAAAGAGGACTAACTACAAGAAAATTAATATTTCTAATGAAGGTAAAAATCATGAATTGCTTTTTTTATATACATTTTTTCATGCTGTTTGAATAATAAAATATTCCTTTCTCGAGCGAGCTTCTTCTTTTCACAGCTGAGCGGCCAAACCTTCTCTTCAAAGTAACCTGGAGGATCAGCAACTTCATAATCTGTCCTCGATGTTCTTCGTGTTTTTGCAGTTTCTTTATCGACGTCAAGCCAGATTGCTTTAGCCTCCCATCTCTCGTCTAGAAAGCTTGACTCTTTGTCCATCCCAATCAGCTGATCTGCCACCATAGTTCCTTCAAAAATTATATTCTCGCTTTCAGAAGCATTGATGTTCTCTCTAATTTCATCCCACTTGATGGCCAAAGTGTGATCCCATGACAGACCTCTTGAGAAAATGTACTCGTCCGAATGGTAGAAGTCATCTTGGTGTATCGACAGTGCATTCAGTTCAGCTGCCAAGCTTTTTGACAATGTTGTTTTTCCTTAGGGATATTGAATCTACAGAAATTGGGAACATGGTCTACCAGAGTTTGTAGGGCCAGTCAGCAAAACTATTTTTTTCTTCCTCTTCGTCTCTAGATGCATTCTGTTTTGAATATCTGTTTCCCAACGCTTGAACAAAAATCGCCCAAAGAAAATGGAAAATGAATCTTCAAGAAATTCACAAGCTCAGTTAATTATCGGAGGCTGGGTTGCACTTATAGTCCTCGGCGCTGCATTTATGTGGTATAGAGGCAAAAAAGGAGATGTTGCGAGAAGGGAGAAGCTGAAGAAATACAAACTTCTTCCAAATGACATCGAAGCCGCTCCGCATACAAGTGCAAAAGTATCGCTTTATAGGTCTAATTGATTTTTTACCAAATTCTTTAGTACTATTCTGAAACAACGGATACCTCGCGTTTGACAAAATTCAAAGAAGGCATAAGAACTCAATTCCGGTATTTATCCTCAGACTCAAGCCAGGTCACAGAGGCGAATCAGGATACAAGCAACTTAGCCAGTGAAATAGCAACATCAAAATCTGTGGAAACGCTCTATTCAAACACTTACCAGGGTTGGCTCTTTACAATAAATATAGCTTTGTGAACTTTTCCTGTTTAGAAGTAATGAACGATCTGATCAAACTTGACGAAGATACTGTAAGAACAGTCTGAATTAAAAAATAGTTACAATCTGTATTTCAGCAAGAGATCGGAGCGAAAATCGAATCAACTTCGCAATCAGAGAGCGACCAGGCTTTCGTAAGAAGACTCAAAGATCTGCAGGTAAGATCTTCATTCAGGCTATTTGTCCACCCTTCAATTTTTTAGAAAGATTTCTCGTCAGTCAAGGACACCCTGCAAAGCTTAACTGCTGATGAAGAGATATACATACAGCCCGATAGTACTTAAAGATCGCGCGGTAGAGAACCTCTGTTGTTTAAATAAACCATTTAGGAAATATTTTATTTGAAGACTTTCAGCTTTATTAGATCACGGCAAACAGGAGAGGATAAAATGGTCGAAACGAGGTGTTGAAACGGAATAAAAAGGCTGGTCAGTAGATCACTGTTAATAGAAGCTAAACGAGTTGATATTGAAGATGAATGTGGTTGGCACTTTGTAAATGTCGTTGACTTAATTGATACATTGGAAATGGTAAAAGCTGTTAGGCGTTTGTTGTGAAGCAGAATTCATAATCTGATAACAGTCGATTTTGTCGCTCGAGCTCTTCGGTAAAATCGGCTTTGTGCACCCACCACATCGTGGAGCGTAACGCAGTGACCAATCCCGAAAGCAGAGTAGCTGAAAGAAGTTTTATTCTGACATCTACAGAACGATTACTGACCTCCCATTCTGGGCCAGGGCCAAGGCGAAACTCTTGTCCAGCTAAAGGACATTTACAGATCGAACAGACAAAACAAGAAATATGGAAACGTTTTCCAGAGGCCGTACATATTCTATCTGTGATGGGTTTCAAACAGCTTGAGCAAGAAGGATCATGTGAAAGGGCGTCTTGTGAAGTGTAGCAATCGTCGCAGTAAACTCTGTTATCTTAAAAAGTTTTATAAAAATACACAAAGCTGAAGCTGATTTACTTGAGTGAACAAACTGCTTGTGTACCAGTTGCTCCCCGCATCTGTTACAGTGAAAACAAGCATTGTGGAAGACTTCTCCAAGTGCTCTGCATCCTTCTTCTAAACTTTCAATTCTTTGCTGGCAACGCGCACATTTCCCAAACTCGCTTTCACGAAAATTTGAATTATCGGCTGCTGTATTTAGCTCCTATAAAAGTTAACTCACGACCTTCCGCTTTTCATCTAACCTCTGAAAGTCCACTAAGTAAATTATTCAACCTTGTTTCTGCCCTGGCTAACGCTTCTTTTTGCGTATTTACTTTCACAACCGGTATTCTATGCTCCATCTTAATCATTCAGTATTATTATTATAAATAAAGTCTTCAACTTAGGTACATGTTCAATACAGTAAGGCAGTTTGTGATAAAGAGAGATAAATGCAGTCAAAATTGAGTTTCTAAGCTTGATACTTTAGCTCTACATCGCCATCTGGTTTTATCTTCTTGGAAAGAATCCGGTAACTATTTTTTACGGTTAAATATTAAGAGCTTGAAAATTAAAAGTTTTCAAGAAATGCAAGAACTCATCCGATTCCTGTAAGTTTTATCCAATTTTTCGTTATTCGTGTAATTGAGCTTTCTGTAAAACTCGACGGCAGCCACGTTATTGATCAAAACTGTCAACACGACCTTTTGCATTCGTGATTTCATCGCCAGCTTCTCGACCAATGTCATGATCTTGGTCCTATTAAATTTGTTAACTTCTCAACTAAATTAAAATGCCAACCCAAGTCCAAAACGACACGCTGATGCTTCAAGCTGGATTTCGTAAAGATAGAGCACCGGCTCGTTGTTTTCTGTGAGCCAGCGGAGGCAACAAATTCCTCGTCGTTGACCTTCATGGTGGACGAAAAGTGTGTGTTGCTTGGCACTTTTGATTTCTTTCATTTTCTCATCATCTTAAAATTGCGGTAATAAACAGACAAACATAAGAATGGTCACCAATACCGCGGGTCTCTATTCCAATATCAACTTTGACGTAAGACAATATATAAAGGATTAAAAACGCTCAGAAGACTCTCAGAATGAGCCTGATTCACTTTTTAACACAAGAAAAGATTTTACATCAGAAAAACTTTTTGTACCGAAACGTCATGATGGAAGACCCTAGTAAGCAATCGATGAAGAGAATGCGGGTAAACGATATTAAATTATCATCTCTAGTTTTTTTACTCAAGATTCTGAAATCATCTGATGAATTAGAACTTATTTCAACTGCGGAGCATTCAAAGTACGAAGCGGTTGATTCTTCTCCGGCAAATGCTGAATCAAGCACGAGAAGCAATTGCATATTATGCTGTTGTTGCTGTTCACTCACTTTTAGCTGGAATAACAGCTGGTCCGACAGAATCTAGTACAGTAAAATTGCCACTTACCGTACCAACCCCACTCAGGCGCTTGTTCATAGAGTTCTTGCATGTTATGTTTTGTGATTTCGAAAGCATAGTTCATCGAAGCCTCAGATGGTTTTTCGTAGACGAGCGTGTAACCATCGCCCATATCGACATCGATTTCGTCCAGGTATTTTTCCGAAGCTTGCTGGGCCATTGAAACAAGCGCTTTAGCTCTGGTAGAGTTTCCTGGCTTGCCGCTTTTCTTCACCATTCTGAGAATTTGAGTAAAAAAACATTTGAACAGCTTTTTATTGAATCTACAGAACATGTTAACGTCTAAGTATCAATTACAGGGTAGTGAAAGAGTTGAAAAAGAAAGATATGTAAAATAGGAACGAGAAGGAATCACAGATTAAAATACAGGTAGGCAATAGTTCAAAATATATTTAATTATTTTGGAGATCTTCCATTTTTTGGGAGTACCAAAGTAGCTTTTTTATGATCTTATGAATGATTTGCAGGACAATTTTTACTAATCTTCGCTCACGCTCCACGTATTCGTGCTGCCATTGAGCTGAAGAGTCATCACTTTTGTAGCGGCAGTCGAGTCTTCGCTTGGCTCGGATTTTGCGATTCCATTTGAATTTGTTGACCTGAGAAAAAAAATAAAGATAAATTTATATTTTCAAGTTTTATACGAAGCGTCATTTGCATCTTTAGGACCATTGCGTCTCGGTCGCTTTGTTTCCAACTCGTCGATAAGCTTCTGCATGTAATTTGTGCTATTTCCGTTACGCTTCGCCCTCGTTTTTGCGGAGAAAGCGTCGTATTGAGGGCTTTTCTTCCACTTAAAAATTTGGTTTATAATAATTTTATAAAATTAAATCAAGCTTACGTAGTAATATTGAAGGACAAGATCTTTAACGTCTTTCTTGGGCAAGAACTCTTCGCGTATCTTGTAAAAATTCTTGCCTTTTGTTGCAAGTCCCACTTCAAAGCTGCTTATTTCCTCAGCTGAAATTATAAATAACTTCAAATTTGAGAATTTTAATAACCTGTCCATTTTTGATGCTTCGGATTGCGCTGACTCTGACGATGCTGGACTCGTTTAATTGCAAGTGGAATCTTGTAATTTGTGCAGAACAAGTCAAAGAGCGCTTCTTCGTTGTCCGAAGCCGCGCTCGGTGCAGGACGCTTATGATTGGCCGATAAACACTCGGTTTGGGGCTCCTGAACAGCTGATTAACCCTCGAGCATTTTGAGGAGGCTGAAACCTTACGCTTTCGTTTCTTTGAAGAGCTCTGCAGTTTTTTGTAGAAAACAAGGGGATCTTCATTACTTGGCTTCCAAATAACAGTTTCGAGATTGACATTTTCGTACGTGTTACCGGATTTGTTCGCCTGATAAGAAAAAATAAATGATATAAATAACAGTCCTTTACCTCTGGAATATTGGCTGCGTCGACTTGATATTGATCGCCAATTCTTGGCTCATGATAAACGTATTTTTGGCTGTTCATTTTCAAGCGTGGTTGATAATCTGCGTCCTCTTCGTCGGTTCCTTCGTCGAGAGATGACGCATTCATGATTGTCGTCAGAGCTGAGGAATGTTCTCTCTCTTCTGAGAAGCCCGCCTCTTTTTTAACCTGAAAAGGAAATAAAATGGATCGTTATATTAAGCTTTTTTAGAAACTACATATATTTACTAATATTTTAAAACTAACGTTCGTTCTTTTGAAAATAAAAAATGTCGCTACAGAATGGATTTTTTCCGGAAATTTTTTTTTATTATATTTCTAAATTTATCATGAACCTATAGAAGAGATCGTACCTCGGCTTTAGATTCATTTGTCGCCGCATCTTGCGGTACTTGATACATCTTCATCAGTTCCTCAAGCGGAATATCAGCTTCGTTGAGAAGATCATTTTTCTCATCTTCGATCTCCTCCTTTGTCAGCTCATCTTTATCCATATCTTCTTCATCTGCCGAATCCGACTGAAATTTAGTTACTCCCCAAAGCTTGGCCAGTTACTGTACCTCGTAGTCTGCATCAGGGTTGTAGTCATCTTTAGGAGAATTCTGCGAAATACCTGATGACATCAATTTTCTGAAACCGAAATTTAAAAACCTGTAACTTTTTTTTTTATATATTTAGTCATTTTCAGAATGATTTTTAGATAATTCAAAGCATGTAGTTTACAGATCAATGTTAATTTGTGCAGGAAAATAAAGTGATAAGTTAAATTGTAATCATAAGAAGAAAGAGCCTGCGATTGAAGTGCAGTAGAACATGTAAAGATCAATACGGTATAAGGGGCTGAAGCGAAGTTTTCAAATCATGGCACGGAAATATCATTTTTGATTAGAAGAAATGTGAACATGCATTTTCGGTGATTAAAGTTCTGTCTAAAATTCTAAATTGCGTTTATAAAAACCAGAAAAATTGCTGGCATAAGTTGGATTTTTTTAAATAAGTCAAGAGAATCATGCTGAATAAGATAAAGAAAAATTTTTATTGCACAAAAAAACCAAAACATTTTTTACATACTATTCAATTTTGGCCTTTGAATTTCGGAAAAAACTTCAAATGCAATTTTTACTTGAATGCGAGAAGAAAAATAACAACTTTTTTGATTTATTTCATCTAAGAAATTTTTGTTTTATTCATTTTATACAAACTTTTTTGGAGTTTATTTTTTGATAGTTATTTGATAAGGATGAAGAGCGAAGCTGAATGTGAAGGAACGGTGAACTCAAAATATTTATCCAGAATATCAGGAAGATAGAAGATTGATATTTATAATAGAGAAGGAATACGGAATGCGATTGTTTATTTGTCTCAATTCTCGAGCGAGCGGATCTTCACTTCCAGCAGCTTTCGAGCGGCAGATTCTTCGTCGACCTTCTTCGTCAGCTTTTCGACATGTAGCTTTAGACTTTTTATTTCGCGAAGAAGATCCACCATAGTCGGCTCTTTTTCCGCCGGTGGAGGCTCGTAGTACGCACTTGGTTCGTCCTTTGTTCTTGTCTGGGCGACAGGATCTTTTTTAACACATGGTGGACGTTTTGAGGCCACGGGGTGCGTCGGCTGCGAGAAAATGATCGATAAAGAGATTAATAACTATATTAAAGTCACCTTTGAGGGTTTCACAGGCGGAGGACTTTCAATCCGCTCGCGAGAATTGTGTCCAGGAATCGGCGGTGGATCGTTCTTCACAACAACTTTTGGTTCTTGTGGAACAGAATCATTACCAGCGGTAACATCGCCGTCAGGAAAGTGCTCGGTGAATCGTTTCTTCCGCTCTTCAGCTCGAAGCTGCCATTCAGGAACTGGCACGGCTTCTTGCGGGCTCGGTCGATCTTAATATCAATTATAACAAGGGGCGAAACACAAGGGGTGAAAAATGAAAAATTGATCATCAAAATACTTGTTTATTTACGATTTTCATTTTCATCATCAGATTTATCGAAATTCTCAACTGGTGCATTTCCTCTCTCAAATGCTGCTGCGAAACCGCGGACGGTGCCGTTTCTGCGAGGCATAAATCTTTACTTTTCAGCTTTTAAGGGCGATGCCAAAGCAGTTCTTGGTTTCTACTAAGATCATAAAATAAATGGAGTCCCTCTGACGCGCCGCTTACTTTGTGGCTAATTCAAGTGATTGGGTCAGTCTGACAGTTGAGATTTAGAAGGATCAGCTGATAGGCAGAGAATATATTATTGCCCGCTTTTCTTATTGAAAATAAATTGAAGATAGAATCAATTAATTATATTATAAAAAGGCCTTGCCTCTGGGCGTCTTAAATTTGATTGTCTGAGTCGGATAACATTTCTTACCAGATTTGAATGAATTAGATTTCGGCGGCACTCTTCTCAAATTATTTCTGAAGTCGATACTGACAGTTTTTGGCTCTGTAACCTTTGTCTCTGTAACTGGTTCTGGCTTGATGTTTGCGGCTTTCGAGTTTTCATTTTTGAATCTTGGGTTTTTGAGAAGCGAGCCCATATTCGGGATAATCGCGATACCGCCCGCAACCGGAGATCTTGGTTCTGTCTTCAAGCTTGTTTTTGGTGTTAAGTTGACGGGTTCATCGTCTGAGTCAGGATCCTAGACAATATAACGAATTCAAAATATATTAAAAGTACCATTTCTATCTCTTCAGGGAACTCAGAAATATTCTGCTCTTCTATAAGTCTTGTCTTTGGTCGTCTTTTTCCCGGGCCTTGTGGTTTAGCTCGCACCATGTCATTAGACAGCTAAAACAAACAGTAAATCATCGTTTGAAAGGGCACAATAAACTGCAAAAGGCGTGGCTACCTCTATAAGTTATTACAAGAGAGATTAGAAATTTGATGATACTAATGATACTGGTAGTAGATAATGATTAACGAAACATAGTGGGCAGCACTAATTTTTATGACCTCGAATAAATACCTTTTTAGGTTTTCCAACAGGTTTATCGTCAAATGCAGTGGGCGGCATCGAAACAATATCTTTTCTGAACTGAGTTGTCTTCTCCGGCTTCGGCCTGACGGCGACTGAGCCTCCGATGAGATCACGTTTCTTGGCGAAGTCGTTTGATTCTGTCTTCACTATAGGATTTTTGAGATCTAGAAAGTTTGTTGGAATCAGTCCAAATTGGCCATTTGCATTTCTTGCTTCCCACCAGCCTTCATCCAATGTTTCTTTTTTCGTGATCTGAAAATTGACGCTTGAAAACAATGATGAGAATAAAATACTTACAGTTATAATTTCATCTTTTTTCAGAGACAGCTCATCACCATTACTCGCTCCGTAGTCGAAGGACACTTTGTATCTTGGAAGATCTGCTGATGAAGAACGAGTGCTCAATGTAGGCTCCTTTGACGATGAAGAGGTTGAAGACTGGTTGTCCTTCGGTCGACGAAGGCCGTCTTCGGACCTTCTCCCTTTTGATCTCTCTTCCTTTTTCGAGGATTGGCTCGTGTCTTCAACAGCCTGAAAAACAACCTGGTTGGAACCGTTCATTCTGGTGGCGGAAAGAGATCTGATTTGTTTGACTTTTTTTTGGTGAAAAGAGATTCTCAGATTTACAAAGAAACAATATTTAAAGATGCTCGTAATCCCATTGTTCGAGTGCGAAGATATGAAATCATGGAGGATTATTTGATTTATAACAAGTTATTTGAAAACATCTGACAAGGGTTACTATGGAAATGGTCCTGTAGTAATGGGCACTCTATCCAATTATTTCTAAAGCAACAAAAGCTGTTTCAAGGTATTAAAAATTGTTCGATTGTCTTTGAAGAGCAATTTTGATATAAACCGGCTTTACAATAAACGATTAGTATTCATTGAGTTTGAGTCACATGACACGCTGTGAAATCGCCGCTTATAATTCAGAGAGTTCATGTTCATTTCGCTTAATTGATTCGCCCTCCATAAAATCTTCGCAATGAATAGCGCGTGAATAGTAAAATTTGTCTCGCAAAAAGTAAATCGTAATAGATTTTTGTTCACTCTCCTGTCTTATCAATCGATCGTCTAAACGATCTGGAGGCCCTCTTCATTTCCTCTCTGTCTAATTTCTCTCGCAAGTTTTGCTGCCGTAATTGATTTCCTATTCAGCATCCATCGCGACTCAATATTACAAAAAGCCGCATTGAAGCAACGCAAAAAATACGGGCGCGTAAAAATGTAATAGTAACTTTTTAAAGGCGCTGGACACGATTTGTCTGATCTAATTGAGCACTGAAAGAAGAAAAAACAGGCTCGGGCTACGGGCAACGCTGGGCGCCTACGATGGCGCATCAAGCCAGCCAAGGATAGACAGAGAGGGAAAAGTAAAAATGGAGAGCAAATACTGCACTGGCTTGGTACGGGGACAACTCATGTCGGGAGTCAGAACAAACAGGTCTCTTTCAAACAGAAAAGTAATGGCCAGACTTGAATCTTTCGAAACTTCGGTTTATTTGCTGTTTATCAGCCAGAACATTTGTAGATAAAAAAAATGAGGTTGTGTAAGCCTTTAACAGGTATTGATTCAATTGTGAATCCAAGTACATCATGTATTTCAATATTTATTCAATATTCCTTGTGCATGCATTTTCCTACACCTTATATTCCATGAAATTAAACAGATAAACAACTGTTCATCATTCAAGAGCAAATCTGGCAATCCTTGATAAAAGAAGCGATATGAAGAGAGCTATCAGATGTTAAAAACGATGATCGGGTATTGAACACCTGAGCTTTTAGCCGACGGGCGGTCCTGAGAAGAAATATTCGCTCGAAATTTCATCAAAAGATTGATCTCAAGATTATCCTGGCGTCAAGCCAGGAATGCTTGATACAAGAGCTTTTAATTTATAATTCTGAGATAAATCTTGAATATTTCAAAAATTTTAAAGGGTGTCAAAATGTTAGCTTATAATTACCTTTACAAAATTAGTGGGATACAATCCAGAATCTCCGTTGTCAATTTCACCCTTTGCCCAGCCCTCCTCTATGTCTTCAATGAACGTAATTATATCACCAACTTCGAATGAGAGCTCGTCCTGATTACTCGCAACGTATTTAAATGCAGCTTCGAAATTTTTCGTTTTTGGTTTTGGTTTCAATGGTGCTGGTGGTGGTGGCTTCAAAAAGATTGTTGTTGAGTTGAGAATTCAGAAACTACCTTTTTGTCCTTTCTTTCATCTGCTATTTTTGTTGCAAAGTTAACGGGAAACATACCCGTTCGCCCGTTAAGGTCACCTTCGAGCCATCCTATCAAATAAGTTATGGAAAAGAAGCTCTAATGATATTTACCGTCTTCTTTTTGAACGCAGTTGCGGATAAGATCGCCGACTTCTAGTGAGAGCTCGTCGGATTCTGTGGCTTTGTAAGGAAAGTCTACCTTGAAAGTGGCCATCCCGATTGCATTTGAAATTCTGAAAGAAATGTGTTAGGTTGATTTTAAGAAGGAGGAGGCGGATTTCATCGGCCTCTAATTTACTCCAAAAAAGTCATTTTGAACAATGTAGTGTACAGCTTGCAGAATTCTGTTTCTTTCTTCTCGAATTTCATCCTTGAGGAGCATTTCTAATAGACTGGGCCTTGCCAACTGTGGCATTTCTCTTTCTCCTGTCTTGTGGCATTTGTATGACCCGACTGGATACCGGACTTTTCTTCCATCCTGAAAAATATGCTCAGCAAACAAAAATCCGAATTCAATTTCGGATTTTGGGGTTATTAAATCTATCAACGGTGGATACAAACCGGCGGATCGGATAATGATGAACAATGATTACCAGCCGCGGGTAATGAATCTGACTTTGAAGGCTCAAGGCGGACGCCAAAATCGATAAAGCGTTTATATTTCGCGCTTTAGAGCTTATGGAGATTTTTTATTGATTTTGGAAAACGTGAGACCGGGGTTTTTAAAAAAGCATATAAAATGTGTAACTCACGTCTTTCAGATTTGTCATGTGACTTCGCAGCAATTTGTTATTGTATAGAATTTCATTAGCAGGTTGAGCGGCGATGTTCTCGGATACTTTTGTGAGGCGGCTGGATAATTGACTTTGTTTCGCTTTTGTCTCTTCCGTCTATTTTGGATTCGAAATGAAAATCGACTCCCAATAACACTATTCACTATTTAAACAATTATTCTCACTGTCTTTGCTAGTTTATATCAATGAGTAGAGTTCTAAATCATAATCAGAAACAAAAAATTTCCAATTTTAAAACTAAAGCATATTTCGTATCAGTTCCTCATTCTCTGACTCGCTCGACTCCTTGTCAATATCGTCATCGTCGCTTTCAGACTCTGATGCATAATTGACGAGTGCATTTTCCTGTTGTTGACCTTTCTTGACTCGTTTATTAGCTGGCTCCGAACTGCTGCTTCCAGCCTTAACTTACTTTATCATCAATTTAAACTTGAAAGTTATGATGAAATAAATCAAATCAATGAGAGAATAGAAAAAGATCTACTGTAGGTTGAAATTATGGTAAGGTAATCTTTTCAAAAATCGAGAATATAGAACTTAAGGTTTTTGTAGATGCAACAAAATAAAACACTTGACGTGATTTTTTTGAGAATATAAGGAGAGAAATATTTAAACAAAATAAAATAAAATGAATAGCTTTTTCGTAAGGACGTAAAGTAACTCGAAAATAATTAACAAAGATTATGAATACGAAAGCAAACGCCAGATAACGACTTACGAGTATTTTTTTCTTTAATTTCTCAGCTCTTCTCTTTTCTCTTTCTTGTTCTCTTTTTGAGAATTTTTTGGTTTCAATAGACGTTCCAGCCTTCCGTGCCGCTTCTTTCTCCGCTATTCTCGCTTTGGTAGGAAAGTTCTTCCTCCTTTCTTCTCTCCACTTTCTTATATCTTCTTCTGTCTCTAGCCTTATCGCGCCTTTTGATCGAGTACACAGAAAGCCGATAATAATTAATAATCGACAAAAATTTTTTAAAAGAAAAAAGTAAACGAGCTTTAAATCGTGTTAATGTCGTGAACAAAAAACGTCATTCAAGCAAATCTTGAGTCAATATCGTGCCCGTGATTCAGCCATTTTACGAGAGCTTGGCCTTGTTTATAAATGGCTTATCTTTTTTAACTAAAAGTAAACTGGCAATGGCCATTTAATCAACTCGGGAGCAATATCCTTCATAGCTTCATGAATAATTTGGGGATGGGTGAACTCCTTCCTATTCCACTGCCATGTGCATTTTTAATATGTGTTTCTATAACGAGCATGTGTCCCTCGAACATGCAGCCTGGAAAACCGCATTTGATGTGTTCTGCGAAATGCTCCGCTTTTGCTGCTTGGTCTTTGAAGTCTTTATTACACGCTTCGCAAAAGTACTGCGATGCAGATCCTCTTAATTTTCACTTACAGTAGTAAAAACGAGAGCATTACTCACGTATTTTTCTCTACAGGTCCTTCTCCTTCTTTCAAAACGTCTCCCCACAAATTACCAGCTTTCGATCGCTTTCTGAACCGAGCCAAGGCGGCCATGTTAACTGAAAAGAGGATGATCCTAAAGGTGACCTTAAATATTAATGGCAAGCAACCGTACAAGTACAGCAACTATAATTGAGTCAATTCTTTTGACCAAAGACGAGAAAATAATGTGAAGGAATGTAAAATAAGTGAGCTAGGATCAAATTAGATGAAGAGGAAAAGTAAGGCTAATCGAAATTTCATTTGCTTAAACAAGACGATGGTCAACTCTTGCTGCATAATAAATATTGAACGTATTAACTGCAAATAGAAAAACCAACACGACAACCATGTGTAGTCATATATGTCCACGAAAGGAGAACATGATTTTAGATTGCTTAGCAAGTCTTTATTAGTCGTGCAGGCCCTGCACTGCAGGGAGGATATAGTATGAATAATTACACCTATAAGTGTGTCTTCCAGAAGTTAGGTTGAATCTTTTTCCGGGCGAACGTGCTCAATTAAGTTTTTATAAAAGCATAAAATTCTACAACTATGAGATGTAATGGCATGCGGTTGCTGACAACATTTTCAGCGAGCAGTTGAGATAAAAAAACATCTAAAATTGAGAATGAGAGTAAAGATAGGGTAGAATTGAACTGCTAAATACAAAAAATCAGATTACAAGCCATGTAGTCTGATGATTTACGCATTTCCGTTTTTCATCTTCTTCACTTTTTTCTCGTCTTCTTCATTGAACAATTGCCTCTTCGATTTTTTCGCAAGCTCGTTAAACTTATGATTGAATGGAATTCGCGCGCCTCCAACCTAAGTTATGAGCTGAATAAATGGAATGATATACCGCGGATTAATTATTTTTTGATGTAAGTTTTCAAACAAAAGAAAATTATAATCAGGTTATTGTCGATTTGAAAAGTATTAGATCGTTATAAAAACCTTTGCATTTTTATGTAGAAGATTCTTAAATTTATAATTATAGCGATGTCTATCTTCATATAGGCGAATTTATAAATCCACGATTAAAGAATTATAGATATCAAAGATTTTTATAGAAAAAATATTCTTTCTATCGATATATCTTGTTACAACAATATCAAAACCTTGTGAGGGCTTGTGATGTCAGGAAGATTAAAGCAAGCGCGACAGACTGCCATATATTTTTCTTCGCCGCCAATTACTTTTTGCTGAAGATTATTTTTAAGACATTTTCTTGAAATTAACATTCATCAAACCTGAGTTTGCGCTCCAAGCCGACGTGAAAAAGCAGCATCAGCTCTGCAATTCATGCAAATCGCAGTCAGTTTCGTGACACTCTCAGAAAGTGGGATCAGCTGTATTGTTTTCTCGAAAGGCTGCCGCTTGTAGTCGCCATCTAGTGCAGCAACAATCACTGTCTTTCCCGAGTTCGCCAAGTTCTCGCAGAATTCGAGCAAGTCTTCAAACTAAAATTCAAAGTTTCAGGAAAGAAATGGCAAGTTAATTTTTCTTACAAACTGGCCTTCATCGACCCCAATGACGTCGAAATCCTTTGCCGCGTCATATACATCGTCAAGCTTCGCTGCCTTGATAGCAGCTACTTTTTGGCCATCGTGAGTAGCCATGTCCAGGTCTGAGTAGCGATCGTCTTCGTTGAATTTGACGACCAAGCATTTGAAGCACGCATTTTGAGATCGCCGCAATCGTCTGAAGTTGTCTGTATGCAAAAGTACATTTTTGCATATTTTTACGCACCTTAAAAGTTCTGTAGATTTTCCGCTAAACATCGGCCCAATAATCAGCTGTATCTGCCCGCGATTTCTCAACGGAGTAAGTGTTTTGCTTGGAGTGTGTGAGTGCATTATTCCGTTCGATGGCATTCTGTTTCTGAGTTTTCGCATTAGCAGTTTTCCGACGAGAATCGGATGCATACGGTTTGACAGACTTATAAAAAACATACTCGAAGAATTTATCAAGCAATTTAAGCCCGAACAGGTTGTTTTTGTTATTTGAAATTTTATTTCAGTAGGTTAGAATTTCAGTGAGGGAGGAATTTTGCCAAGATACAAAAATGAGAAAGATAAAGAAAGAATAATATTCAGATCAGTAGTAGCGAAATTTTAAAGAAGATAGATTATTGAAAAGAATTATCAGTTTGTGAGTATAAAGTTGAGCTCTTTCGGGAAAATTAACAATTTGTTGCTTATTTGACTTTGGAAAGACTGATCACAATTTCCACGCGAAGCTTTGCTTTGCACTTTTATCAAAACCAAATTAACAACGAAAGGTTAATTTCTTCACAAGGTTTAAAAAGGCTTGGATATTAAATAAATGGTTATTAAAATTTGATTTTGTGCATTTGTCATTATTAGTGTGCGTTTTTTTTTATTAAATTTATATTTAATGTGTCTGTTTTTTTAGATAATGTTAAGCAGATTGCAAGTACGTCTTGTACAGAAGGAAATACAGAAGCGTGCTTATTCAGCATTCGGGTGAGCTCTGACGGTTGACAGAAATTTTTCGGAAACAAGATCGGTACATTTGAAGGAAGAAACAAATCATTTATTGTATCACTGTATATTATATGTTATATAACTGTATATTAATGTTATATAACAGTAAGTTAACACGTCTATATTGGTTTGCAACACTGGTTTCGGGGCGCACTTTGATCATAGCTTTTATAAGATTCGGATTGCGAAAAACGTGTTTATTATTTAAATGTACACTTAAAAGGGTTTAAAGAAGAACTGTGTCAGATGATGAGATGCATTATTATCTTGATTCCGAGTCATTGAAGATCATCGTTTTGGCAGGTTTTTATTTTCTCGGCTTTTCCGCCAAAGCCGATCCTAAAAAAACGAGTCAGATATTAAATACGCAACGAGATTCTTACTTATATTTCGCTGAGCCTATCCACTTAACGTCTGGTCTTAGCAGGGCTGTTAGTAGAATCGGGATAGTAGAGGACTCGCGCAGAATCCAAAGAGGAATGAACTTTAGAAGAGGTATTTTTGCGCCGGATGACTAAACAGAGAATAAAAATTTTATATACATAGAACTTCCGCGAGAAAGCTTTGTCCATTTCTGAGAGGCTACTCACCTGGAGACCATAAACAAGAATAATGTCCATCGTCAGCCACCAGGCTGTAAAAAGTGAAAATATCGCAGGGGTAGAAATGAAGTCCGTGAAATGTCCGACTCCAAGTGAAAACAGAAGTCCAGAAAGGAAACATTCTGAGAAGGGCTCCACAATCGTGACACCTATTTTAATGATTAAAGACGAAATCATTTTGACTTTACCTGGCAGCATTTTTATCCTGAGACGTGACCAGCGGACCATTCGTCGAAAGAAGGTCCGTATCGTCGGGTTAATCAAATTCTGCAGCGCTGGATAGGTCGACATTCGAAAAGTCCAGCCAGCCTGAAAACATGAGTTTAATTTAGAGGCAAGTGTGTTCGCAATTAGCCGCGAGATGAGATAATTGGCATCTCGTTCGTCAATTGAACTTTACCTCGTGCATTTTAATCGTCATGAAGTAGTCTTCTGCAATGTAGCTCGATAAGCCGATAAGACCGCCGCATGCTTCGTCCAAAGCCTGCCG
>Ga0115008_10001369_pt1 | contig 19603 bp, 9 predicted proteins | sample FraStrMetagenome_FD_87164 | JGI IMG/M metagenome (GOLD analysis project Ga0115008, IMG submission 87164) | Marine eukaryotic phytoplankton communities from Arctic Ocean - Fram Strait ARC3M Metagenome | ecosystem: Environmental > Aquatic > Marine > Oceanic | place: Fram Strait | collected 2012-06-18
ATCCTCGAAAAAGACGAGGTTCATCTTCTTGTGCAGCTGGTTGTAGTAGCCCAAGATCTTCTCGAACCAGGGTTTGATGTCGCCGTACGTGCCCACGTCCTCGTACAGACGAAGGACGCCAGCCTCGGGTCCGCCCTCCTCCTCCGGCGTGAGCTCCTTGTGCGCGGACTGGTAGTCGCCAAATAGAATCGGATCCTGCAGAATAACCTCCTGGTGCTTCTCAAACTCGGTCGACACCAGCTCGTGCATCTTGGTCACCACGATCTTCTTATCCTCGTCGGAGATGAGCCTGTCGTGGAAGATGCGGAGCGCCTCGTTGCGCCACAGCCTGAGGAAGTCCCCGGCGCCCTTGAATTTGTCGTCGGTGGCGCACAGGAGACCCTCGTAGATTCGGCTCAAATCGCGGAGGTTGAAGATGTAGTGGAACCGGGACGGCGTCGGCGGCAGCTTGTCCAGGATGAAGTTGTACAGCTGCAGGGTGACGTCAGTGAGGTTCTCTGCCGCGTTCTGGATCTCATCGCTGAGCTTCACGACGTGCGACTTGAGTATGGACGCGTAGATCGTGCGGAGGTTGTTCTCGCTCGGGAACTGAATCTCAAACGTGCTGAACAGCGAGATGAACCTCGGGTCAACCGGGTTCCTGGCGCCACCCGGCGGGCCCATCGCCGCGACGTAGAAGAGGTCCTTCATCTTCTTCCAGTTGAGCTCCTTGCCGCGGTCGTACACGCCGCTGCGCTCGATGAGGGTCTTGAGCAGCGCGATGGGCTGCTGGGTGCCGTACAGGTCAACCTTCGGCATGTTGAGGTCGTCAAAGTACAGGAGCATTCGCTTGCCCATCGCGGGTCCAAACGTATCCTTGGTGCGCTTCTCCACCGACCCCTCGAGCACGCTCTGGACGTCCATCGACGTGGTGCGCGATGAGAAGTTCATGTTTAGCACCACGTTCTTCTCCGGGTCGAGGCCGCCGAGGTATTTGTTGATGGTGACCGTCTTGGCGGTGCCAGAGTCACCCACGAACAGCACCGGTTTACCCGCCGCGGAGAAGGTATCGAGGAGCCAGGCGGACCGAACAGTGTCCACGGTGGGAACGAGGATCGTCGCAAACTTGGCGTCATCCTTGACCTCCAGCGCGGTGACCATGCTCTTCCACGTGTACCACTTGGAGCGCTTCAGATCGAAGCAGTACTCGTACAGGGAATCCTTGGGGAGCTGCGTGTCGGTGAGGCCCTCACCCTCGTAAGTCATAAACTCGGCGGTTCGCTTGACAAAGTTGTCAAACCTGTCGCGGTCCTGTACCCCGGGCTTCTGAATCACCGCCGCGCCCACGGACCAGACGAGGCAGAAGATGAAGACCGCCTCGAGGGAGTTGTCGTCAATCTCCGCGCTCACCTCTTCGGTCAACAGGCAATCCAGCATGTTACAGCACTGGGTGACGAGGTTGAGGTTAGTCTGCGGAACGGTCAGCGCGAGGGGCTTCTCCATCACCTCGCCGTCCACACCCTCAAGGCAGTAATCGATGCACTTCTTCATGTACTTGTCGAAGAGCACGCGTAACACCTTAGCCTGCGCCTCGGGCCGGGAGTTGCACCACTTCCACATGAACGGCTCGTACTCGAGGTTCTTCGGGTCGACGTACACCATGCCGCACCGCGAAATCGTCGCCGGGGAAGCGTACTGCAGGTCGGCAACCTCGAAGAGTAACTTACAGTGGTCCACGAGTCGGATGCGTTCGCCGTTGGGCAGGGTGAGGAGCTTGTTATCGTCCATCACCGAGTTCATATTCTCCACCCACACCGCGTCGACGTCTCCGTCGAACACGATCCACCGAACCTCGTCGCGTCCCGGCGGCAGCGGCTTGCACAGGGTTCGAAAGTGGTTGGAGAGGACGCCGTCGGTCCAGTCTCGGGTCTCCGGGTCCATCTCTCCGTAGAGCTCAGCCACGGACTGCGCCTTGGGGTTGACGACGTGGATCTTGGTGTGCCGCCCCATCTTGGTCTGCGACCTGGCGAGGGTGTTGATGATGACGGACTTACCGCCGCCGGTGTTACCAACCACCATCGTGGTGTGACGCGTCAGCATGGTCTCGTACAGCTGCACAACCTTGTCAACCTGCTCCGACGTGTTCACCATCACCTTGTACCCGTTCTCCTCCAGGTCACCCTCGATGATGTCGTTGAGCTCCGGGTATCTCACCCTGGGGCAGTCGAGCCCGGGGAAAAGGTCGGAGATGAGCCCCATGAACAAGGGAACGTCGTCAAAGACAAACTTGGGCAGGTTCATGTCGCGGAGCGCGCGCATCAGCACGATACCCTCGTCGAGGTCAGGGGAGCCGCGCTTCAGTGCACCCGCCATGACGAGCACGGACTTGAGCGCACGAAGGCCGAAGTCGTAGTGGAACTGCTTGGAGAGCTGCTCTTTGGCGAGCTTGTAGAGCACCGTCATCTTCTTGGCCAGCACCCTGGCGGTGTTGAAACCCTCGGAGAAGAGCATGATTTCGCAAATCTGCTGCAGGTCGGGGACGATCATCGCGATGGGACGGAAGAGCGCCTTGAGGTTGTCGGGGAGCTCGGAGCGACCCGCGTAGCCGGGGTTCATGGTGATGAAGTTACCCGTCGTGGCCACCAGCTTCATCTCCTTGCCCTCGAACAAAAACTCGGTGAGCTTGTTCTTCAAAGCCTCCTGGATGGATTTCACCTGAGACGAAACCACGGAGAGCACCTCCAAGGTGATGCGGTTGAACTCGTCGAAGCAACCCCACGCGCCGGTCTGCACCAGGCCGCTGAAGATCATACCCATCGCCTTGTAGTCCAGACCCTCGCCGCAGTTGAACACCACGCAGAGCAGGGCCATGGACTTGGCGAGATCCTTGGTGGTCTCCGTCTTGCCCGTACCCGCGGGTCCCGCGGGGGCGGCTCCGAGCATGTAGGTGAGCGCGGTGGTGATCGTCATGTAGCACCTGTCGGTGAGACCGGTGATGACGAGCCTGCCGTTGAGGCCCATGTACTCGTAGCCAAAGTTGAATCTGCCCGTGCACTGGTTGATGACGATGTCGTCCTCGTGCCTGTCCCAACTGAACCTCAGCTGGGACTCCCAGGCAAACTCCCTCGCGTCGAGAACCGAGTCGCGCACAAAGTTGTCGATGATGTCTCGCGCGTGCACGTCGATGATGATGAGGCAGTTCACCTTCTTGCGGTCGTTGTTGGTCAGGTCACCGCGCACCATGTCAGTGAGGTCCACCAGCTGGCCGCTGAGCTTGTTTGCGAAATTCTTCATGGCCATCTTGTCCCCCTTGCGCACGCGCTGGAAGACGTCCTCAACCTCCCAGGTCCACCAAATCTGTGACCCGGCGAGGGTGATCATGCCCAGCTCATCCTTGATCCACTGGTCTCTCCGCTTTTTGGCGTAGTAGAAGACACCCTCCTTGGCGATGAGGCGGAGCGATCGAAGCATCTCCTTCTGCACGCCGTCCATCCACTCCTCGACGGCACCCTCAGCCTTACACGGGGACTTGAAGTCGTAGGATTCACCCTCCGCGGAGACCATCCCGACCACGGTTTTGTTCCCGCGGCCAAACTTGAGTTCGGCGCAGTTATCGTAAAGCTTGAGCATGTGCTCCTGGACGGACGTCGGGTCCGATGTGCCGAGGATGGAGAGGAGCTCGTCGTCGGAGATGTAGAAGAAGCGCGGGAACGCGTTTCTCTTGACGTCGAGGTAGTCGGAGAGCGACTTCTGGCACCGCTCCAAAAGCTCGAAAATGTCTTGGAGCTTCTCCAGCCGGCCCTTGACCGAGCAGCACTCCAGGATGTTGGTGTTCTTGCTCGTGTCCTCCATGATCTCCTTGAAGTCCCTGTCGATCCTGTCGAAACGTTTGGCTTCCTCCGGGAGCTGCTCGCGAATGTCCTCGCTTCCGATGAAGATCGACTCGAGGTACATCCACTTGCGCTGCACCTCCATCCAAATCTCGATCACCTCGGCGATGAGCGACAGCTTCTTCTCCCACGACTGGACATCCTGCAGGAACGGCTTGACGAACCTTGACCCGAGCATGGACTGCAAGGTCAGGGCCATGTCCTCGATCACCAGCGTGATCTCGTCCACGGTCTTCAACACGTTGCCCTTGTCCACGTCACCCTTGACGTACCGCATCAGCTCAAACTTCTGATCCCTCCAAACCCCCGAGAGCTCGGCGACGTCGGCTTCAATCTTGAGCTCCTTCTCCGCCGCGACGCACAGCTGCAGCACGTCGTCCCGGAACTTGTGAAGCTCCATGCCGAACAGATCCGCGAGTTTGAACGTGGCGGGGTTGGTGTTGAAGTCCGGGTCCTGCCCGGTGACGGCGATGAGGCTCTTCCAGTGCCTGTCCCGCAGGGCGTCGGACTTGAGGTTCTCGATGAGCGGAAGCGAATCCTTGAAACCCTCGATGGTCTCGGCAACCTTGGCGAACACGGGGGCGCCGGCGAGTTCCTTGACCGTCGACATCTCCTTGATGCGGCCCTTGAAGTCGTCCGTGAAGGCGAAGAGTTTCTTCATGTCCAACTCGGCAAACAGAGACTCGCCCAGCTGCTTGATCGTCTCGAGGTGCGCGCTGTAAACCGCGTAAATCTTCTTCTGCACGTCGAGCTCGTTCGAAACCTCGTCGAGCTCGGGGTAGGAAGTGACCGGCAGGTTGAACAGCTTCTCAGCCACGGTGAGCTCGTCCTTCATCGCGGTCTTGTCGTCGAACTCCTCGATGAACCGGTCCAGTGACACGAGCCCCTCGTCCAGGACCACGTCGGGGATACCCGGCCCCTCCGCCGCAAGCCGCCGCTGAAACTCCTTCACCGCCTCGGTGAACTTCTCAACCTGCTTGACGGTCACCTCCGTGAAGTGAACCTTGCGGTCAGCCAGGGTGTCGTCCACCTTCTCACACTCCGCCTGCAGCGCCGCCCACGTGCCCCGTATGGCGAAGGCGGCGTTGAACACATCCTCGTTCATGCCGACGTTGTAAATTCGCCGAGTTTGGAATCTCTCCTCGACGTCCGTGTACTCGAGCTCCATCTCCATGTCGCCGTTGCGCACCCACGCGATGATCTTCAGCACGCTCTTGAGGTCGTCCAGGGTGTTGCACTCTATGTGGATCCCGGTGTTCTTATCGGCGAGGTCGGTGGATATCCGCGCCACCCTCTCCGAGTCCACTCGGTCCATCTCCCGACCGATAACCTTGATCCAGTCGGCGCACTCCCGCTTCAGCGACTCGCCCAAGGACACGGACACAACCTTGACGAAGTGGATCGTCCTGTCCCCGGCGTACGCCCCGATCTCTTCGGCGAGGGCGGTGTATACCCTGAACGTTTCCTCGAACTCCTCGACGGTGGGTTTGCGATCGAGCATCTTCTCGACGAAGACCTCCTTGTCCGTCTTCCACAGGGAAGAGTCCCATCCGCCCACGGCGTGCCTCTGATCGTTCCAGCCGTCCACGAACGCGGCGACCGAATCGATCGTATCCCTGACGGCGTCCTCGATGTGACCCATCGTCGTGATGATCTCCTCGTTCTTGGAAACCTCCGGAAGGAAGTTAAAGATGATGGGCTCGTCCTCGTCCTCGGGGTTGGGCATCGGCGGGGACTCGACGCACGAGTTCTCGAGCCACCGCACAAACGGCGCGATGGACTCCAGGATGTTATTGTTCACCGTGGTCATCATGAGGCGCGCCTCCTTGATGGGCGGCTGCACGCCCAGCTCGGGAGTGTTGAGGTAGACGTTCATCTTGAGTAAGGAAAGTTTGCTGCTGTTCTTGTACCCGTCGACGTATCCGAGCGCCTCCGCGTTGGCCGGGTCCCTGTGAATAATCAGCCGGACCCAACCTTCGAGCGAGGCCAGCACCATCGCGTTCAAGGCTTCGAGCACCTCCTTCTCCCAGTGCGCGTAGTAATCGCGGAGCTGGGGCGAGCTGCCCGTGTTGGTACCCGCGACAGCCTCCTCAACCTTGCCCAGGAGCGGCCCGATGCTGCGGTACTTGCCCACCAGCCTGTCGACGATTTCTCGTCGGCCCTTCTCGATGAACTCGCACATCTCCTGCATGTCGAGCAGCTCCTCGCCGTGCGGGGGTTCCACGATGACCTCGGTGGTGGAGATCTCCTTGATGATGTCCTCGATGATCCCCGAGCTCTTGTTGACCTGGTTGACCAAGGTTGTGAACTCGTTGATGGCGTTGGTGCACCGTTCGCAGTACTCGAAGATTCCGAGGGAGTTCCAGTTCAAGGGGTGGAACCCGGGCTGGAGAATGGTCCTCAGCTCGTCGAGTTTCACGCTGTAGAGGCTCTTCTCGACGTCGGTGAGGTCCACGGCCTCGTGGTAGAGCTCGAGCATGCCCTGGATCGCGCGCTTCAGGTCGATGAAGTGGTCCTCCGCGAGCATGGTCTTCATGGCCACCTCGGGAATCTCAAAGTTCATCTCGCTCAGGTAATCGCTCTCCTTGATGATCGCGTGCAGGGGCAGGCTGAAGTTGCACTTCATCCGCCCGGTCTCATCGTCGACGATCAAGATGGGATCCTTGAGGTGTCGCAGCGCGGTCCGATCCGCAATCTCCACCCAGTCCCCGTACAGCTTCTTCTCGTACTTCATCACAACCTTGGCGAAATCTGTGTACTTGCGGGTGGCCACCGCGGCGGCGGGTTCGGTTCGCATCTCCCGCTCGGCGTCCCTCTGGAACTTGTTCATCGTCTTGCGAATCTTGCTGAAAAGGCTGCGGCTCCACGCGATGGCTCCCGCCACCGGGGGCTGGCCGCGGTACACGAGGGGAGCCTTGTAGTCCTTGTCAAACAGCTGCCGCATGTTGACAATCTCCTTGGTGAACTGCTCGAGGATGTCCGTCATCTTGCCCTCGATCGCACGGCCGATCGCACCCTCGCTCTCCATCGCCTTGAAGTTCTGCATGAGGTCAAAGGCACCCTCCGCGTTACTGAGTTTCTTGAAGCTCTCGTCGATGAGCTCCTTGGTGCTTCGCTCGATGGCCTCCTTCTCGGACTCAAAGTCGGAATCAACGTCGGCCCAGTCGGAGAAGGTCTTCTTGTCGAACACGTCAAAGTCCACGTCCACCACGAGCTTGGTCATGCCCCGCACGCGATCGAGCATCGCGTCGATGCCCTCCGGGTCGCCGGTGACAGCCTTGAGCTGGGGACCGAGAAACTTGTTGAAACCCTCGATGACGCCGAGCATGCCGTGCAGGTCGCCGCATATCCCCGCGATGTAGTCGGTGCGCGCGAACAAAGTTTTGGCGTCGAACTCCCACCTCGCGTCACGGCCCTGCTGTTCGATCTTCTCGCGCATGGACATGTACGTGGACCGCCAAGCCTCGGCGGTTCTCTTGGCGATGTCAACCTTGGCCATAGCCTCCTTCGTGGGCATCTTGGTGAAGAGCGCCTCCACGTCCAGTTCGTCGATGATGCGGTCGCCAATCTCGGTTGCGATCCGTAACATGAGTCCACCCATGCGCTGGTCGTCGGAGTAGTGGTGAGAGATGATCCACACCATGCGCAGCGCGTTGATCATCGGGGATAAGGCGTCGAGCACCGTCTGTAAGTCGCCGCCGGGCATCTGCCTGTAGTGCGAGATAGCCTTGAAGTGCCTCTCCAGCGTGGTTAGGAACTTGACGTTGTCCTTGGTCTCGATGTACATCTTGGTCAGCTCCGCGAACTGGACCCTGAACGCCTCGATCGTCTTGGCGCCCACCAGCGGCGACTTCTCCATGACCTCCACCATGCGGCGCACCCGCGGCGTGTTCAACTGCTCAAACAGCGAGGACAGCGCCGCGTTCCTGTCGCGCCAGAACTCAATCTCCCCGAGCGGACCCCGCCCGATGACCGTCTTCTCCTTCTCCGCCGCCATCGTGGACTGGAGGGTGGCGGACCACGTCGTGGCGGCCACCTCGATCTTACCCACCGCCGCGTCATCCTCCGCCGCGGCTCCGACGTCGTCGAGCGGACCCACGTCGGGCAGGTCCAGGTGTACATCCTCCCTGAGCTGACGCACGGTGTTGGCGACCTGCGAGGTGAACTTACCGGTCCCGCTCTCCAGCTCCCTCAACGTCCGCGCGAACGAGTCCGCGTCCATCACGGTGTCCGCGGCGGATGCGTCGGCGGCGGAGAGGAGGGGAAGGTACACCTGCGCGAGCATCTGGTCCAGCGTCTGCAAACTCGGTCCCTCGGACAGGGACCCGTGCTGCACGTGCATCGCCAGCGCCTCGGGGGTATCCACCGCCTGCTCCGCGGAGTCCTTGAGGAAGTACACGCACTCCGCGTCGGTGGCGTCGGCGGGAAGCGCCTTCTCGCACATCCGCAGCGCCACTCGGCGGGGCTGGAGGACAAACTCCGGCGTCTGGATGGCCGGCTCGGGCGTCTCGGGCGTCTCGGGCGGGGCGCCTTCCTCGGGCGGGGCTTCGCCCTCACCCGCGGGTTCGGCTGGTTCCTCACCCGCGTCGTCAGCCTTCGCATCGTCGGGCTCGGGCGCTTCCGCATCGGGCTCGGCGGGCTCCGGCGCGGGCGCGTCCTCGCCCGCGCCCTCGCCGCCCTCTGCATCGGTCTGATCCTCCTCGCCGCCCTCATCGGTCCCCTCGGTGACGTCCGCGCCGTCCTCGGTCGCACCCGCGTCTTCCTCCACGGGCGCGTCGCCGTCGGTCGGCTCCTCCGCGATCGGGGCATCAACCCTCGGTTCAACCTCGGGAGACTCCGGCGGGGGTGACGACTCGTCGACGTACACCAGCAGCGCCTCGCTCCTTCCCGTGCCTGCGCGGGGGGTTTAATGTACGGTGGTCGGGTGAGTCTCGCGCGTTCCGAGTGGGTCAAACGGGCGCGCGACGGGGCCATCGCGGTGGGCGGATCGATAGAAACGTTGGGTGAGAAAGTTGCCTGTTGGCGCACCTTGAAGGAAGTCGTCGATGGCTTGCGGATTTTCGTCGAAGAGCGCGCGGACGCTGGGGGCGTCGCACCCCAGCGACGCGCGCACCTTGTCCGCGAGCCACTCCACGCACTGCGGCCGCAGATCCTCCGGCTCCTCGTCGCCCGACTCCATCTCCACCGTCAGGATCCCCTTCTCCGGACCCGCGGTTAAGACCAGAGTTGGGCTCCAATGAATAATGAAGAGTCGGCGAGCTTGGGCCAGCGGAGAGATGGACGACAGGAAGCTTCCAAAAATGGATCACGAGTTTTTATCAAAGTGTTGGGGCTACTCCAGTCATCGCATCGCCGCGAGCTCCCTCGCTCGTCTCAATCTCCTGCCCAGTTCGTCCACTCGCGCGCACAACTCCCGCGACACCTCCGGCGTGTTCACCAACGTATGCGTGGGCGCATACCTCTTGAGCTCCTTGGCCACTAAGTCGTCCACCTCACCCAACGTAACGTCCACGCACGGGCTCGAACCGACCACAGCTGTGTCGCCGGCAAACACCGCAAACACGGCGTCGTCCAGCTCACCGCGAGTGCCCTTGCTCGCGTCCAACCACGTGTACAGCCCGGGTTTCTCCCCCCTGAACCACGTGAACTGCCGCTTGGCGAACGCCCGCGTCGCACGCTGGGTCGTCTCGACAAACTCGAGCAGCTCCTCGGGACGACACGGGCCGCTCGCCGCCGCCGCCGCCCGCCGCTCCACAAAGTCCATCGCCTGCCTGTACCCGATGGACCTCGCCGCGGGGGTGGACCCGGGCGCGATTCCCATACTTAGCATCATCGCCGCCTCTTCCAGCATACCGTCCCTCACCATATGCTCCACCCGTGTGTCCACGCGTCTGTACAGCTGCACCCGCGGCGACGTGAGCACCACGCACTTGAAGTCGTACGGTGACTCACCCTCGGGTTTGAAGCTACCCACGGGCCGCCCGCTGGTCTGGACAATCTCCATGGCGCGCTCCAACCTGTACCAGTCGTTCTCCGCGAGCCTGTTCGCGGTCTCCGGGTCCCCCGCGTCCGCCAACAGACGCACCGCACCCGCCCATCCGTTGCCGACGTCGTCGCCGGCGGTTTGCATTTTTTTTAACCGGTCCATCTCACCCTCCGCCGCGGCTCGCACCGCCTCCTTGGCCCTCGCCGCCGCCTGCGGTTCGGACGGCGGCGTCGGGGGTTTACCGGATATGAGCCATCGGAGGTACATGCCCGTCCCGCCCACCACGATGGGCGTCTTGCCCCGCGACACGATAGACTCGATGGCTTCCAGCGCGTGCGTGTAAAACTCGCCGGCGCCGAACTCCGTCGAGGGATCCGCCACGTCCAGCAGGTGGTGGGGTATCCCGCATCGCTCGTGGACCGGGAGCTTGGACGCGCCGACGTCCAGGCCCTCGAAGACCTGCACGCTGTCCGCGCTGACGATCTCCCCGTTCAGCGCCGACGCCATCCTCAGGCTGAGGCTCGTCTTACCCACCGCCGTCGGCCCCGCGATGACCAAAACCTTGGGGCGATTTGACGCATCGGACGACGAGTCGGCGCGCACCGCCAGCGTCCGCCTCGACACGCCGTGGCACGCGGGTTGACGCGGCGCGCACGCCCGCCGCGCGAGGAAAGGCGCGTGGCGGGCGCACAGGCGCACCGCCAGTCGAGACATCGCACGTGCCCGGACGGGGCTCCGACGTCTGCCGTCTGCTCCCACAGTAGGGTGCCGAACTTGCAATTCTCGCGATCTCGGGGGGAAGAAAATAAATGTCACGAAGTAACGCATCTCCCCGACACTTCACCCAGCACGACACACACGACACCACATTCACGAAGACATGTTCGTCCTCGCCTTCACCCTCGTTCGCTCCATCTTCACCGCGGGACGCTAAGTTAGCGCTAAGATGGACCACCACAGACGTCAGAGGCCCGCTATTAGGGGGGCGATTAGCAACTCTCACACGGAGCTTCCGGCGAAGGCGATGCCAGCCAAGAACGAACCGGACGTCGCGGGAGGCGTGACCAGGCCACGGAGACGCAAGAGCCTCGAGACCGCGGCGGCTCGCCCGGCCCTGGGCGATGTCACGAACGCGGGCGCCCGTCGCGTGCGCACCGAGCGCAAGGCCAGAGGTCCGACGGATGCCGCCAAACAGCGCAAAAGCCGAAGGTCCAAAGCGGATGTAGCCGCCGACCTCTTCGACGACGCCGCCGACCTGTTCGACCAGGTGCTCTCCTACACCAAGGAGAAGCGCGAGTGAGTGAGTGATGAACGGGCTCGCGCCGCGGGATGGATGTACACGAATTAGCCTTGACTACTGGGGATATCTATTTGGTTATTTGACAAGCGTTGAGTACTAAGACACGACGCAAGCCGAGCTCCCCCCTTTTTTCTTCGCGGGCGCCGCCTCCCTCGCCGACGGCTTCGGAGGCGGCTTACCGGCCTTCTCCGCCTTGGCCGCCTCCATGCCGGTGTCTGGGAACGACTTTTTCGATGCCTCCATCGCCACCGAGAGCGCCACCCGCCGCTGCATCACCAGCTGCTTGTTCACCTTTTTGACCTTTTCGTTTTCGTTCATCAGCCAGTCAACCTTATCCGTGAGCGACTGTATCCGCTCCATCGCCTCGGCCAACGCGTCGGCCGCGCCCACGTCAGCCTTGACCCGCTGCGCCGGGAGTTTCATATCGGCGCGGATGAGGTCCACGACCTTCTGGTTGTCGGTACCCGCGAGCTGCGCCGGCCGCTTGACGTCGAGCGAGATGAAAATCTTAATCTCGAGCGGCTTCTTGAGCCACGCCAGAAACTCCTCCGTGACGCACTCCACGTGGTGCTCGTACTCGTAGTCCAGCACCGGCGACCTGGTGGGCCTCGAGCTGAAGTCCACCGTCTCCGTCGCGTGCGTGTTGTACCCGTACCCGTCGAAGAACTCGTACTCGCAGTAGCACAAGTCGCAGATCATCGGCAGCTGAAGCGCCTGCTTAATCGTACACCGGTACGTCCACGGCTTGCCCAAAAGATCCGTCTCGTCGACGATGTCAGCCACCTGCCCGCCGGCACCCTCCGGACCGGGCAAGGGCACCCACACCACGTCCAGCTTACCCGCGTCCATGTTCTGCGCCCCCGACGCCGCCGCCGGGAACACCTCGCACAGACGCTCCGAGTCGTCCGTTTCCAAATTGTACACGAGGTACTCTGGAAACATAACCGCCGTGCCCACGTGGAAGGTGGAGTCGAAGAGCAGCATGAGCGGGTCGTGCTGGAATGGGACGACGTACTGTTCCTCCGCCCCGATGGCGTCCCGTAGGTGGTACAGTTCGTCGCTGAGGATCTTGTACGCGCGGTTAAACTCAAACGCGGGGAGGTAGATTGTCTCCACCGGGTTTGAGTTTCTGTTGACAACCTTGACGACAACCTTGGCGTCCTCTTTGCTGGCGCTGGTCACCTTGGTGGACTGGAGCACGACGCTGGTGTCGATGTACTCCCTATCCAGCATGGTGCACAGGTTCTCAACCTCGGCAGCCTTGGGGTAGAGCGCCATCATCTCCTGCTCGAGCTGCTCGGCGGATTTTTTATCAATCGTCATGCTCTTTCCCCCCACCCGCAGCCCCGAAGCCGCCTGCTTGAACTGGCCCTTGTACTCTGAGTTTGACAGGAGCGCCAGTCGGTACTCCTCGAACGCCGCGTCCTCGTCAATCTCCGCGGTGGACCCGGGGGTACGAAACACGTACAGCTCGGCGCCGATGATGACCCTGTCGCCATCCTTGAGCTCCTGGGTCTTACCCGACTTGACGACGGCGCCGTTTACGTACGCCGCGCCTTTGCCACCCTTGATACTCCGCGTCACGCCGCTACCGTCGAAGAAGCAGTGGTCCGCCACCATGGACATGGACTGCGGCCGCACGTCGTTCTTCTCGCGCCCGAAACTCGTCGGGGTCTTCTCCAGGATGCAGAGCATGCGACCGCTCCTGAACGGATCCTCGTCCAGGTTGATGAGGTACGGCGTGTTCAACGATCCGAGATCCTCAACCTCGGACGAGAGCGTGATGCCGCGAGCCTGCAGGTGCGCCTTCTGCTTCTCGTACGCATCCGTCGCCGCCGCCGCGGACGGGTCCGCCTCCTGCTGTATCTCCTGGATCTTGACGGTGACCTGCCGCTGCAGCGTGGCAACCTGCTCGACGGCGGCGGCTGTCTCCTTGGCGTCGCCGCCTCCCCCTCCACCCTCCGCGAGTTGCGCCCTGAGCGTGGCGACGAGCTCGCGCATCTCGTCGAGCTCTTTCATCAGCTTGCGCTCCAGCTCGGACGCCGCGGCGGTGGCCTTCTTCGGGTCCAGCTTGATCACCGAGGCGTTGTTCGCGAATCCGAGGGTGGCGTAGGTGTACTGGTGAAACTTGACCTCGGGGCGGATGGCGCAGAAGAGGTACGTCTTGGCCTGCATCATGGTGTCCTTCAGGTACTTGCAGAGGAAGTACGAGTTACAGCCCGGAATGGACCCGCCAGCCTTGAGCTCCCCTTTCTTGAACGCCGCCGCCATCTTCATGAAGAACTGCGCCATCTCCGAGAGGGAGAGGTTGATCTTCTTGCCCTGGTCCTGCAGCTCCTTGGTCTTGGCCTGGTTACCGTGCGGCCCGATGAGCTGGTACTCCACACTCCCGTCGTCCTGGGGAACCTTCTTGTACTCGGCGTAGAATATATCACCCGCGGGCTCGGTGCCCGCCAGGTCGCACACGTACAGCCGACCGCGCTGCTTCATCGCCGGCGCATCCGCATCCGGCTTTTCAACCTCCAGCGTCATCACGCAGTGCCCTCTGGTGCTCTGGTGGTTAAACTGCGTCGGTGAGATAGCCTTGCGCGCGTTGCACTGCTGAAACATCGTCCGCAGTTCGTCCCAGGTGTTCACCACCACCTTGCCGCACCAGTTTATGTCCATGAACCCGTCCTGGTCCTTCCGCATGCCCGCCTTGTACTGCTGCTCCGACGCCGACGGCGACGTGAGATCCCGAACCGTGTCCACCACGTTCTGGAAGTACTTCACGGTGATCTTCCACTCGTCCGTCTTCTCGTTGAAGATGCTGTACGCGAGCCTGGGCAATATGCCCCACATGTCGTTGGGCTCCGCGTGCTTGAACCACGCATCCGGGGAGTCCGCCGCGTCGGGGCCGAACACGGTGAACGTCTTGCCCGATCCCGAGAGTCCGTACGCGAACATGACCACCGCGCTGCCGCTCAGCAGGTCCTTCTTGATCTTCAGCCCGCAGGCTTCGTAGGCGAGGTCCTGGGTGATGAACTTCATGTCTGACGCGATGTGTTTGTCCTTCTCAGCGTACTTGGAGTGGTTGTGCGCGCTCCACCACGCGTACGCAAAGCCGTACCGCGTTTTGGTGTAGTTGGAGTTGAGGATGTTGACCTCGCCGCCCGCGGGTCCGTCGCCGGTCTGGCGGAGCTCGACGCCCAGATCACCGGGGCCCACGAAGGGCCGGCAGCGCATCGCCACCTGGATGGACGCCATCCTGAGACGGACGAACGAGGTGCGGTGGAGGGGAGCTCGGTGAGAAACGCGCAGGAGCGAGGGTAACAATCAGCCCGCAATTCGATTCTGGACAATTCGCCACGGGAGCCACAGGGTTCTTGGACGATGGGCGCGAGTGAGGTGACGCGCGCGAGCGATATGTGGCTCGACGCACCTGGAAAGATCGTCCCCGAGCCCACACCCTTTGGCGATCAGTCAGCGCCGGCTCGGCGCGCACCGGTCTGGTCAATTCCCCGTTTTGGCACATCCCACATTTGTCGGTGAGAACTCCGCCGCGCCTCCCGTTTTTACATGTAAAATGTTCGCACGAGCACACCTCACCGCACTTGGCCCCGCAGAGGTATAGGGACGCCATGAAGAAGGAGGCACCCGTGCTCCTCGGCTTCCCCGGCCGTATGGTGGGCGCCGGGGAGAGGCTGGACCACTACACCACCAAGGTGGGCGGCGCACCCGACTGGCCCCCGTCGGTGTCGGCGGCGGCGGTGGCGGCGGCAGTCGAAGGTGCCGACGCGGGTCGCGACGATGCCACGCCCACCGCCGTCCCCACCGCTCCCCCCGAGGATCTCACGCGGTGCCCCACGTGCTCGGCGACGATGGCGCTCGTGGTCCAGGCGCACGCGCCGCTCGGAGCCGAGCCCGACCAGCCCGATGCGCCCGACCGAACGCTCTACCTGTTCACCTGCTTCGACCCGCGATGTTCGTCAGTGCGCGCGGGCAAGAACTCGGGCCGGTGGCGCGCGCTGAGGGCGCAGAGGCCCGGCACGGGGGGACATTCAGCATGGGGCGGTGACGGCGCGAGGACGGCGGCGGTATCATCCGCTCCGAAGGAGGGTGAGGGTGCCAACGTGGCAGTCATCGGCGACGACTGGGGAGCAAACGCGTCGGGGGACGACTGGGGCGCCGCCGCGGGTGACGATTGGGCCGTAGGCGGTGACGCGGCGGAGATGGACGAGCTCGCCGACGCCCTGGACAAGATCGCGACGCAACCGAGGAAGGACGATGAAACCAAACGACGGACGGACGCGATACAGGAGGGAGGGACGGCGGGAGGGACCGACGAATCATTTGCGAAAACAAAGGTTACCTGGCGGGGTCCGAGAATCCCGGAGTTCTTCCTCGTCGCGGACTGGGAGCCGTCGTCCGAGAGCGCCGAGCTCGCCGAGGCGGAGCGCGCGCTCGCCAGGTACACGGAGACGGAGGGTGCCGTATTGGATCCCTCAGTGTCAGGAGCCGCGTCGGGAAGTATTCAATCGGGAAATGTTCAATCAGGACACAACGAATGGGCGGGGGAGGGATACGAAGCCGGCGCCGTGGACGGACTGGATAAGCGGTACCTCAAGTTCAGTAAACGGATCCGACGCGCGCCCGAGCAGTGCGTCCGGTACGCGTTCGGCGGTGCGGGTTTGGTGTGGCCGGTCGACGGGTCCGGTCCGGGCGCGGCGGTCGGCGCGTGCGGTCGGTGCGGCTCGGATCGGCGGTGCGAGATTCAGCTCATGCCGCCGCTGCTCCATTTCGTGTCGGAAGGCGCGGAGTGGTCCACTAAGAAGGACGTCGCGCACGGTGCATCGGTGGGTACCGACCAGCTGGACGCGTGGGACTGGCAGACGGTCGCGGCGTTTACGTGCGCCAAGTCGTGCGTAGTCGCCGCCAGTTCGGACTCAGTGGACTCGACTCAGTGGACGGAGGAACACGTGGAGTGCGTCGACGGGGACGGGGGTATCGCCGAGCTGCTCAAGTCGGGCGATGGGGTCGTGATCGAGACCGCGGTGCCCGTGGACATGGCGGACGACGGGTGATGAGCGTGGATGACGTCGAGGCGTGAATGAGTCGGCGCTACTTTTAAAAGACTCGATCGGTGTTAGCTACGCGTAACGTCGCACTGCCGTCACAGGAACGGCTTGAAGGGTCGCGGCCTGATGTCTATCTTGCTCTTGCACCACGGACACCGCCGCTTCGCCTTGGGCACCTGCCAGATCCGCAGCGCGCAGTCGCCGCACTGCCGCACGTGCTGACACGGCCAGAACACGTACCTCGACACCGGCGCCTCCCCGCCCTCCGTGAACGTCTCCAGACATATACCGCACGCGTCGTGGCTCCCGCTCATGACCTTCAGAGGGAAGTTGACCAGGCCCCCGTCGCCCAGCGCCTCGGCGGTGGCGGCGGCGGCGGCCGGATCCTCCCGCCTCGCCTCCTCCTCCTCGTTTTCTTCGTTGACGCCGTCGTTCGCTTCGCCTTCGTCTGGACCTTTGCCTTCGTCGCAGCCTTTGCCTTCGTCTGGACCTTTGCCTTCGTCTGGACCTTCGCCTTCGTCTGGACCTTTACCCGCGCGCGCATCCCCGGGGTCGGATACCCTCGCGCGTTTCAACACCGGACTCGGTTCCGTCGGTGGCTGGTGGTGCTCGCCCTGTTTGAACCACTGCCGCAGCGGCCCGGCGGTGCTCCGCTTCTGATTGTTGTCGTCGGATGAAGGTGCCGTGTAGCTCGCGTCGTGACCTCCCACGGGTCCTCCCCCAGCCTTGCGCCACCCGTCGAGGTTCTCCTTCTCCTCCGCGCCCGAAGCCTTGTCCTTGCCCATCAAAACGTCGAAGGGCGTCCGCGTTCCTCCCGCGTTGTTGAGGTTGGCACCCCCGTCGCGAATCTGCGTCGCCGACGTCGACGCGGGCGCGGTTCTCGGGCGCACCATGGATGCTGCCGCCACGAAACTCGCACGCCCGCCCGCCCCACCGCCCGGTGACGCGCTGACGGCCGTCGGTGTGCCCCCGTGCTGCGTCGCGTCGCCGAGGTCCCTCGCCAGCAGCCGGTCCCCGAGCTCCCCCGCGGGCGACGGCGAGACGCCGCTCGCCTGACGCTCGAGGCATATCTCCACGTGGCTCTCGATGAGCACCTTGTGCACCGATCGGTCGCATATCGGGCACTTGGCCAGGCGCGAGTACGCGCTCGGGGACACGAAGCTGGCCATGTCGACGCGCGATGGAGGCCAACCGCCCCGACAGTCCACCGACGCCCCGCCTCCTTGGGTGTGACCCACATCGGCTGGTGATGAGGTTTCAAAAGCTGCCAATAATCACGATTATGGGCCAAAATTACAGGTTGCGCAGCACTGAGCATTTCGACCGATCCAAGGCTGGATCTCAAAGATCTCTGCTCCACTTGGGAGATTTTATCCTTACCGGTGATCAGGGGGGTTTTGTGGCGCCATTGCTCGAGCGGTAGGGGCTGAAACGACCGCGACGAGGACAAAAAGGGCGCGGAGATGAGCTCCATCACCGCCTCTCTCACGACGGCGCGCGTCGCCCCCGCGACACGCGCCGCCTCCAAAGGAAAGCGCGCCACCAAAGCCGCGGCCGTCTCGGAGAAAAAGGCTGGAGCCGCTCAAGAGGAGGCGAATGACGTGTTCGGTGTCGCGCGCAAGGCGGCGACTGCGGCGTTCGCGGCGGCCGTGCTCGCCACCACCCAGCCGGACGTCGCGCTCGCGAGCGGTGGCTCGATACTCGACGCCATCCCCCCCGCGCCCTCCAACGGACCCCTGAGGAACCTTCCCAGAGGTGAGCATGCGCCTCTCGTTGCTCCAGCCTGGCCGAAAAGTGAATCTTCCTCCCAGCCATCCTCCCCCCCCACCGACGCCGCGTGACTGACCGTCTCACCAACCACCCACCCATCAACCAACAGAGCTCACCGAACCGGACGAGATCTTCCGCGAGGATTTCACCGTCGAGTTCGCCGGCCTGGAGGTTGACCACAAGTACCTCGTGTCCGCGCTCGTCTTGGGCCAGGCCATCGGCTTCGTCGGCGCCCTGGTGGGCGGCAACGAGGCTCGGAAGAAGGGCGCGCAGGTCGCCGCGCTCAACCAGTCGCTTCTCAAGGTGAACTCCGAGCTCAGGCGGGAGATGCGCGAGGCGGGCATGGGACCCTACGTCCCAATCCCCGCGCAGAGGTTCATCGAGAAGGGCCCGGGGCAGAGCAGCGACGAAGAGATCGCCGTCGTGGACGGCATCGTGCTCAAGCTCAAGGCTGCCAAGCGCCACCTCAAGGAGAGCGCCAACGACCTCGCGCTGGGCGAGTTCGACGATGCCCTCCAGTCCATCGACGCCAACGAGAACGCCTTGGCCGAGGGTTGGAAGGCGGCGAGGAAGGCGCATCGCGGGCGGGGCGCCGCGCTGGAGCGGTTGGGTCGGTTCGCCGAGGCGTTGGACGCCATGCAGACGGTGCTGTCGCTGTCGGTGGACCACGACGATCACTCGGGGGAGACGGACGCGTTGGGCGTCATAGCGGACATCTACACTGACATGGACCAGCTGGAGGTGGCGAGCGAGTACTACGACAGGTACTTTAAGAGTCTGCAGGAGGAGGACGCTCTCAACGCGGCCAAGGACGCTCAAGAGGCGGACACCGCGGTGGCGGCGTGAGCGGAGTGATTTGTGAGTGGAGTGATTTGTGAATCTACGCTACGTTCGAACTCACTAAAAAGCTGCGTACTTGTATCATCGTTCAATCTCGCTATGTCCTCCACCGTGTCCTCCACCCGGCCTCCTCCGCGCTCCACCGGTCGCGAAGTGTTTGGCTGTCTGCGCCGTCTATATCTCCTCCTCTCCATGACGATTCTCCCCACCCGGCGCCGCGCCACACGTCGTATAAACGCTGCGATTTGACCGCGACGGCGGCGAACGCGAGCTGCGCGGCCGCGGCGAGGAGGGATCGTCTCGCGACGCCGCTGGCACCGCCGGTGTCTGGGTCCCTCCACCAGACTTCATCGTCGCCCCCGTCTGTCTGCCGCCCGTCTCGCCCACCGTCTCGCCGCTTCCCGCCACTTTTCCTCGCCCCGCTCGCGGAGAGGACTACGCGAGCGGACCTCCCGGATGCGGTGCGCGACCGGGATGGACCCACCGCCGGCGAAACCGAGACGGAGGGTGCGAGGCGCATTGGTTGTGATTTTTTCGTCCCGGGTGCAGCTCGGGAAAGGTGGACGCAACCCGACCACGCGCAAAAAAACGAACCAAGCCGCACACAGATCCAAAAAGTGAAATCGCCAAATAGCACTAGAATGCAGATCCGGTAGATTCAGTTGCTAACCTCAATTGAACTATCCCCACGGGATATATAGTTAGGCCTTCCAACCCCATGTTTAATATAGATTCATTTGCGATTCATCAAATTTTCACCGACCAATTGAACGAAAGTTCC
>Ga0115008_10001371_pt1 | contig 19597 bp, 27 predicted proteins | sample FraStrMetagenome_FD_87164 | JGI IMG/M metagenome (GOLD analysis project Ga0115008, IMG submission 87164) | Marine eukaryotic phytoplankton communities from Arctic Ocean - Fram Strait ARC3M Metagenome | ecosystem: Environmental > Aquatic > Marine > Oceanic | place: Fram Strait | collected...
ACTTATCTTTATTAGATTGTTGTTTAAGTACATCGTATACTTGAACCATTAGAGATGCTGATTGCATATCTACTCTTACTTTCTTCTTTGATTTAGTATCAACTACTAAAGCGTTTTGTTTATCTTTTACAATTTTTCTTAATTGAGTGATAACATCATCTTCTTTAGCTTCAGTTACTACTGATTCACCTTTGTATTCAGCATCCTTATACATACCACTAACTTTATCATCAAGTTCCTTAGCCAACTTCTTCTTTTCATCACCAAGTTTTTTAAGAACCTTTATAAAAGCTTCCTTTTTATCTGTATCTTTATTTTTCTTATAGAAATCTAATGCCTTAGCAATATCATCAATGTTCTTTTGTTGTAGTTTTGAGATAGCGTTAATACTTCTACCTTCAGTAACTACTGATTCTTTTATGTTTTTGAATCTTCTTTTAATATCGTTATGAAATTTCTTATGATATTTTTTAGGAATATGGTCTGATTTTAAGTAATCATATAAATCTTGCTCATCACTCCACATTTGATTTGCAGCTTGGTCTTGTGTTGAACTATACCCAGCAGCGATATCTAACATAGTGTACATATCATTATGCTTTAAACCTTCGTTTACTGATTCATCTAACTCAAATTTAGAGTATTTGTTTAAATCGTTTAAACTTTTTAATTCAACTCTTTTACCTTTTGAATCCAATCCATAGATAGTAGAGGTATATTTACCCATTCCATCAGAACGCTTACCTTTTAATTTTTGTTTTAATTCAGCACCTGCTCTTCGTTTGTTAACAGATGTATCAAATTCATTTACTACTGATTCTTCTTTGTTAATCTTATCACCTGCTTTAACTGCATCCTTATGAGCTTTTGAGTTTTTGTGTGCAGGTTTTTCACCTCTAGCTTTCTTAGCTCTTATGTTTGCCCATAAACCATCTCCTTCGTTTACCGATACTCCTTCATATATTGATTTAAGATACTGAACGAAATCTTTATCGTTTTTCATTGCTCTGAAATCACTATCCGAAAATACCTTCTTTAAGAAATCTCTAATATCTTTTGAATCTTGTCTAATTTGGTCTATTGCCGATGCAACACTTTCTTCCATTTCCTCTGGTGATTTTCCAAATGTATTATGAACTAATGTATCAAGCTTTGTATGGAACTCTTTTTCCTCAGCATCAGTAGCTTCAATAATTTTTACTGGAATTAACTTTGTACCATTATCATAAACCATAATGTAAGGAATCTTATCCTTACCGATTAGTTTAAAATCTTTATGTTTCTTATCCCAATCCTTACGAGTGATTGTTTGCATCTTTGGTTTTGCCATCTTAATTTAGTTTTTTTGCTATTGCGTAGAAATCAAATACAAATCCATATCCAGCTCCATCATAACTATGGTCAATTTCAACAGGTAATTTTAATTTCTTATCTAATTCTTTTAATATGATATAATCAATCAGTTCATCACCACCAGCTCTATCTGCGATAGCTAACTGAAGTGCATCCAATTCTTTGGAACTCTTTGCCATAGCTATTAACCCTTTGTTTTTTAATTGGGGTATAAACTTAAATTCAACTTTGTGATTCTTACCACCTGCCTTTATATTGATTCTCATATTTTAGTTAATTTAACTTTTTTAATATATATTTTATGATTCCTACATCATCCCAAGATTTAAACGAATTGAATTCAAAACCAGGACCTGTTATTTCCCAACCATATTCTATTTCATAATCTCCACCAATTGTTACACTTATTTCTTTATTACGGATTCCCTTATTAATAATAAGAATCGGATGATTCTTTTCATAACTTTTTGGTCCTCTTTTGAACTTACTAGTTGTAAATGTTGTAGTAACTTTACTTCCAAGTTTCTTTTTGATATTTGACTCAATTTTCTTTAAATCAGAAATAGTTCCAGATTCGTTCAATATGTCGGTTAACTTAATCATATATTATAAATATAGTTTTTTAGTGTTTTATATGTTGAACTCGCCAACGTACATCCTTACCTCTCAACATCTTCTTAGTTGCATCTACGTTCTTTTTGGAGTCATCTGCAAAATACACATCATCGTAACCTTCGTTATCGATTTTATCTTCTATCCAATCAGCTTTATCTTTTGGGTTATTGGATGCTAATGCTACTACAAATATTTTGTTGGAATTTACTCCAATATCTTTTAGATACTTCTTAATAGGCTTGTATGCTGCTCTAGCAGTTAAAATATAAACACCACTCCCACCACTACTATTCATTACTCTTCTTAAAATCTTAGTAATACTTTTTATTTCCTTTGGGTCTTTAACTTTGTTGAAATCTGAGAAATCAAAATCATCACCATCCTTTTCATTGTAAACTGCGTATTCACCCGGAGTTAGTTTTGATTTTTTACCATCCGAATGAGTGATGTATATGAATGAAGTTGTTTTTACAAGAGTATCATCAAAATCAAAAACTCTTAAACTCTTTTTTTCAGTAAGTAAACTTCGTGCTATCATATCTTCTTGCTCTTTTATCAACATACTAATATACGAAATTATTTTGACTTATCCAAATTTTGATTCATAAAAGCCTGATTATTTAATTCCAATAATCTTAGGTTTTCTTTTTCTAAATATTGTACTTTAACACTAAGTTCTGCTAAGTCTTTTGTAAGTTGTAATATCTTTTCTCGTAAGTCATCTTTTTCTTTAGAGCTACGTTCTAATAATTCCTCCAACCTATCAATACGCTTTGCGCAATCATCTTTGATGAAATCTTCTTCTTCTTTTTTGTATTGAGCACGTTTCTCATAAAATCTCCAAGCTCCGGCTGAACCTAAGACTGTGACTAATGTGATAAATACTGCGTATAATGATTCAGTTTGCATAGTTGTTGTTATTTTCCTTTTTCTAATTCTGCTCTAAGGTAATGTTTTGCACCTATTAGGTAATCTTTTGCTTTGATAACTTTAGCTTGCCACCAATGTGGTAAGTCAATCTCTTTGCCACTTTCTTCAAACTCAACCATCATTTCTCCCAACTCATCTGCGTATCGTTCGATGGTACTTAAATCAGCTCTTAACATACCCGGTTCATCATCCTGATGTCCGATATCGGTATCTTCCAATTTTAACTCATCATCTACACCTAATTTAGAAACATACTTATCTTCCATATCTTGCATTTGGATAAGATTCTTTCTACGTGCGTTTATTTTTTTAGTTAAATCTTTTAGGATATTAAGAAGTTTTAATTTCTTAGTAGGGTCCTTCTCAGTATTATAAGGTACTACCACTTTCTTTCTGTCAGCTTCTAACTCCTTAATAATTTTTTTAACTGCTTCCATTTTCATGTAAAGTTTAGGAATACCAGCTTCTACCAATTGTTCAATGGTAAATCTTTCCTCAAACTTTTCAATTAAATGTTGTTCTATTAGTTTCATAATTTCTTATTTTATACTACCTCTACAATAAATATAAAGATAATTTTATTTAATGATTAAGTAACCCCAATAGGTTGAGGTTACCTTTTATCATTTTTGTTCATCTTTTTTAAATATCTTGGTTACACCATCGATTCCAAAAGAGCCTAAAGTAATAATTACGAATGAATTGAATACAGTATCATCTATTATTAGTTCAGTACCAATAATTCCAGTTATGATATCCGCTGCTGCGAATACTGTCATTACTGCGAATGATGCGAATCCTACAATGTTTTTTTCGTTATAATCGTTTTTGTCTTTAAAAATATCTTTAAATGCCATAATATGTTTGTTTAGTTAATTTAAGTAACCAATTAACATAACCTATTTGGGTATAAATATTGATATTGAATAGAAACGATTAAATCTTACCTATGAAAGTATGTAGTTCTTTTGTTATATGAGATTGAGCTTGTTTATAGAAATCAGTTTTTAAATCAGATTTTACTATTTTATCTTTTATAGATGGGTCTCTATTAAAGTAATCTTCTGAGATGTAGATACCATCCAACACATATTGTTTTATATCATATCCTTTTTTTATAGCTCCAATAGATGCCACCATACCAAATGTATCTTCAGGTCCATATCCACCAAACGATTCAGGTATTCCAATGAATTGCCAAAACTCTTTTGAGTATAAAGTATGCATACCACAACCAAACTTAATTGTTGGTATTTGCCTTAAAGTTAATTTAGATGGTTGTTGTTTATGTACACTATCTAATGTTTCTTTTGTATTGAATTCAGTATCTCTCATACTATTATCAACCAATACATCCCAACTCATATCCCACCACTTTGGTATGGCTGGTGAAAGTATGTACTTTCCTTCTAATTGCTCAGATGCTCTTAACTGATACATCAGTTGGTGTTCATGTAACACAATATCAGTATCTACGAATATAAATTGGTCAAAGTAATCAATCTTAATAGATTCTCTTTTTTGTTGGGTAGTACCCCACATCGAATCATCCAATACAATCTGATTAATATTAGTTATATCCTTATACTGGAATTGTTCATTAAATATCTTAATAAAGTAGTCTTGTTTTAATTCACTCTTATCCCAATCAGTTAACTTTGGATTTAGATTTAAAGTTGCCTTTATATATACTTCATAATCCTTACAATACATAAGTGCTTTACGATATTGTATCATAAATTTTTGAAACATTTCTATTTCATTTGGCATGATATGAATACAAACTAAAGTTTTCTTACTCATTAAAATATGTTTTTGAAGTGAGGTTTAATCATATCAATTGATTTTAATGATTTGATATTAATTTGAAAAATATCCCAATCAAAGCTACCAATTGAATTAGTTTCTTCTATTATAAATGGTAGTTTCTTAATAAACTCCGTAAAATGTTGTTGTGTCAATTTAGTTGCATCAAATCGTATTTCGATATTATTAGTAATATCTGAGTTTATTGAATATACTCTTTTACTAATATCATATTCTGATTTTGGGTTTTCAAATGAAGTATATGCATCATATTCACAATCTACAAATATAGTATCACACCAAGGTTCTAATACTGATAGAAGTTGTGTATTACAATTACTAACAACAAAAGCAGTATCATATCTCTTAGGAACTATCGGCATCATATTATCATCATGCAATACATCAGTATGCCACTTTCTCCACCATTCTCTGAATTTGTTTTCTCTTAGTTGTTTATACTCTTCCGAATCTTTTGGTTTGTACCAAATGGTTCCATCAGGCAATGGAATCTCTTTTTCAATTTCAATACCATCCTTAAACCTACTCCCTCTACAAGTCATATGATATACATATGCATCTCTACTCTGAATTAACTTGTATTCATTTAAATGGAATCTATTGAATATATCAGAATCTTCTAATTCCATAGGTGCAAATAAGAAATCATGTCCACCAATTGATGTGAAATCTTCTTTATACATTACCCAAGGTGCAAAGATACCTATCGATGTTTTATCCCTATCAATCAACTCTTTAGAATTTACAAACTCTAAGAATTCATCTTTCTGATTAGTAAACTCATCTACCTCCATACCAAAGTTCCTAACATACTTTTCAGGTCCAGGTGGGTGTAGTGGTGGTTCAATACGAGTTGCCGATACTACACTCATTGGTGTAAGGTGTTTTAATGTATTCTGAACATACATTGGTGTTACTACCATATCCGAATGTAATATTGATACAATTGGAGTCTTAGCCAACTTAAAACCAACATCATACAATACAGTATGTCCAACTCTATCACCACTATCGTTTCTATATGTTATGATATTATCTTTACCATCTGCGTAACTTTTAATCCACTCCCAACTATTATCATCGGAAGCATCATCCAATATTACAATATCATGCTCACTACCATAGTGTTCTTCGATAGAACCTACGGCTTGTTGTAGATATGGTAGATTACTTCTACAAGGTATTACGAATGTTATTCTTTGATAATTTGTCATTATTCCGGTTTATAAGCTTTTACATAAATCCATTGTGGGTGTCCACTATCTGAAAATGATTCTCTAACTTCGGTTGTTATGTTTGTATATCCAATATTTGTTAAATCATCAATTACATCAGATTCATTATGTACCCTAACATCGTGAGCGGAGTTAGTTGCTTCTGCATCATAGAAGTTTGTATAGTATGCACTTCTTGGTCCTATTGGTGATTCCAGCCCTTCACCAAACCCCATTTGGAATGAAAATAATCCACCTGGTTTAAGAGTACGAAGTAAATCAGTAATCAATGATTTTCTAATATCATATACTGGAATATGTTGTAGTGCTATTGTTGACATTATAAAATCATATTCATTATCATTTATCTCAGATACATCAGTTCCATTATTACAATACCAATTACTTAATTTAGAGTTATACCAATTTTTACAAAATTCAATATTAACTTCTGATATATCAACACCATCGACTCTATTCCAATTACAGGTAGATAACATATTTGATACATTCCTACCTTTACCACTTGCGAAATCTAATGCTTTTTTACCAGACCATTTATCTGAATCTTTCAAATCACTTAATAGAATATCCCAATAATTTGGATTATCATTATGTTCAGGATGATTAGTTGTTCCAGAAGAATATTGATTCTTCTGCATTGCTGTGTAATTGTTATCTTTATTTACCATAGTTTTCTAAATAATGTTTTAAATCTTCAGGGGTTCCCAATCCCCACATTTTTGGTGTATCAAAGGTTCTTACTTTTAATCCACCTTTAATTGCGTTGTTATAAACAGGACACACATAGAATTCACCATTTACTCTGATATCTTGCTCAATCATTTCTTCAGAGTATTTTACAAAATCAGAACCTTGCTTCCAATAATAGAAACCAATAGTTGCTAAATCTGAGATTGGATTCTTTTCTTGTACTTCGGTTACGAAGCCATCTGCATCTAACTTAGCAAAACTCCATTTTGGGTGAGTTGAACGAAACACTGGAATACCACCATCACAATCATTCTCATTCATTTTGTAAAAAAACTCATTTGAATCCCATTCTACAAATTGGTCAGAATTAGCAAAGAACAATGGATTACCATTATCAATAAATTCCTTAGCCAATAAAGCAGTACAAGCAGCCCCTTCAGTTACACCATCAACTTCTACAATAGTACAATTTGGTGTTATTAGATTTAGTAAGGTATCTAAGTTGAATTTTTCTCTATGTGATTTTTGAACTACGTATATATAATTTGCATCTATGTTCAAATTCTCAACTACCAATTGAATCATTGGCTTTCCCTCCACATCTATTAGTGGTTTTGGGAATGTATATCCAGCAGTAGCGAACCTACTTCCAGCCCCCGCCATTGGTATTAGTACATTCAACTTTTCATCTACCCACTTTGGTTTATCATTTGTTTTTCCCATTTTAATTTCTTTTAGCTTTTTGTATATATTATCATATGTTACTTCATCTGGGTTCTTTACTCTAAGAATGTGTGAGTTAGAACGAGATGCTGCAAGTAATCCGTATGGTGAATCTTCTACGATTAAAGTTTCACCGGGTAAACAACTCATCATTGATATTGCTTTCCAATACATTTCTGGATGTGGTTTTGAGTTCTTAACATCTTCGTTAGAGATAACCAAATCCATATACTCCATTATCCCCAACTTAGATAGAACTGTCAGTACAGTCTTTCTAATTGAGTTAGAACAAACTGCAATCTTATACCCATCATCAACCAATGAACTCATTAGTGATTGTAATTCTACATTGGGTTTCAACTCTTTCAACATTTTCAATGTGTACTTTTGTTTCTTTTCCCAAATATCAGAATGTTGTTCAGTTGGTAAACCTTTGTTCTCACTCAACATCTCTAACTTTTGATTTGTTTTTAAACCATCATAAGTTGATAGGTGTTCAGCCCAACTGATTTCATATTCTTTTCCTAATGCATCGTTCAATGCATCAAAGTGGATGTTTTTGGCCTCAACCAATACACCATCTAAATCGTAAATTACTAATTTTGTTTTCATACTATTCCTCTTTCAAATGGGTTAATATTATATTCCCCAAATAATTTATCTAATTCTTCTCTATACTCACTCATATTCCACTTACCTTTATTAATAGCCGTTGCTATGTAAGGAAATACAATACTATCACAATGATATTTACCCCTTTGTTTCTCATTACCCAATCTTACCATATAATGGCTATCATTAGATTCAATAGCTTCTTCAAACTTCCATATATTCAAAGGTGGTACTGATTCTACCAAAGATACGAAACTTTTTTTACTTATCAAAGTGGGTTGTATAGAAAAAGCACTTGGTATTAAAGTATTATCTATGTCTGATGCTGGATTTGTTGAGTTGGTGTAAGTCATTTTTATAGAGTCAACTTTTCCACTATTTACTAAATTATAATATCTCTTAATATAATCTGAGTTAACTTCATCAAATAATACCATATCCTCATGTAAGAATAAAAATATATCTTCATCTAATTTAGATAGTATATCTTTCCAACGATGAGTATATTCTTTAGTATCATCATATGTTATTTGATTGTATTCCGATAAATCAGAATGTTCCTTATCAACACCAACATATATTTTGCTTTCAGGTAAATACTTTTTTAATTGGGTAAAAAACATATCCCAAGTATCAACCATGTCGGTGTGTGTATAAACTACTATTGGTACGTTTATTCCCATATTGTATTTAAATTTATTCGTTTATCCCAAAGTTCGTTTTCCATCATCCACCATTTGTAAAAGGCAATTGAGTTAGATAAATCGTTTGGATTGTTTTCTATATTATATGCAAATTTATGGAAATCACCACCAAGCTTCATATTAGCTTCCAATGATTTATATAAAGTTGTAAAGTGTTTCATCACATCAGATGAACCATAAAACCACATATCAGCAGGTCCCATATGAAAATGTTGCCAATCTGCCATATAAATTTTATCATCTTCAATATTACTTTTAAAATTAATACATTGAACTGGATATGGGTTAGTGAAACCTGGTCCAGATGTATTTCTATTAATCCTACCTAAATCAAATCTTGCTTTGATTATAACATCATATTTAGTATCCGTTTGGAATACTAATTTCATAGATTCAGTTACACTATAAAGATGTGATAAAACTGATTGTGGTGCTCTGGGAGGTGATGTTAATGTATTTAATCCATTGATACCAATAATACTACTAAAATCTTTCTGCCCCTCAAATATAGATAATTTGGGATTGTATAATTTATTTATAGTGTTCATCTTTTCAGTTTCCCAACTATGTACAAATACATCGGTATCAATGATATCTAAGATATTCTTTTTGATATGATTATACCCATCCAATCCAGTAGAACTAATATCCACCGAAGAATCAAATAACCCATGTAAACATAGAGCTGCTTTCATTATTGTATTGTTTTAGTATCTTTGAATATAGTGAATTCGGTTAAATCTCTATAACCATTATCTTCACCTAAATCACTCATACTTTCTGGGTAGTTTTGAAACATAGCTAATCCATGTGCAGCTTGTTGAGGAGTCATATACATATTCCAACCATGAAATGTAATATCATCATCCTTATAGTACTTTTCACTCCTACCCTCATATCTTGCTTTCTTAAACCAATCAGCTGCCTCAGCATCATCGGTTAGAATCATACCACCTTTCCAAATAGGAAGTAACTTTTTAATATGAAATGATAAAGTCATAAATTGACCAGGTACATACATATCAGATGTCAATCTCTTGGCCGCATCCCAAATAGGATATGGTTTTAGTTGATACATACCTTTCCAATGATTTGTTTCTGCTCTCTTATCAAAGATAACCTCACCACCAGCGTGTGTGATTGATTGTGGTACTGATAAGTAAGTTTGTGATGGAATTGTAACTTCCGTTACTTCCAAATACTTACAAGCTAAAAATAATGCGTTTGTACAACTATCGACTGAGATAGCATAAGGTGCTCCAGTATAATGAGCTATCTCCTCTTCAAACATTCTTACTATTTTGTATGGGTTGTGTAACATATTTAATCTTTTGTTAATATATAAAATTTCTTTGTAAATCCACAAGCTTCAAATAATTTGATACTAGCTTCATTATCCATTTTCACTTTTGCAAATGCGGTTGGTTCTTCATTCATAATTTCATTAATCATAAACTTACCAATTCCTTTACCTTGATAATCAGGATGAGTACATACTCTGATATCATCTTCAATAACTCCAACGTAACCAGCAGGTTCACCATTAAGTAAACCAATTCGATAGTAGTGTGAATTACCTTTCATATAATTGGTTTGCATTTCCTCAGTAATGTGTACTGATTTTATGAACCCACTTATAACTCTTTCATCGTTTCTGAGAGTTCTTACAAACTCCCAATATTCCTTTGTACATTTTACTAATTCCATTTGCATATCTTTTGAATATCCTGTCCACCTTTATAACTCCAAAATGCTTGTAGATATCCTCTATGTGTTGGCATATCCATCATTGGTGTTAAGCAAGTCCCAATATCAATATAAGTATTATTGGGATAATCTCTGAACAACTCCACAATTGCCAAGTTGGTGAAAGTAGAAGCTGAGAAAAGGAATACGTGATTTGTGATATTGTTATCGTTAATCCATTGTTTAATTTCTTCAATTTTTCCATAATCGTTTATCATTGCGTTATAACCTACTCTAAAATCTTTTTTGATGAATGGTAACCTTTCTAAATTAGCATCCATATGTCCAACAAATACACAATCCCTACTATAAAATATAGGTAGTATATGTGTAATGAATATTGGATAGTTTCCATTAACCCATAGGTTTGCCCAAGTTAATGAATCATCATCCCCACCAGCTAAATCAACTTGCCAATCGAATGCTTCCTTACCTACACAACAACTACAACTAATTCCTTTGAAATAATTGTGTTGTTTATATTGTAATGATTCAACTAACTTTTGTTGATAAAATCCATGCTCTTTTGGGTCAAAGTGTTTGAAATCAGGTTGTTGATATATACCACCCTGCTTTTCATCTCCTATTTGTATTACACCATTACCCAAAACCAATTCTTTGTTTTGTAAGATGTACATTTCTCCATCAGAATATCTAGAGAATGCAAAGTGTTCTTGCTCTTCTAATTTAGTTCTGAATTTTATAAAGTGTTCTCTAAAGTTCTTCATTTCGTAATATATCTAATACCTTTTCAGATGTGTAACCATCTCCATATGGACATGATGTGCTAATATAAGGATTTTTTATGAGTTTACCAAATAAATCACCTAAATGTTGTGGAGTTTCACACATATGTAAATGACCCGTATCTATACCCTCAGGTCTTTCAGTTGTTTTTCTACATACTATTACTTTCTTATTAAAGAATGTTCCCTCTTCTTGCAAACCTCCACTGTCTGATATTACCAATACCGATTTTCGTAATGTGTTAATTAATTGTATATGTCCTAATGGTTCAATAACTGTCACATTTTTTAACAAATATCCATGTTCTCTTACTTTTGTATTTGGGTGTATTGGTAACACAAATTGAAATTGAGGATTAGCTATTGCTAACTTTTCGATTTCAGTAAACCACTCATTCATCCAATGAAGATTTTCTCTTCTATGTAATGTTACTAATATAAAGTTCTCAGTTGGACAGTTACCTAAATCAGTTAAGTTATCTAATACTGAATTACCTACTACAAATGTTTCACCATGTACTCTTTCACTTTTTAGATTATCAGATGATAATTCAGTTGGTGCAAAGTTAACATCAGCTATTCTAGCTATCATCTGTCTATATCCTTCTTCTGGATATGGATGTTGTAAGTTCCCACTTCGTAAACCAGCTTCTAAATAATAGATTCGTAACTTACGATTAAATGCAGCTAAAGCACAACCAAATGCCGAACCAGTATCACCTTGAACTAATACTCCTTTAAAATCCCCATTAGGAAATTGTAACATACAATCCGATATGATTGAATCTAATCTATTGGAGTTTTCTGATATAGTTATTTTGTAATCAACCTCTACATCTTTCAACAAATCAGTATGTTGTCCAGTGAATAAAAGTTTATACTCACTCCTATCCATAATTTTGATTAAAGGTTTAATCTTTAACCATTCGGGTCTAGTCCCAAAACATAATAATATTGGTTTATTTTTCATTTAAAATCTATGGTATTACAATTATTACATTTATAGTAACCACCATTTTGTTTACCACTTATATAATTCATTAGTTGTTTACATTTTTTACAAATCATATTATTTTTCATTTACTAACCTCCATCCTTTATTTCTTTGTTCGTGGAAATATTGATTCATTAGTTGTTTAAATGGTGTACCTTCTACACTAGCTTGATTTGATTCCCATAATGAGTTCTCATCTCCACCATACTCAGCACCTTTAATACTTCCCCATAATGATTTATCTGATTTTGGATGTGGTGGAACGAATGTTGGAATACCTGCGTATTTTTGTAACATATAAGAAAAGTGCATATCCTCTCCACAAGTGTTATACTTAGGGTCTGGTAATTCTCTTACCATATGAGATAACCACTCTCTCTTAAAGAACCAACTATGTCCAACTAAATCAACTTGAACTGTCCTATCGTTGTTACCAGTATCAGGCCATCCGAATCTAAGGTAATGTTCATAGTAAGATGAATTTTGTGGTGGTAATGGATTTGGATAAAGTAAACCAACTGAGCCTAATAAACCTTCATTAGTTTTCATTGTTTCCATACAATTCTCTAACCATCGTTCACCCGGTATTGTATCATCATCAAATACACAAACATATGGGTTTCTAGCATTCATAGCAAAATAGAATCTTGCCCACACTCCAAAGTTATAGTTACAATATGCAACTGGAATCTCTGAACCTATATCGTAATTTAATAAATCATTATCACCTGGATTATTATACCACAAAAGAATCTCATCAGGTTTAACTGTTTGATTCTTCAATGCTTCTAATTGTTCATTAAGGTTATCTCCTCTTTTATAACCATTTAAAATAACTGTTATCATAACTTCTTTTTTGTTTCCTTTAACCAAACTTTATTGGTATAATACATTTTATAATTCTCTTTAGCTGTTTTACTACATAATTCGTAAAACTCAGTATCCTCTTTAAGTTGAATTGCTAACTCCCTAGCCCTCTTTACATTACCAACATCAACTGATGTAAATGAATGTATTAGGCGTTGTGTATCAACCTTCTCATTACCAATTACAGGTATTCCAAAGTATCCACAATTAAGAGAGAATGTACCAGCAGCAACAGTTGGCATTAAATGTACACCATACTTAAACTTAGATACTTCCTTCATCCAATCTATCCAACTCATACGTGGGAAATGATTAATATTATCCAATGCCCCTTCATTGATTCGTTTAGCATGAGAATCCTGTCCCCATATCGGTACATCAAATTCAGATGCTACCATATATGATTCAAATCCACCATACCATCGTGCAAAGTTACCACCAATCAAAACCTTATCTTCAGTTGCTGGTGTAATATCTTTTATCAATTCCTCTATCATTAAAGAACGAATAAACTCAACCTTCTTAGATGGGAATAAACCTTTGTAGTAATTTACATCACTATCATTGTGGGCAAATATACCATCGGTACTACCTAAAAAGTTGTAGAACCTAATTTGGTCTACAACTTCATAATCATTCCACCACCAATGTGGTCCTTCTTGTATGTAATATACTTTTTTATTAGTTTCCTTTAAAGTATCAACTAATGGTTCATTTAGATAATGTGAAGCTGGGTTAATCCCATCTACAATCTTTGAACCTTCAGCCGATAAGAATAACTTACCCTTTGGGAATATAATAAATACAACATCATAGTTACTAACCGATTGGTATTTAGCTAATGGATAATGAACTGCTTTAAGAGCATTCATCCAACTAAATTCCGTTCTTGCATTAGGATGGTTATTTGGTACCAATCCATTAAATCCCATTTCGGTTAGAAATGCTACTTTCATATCGTATCGTATAATGCGTTTTGTTTTTCCTGTCTTTCAATCTCCTTTGGATGATAGATTGCGAATGGTTCTTCTAATGGTAGAATAGTTAACGTATTGTAACCCTTAATTCTTTCATGTACTTTACCTTCCCATTCTATCGTAGATGTTCTTCTATATATTCTAGTTTGTAAATCAGGCCAATTAACCCAACCTTCGTTATTTACATTCCATCCCCACTTTTTAATATGTTCATCGGTTAAACCCTCAACTGTATTAACTCTGGGTACAAAGAATAAATCAATATCTAAATTAGCTTCTATTAAATCATGCATATTTGCTACCAAATATTCATTTGGAATTTCATCTGCATCTATTTGAAAAATGAAGATACCTTTAGCATGATTCTTTAAGTTGTTCTTAAATGATGCGAAATCTTTATTAAGTGGAAAATCAATCACATTTACATTTGGATGTAGTTGTTGAATAATTCTCAAATAATCAATAACTTCTTTTGTTGCACCATCAGTATCATATTGTATGAGAATCTCATCATCAGATTGTACTCTGGGATGTAGGAAGTTAACTAATTTTGTAATCTCAGTTATTTCATTACAAACTGTGATTGCATATGTGATGTTAATCATAGTATTGTTTTAATGTTGGTTTTTTAAATGTAAATTCGGTAGCGTGTTGGATACCAGATATCTTATATGTTCGATATGCTGCTCCTTTAGCAACAAAGTTAGGTTTGTTTTTTATATATGAATCATATACCTTATTACCACCCTTATCCATTGGAGTTGCCAATTCGTATAGACCTATTTTAACTTGCTCACTATTCAATATATCAGAATCATCATTTCCACCTTTGGTTGCCAAATCCTTAAACCAATTTAAAAACTTTATTGGTTCTATATTTGAAAGTTTTAATGCTGATACTTTACCTTCATATATACCTGTAACGAATATCAATGTTTCATCAGCTCCTTTTAATGTAGTTCTCCCAGTGTCAACATATTTGTATGTTGAAATCTTATAAATTCCATAAGGTTTAATCTTTGCTTTAGAAACTCTAGTTCCAGAATCCATTAAACCTCTATATTTTGGTGCGTAATTCATTATACTTTATTTAATTTTGGTAATTGCATTTTGTTTTTGTTTAACTTAGGTAAGTTGAATGGTTTTTGTTGTGGAATTGCTTTCACATATTTACCCATCATCCCATCAAATACTTCATCCATTTTACTTAAACTAAAGTTTGTTTCTATGTTTGTTTTTAACCCAGCCGATTGCTTTAGGTATGTATCATACTCATTGAACACTTTATACATCTTATTAGCTGCATCTGTGTAATTTACACTAAACCATTTAGCCTCTTTAAGTAAGAACTTGTCAGCTGCAGATTCATGTACATTTGTTAATTCACCTTCTAAGAAAACAGTGTGTTCTTTTGGTAAGAAATCAACGTGCCCACTCCAACCACTAACCATAATCGGTTTACCAGTTAATGCAAACTCTGCTAAAGGTCTACCATATCCTTCACCTTTAGTAAATGATACCATTGCATTTACTTTAGGGTGATTATAAAGTTCACTCATTTCTGAATCCTCTAAATCCCCATGTAGTAAATAAATCTTTGGTAAATCATCACCAAATACATTGATAATATTTTCAATCTTTTCTCTGGTGTTTTCTCTATCAATAACAGAGAATCCAGCGTGTGATGTTTTTAGGATAAGACCCGGTCTTTTATCTTTAGGTAGATATTTGAATACAGTAGCGAATGTTTTAATTACCATTCCCACATCTTTTCTATCTTGTCCAATAGTACCTTTTAACCAATGACCTACATATAGAAAATTAAAATCAGTTTCCAATACACCATCTAAGATATCTACTTTAGAATCCGTTGGTAAGTATCGTTCTAAATCAACTCCTTCAAATAAAACCTCAACAGGTTTTGTAATTCTATGTTCATTTACGATTTCACCGGTTTGATTATTCTTTTCTTGATATGCGGTTTGTAACATTACATTTTTTGTGAATGTAGATGGTACAATTATCAAATCCATTTTATTAGAACCATCTATAAATTCCTTTGGAATGATGGTAGTTTCTACACCAGCAGTTATACCAATGTTATAGTTACCCTTTGGTTCGAATTCATTAGCAACAGACATCTGCATAAAGATATCTGGTTTTCTATCTAATTTAGTGATTACATTTGGAAATACCATCAATCCAAATTCAGATTCTGGTTTTATTTGGTTTTGAGGTGTATTACCCCATCGAGTAGGTACGATTTTTACATCATACTTATCCATTTTAAACAAGCTTTTTAAGATATCACGAGCATGGTCTCCATAACCGCTTCTGGTGAATATTGGCGCCTGATATACTAATAATGGTTTATTCATAACTTATTATCCTTTATATGCTTTAATTTTTTCTATTTTTCTACTCACTTTATTGAAATATAATACATCCATTACTTTAATAGTTTCTGATTCTGAGTGTATTAATATCTCATTGTATGTACGATTTTCAAACTGATTACATTCAACTAACTCAAATGTCAAATTACTTTCAAACATTTGTGAGTTCATTTTTAATACATTTGTATTACCGAACCACTCACCATTCCAATCATACAATTCAACATTGGATGCGTATTGTAGTGATAGTAAATCTAAATCTTTTTTATTTAGATTTTTAAAATATTCTCTAGAAGATACTGTGAAATTCATAATTAATTTAATTTAAAAAGTTCAAATCGTTTACGTGGTTTCCAATTTTCAAAAGTACCTTCGATACCATCTACTAATGTACCACACATATTCTCAACACTTAATCCAGATTCACCAATAAATGAATCCCTTCCAACTTGTCCGTTTGCCGTAAGTTCTTCTTTAGGAGTGTTGTACATCTCTTCCATAGCAGTTGCTACATCATATACATCTACTTTATCATCCCAAATGTAAGGAGTTGGTACTGAACCAGCCATAGTTTGTGCTCTACTCCATACAGGTCTAACCCACACACCACTATCTAATTTATCTTCCCAATCTCTCCACTTATGTAAAGAACCCAATTCTTTATAATCTTCTGAAGTAACCAACTCACCAGTTTCTTTGTATCTAAAACCACATTGGTCTTGCAATCCACCAGTTACGTTAACAATGATTGGAGTTCCAGCCATTACCGATTCTGCGGTTGTTAAACCGAATCCTTCATTACCTGCAATATTGATTGTTACATCTCCGATATTATATAGAAGATTTAACTCATCCGTTGTTCTTCTCTTATCTGAGAATATTACGTTACAATCGGGTGCTAATGTTTTGTGTACTGAATGTAAATCAGTTCCGTTATTATCAACAGGTTGAGTGTGCATTAGTAATGCCACTTTCTTAGCTTTATCTTCACCGATTCTATCACAAAACTCTTTGAATGCCATAATCACATCGGATGGTTGCTTTCTACGGATGTTACGATTTGACCAAAAGAATACAAAATCATATTCGTTTCCACCTAATATCTCTGAACGGAATTCAGTTGGTACTTCAGTTGGGAAGTATTCGGTTGATTTGATACCATGTGGTACATATGATACTTGCCAATCTTTGTGAGGTCTCCACGTTGGTTTATCAGTACGAGAAGTTAATCTACTTACGATACCATAAGTTTGACGAGAAATACAACCAATCCAATCACAACTTTCATAGTAATTTCTATTGTATAATGGGTCTGGTAAATCATCCCAAATTGCGTAGAATAATATTGGAATATTTTGTCTTACCTCATGCTCCATATCATATAACCAAGTCCAATAACGTGGGTCAGTAAAGTGAAGGATAGCATCAGGTTGTTCTGAATTGATTAATTGCCTAATCAAGCCTTGGTCACCATATCCACTCCAAGGAAGTATTTTAACACTAGCATCAACTACACCAGTTTTCTTTTGTATATCTAAAGATACATCCAATATCTTTCCCTTTTCAGGGTGTTCAATTGCTGCTCCTACTTGGAACCAATCGTATTTATCAACAGTACCCATTACCAATGCCTTAGACATGGTAGCGATACCACTTGCCATCCTTAAATCATCGGATAGTAATAGAATCTTCTTCTTTTTACTCATAACTTATTAATATAACCTTTTTTAATTTAAAATTGTGAACCGCTGATTTGGAGTTTTAAGTATTCATTCATTTCATTTCTGAATTCCTCATCGGTCACATACCGTTCCACTGTTCGATTTACTAATTTTTGAAGTGTTACATCTGATTCAAACGATACTTGTTTAAAATTAGAATATACTCCTTTTATAATTTTTACAGTAGTTAATTTTGTTTCTACACTCATAATATATGTATTTGTTTCATATATATAAGTATATAGATATTTTATTTTACGATGGTTTTTTATCACATAATCCCCTCTTACCAAATTCACAAAACTTACAATTCTTTTGCCTATCACCTGGTTGTTTTGGGTAATTGATATTTCGGTACTTACCCTCATCATCAAATACATCATTTACAAAATTATTAAACTCTGTATATATTTTGTTTACAGTTGGTTTACCATTTGCTGGGATATGTTTTGACATATATGGGATTGGGAATGGAGCATCTTCATATAGTTTTCTTCTCATAATCTGATATTCTACTTTTATCTTATCCAATGAGATATCGAATAGTTCAGAATAATATTTCTTATACAAAACTATCTGAGCGTTTTTGAACTTATCAGCTTTAGCGTATTTGTTCCAACCCATTGTAGATGTTTTCAAATCTATAATAATGATTGAATTATCTGATAAATCTCTCATCACTACATCAATGAAACCTATGAATTCCACACCTTCTTTTATTTTAGCTTTAAGTGGTATTTCTATACCTACTAACTCAAATCCAGTCTTTGTATAAAACTTATCTATCTTTGCTTTGAACCATTCTAAGATTCTCCTACCATCACCATAGAACTCTTCTAATTCCAATTGAGAACATATAGTTCCCTTTGATAACTTTTCGGTTTCTTTTGTATATTCCTTTCGCATCCATTCTGCTAACAATTTATCGGTGTTAACCTCCATAGCAGCTTTCTTAGATGTACCATACATAACTTTTAGGAACTCTTGAATCGTTTCGTGGATTGCCGTTCCGAAAATTGTATATATGTTAGCTGAACTTTCACCTAATCTATCTATGTATCTCAACTTATATTGTTGAGGACACGATGAATATGTTGAATATTGTGAAAAACTTACTCTTGCCATAACTTATTTATTTTATATTACTAATATACGAAAAAAGTTTGGGATTACCAAACTTTTATCTATTTTATTATATTTTGTATTTGTTATGATAAATCAACAGTGATTAGATTCATATCACCTCCCCATTGTCCATCCGATGTTCCCTCTTCAACGTATATGTTGGCAACATTACCAGTAAAGGTTACTTTAGTTGTAAATGGTAATTCAGCGGATAATACCGGTCCCATAGTCATCTTAGCTACTTCTAAATCAGATGTTTTCATAATTATAGAAACCATCTCTTTTACTTTTTCAGTATTTATCATAATTTATATTTTAATTTTTAACTTTTTA
>Ga0115008_10001374_pt1 | contig 19572 bp, 15 predicted proteins | sample FraStrMetagenome_FD_87164 | JGI IMG/M metagenome (GOLD analysis project Ga0115008, IMG submission 87164) | Marine eukaryotic phytoplankton communities from Arctic Ocean - Fram Strait ARC3M Metagenome | ecosystem: Environmental > Aquatic > Marine > Oceanic | place: Fram Strait | collected...
AAAAATTGGAGGAATGAATTTGACTGTTTTAGTTTTTATGAAGTAAAACAAGAATATATTTCAATCTTCTTTGTTCTTTTTCGCTTGAATTGATGCAAACTAATTTTCATTTCTTTCAAGATACGTACCTCTTGAGGAGGATCAAGTTGTACGATTCAGTTTTGCAATCAGTTACCCTATCAAAATGTCACGGCTACGGGAGTACAATTTCAAAATTTCCGTTGCTACCTTTAATATTCTAAGTGAAAATACAAACAAACTGCCTGAGCTCATACACGATTAGATGGAATAGAATCTAGCACTTCTCAAATCCTAAATAAGCAATTTAAATAAATCTCTTAGCGTTTTCAACGAGTGGATAACATTGAATCCTTCTATGATTTAATTGTGAGTAGCATGATCTGTAAATCGCTACTTGTATACATGTGAATTGTTATTGTGCGGGAATTAATCTTTCTATAAATAGAAGCTTTTGAATTTACCTCAATCTCACACTTTTTTGCTTTTGTAGATTTGATAAGATGTCCACCAATTCTCCAACGCTGAATCCATCAACAATTCCATCTGGAAGGCCTTCGCTATCATCTTCACCGTCTCTGAATCCATCTACATTTCCCTCTGGGAAACCTTCAGTATCATCACCACCATCGCGTAATCCCTCTAATGTTCCTTCTGGGAAACCCTCAGCATCTTCACCACCATCGCGTAATCCCTCTAATGTTCCTTCTAGAAAACCCTCAGTATCTTCACCACCTTCACTTAATCCTTCATTAAAGCCTTCGGGGAAAATTTCCCTACCCCCTTCAAATGGGCCTACTACATCACCTGCTACCCAGCAAGATATCCTTAAGGAGGTAATGATCGATTTGGGATTCCGTGAAAATCAAGTTTCTTCTGGCAACAAGTGTAACTGGCCAGGAGTTAAATGCCACGGAAATGGAGATCTTAAAGCATTGCTTTTAAGTAGTTTTGATTTAAGTGGTATTCTTGCCACCGAAATTGGACTATTACGAAATATTGAAGCGATAGATCTTTGTAAGAGGAATATGAATGCTTGAAATTTTTTTGTTTACTTTACAGATTTTATGCTAACCATCTCTTTTAATAATCTCTAGCTTACAACAGTATTGATGGAACTATTCCAACCGAAATAGGGGAGTTGGATAGAGAATTGACCTATCTCGATTTTTGTAAGTTGTTCGGTAAAAAAGAATCTGTGGAACTCCTAAAGTTTGTTTAATTTATTGATTTTATCTCTCGTTTCTACAGACGACAATGAAGTTACTGGTACTATCCCAACAGAGATAGGAGCTTTAGATGAGTTGAAAGAGTTATATCTGGGTAAGCTTTTGTACTTTTTTCAAAGGATTAAGAAATCTTGTATCTAATTATGCTTCAATGCCTTTTTGTTAAATCAATAAATTAGGTGAAAACGAACTCACTGGTACGATTCCATCTGAGCTTGGTTTACTGGACGAAGTAAAGAAATTGTACCTCAGTAAGTTTCTTTGAACATTAATCCAGCTATCACCTGCCATTGATAACGTCGGTATGAACTTCATATTTTATTAATTACCTTTTTCCTCAGATGATAACGATCTTACTGGTACTGTTCCATTAGAGTTGGCAAATCTGGACGAATTGAAAGAGATCGATATCTGTACGTTGCTCTTGTGGTAACATATCCTTCATTTTATGTGAAACCATCCGTCAAATTTGAAATCTCATCATAGTGTAATTCTTTCTACTTTGAAATCTTAGCAAAAAATAATCTAATTGGTTCTGTCACCCATCTCTGCACAACGTCAGATTGGGTTAATTTTGATAGTGTAGAACTTATTGGTGTTGGACCAGGATGCTCCCCCACTGAACCTAGCCCATTTGCTGGATTTTTAGCATTATTTAATTTGATCAGGTGGATTCTTTCACTTCTCGGGATTGAGAATATCAACATTACAATCGGTAATCCTAATCCAGGAGATTAAATCTTTGTGCAAAATGGAACTCTAAAAAGTTTGCAACGTCTTGTGTGCAGCAGCATATTGTGGAAACTATTCGAAAAATGTGGAGCCATGCCAAACACGGTGCTCCATTAATTAGTCTCTGAGTCTTAGTTAAGTGATAAATGTATTCAGTCTAGACCAAATCATAGCAAAATTTGTGTGAGACGTCTTTTTTGGAATAATGTTACCCTGTTTTTGAATTTATTGTGATTCAAAATCACTATCCCCTAGGACGTTTATACCGTTCATAAATATAGATTTTTCATGTAATCGCGATGAGAGTATTATGCCACCTACATTATTTTGACACATACATATATCACTAGTGTCACTATTAGTTTTGACACACACATATGTTTTGATTATGCCAAAGCATTTTTCTCTAGTCGCTATATTCAGGTATAAACAATTCAGCATGTAAAGTTAAGTTTGCATGCAACTTTGTAAGTTTGTCTTGGCATTCTTGTATTTCTCACAGCAACGGTGTAGGTGAAGAGATTAACAACAATAACTATCTTCATCTCCAACTATGAGGGTATTAAAACAAAATTCATGCCCTTTAATCACACAACTTGCTTTTTCCACACCTACGAAGTCAACACAGAAAGATTCAAAATCTTTTTAAAAAACATGTGAAAAATTTGATTTCTTCCTCTCTATCTCTCTAAAACATTGTATTTTACGTATTCTAGGTATTGGCATCAGACAAAATAGGAGATAAGCATGATTATTTGCAAATCTCAGAGTCTATCAGTGCACACGAAAAGGAAAAAAATTAAATCAATACATACATCCTTGCAAAAATAGTTCGCACTTTTCAATAAAAAACTTTAATTACTGTATGTATGTATACGAAAGAGCAACAAGAATGCACCATTTGACAAATTCTATTTTGGAAATATGAGAGAAGAGCAAGAAACAATTTTGTTGTTCGTTGAGAACAGAAGAAGCCAGGTTCGATCAATCTTGATTTTGATCAACCCTAACTCTAACCCTGACTATATTTTTTTCTAGCCAGAACGGCTCACTCTAGTTTCCACAAAAAATTATATATCTGCTGATTCAGACTTTTCTCAAGAATTCTTCTCACCCTAAGAAATCTATTCGTATGTAATTATGACTTTACAATATGACCAAATTAGTGATACTATGTCTTTAATTCCTATCTTCTGAGTCATTTAGAAATAGCCTAAGCTTCTATGATGTCTCATGTCTTGGGGAACTTTCAAAACTGCATAGACAGAAAATACAGCATAAGAATCAGGTTCCTAAAATTTTATTCCCTATTTCTGTACAGAGAAGACTTAGAGAACTTGATATGGATAATCCTTCACTCCTGGCTAAACTTTAAAATTTAAAATACGGTACCTAGATAGTTTTGTTCGTAGCTCTCTCAAAGATTTGTGTTCTATGATCGGAACCTTTCAATTAAAATGAGTCATCAAGAAATTTTTGTAAATTATTCATCTAAATACCTGCATTACTTTATGTCGCAGTTGGACACATGTCAGCATAATATTACCAATTCATGAAATTCAAATTACGGTACCTTGTGAAACATATTTTGTTCAACAAAATAAGAACCGGTTCTTTTTTTTCTCGCATAAAATAGCCTTTTCATGGATAAATGTTGTAGCACACAAAATGCTCATTTAGGATCTTTTATTGTATGTAGAATTCGTATTGACTGTCGAGGTTAATATTTCTCATTGGACAATATATAATACGAAGCATACAAATTATTATGTACAAGTTTTCTGGTAATAATTTTCTGAGTAGGTGTTGTGTCTCTTTTATTATGTTCGTTCATGCTTAGGAAACTTTCAACGACACAATTTTTGTGACTGCTGATTGATTGAATACAAAGGACTTCGAGCTGGAGCGCATCACTATAATGTTTGTCAAGGAAGAACAAGAACAAGCGAACAATAACGAGGTATTGTCGGAAATGAACTCTACACATTCCAATCTTAATAGATACTACCACAGACAGAGAAGTGAAGCAAAATTGAGAGATTTGCTTGGCCCCATTTCATTCAGCTTAACAGAGCCACCAATAGCGAAACATTCTGGACAAGCACGCCGAAGGCATTCAAAGATAAAAAGAGAACAAAGTATTTCAAAGTTAAGGGATCTACTTGGGCCGGTATCATTTAATTTAACGAGCAAAAGGCAGACTCATGCATTTCGGGAGAATAAATCAAGACTTCACGATACAAATAGCCATGGAAGACGACAGATATCAATATGAGCAAAGCAATATTATGACCATACGTTGCAAATAGGAGCTTGCTGAACTCCAAAGAAAAGATATTTTGAATAAGACTAGTCGTTCTGTCTATAGAGGTCGCAAGTGGATGTATAAATTTTCGTCTAAATTTGAATATTACTAAATTTGAATTATCAGTGCCGCTTACTTGATTTCGCGGAGTTTTTTTAATGTTTAGTAGTTTATTTCCAACTGATTACTTGAATGCTAAAGACCCTTTGCTTAAAGCACATCTCTAGATTGGTTGGTGAACTAACTTTGTAGAAAAGGCTATTCACAATCGTTGTTTGGATCGTTTAAAAGAGAGTATGACGTGTTCAGATTTTTTTTGTCCGCTCGAAAGTTGAGACCGGCGTAAATTGATTTTTATGACACGCGAGGAACGCTATGTTCTGTAAACTTAGACGATCCAATATTATTTATTATTATTATTATACATAAACATATATATATTATTATTATTTATTATATATCTTTATAATTATTTATTATATATTATATTCACTTATTCTGAGCTCCGCAACACATACACTTTTCTTTTTCCTTTGGTAGACCAAAGGAATATGCTTACTTTTGAATGCAACTTTACAGTCCGTTCACTATTCCTGAACATCACATCATCTTTTTTACGTGATGATTGCTCTATTTCTAATAATATCGAAGTGCTTATATGTTCCATTGCCCACGACGCCACATTTTGCTGCATTGAATGGATCTCATGGATTGAGGTTCTTCTGTCCACAATTTCTGTAGATTCCCTCACACTGTTGTCTTCATTAAGAGTGAAATATTGATGTTTTTCAAGAAACATAGATGTCTCCTCACTCGATAAACTATTCCTTCCTTTTTCCTCAATGCATTGATCGATGATTATGCTGTTTTCATCATGATCAAAAACATTCCAGAGCTGGATTGCTCGTTGCAATGACTCTATAAGTTCTGCATCGTCCTTCCTCCAAATCCGAGCGCATGTCAAAGGATCATTTTTATGATTTCTGACAAAAATCGAATATGGATTCACTTTTATCAACTCATCAATTACAGCTACAGATGCCTCATTTTGAATAGCAATTTGTAAGGCTGTTGTCTCATTTTTAGTTCTTGAGTTTAGCCTAGGATGTGATGCATATGAATCCAAATAAAGAATAGATTTTATCAAATCTAGAGGAGGCTTATGATAAAGGACTGCCTTGAGTAGCTTACTAGCCGGAAAGTAAGTTTCATTTCTCGATCCGAAGAATTTTTTCAGGATGTGTATTGATTTCAAAACCCGAACTTTAGTGTGGAATTTGTCTTTGCTCTCCTCCATAATGCTATTTTAGTCTTCTAAATTATAAGAAAATAATTCTAATGTATGTTTTCAACTACATGAAAAACTGCAAATAAATTGTGAGGCAAACAAGATATTCCGTGATTTGATTCCACGCTCCAAATTAAATAAAGTAGTATTCAATTATTTCCGTTAATGAAAGGGAACGAAATGTCAATTCTAATCATCTTTAGAGGAGAATTCGGATTCATTAAAATTCATTTATCTGTCAATTTCAAAACAGAATCAAGAGTCATTGGTGCAATTTTGCCCCTCTGGTACCTACAAAATAAAGCCGTTTTCAAACGGTCATTTTTACTCCTACACAAACAACTTTTGAGAAAGATTTCAAATGCAAAATTCATATCTCCAACTAAATATTGCAACATAAAAATTAAAACCATCATTTTCCATCAAAATTTCAGATAAATAAATACAGAACAACAAATTCCATTTATTTGCCAACCTGATATCCGTTGGTTTTAGGTTATAAATTTCGCGTTGTAATTTTTTTCCTTAAAACTAAAAATGTAAATCAAGAGTTATGTTTTACTATTGAAAATCAGGACTACAGAAACTTTATATCCTAATATGAATATATTTCTTTTTCTAGATGTTATCAAGTGTTGAATAGATAAAGTTTATCCGTTCTGATTGATAAATTGAGAAACCAGAATAGAGAGGCACCAATTTTCAACAAACCAGCAACTTTTGATTCCTATTTCTCTTGAAACCTTGATAATTCTGGCATATAAAAGTTAGAGTACATTTGCCATCTCATCTTCATTTTCCAACCTGACGAAACCTGCTCTCTTAAGGTCGCCCATCTTTCGTGAATCTCTTTGCTTTCGACTCAACCTTCTTTTTCGCGTATGTTTTCTCTTTCTATTTTGAACCACTTCGTTTGTCTGAAACATTTGAAAAGGCTTCCAGCAGAATATCATACAACCATTCCATTTTTTCTGTGTTGAGTTCATATCCTTACTGCTCTTAACATCTCTGTCACAAAACCGATCCTCGAATGTTTCACTGGAATTTAACGGCTGAATCAATAACTGTAATCCATGAAGGTCTTCATCGTGCATCAAAAAATCATGTCCTAACAACATAGGCTCATGTAATCCCTCTCTCTCTTCATACTTGGTTTCTTCAAAGGATCTGGAATATGAGAGAGAATCTAATGATTTAGCAAGATTGACACTCTTTATTTCTTTTTTCTTACTGAATTTAGTGTCTTCTTTTTTCATCTGAGAAAAAGTACAGGAGCAACTCTTTTCATCTCTCTCATCTTCCAGCTGCACTAACAATTTCTCAAGTTGCCTTTCAAGATTTTTAGAAAAGTATTGCGTAATGCATCGTTCATATGATTCCAACATATTTTTTAGCATCGAACACATATTTTTTATCCAAAGTTTTTCTTGTTGACACGAATGGTCATTCACTAATAATCCAACTACATTTATAAATTTTTCTCCTTTCGTAACAAAATCAAAAGACATTGAAATGAATTTTTCATCGTTTGTTCTAACCTTGTGTTGATATTGATCCTGCGAAATTTGAGCTATATCTTCTAGAATTGTCCTCAATTGATACCGTAGTATTTTCTTTTCACATTCGTTTGTTTGTCTTATTTCTTGCTCTGAACTCGTAAAAGTGTCGTTATATTCTCTTTGTTCCTGCGCTTCATCTACCGAAAATATGGAACCACCAAGGAAAGTTTCTGCACATATTGTTTGATGCATTTCGTTACACCCTTGTTTTAGTAGTCGCCCCGTTTTAAACTCAGACATGTTCACGTCGTTTGGTATCCTTAGTTTGATTTCTTCAAAAGATTTTTTTGCTTCCTGCTTCGTCAATAAGATGAATTGCTGTTCTAACAAATCAATTAAATTTTTATCTTCTTTCCTCCAAATCTTTGCGTACGTTAAAGGTAGACAATTGCCACTTCCAATAAGCAGAGCTTCAGGATATGCGAGAATAATTGCTTTCACAACTTCTAGGGATGTGTTATACTTCAAAGCTGTATCCAATGGAAAATTTCCAGACTTAGAAGGCTTAGCTAATTCCGGATTATGTTCAAGCATGTAACGAACAAATGTAACTCGTGGATTATTTTGTAGGGAAAGGTTGAAGAAGTAAGGAGTACACATAGTGGGGTTGAGTTGAAGGTAATATTCCAAATCTGTAACAGTTTCTTCATTTGATGCATATGGTGGTGATTGGAATATATCGTGAAAATTTTTGCTATGTTTCTTATGTGCTTGAGATCGCATTGATTCTTCAGACGATAAATCCAACTGAACACACTTTTTTTGATATATTTTGTGACATCCACATATTTTCGACATTTTCCGTAGAGGCTGTGCATTCCAGCCAACATATTTCCTTTTCTCATGGAAATTCAACTTTCGCAAATAATGTTTCTTCTTCCTATAAATTCGACTGTATCTCATAAATGAAATCTTTTCTTTTTCTCGTTGCTGTTTGGATGAACACACCATTTTCTCTCCAATCTTAGTTTCAAACTATATGTTTTCAATCGTTTTGCCTGGCACTTTAACCTTTTCACGCGCGTGGGCTTAATTTATTCAGAGAATAAGTGAGAATCACTCAGATTATGATTACATTTCTCTCATTATCTTGAAAGCATCGAAGTTTTGGAGTATATTCCTATCCGTAAATGTTTCTGGATAAATTATCGACATGTATTGATTATGTTTCTTGAATAAGACGTCTTTGGTTCATCCAAGAGTGAGTTTCATCTTTAATAGATAGTTGTTGCGTTTGAATTTTACAAATTGATCTTGGATTGCACATTATTAATATGCATATAATGTGAATACAATCCTTTCATAAAATAATATGATCACAACTCATATCACATTATCGAACAAAAAAATGTGAGACACTTTAGACTCTAAAAGTTGTAGCATCTTCGGTCGTAGGATATTATCGAAGTGAATTTATATCTATCAAGGTCATCATCAATTAACAATTAAAGAGCATATTTAGTGAAATACTTTTATCGACAAATATAATTAACATTTGAATACTTAATAATATTCTCTTAGTTTTTCTATTTATATAATTGAAAATAATTCTAAACAATGAACGTTACTTAAGATAGTTTCATTATATAGTTGCCTATAAATAACGGTTCTTTGAACCTTAGCGAAAAATAGTATTCAATTTTACCACTTACTTGACCCTCTCAATTCGTAGCCATGGTAGTCCTTGAGATCTCATTTTGGGTATATCTGCCCTATATTCGTACGTACGTTGTTTTGTCTCCAAACCAAAAAAACAAAGGCCGAGAAATAGCTCTTGGTTTTATCGTAGCAATCCGTTTATCTACCGATCAAGCCCTGGAGGTACCAACAACAGAAGCGTTCTTCTCGAAATGTACGTTGTGTTTCTTCTAATTGCTTTGTGAAACCCACCGACAACTCAATTGATATCTCATCAAGCATCTCGATAAAGGCGGCTTGTAGATAACGTTGTTTGTCTTTTCTATATTTTTCACCACGTCTTGTTGCAACACCTCTCTCACATTTGACCATCCTATCGTTTCACGTAAACTCTTATTGGCAATCGTACATCTCTCCATTGCTCCTCAACAAAATCATTTACAACCTTTTGAACCAAACTCCATTTACGATTACTCTTTTATTACTTGGGAACCGATTCAACATCACAGTATCTCTCTTTGTAACATTCAACACGAAATAGCACAATGAAATATTCCACCTCTGTTTCTTCTTCTCGGCGTAAATCTCGCAAGGCTTACTTAGGTTCCCATTCGGAAGCCAGACGTAAGCTCATGTCTGCCAACTTATCTAAGGAGCTTCAAGCTCGTCATGGAGTTCGTTCCATGCCCATCCGTAAGGACGACGAAGTTGTTATCGCCAGGGGAATGTACAAAACCCGAGAAGGAAAGGTCACTGCTGTTTACCGTAAAAAGTTTGTAGTACATGTTGAACGTATTACAAGGGAGAAAGCTAATGGAGCCACAGTACCTGTTGGAATTCCAGCTAGTTCATTGACTATTACCAAGTTGAAGATGGATAAAGATCGTAAGGCCTCTTTGGAGAGGAAAAATAGGAATACTGATTCTGGAAAGAAAGCTTCAGATGAAGAGGTCACTATGTCCAACGTTGATTAAATAAATGAGTATAACTAGAAAATCTTTTTGGCTTTGTTTTTTCATTTTTACGAACTTGGTGTAAAGATGATTTCTTTCCCGTGCAAATGTAGAAAAAATGGAATGCAATTTTCTGTAATGATATGTCCAACGGTAACATTATGAGTTTTATATTCCTCATCATGACGATCGAGCTTTACTGTTTATCCCCTTGCTAGCTGTGTAAAAAAACAGTGCTTCAATATAAATACTAGACTCACGAAGCGTTTTAGGTTGGTGATATTTCATTTCATCACAAGAGAAATCAAGAAGAAAGAATATCATTCGTAATATCAGAAATTCATTTTCAACACCATCCAATCCGGATTTCAACAAGCAATTTTTATGGTGTTTTGCTTCCTGTTGATTTATTGCAAATGAATTGAAGTCATTTTAAACTCTTATGATTAGTTCGATGATACAAGAGTCTGCTGTCCTAAAATTAGAATTTTTGAGAAATCCTTCTTTTCTTTATAACTTCAACAGCAATTCTTTCTTTCTTTCCTTCTAGTAATCAATCCAAGCAAGTACCTTCTTACACAAGACATAAAATACACTCATGAAAAATGTGAAAGCCTCCTTTTTTTCTTTTTTGTGTTTTTGTTGAAAATTCTTCAGGCTCTATATTTTTTTGTCGTATTATTATTTGAAGTACGTAAAGGCATATTTATGTGACATGATTGGCACTTCTCACCTATAGAGTAATCAAGTCAATTCTTGTAAGTTGTGGTTGGCTCTGGTGACAACCAAAAAATAAAAACAATGAGATTATCAAATTCCGAGAGTTTATCTAAAAGTTTTAACTCATACAATAGAAGATATCGATCGGGGGGGAACAACAGGATAATTGCAAAACCTTCATTAGCAAAGATAGCAACTATGTCATTTTTGTTTCTGGAAATCTTTTCCCCAGTGACATTGGTCGATGGATTTATCAATCAACATATGCCCTCGTCAAATCTTCGTTTCCCGAACGAAAAATCTCAATCACATATTTCAAAATGGCACATCATGAAGCCATATTTGAATCCCCGCCAGGATAAAGAAAACAAAATTTCCTCAGTATCTTCATCAATACCAACGAGTCTTATTGCACGAGAAGATACATGGGGTAATATTGCTGCGCTGACTGCTATTTCATCTTTTTCTCAAAGTGTTGGACCCAAAACTAGAATTGGAAGACTTTTAGGTCCACCTGTAACAGCAATGGCCATTGCTTTCCTATTTGGATCAATTCAAATTCTTCCCTCTGGTGGATCACCAGCTGCAAAATTAATTCAATCTATGAGTTTGAACTTAGCTACTCCCTTATTACTGTTTTCAGCGGATTTGAAAGAAGCCAAAGAGACTTGTGGACCGCTTCTAAAAGCTTTTCTGTACGCATCCATGGGCACTTTACTTGCTTGTACGTTAGCCATGTTAACTCCTCCCCTAGGTTCCATGATACACGCCATTTCTAATTCAATGAATGGAAATGATGGAATCAAAATAGCAGCAGCACTTATGGCTAAAAATATTGGCGGAGGATTGAATTACATAGCAGTATGTCAAACTTTGCAGGCGTCCCCAAATGCAATAGCTGCAGGTTTATGTGTGGATAATGTTTATGCCTTGCTTTATTTTCCAGTTACAAGTGCTTTGGCCAAAGGTCGACCTGATGTATCTGTAATATCATCGTCTTCTTCAATGGAAAAAAGTGAACAAAGAGGCACAGGCGGTTTTAGAAAAAATAACATAACCGTGGAGGATCTGTCTACTGCATTGGCCCTTGCAACTTTATCGACTTGGATTGGCGAAATAATAGGAGGACCATTTTCGGCATCTTTGCCCTGTTCCACTATCTTTACGATATTGTTAACAACCATCTTGCCACGTTTTCCCAAAAAATCAAAAGAAAGTAAAAACAACAACTTATTGAGTATTCCTGATAGTATGACTCTTCAAAATCTCCGACCTGCAGGAGAAGTTTTAGGTACTTCTCTCTTGTATCTTTTTTTCGCCACAGCAGGTGCTCCCGGTTTAGCTATTGCCAAAAGTGTCCGCGCATCTTTTTTACCATTATCCATATTTTTACTTTGTTTGTATTCAGGTCATGGTGCATTTCTCCTTTTGGTCCGATATTTGCATAGGCGTATTCTTTCTGGATCAAACACAAAGGAATGCTTAGCCTATGATGAAGAAGATGGGGCTGTCGCTCCACAAAGGTTACTGGTGGCATCATCCGCAGCGATTGGGGGGCCTGCAACTGCAGCTGCATTGGCTCAGGCCAATGGATGGCACTCCCTTGTAGGACCATCGTTGTTGGTTGGGAACTTAGGTTATGCCATTGCTACTTTTTTGGGCATTGCTTTTTATGGCGTGTTCAAGCAATGATTTGGAACATAAAATTGCTTAATACTTTAATATGCTTATATTTTGTTTACTATAGGAACTTTAACTTTTATTTTAGTGATCTTGACCTTGCTATAGAATGAAAAAATCAGTAAATCATCTACCAACTGACGCTAGCTTTTGTCTTGTCAGCTTTACATTCTGATAATTCTTCAATCTGAAATTCATTTACCTCCTTAGCCACTATATAAAGTCTTGCTATTGCAGCTATGGCCTCCGATCGCTTCATCAACTCATTCTGAAAATCTGGTTCCTGGAATTTAGAGCTACATTGAACTTTCAAAGCCGATTTCACGCTATGGCGGCTGCCACCTTCTATTTCATTTGGGTCAAGATAGGCAATCCTATCTGAAACCATGTTAAAAAATGTATCCATATCTTCTAGGAGACCTACAACTGCTATAGATTGGCGCAAATTTCCTTCTGCCTGTTTTTCAAGGTCCTTTATTTCTGATATTCCTTTCGTATATCGATTGGGACAATCTTACAATAAGTATAGTTACGACAAAATCAATACAAATTCCTCCACAAGTGAGTAACAAATATCGCAGGTATGAAGACACATAATCAAAGAAATTCAAACGTAAACTGCAATCATTACCTTCACCACATAAATAAAACAAATATTTGAGTGCAAATCGACTTGCCCAACCATCTCCTACAGTATTATGAAAATGAAAATGCCCATCTTGTGTATGGGTTGTGGCAAAATCTATTTCTTCACATCTTGGTTTATGATCTTCTTCTCTCACTTCCCAAAAAAATTTGGATACAAGCCATGAAAATGGTTCGCGTATGATTGTAGTTCTAAGAACAGGTAAAGATGCGTAAAGAGGCGACCAGTCCATATTTCCAAGTGATTTATGCTTAGATGGTTTTAACTCATCAATAAACATTTTCAAGGATGTTTCGTCTATCATTGACTGGAGTGGTTGCACACAAGAACTATATGATTTCATATATGCTTTTCGATTCTGTGGTCTGGAAGATTTTTCATCAATGCACCATATGTTTGGTGGTATCAAGCTTTTTAAGTGTCTCTTTATTACTGTGGCGTTTCGTTTTGTTTCTTCTTTTGTAAAATAGAATGTCGTGTTCCACCAGGATAACAATATTTTTGGCGGAAGCCAATGAATTTCATTTCCCAAGAAGTTATGCCCCACATAAGATTTGTGGCACGTATCTGATTCTAAAGAACATAGCTTACTCTTAGTAGACAACTGCATGGGTACAGGACATCCTATGGCGTTGCCTAGAGGTGTAACTGCATCACAATCAATTACTCTCCGTGAATCTGTGTAATTTGGGTCAGTATAAAAAAACGGATATAATGCATTGACGTAGCCATAGTCATTGCGTAAAGATTGAAATTTTGGTCTGCAAGTTCCACCTCCAGATTTACCTATATGAATGAAGGTTACTGGGGACTCAGTTAAATTGCATCCCCAGCTTCGTATGTTTGTAATGGGATCAGTCTCCACTCTATTCCGCATCAAGGACAACCAATTTTGATTTCCATTACTTTCCCTTATGTAATTAGTGAAAGCAATGGAATCATGAAAATATTGTTCAAAGGAAAAATGAGTCCTGACAAAGTGATAGAACTCTAGAATCACGAGCAATCCAGAAGCCACAATCGCAATCTTTAATTGTTGCATGATGTATTTCACTGTGTTCTGCTGTATACATCTCAAATGAGGGGAACGAATCAAATGATTGCTGGTTGAGAAATATTATTATATACGTCTAATGCAGCAATCAGCTAAAGCCACTTTTGTTGAACGGATAGTTCCGTTCTGCTCAAACAATCTGAAAAGATAAAGTTTTGTTCAATCTTGATGTAAATGTAAAAGTTCCATAGTTTTATATGAGAACATTACGTAAGTTGAATATATAATTGAACTGAAGTTTCATCAGTGCCAACAATTTTACACTGCTTTAATGAAAATGGTGATACCTTGGCTACCTTTCATAGCATACTGTATCCCCAACTTCAAATGAATGACAGCAGCAGTCAAATTGCTAAATATTCCTTGTCACTGTAGGGATATCTGAGTTTGATTGGGACTCAAACCAATTTCTCTCTCTAAAATATATGAATTGGCTTCTTCATCACTAAACCAGATTGTGAGATAATTGCGAATTATTGGAACACAATAATAAGCTGATTTCGCAGTTTCTAATTAATCGATGAATGCGACTGTTTCATCAAGAACTTCACTATGTTCTTGACGACTCTATGAGTTAAATCTCAAATATTTGTTTTCTATTTGTTGTCAGTTGAGATTCGAACGATAGATCAAATGATAGAATGGAATGAGTATAAATGTTTTGACAATACTTGTAAAAGAGAATATTATGTTATGTGACGAATCACGAGCTATGGTCGTTGTGAACAATTCACTTTGTTCAAATGAACTTTACCAAAATTTCATTGATGCAAATCATGGTTAATTATGGAGCTTTGCAAATTTTAGTTTCTTTAATATAACCAACACTTAATTTTAATAACTCACAATTTTATGAAGTTAGTAATTTATATTAATTTTATACAAAGCTCACACAGATCCCTGTACAGATGCATTATCATGTTCTTTAGAATAGTTTTTAGACTGATGGGGTTTCCCCTCGCTTCACTCGTAGATAAACAATTTATAGCTATTATCTGCAGGTTTTTTTGTTAAGGTGAATATTATTTTGATGTTTTTTAACTTGTATGTGAGGGCTAATTCAGCTTGGTATGGTTCTCATTTTTTTATTGCAAATCCGGCCTAAAGCTAATCATTTGAAAAAAGTAAACTCTATCAGCATAAATTCTAGGATGGAAGGCATTTCTTCCTAATTTTGACCCAATACATAATACCCTAATAAATTTCTCCATGTGATTAATGCAGAAGATATATTTGGCAATCTTTTGTTGTGTCTTAATAATTATCATGTCATGCAAAAGTAAATCAATTTGAATCTATTCACCTTCTAAATTACAACGTAGCATAGTTTGTCGTCAAAGCTAGACTTCTGCTTGAACTCACATGACACTGCTGCACCAAACAATGATTGTTATTCAAATATTGATATTAATACATTTTTCCAAGCTTCTGCGGAATTATCTTAGCACCTAAGACTTACTTTAGCATAGATGAAACTTCTCGGAAATCATAATTTTCTATATCCAACAAGAAAAGGCCCAAATCTTCGTTGACATCTTGATATTTCCCACGAAAATTCAGCATTTCAATTCAAATGTCCTCGCCAAAGGATACTTTAATGTCATTGTTGTCTCAAATAATGAGTACTAAAACATTATTCTCTAGCTATGAAGTCGATCAAGTAAATAAAAGTAAATAAATAGTAGACAGATCTACTTCAGACGAAATTTAGGTGTACCAAATATGGCAAATAAAGTAAATCAAAATACAAACGATGTAATTTCTGACCTGCAAACCCCATGTTAAAATGACAAAAAGAGTGTTGACAAGGCATGAAGAATGTCAATACATAAGAGGTGTTGAGGCACTTGTTGGGGAAGAAATCTGCTCATTCAGAAGGCAATTTGATTGGTACATCTAATGCATTTCTCCAAATGGGATGAAAGTATTAACATCGATTTTAAGTTAAATTGAAATTAAATTATAATTTTCGACCTTGAGAACACCAAAGGAAAATCGTAGAGGAAGGTTGTGAATGCGTGTGAGTAGTGCTGTTAAGTTTATCTTATGCGTCAGGAAAATGGGCTTGATTTAAAGCTCGACAGTGGGGGCACCAAGAAGGCTGTTGATTACGTAAGCATCTCCCAACTTCTCGTGCATCATAAGAGCAAGGATTCCCATCATGGCGGCACGTCCGTTGTTGAGCTCGATGGCTCTCTTTTGGTACTTGGTCTCTTCATCGAAGGTGTCCCATCCGAAGTCAATGAATCCGTTACGGAAATCACCAACAAATTCTCCTCCAGTGATGTCTTTCATTACAAAAATTTCAAGGAAACCAATGAAGGCGAAAAGTTGGAAAAGTCCAGCTCCTGGGATCTTTCCAAGAGCATCGAATCCGGTAGGGATGGAGGCAAAGCTGGTTCCGGAGTAGTCAATATCTCCTGGAAGACGGATTCCGGCAGCAGTGGTGATGTGTCCGGCACAGGCAAGCATAGCAACACGTCCATGCTTAAGTTCAACGAAACGAAGACGGTCGAAGTTGTCTTGGTTTCCGTCGGCAACAAGTCCCAAAGGATCGTAGAATCCAAGTGGTGGTTGAGATCCAAGTTCACCCTCGAAGGCATTCAAGGAGGTGGAGGCCTTGGGCATGGCGGAGGGTGCGAAGGCGGCGGCAGAACCGGCAAGGATGGCAGAGATAGCAAGCTTCATTTTTAGTATTTTTCGTTTTTGGATCTTTGTGACAAATTGTGCGTATATTGTTTACTTTGATCGTTTATTTTGCATCCTTGATCAAATTCTTTTCACTTTTCAGTATCTATTCTACATTTGTGTACGTACAAAAAGAATCTTCAAAATTCTGTAGTTGAAACAAAAAAGATTCTATGTGGTGTCGCGTAGAAAAAATTAAGTTGAACTCGTTGAGAGTCGCGATCTTATATCGATCGGCTCTTATTTTTTATTGTCTTCAGCCGTTCAAATTCTTTGGCTCGGGAAAACTGGCCCAACACGTAGAACTGATGTTGATAGCTTTGTTATTTATTATGTTTACATCAGCTATGAGGTTCAATTGATAACTTCGTGCGTACTCAACTTCATAGTTGTTGCATGAAATTAAGTTTTAGATCCTTTTTTAAAATTATGTTCTACACAAAGATGATTGATGCCACCATCTCAAATTAAGCAAAATGAAATCGACCATGATATGAGCATAACTTGAAAATAAAAAATTCCCAAATTTATTTCTTTTGAAGATGAACCACTCGTTATCGAACCAATTGTAAATGGGTAAAAAAAGTCGTCTGGTAACTTTGGAAGCAGCGTAGGGGGTGGTGGTATTTCAACTTCTGAAGCTGATTTTGATTCAATCCATGTTACAGTCGTGAAGAACATGAAATTCTGTTTCTCGTGAGGTCTCAAAATGTGCTTTAAAGAGACTTTGTCGTCAAACTCAATCTCCACACCCATTATTTTGTTCTGTGGAGTATTCACATTTCCCACTTTTGTCCAAAGAAACTTATAATGCACTTTTGAAGGCAATCCATCACATCTACCTTCTGAGGGTATCCACCCCCGATCTTTGATCAAATAATCAGGATTGGTGATCGGAGAATCGGCATGTAGCCATTGGCCTACATCTGTTATGTCTGCATTTCCAAACACACCAACTAATTCAAATGTTGGCTCTAACCACGTGGGGATCATGATCGTTTTGGAAGATTCAGCTTTGAAGATGCTAGATAGATCTGACGTTGGTGATGATGCTCTGCACATATTTTGAATTTCTGCTCTTGTCATTTTTTTCGTGCATCCCACTATTATGTCTTCCCCAAAAGTAACAATCTAAATGGTGAAGGAGAAAATGAAATATATTAATTCTGTCTTATGACTATAAATCTATTTCGGAAACAAACCGAAATAAAACTTACCGTTCCATCCCTCTTTACTGTATCACAATCACCTCCCAAACCATTATCCATAATTGTCAAACCTTTTTTACTCAGAGTAATATGCGCCCTAGATGAATTATTATCATGTCCAGTATAATTTCCACTCAAAATAGGACTTCTTGGTAAATACCCAGGATTACCACTTCTTTTCTGAATATGAGCTGATTGTAAATTACTAATATCATTAATAATTGATGAGTGGATAAAATGCGCCGAAAATTCCTGATACATTCCTTTGGATGATACTTCGACGTCTTGCATTTTCACATGCGCAAGAATGTTAATTATGGCTCCTAACTCATCATAAAAAAATGCGTACGATAATTTTTGCAACGCATTGTTGCATCTTGATGATGCATCATTCCATTCCGTGTGTGTGACAGTTTCGTTGATCACATCTATAGTGCCTCCATCTTTGTCAACAAAGGATCTATATTTGATATCAAGAATATCCCCTTCATCATACGCTTTCGATGATTTGTATATATTCGAACCAACTGCAGTACAATTTTGAAGAAACGAGAAATTATAAAAGCAAATATTAAAACTAAGAATAGAAATTTGGTATCACCTTAATTACACCCTTACCGAAAATATTGGAAACAAGATTCTTAGAGTTAAGTGAGGTGTTGCAAAGGAGTTCGAGATCATTTTTATTCAGGAAAGCACGTAAACACTGTGATTTTTTAACATCTATCCCAAACTCTAATACATTTTCGTCATTACAAAGCAAATTGTCCCCTTTTGACGGCAATCGAAAGACTCCCTCAAAAATGCTCCGAAACAGCGTACTTCCATCTTTTTCATTACTCTCGGAATTTTTATCGTAGAACACAGGGATCAAATCTCCAATCTGAAATGAATTATGTTCTGTCAATATTTCTTCTGAAGGATCCATGTCTTGCAAGTCGTAGTTATACCTTCTAGAACCCAGTCCATATTGAGCAAATATATTAGAAGCTAAAGAATAATCCTGATTGATGAAAAAATTCCCTTTTGATGGACTATTGATTTTTGTAACACATACAAAATCACCCAATGCATCCTTTGATATTGATTGAAAATTGTTTTGGTCATCTCAATTTTGAAACATTTGGAAAGGCAAAGCGTATCACGTACTTACCTGCATTGTTTCTTCTACTTTGTTTGGAAAATTCGATCTTATATTCTCTATGGCGACTTTTGAATCAGAACACATACGAATATCTTCATCTGTTTTTCTCTCTTTCGACTCTTCGACACATTTTTCGAACCGTTTCTTTTCAATCTCAGTACAATCTCTGTCACAACAACAATTTAAATCGCAGGTTTGTGGACTTAAGTCACATGGACAATTACAATTGAATGAAGTACATTGAAAAACAGTCTTCCCGTATGTTTGACATTCACAACCTGGTGGCATTACAACTGTTGGAAGGGTATCTGAAAATGCAGTTCCATTCAGGACAGCTCTTGCCTCAGTTCCAGAAAAGACAAACAACAATAGCAATGTAGCGTGCATTTTAACATGCGACTATCTTTCTATATGAGGATCAGAGAAAAAAATCAATATTTGAACAGAGAATACTAAGTAAATAGTCCCTCTCATATAAGTTCGAATCAACTTTTGAAATTTTTTTTAAAGTAACTAATAATTTGTTTTTATAATTTAAGAGGTTTAAGATCAAGTTGTAAAGATCAGTGGCTATCCAAACTATGACGATAATAATAATAATATTAAGTAATGGTTAGGATTACGTTAAGGTTCTTTACACTATGTAGTGTATGGGATACCGTAGATTTTGTACGGTATATTGGCTCGGGGTGCGTAGATGTATGCTACTG
>Ga0115008_10001375_pt1 | contig 19572 bp, 19 predicted proteins | sample FraStrMetagenome_FD_87164 | JGI IMG/M metagenome (GOLD analysis project Ga0115008, IMG submission 87164) | Marine eukaryotic phytoplankton communities from Arctic Ocean - Fram Strait ARC3M Metagenome | ecosystem: Environmental > Aquatic > Marine > Oceanic | place: Fram Strait | collected...
CATTGCTTGTGGCAATAAGATCGTTATCGGACGGCGACGATGCATTGCTTGTGGCAATAAGATCGTTATCGGACGGCGACGATGCATTGCTTGTGGCAATAAGATCGTTATCGGACGGCGACGATGTGGGCGAAGGATGCCTCACGAACACTGACGGTGGTGGTGTCTTGCGGATGCGAAAATTGTACATTTTACGCTTGTTGTGTTGTCGTGCTCTATTACTATTCAAAAAAGTCAAAATTTCGCAAAGGTATGGGATCTAATGATCCGCACCCTAATCACGTCATGTGTATCTACCACCCTGATCGTGGTAGTACGGTGCTGCATTTATTCCTTCAACCAGTGTGCTTTGCCTTTTGTTGCGACGAGGCCTCCGTAACGGCCACCGAGGTCTATATGCCGCACCATTATTGGGTTTCGATTGCAACGATTTATGGTATAGTCTTGCATTTTTCTGATCATGTTTTGAGACGTGAGGGTTGCCCTTTACGTTGGTGTGTAAACTATATACTATACCGTTGATCGCCAACGTTCCTAACACCACTCCTATGATCAGATACACATAAATCATCATATTAGGTGCTCCCTTATCATCTAATGGGAAGCTTGGGACCATTTTTTGGTCAGGGGCATACTCATTTATAAATATCAATGCGATAACTATTATCACAATAAATGCGGCAGCGGTGTTTAAACAATATGTCTGACATATTGTTTTGCCCAATTTATTTTTATTATAGCATTTACTATGACCACGAAATGGATTCAGCATTGTTGTTATATTAAATTATTTTTATTCATTATCATAAAAACCCTTTATTCATAGCATGTTCTGTTAACCCAACTTTGTTCTGCCTTTTGCGGACTTCGTTAGATTTGGTATTGCTGTACATGACATATGCACATATATTAATAGATACCACTAGTACGGCCATAAACGCGGATAAAGTGACAAATGCCCACATATTTGGGCTACCATCATCGAGAATCGGTAACCCAGGGTGACTGGTTTGGTCATCTTTATATGCGTAGTATATGGTCAGCGCAATCAGACCAATAATGATTGTGACAGTGACCATATTTAAACAACGCATTCTGCAAAATGTCTTTTTCAACGGGGGACTATATTCGTCCGAGCAATTTGACTTTGAAAATGGGTTCGGCATGATGCTATATACGACGCACTGGAAGATTCGCATTCTATAATATATATGAACGTGTTTGATTTTGAAAAGCTGATAATGCAATATATAGACTAATCAATGTCCGATACCACTACATCAGATCATACTGTTATCATATACGAGTTGCCAACCATTGACGACCTGAAGTGCCTGCATATACGTGATTGGGCTATCCCACAGCTGGCGCCAATTGATCGACAGCTGCGCGCCACAAAATCTCTGATTGATAAGCCATATCAGATCAATGCCAACAGATGGGAGCGCATAACTCGTCGACTAGAGGTGTCGTACCACATAAGTCAACGGATTCGACCAATTATTCCACTCGCCAATAACACGGTGTCCAAACTCATCGAACTGCTAAATCAATTTTCTCACGATATATTTCCAACTGGTCGTGCTTCGCATGAGTTCGTTCACTTTGATAACGCAGCAATGCCTGGTATATTCCCGTACACCATGAAATATTACCTACATGCCAATCACCCCAACCTTAAATACGTTTGGTATGCCAGCTCTCTCATAGAAACAACAAAAGAGGCCATGTCACCATTGCGTGATGAGTACGGTTTGTGGAAAAATTATCCGGACAATTGGTTAATGGACGATAATTACAATGGTGATGTTATGAGCCAAAAGGTACAGCAACATTTCAAAGAGCGACTCGGTGGTAAAGTTGATCTATACACTAGTGACATTGGATTCGATGTGTCGTTCAACTATAATGAACAAGAGACGCTTCAATCACCGACCAACCTTGGTCAGGTTATTTCCGGCCTGATCACACTCAAAAAAGGAGGAACACTTATCACTAAGCAATATACATTCATGACTTCGTTCACAATATCACTAATGGGGCTGCTGACGCGACTATTTAACAAGTTGTATGTCACCAAGCCAATGACCAGCAAACCGGACAATAGCGAAACTTATTTAGTTGGTATTGGTTACAATGGGATTGATGATGATATGATGCAAATGCTGATGCGTAGACTCGACAATGTTGCTAAAATTGGTGTGGTTCATGATGTGGGAAAGACCAGCGAACGTAAGGTGGTGCCTATGAAGCCACTGATTCAAAAAGGATGCATAGGTGCGGACTTTATAAACGCTATCATCACTGCAACCGAACACATTAGTGGAAATACCATTGCCAAAATAGAGTCAAACTTGGCTGAGTTTGCAGAATCAAATGTCAAAAAATCGTCGTCCACCGGTTCAACGTCAAAAATGTCGAGTGAGGTTGACAAATGGTTCATGGTGAATCCGATCAAACCGATACCAAATGACAAGTTCTTGAGGACATCACAGAAGCCCAGGCAAAAACAAACGAACAAAACCGACCGACGCAAGTTCAAAAAATAATAATGCATATAACTGATCACACGATACATATATCACCCCACTTCATACCCGGTGATACGCACGACAACAACTGTGCGTCTTCTATAGTTGGGTAGCTCACATCGTCAATGATGGTATCTTTTTTCTCATTCGTTGGTGTATCTGGGTCTATGGTATATGTATCCATAAGGTAATTAACCAATGGGTGTGTTGACTTTTCCACAAGTGAACAGTCTTGACCAACACTTGGTTGATGTATTCCGACCAAGTATGTTTTGTCGGTGTTGTTATACTTGATGCGTATCGATCGATGTATGTTTAGCATTCGAGATACACTTCGCGCATCGCACCACAGTACGAAACATTCCATTTTGGTGTTTCGAATAAATACCATAAACTTGTTTCTATCCTCATGATAAATACCGCTGATGATGTTGTACATAACCCACTCATTATGGGTCATTGGCAGTGAGTCATTTAAAATCTGTCGAAACTCATTTAGAGAATCACCATCTGTATGCTGACTCACATATAGTCGAGTGCGTTTCAACAAATCATAACTTCGACATAGTCGGTCGGGAATGAACATGACACGTGTGTTATTTATAAACCCAAAGATCTTTTGTATTATATAACGCCTTGCCTGAGTGTTTAGTATTATTTATGTTTGAAAAATTTGTTGAAGACTATCTCGACGCATTGATAAATGATGCTAAAGATAGTGATCATATCGTACAGTATGATAATATACCGGTGTATGAAGAGATATTAAATTACTGCAAACAAAACAACCTAATGATATCAAACGTTTCTAATATGATAGACAGTTTCAAACGCGTCGGTGTTGGTGACATAGCTGCTAAGTGCGGTGGACCATTAAATGCATACTCATCGGACATCCTCAAAGAGTATTCTATGGACACAAACCCAATGACTAAATTTATCATATACGGACCATTTATTTTTAAACACGCCAACAATTTGGCGAATCAAATATGTATCAATCACACCCAGTTTGTTGAATTATTCACAACACTTAAAGGGCGACTATTCAATATGAAAGTATCGGGTGAGGCAGGTATCATAACGTTCGTAGACATCCGCACTGAGTTTATCAAGCTTGCTCCGGCTATCGCAGGTAAATGGTTACCCCCAAACATAGAACTCATTAATATATATCATCAACTATATGCACCACAATTTTATTGTAATCGTAATATACTCATTGAACACGAAAGCAAATGTTGGCCGCTGTTTTTAGATATGCATGATACCAAGTGCAAACCACTCAAACGGTCGTTCCCATATAATTCAGTGGTGTTGACATGGCTCAAGAATCGATCAGATTGTATCCTCATTGGACCGATGGCAACGACACATGCTAATCGGAATAATTACAAGATTCAAATCGTTACCTCGATGCCATCTGGACATATAGCTGATGAAATTAAATTACTTATGCGGCGCGTGGCCAAGTTACCAAACATTGAGTCCCGATCATACCTTGCTGAAAATATACCAGGTGAATACCGACTCACCAAAACAATAATGTACAACAAAAATGATCACATTGTTGAGATATTTAACACCGCTTCGTATGATCTAATCCCGTACATTGTTGTTGATGATATACAGGTTGGACTTCCCTATACTCTTCTGTATCACATGATACTAGATGTCTGGTTTATAGGAACTTTGGGCGAACGTAAAACACTGCCACAACGGGCGGTTAAACATATTATATGTGGGTACATTGATATCATGAAACACGTCCGTGCAAAAAAATATAATATCGATAAACCAATGTTTATGGGAACTTATAAAGATGATTCACTGGCTAAAAAACGATTATCTTTATCAAATAGAATCAGACCATATTATCCAGCACAGACTAAGATAGCCAATGGTGACTACCGCGTCATCTAATCGGTGTCACCAACTCCTTCAGATGATGACATGTCACTTTCGTCTTCATCCGACCCCTTGTTTGATTTCTTGGCAGGTTTCTTCTTTTTTGCGTCGTCTGTTGCGATATCAGCCGATTCGGGTTTAACTGTCAGTTTTTTACCACGTGTGCGGCGCTTGATTGGTTTGGGCAGCGGTTTTGCCTCTTTTATATCCTTCACACATTCGCTACTGTCTTCCTTTTCTTCACAGTTGTCGTTCTCGATGGTGTCAGCTTCATTGCCAGCTTCATTGCCAGCTTCATTGCCAGCTTCCTTTTTAAGGGGTTTCTTACGTTTGATGAGATGGTCGTTATACCATTGTTTAATGTTTTTGTAGAAACTAACACGTTGTTTCTTTTCCATATTCGCCCAAATGTGACCAGCCAGGTATTTGTTGAGCATGATTGGTTTTTCAGCATCAGTCAGGTTTTCTAACGCTTTCATCTTGGGCGCATCGATATAGTCACACTCCTTGAGGTTATGCATTTCCACTGGAATATTGTTCATGACCCATTTCTTGTCGTCTTCGTCACCATGGAGTAACATTCTACCAAGTACGCGATTGCTCATGCGTGAATTTGGGCATGTTTCAAACAATGGTTTATCACCTGGACTTTCCTCAACCTTGGTTGGGGGTTTTGTGACTCGTGGTTTTCGATCCTGTGAAGAGTGTCCGAAAGTCGTACCTAATAATGCACTCACGGCATCGGCTTTGATACCAAGTGTCGTGAAATTGACGCCGTTTTGGGAGTGCATGTACTCGCAATACTTGGCCAATAGCAAAACCATTTTCTTGACATCGCCGGGTTTGGAGTCATCCAAAGGAACCATAGACGCGTAAAATAGTTCTCTGTTGACGTGCGTTAAGTCCGACATTATATTGTATTGGTGTTGTATCGGTTCAATATATTATCGCAGGGTAAATTCAAACTTAAAATTTTTGGATCATCATGAGATTTCTATCGTCCATAGGAACTCTACGCTTCATACCAGTGCTCACAGCACTCATCACACCATATACTATAGCACCAGGTATCATTCCAGCTGGTCCATTCGTTATACACCCACCAATCGCACCACGAAATATACCCTCTCGTGCTGATTTGATTATCTTCTTGTAGCTTGATTTATTGAGCGACCTGCGTCGAAAATAGTTATCTATCATTTTGTTAATTCTATCCTGCTGGTATTGGTCAAAATCAGGTATATCCCACAAATTGACGTTGTCTCGAAGTTCTGTTTTGTTTCGATTGTCGCATGATATAGCATCGACTATGAGTCCTATCATTATTATAACTACAATCGCTAAACATGTTTTGGCAATCACACTATCGTGAAACCAGCTCATTTTTGATTACAAGTGCTTATTGTATATTGGTGAAAAATATATTAAATTTGATACCATATATGTTAATATATAAACCCCCGACAATCAGTATAATGTCGATTTCGCAGTTTATACCACCGTTGAATGTCATCAATAACGAGCAACCCTTTCGCTCAGATGTTCTCAATATAGTAATTACGTCGGATATTATGAGGCGGGGGATATGCTCCGATCAAATAAAATCAAGTGATGACTACTATGAGAAAGGTCTCAAGCAAATTATCACATCGAACGTCGTGAAGGGTGTTATCAGCAATGAACTTGAGGCCAACACAAATATCAACACGATCAGTTGGAATTTAACATATACTGATGTCACACCAAATCGGCCAAAGGTCGCACAGGCTGCAGACATCATCAATGTCGTTCCACTTATGCCCAACGAAGCTAGTTTGCGCAACCTTACATATTCTGCCGAGTTACATGTCCGCATCATAGGCGCAATCACCGCGCATTATGCCGACGGGGATACACGCTCAGTAGACGTTAATGTGCGCCGTCATATTGGTAGTATACCAGTGGTTGTCGGTGGTAAGTATTGTAATACATACGGCATGTCTGCAGAGAGTTTATTGCGGATCGGTGAAGATCCGTCATCATATGGTGGTGAGGTCATCGTGAAAGGTATAAGCAAAAACATAGACAACACAGAAAGTTCAGCATATAATCTTGCCAAAATCTACAAAAACAAAGGTTTCAAAAATGAAGTTGTTCGGTTTGAAATTATTTCAAAGCCCGGTGATGGTCATGAAAACTCAGCACAGATGTTTTGCAAGTTCCTGACAAGTGGTCAAATTATTATCACCGTCGACCGCGACCCACTCAGTAATACCCAAATACCATTTTACTTGGTGTTTCGATTATTCGGGTGGGAGACGGATGCGTACCTATTCGATAACCTCATGCTTGACGAGGACCCACTTGTTAATCAATATATATTAAAAAGCATCAACTGTGCATATATGCACAAATATAAAAATTACCCGAACGCGGTTTCTATGTACGACCCGGTTGAGATTATAAAGATGTTAGCAGGTTCAATGAAATCTTTCGAACGTAAGTACAATCCGAAAGATGACAACTCTATCAAAAACTGTGTCAATATATTTATGAATTCAATGGATAAATATCTATTGCCACACATTGGTGTCAGTCCTGAATTTCGCGATGAGAAATTGCGCAATATTTGTCACCACATTCATCATATGTTTTTAGTAGATTTGGGGATCACCAAAGAAACGGACAGAGACGCTGCCAAAAATAAGCGCATACATGCGATAGGAACCGCATTGAGTAAAACTACAAAAACGCGATGGAATCTCACCGTGAATAAGCCTATATCAACAGCGGTCGAGAACGACCTCAAGAAAACACCGTTTGATAAAATTAACCCTAATCGTATTATTGCAAATCTTCCACTTAAGGAACTGGAAAAGGGTTTAACACAGCCGATCATACAGGGGAACAAAGCGGAACTCATTGTTGGCAAAACGGTTATCACGAACCGTATGTCATCAAGTCAACTCCATCGCAAATCACGTATCGGTATATACTCAACTAAGCAGCAAATCTATAACCCTGGTGATAAAACGCAAAAACAATCGAGTCGCGCGTTCGCAATGCGTGCAGTCCATCCAACAAATGATGGAATACTGTGTCCGAGTCAAACACAAGAAGGTGAGTCGGCTGGGCTAAACAAACAGATAGCAATTGGTGCACACATATCAATGGCGACAAGTAGTGCGCTGTTGAAAACGAAGATCGCCGAGTGCGATGAAATCACACGATTTGGTAAAATAACATCACAAGACATCCGCAATGGGTATTCGGCAGTAAACGTGAATGGACATATCGTAGGTTACACAATGCGACCGCAGTACGTTATTGATAAATATCAGCACGAGAGGCGCACCGGTAATATCGATCAACACACTTCAATGTACATGGATCCCATAACTCATCACATATATTTCTGGTGTGATTTAGGTAGACTCATGCAAATGCTTATCGTTGTCAAAAACAACAGAGGCAACACACACAGCAAGCCTAGTGAAAAAATACGCAAGTCGAAGTTTGCGCAATGGATCAATATTACCGAAGAGCATATTGCACGGATGCGTCGGGCAGAACCCGGTGTCATTGACGAAATGTTAAAACATGGTATTGTTGAATTCATTGGACCCGGTGAACATGAGATGTTATATGTCGCGTCGTCGTTCGATGATTTGTGGCAAGATCGCCATAATGAGCTAAAGCCATACACGCATTGTCGTATTCCTGCCGCGATGTTTGGTCTGCCCTTATTATTGGCCGCGTTTCCCACATGCAACCAACCGGTTCGAATTGCATACCACACAAATCATGCACGGCATGCGATGGGTATCCCAGATTTGAATTGGCCATTCCGTTTCGACACTGAGTATTTCTATCAACCATGTAATGAATACCCACTGACAAGAACCATAGCATACGATATCATTGAGCCCGGTGGCATGAATATTAACGTAATGATTGGTGCGTTCTCGGGGAAGAACCAAGAGGATTCACTTGTTATAAATAAAGGATCCATTGAGCGCGGTCGTTTCCCTGGTATATTCTTCACAAATATGGTTGCCGAATTCGAGTTCAGTGATAAGGTCGGCAAGCCGGACCCAACGACGACGGATGTCAGCCCACACATTAACTATGAAACAATTAGTGACAATGGTATCCCGCGGATAGGAACGATGATAAAAAAGGGTGATGCTGTCATTGGGAGGTACGTCGAAAAGGTAAGTACATCACAGGATGATCGCAAATATGCGGACCGCTCAGTTGTATATTCCAAAAATGAGGAAGCGTACGTTGTTTCCGTATTCCCGCCAAACCTTAAGTACCCCGCACGCAATCAGGACGGTCGTCGCATCATTCGGGTGAAACTAGCCATCATCCGCCCGATAAAGATAGGAGATAAACTGAGCACGAGATCAGGGCAAAAGGGTATAGCTTCGTCGATTCTCCGAGATTCCGATATGCCATACACAGCAGCCGGTGTCAAACCAGATATCATTGTCAACACGCATTGCATGCCTACACGCATGACAATCGCTCAAATGCTCGAGTCGTGTGTTGCCAAAATCTGTGCAATCCTTGGCATCACCGTGGACTGCACCGCGTTCAAGTCAGTTGAAATTCAGGACATAGGCGATGCACTAGAACATCTCGGGTTTAACAGAGATGGTACAGAAGTATTTTACAACCCGTACAATGGCCGCAAGATGAAAAATGCAATGTTTGTCGGGCCAGTATTCTATGAACGCATTGAAAAGTTCTGGTCGGACAACCTTCGTATCGTTAGTGGCGGTTCTATTGACTTGGTCAGTCGCCACATCAGTGACAATGGCGAACATAGAGGATTACGCCTCGGTGAGATGGAAAAGGATTGTATCATGGCGTTGGGTATGTCAAGCGTATGGGGTGAAAAAGCGTACGACCACTCACATGGATTCACCACATATTATTGTCGACGTTGTCAAGAACCAGCTGTCGCAAATCATGGAAATATTAATACCGAAGCGTATTACAAATGCAAAACATGCGGTGATAGTACCGAGATCGTTGAATTGCCATCTAGCTGGTCGTCAAAGTTGGTCCGCCAGAGTATGAATGTTTGCAACACCGGAATCAAATATAAGATCGCCCCATTTGAGTATGATCGACACCTTGAACCATCGCAACTATTCATAGATGACGACGATGTCGACATCGGTACCGATAATGATAGCAGTGGCGATAATAGCAGTGACGCCGAGATTGAAGCCGACGAGGGTGACGAAGAATATGTCACCATTAGCGACGTGGACGTAGACGAGGATGACAAAAAAGAAACATCGCATGCTGATAATGCGATTGCCATTACCATTGAATAAAATATGGCATATTAAGTTTGTGGTTACTATTTTTTTGAACACATTTTTCGTTATAGAATTCATTAGGCGGGCATATTCATGGTGGTTATTGCATTGAGCATAGCCAACTCGGCAGCTGTGGGTCCTACGGATGCTTGTGCTTGTGCTAATGCGTGGGCAGTATCTCTCGTGCGTGTGAACATATCAGTTTTAGCATGATCGATATCATCAGCGAATAAATGCGTCCTTCCTGTAGCTATGCCCTTATTGTAAGTGTAATACAGGAAACCACCAACGAATGCAATATCAAGAAAAAGTATAATCGATCCAAACCACTTTAGGTTCTGAGCTTCCCCTGCATCATATTCAATCTTATGCTCTAATGCGAACTTCTCATTATGGATTGATCTCGTCAATTGCTCAACATAAATAATAACCAGTATTGTATGAATCACGACGAAGGCCGTGGCGAACCCTGTCAATTTTTGTGGATTGGTTATTGGCATCAACAATCTATATATTATATATAGATTATATTAATTTTTTAATTTATCGTAATATTGCGATGATTTTAATTTAATTAGAGTATGGTGTATCAATCATTTACACGCGACCGCGGCGTTCATCTACATTACGCGATGGTTGTTTTATATGTAAAATACGAGAATCCACAGACAAGTGCGACATCCATAATAACTAGCGCCGTTCCCAACCATGTGTGGTCATGATTTTCCTTTTCGTCGTATGTAAGATTATGGTCCAATGCGTATTTTTTTTGACGTGCATCTTCAAATAGTATCATATTATTTTCAATTTATTTAACACAACCATTTTATTCGTAGGTATACCGGGGCATGTAATATACAAAAAAAATATATCGTTCATTCAAACCCTAACACACGGATTCGGGTCTAACCAAACAATTTATACGCACCGCAGTTGGATAAAGACTACTGTTGCGCAACCTCAAATGACAAATGGTTAGCCATAATATATCATATATTAAAAATATATGACGAGCGCCCATGCCATATAGTTAAACTATATCATGATAATCCAGGTCATGAATCTCGATAAAAGACGGTGGGCATTGTATATATATACATATACAATGTATTCATTTAAAATGAATTTCTGCTACATGTCGGTAAGTGCTAATACCATCTCCTTGAACACCTCTAGGGTTATGGTTGTCTCACCGTCCAACATATTAGATACTTTATCAATCATGTAACATATTTGCATCACCGCCGGTCGATTTTTTTCATTGATACATACACCAATGACTGCAGATATGTTAGTGTACACCGTACTGGTGGTATGTGGACACGTTTTGATGACGCACATGATAGGATCATTATCATCTTCAGGCCCACAGCGAAGTGCATGTGCAAGCAGTGAGCATACGTATTCTTTGCATCCATCCTTAACTTTGCAGTTGGGATGGTTCTGAACTATAGATTCCCTCACCTGTTTTTTGAGAGCACGCATGCTGTATAAATTATTGTCACCGCAATCACCCCACATCGTTGTGTTAATATTATTGATAATATATTCAAATTTAAAAACACGTATATATATGCTTACTTAGGTGTATGTGGACCAGCAAGGTGCGTCGACGTGTTGCGGGATCTATATGTGCCGGACTCGTAGTGGTAGCACTTACGGTGTATCTCGTATCGTTATACACATGCAGTAAACACAATGATAGTATTGACCATGGTATTAAATGGAAAGAAGGACCCCGCAACGCATGTGTGAAACTGTGGTCATTATTTGGCACTCCATTATATTACGATGAATTGCAAAATGGCTATGCGGTATGGGCAGGCGACCAATTAAGTAGTACTTACTGGTCGAGCCTAGTTGTTTTCGATGATATGCTGAAGCACAATGATCATTATGATTTTATATCGGCCACTATTGATATTGACATACCGTCGACAAAAGTATCGGATGTTATCAACCTCGATGAGTCGATTATGTACGACCAACTGAGAAAAAAACTAACAGTACGATGCAATAGCATCATGTGTATAATGGGAACAGTATTCGCTGCCATACAGATCGCTTACGATGAAATAAACAATACCGATGCCAGAGGTATCATCAAAAAATATAAAGAAGAGGATGTGACATCATCTGAATATGATGAATTAAGCTACAATCTATCAACTGCGTTTGACAAATATCTGTGAGTTCTCATTTTTATACCATGGTACAATCAGTGTTATGTAATGGTCTCTCTTTCATGGGTTTGTTCTTTGATTTTGTAATAAAATGATTGACAGTATCTCGGAGATAAGTATTATCCTTGAGAAGTTCATCATTACCCACCGTCTATCATTCTCTTCAATAAGATCGGCATTGGTACGTTTTTCATTGCGTACGCACGATTCGAACACATGGTTTTTAACGCATACGTCGTTGTCAGATGTATATATCCGTGAGTATTTTTTTGACGTGTACTGGCGTGATGTTAGAACGAAGCATATCTAGTAAGCTATATGTGTCCAATCGGTGGATGGTACTGGCTGTGTATATTAGTATTGGCTTGATAGATTTCCCCATTTTTACATATTGCAAAATGTATTTATCAATCATTTTCATTGACGGTGGTGGTAATTTCTTTTCACTGTAAATAATAACGTCGTTGTTACATATGGTCGAGTTAATATCACTGGTTGCAGATATGAAGTCCGATGCTAACATTGCCGAATACGACTTGGCCTCGACAATTTGGTAATTGGACCGGGATCGGGTGGCCGACAAGCTTGATGGGACAGTGGCAACGCCGCTAACCGTTGACAAATTTAATTTTTTACTAATTGCTTGAGTCATGTCACTGATCTTAGCCTGATCAATATTCAACTTCCCTGCAATAACAATATTGAGCATCATATTTTCAACGAGTTCATTGGATACGTGGATGTACTCGGACCGCATCGGTTTGGCGTTCAACAAAACAATATTCGCAGTATACTTGGCATACAATCGATGTGGAACTATTGCTTTTACAGTTAGAATGAGGGCCTTCTTTAATGCGGTGTAATTAGCTGGGCATACAAGATGGATAGAAAACTCACCGTTTCGGTAATTGCACCGAACCGAAGATACACCGCTACTGATCTGTAACATTGGCGTACCTATAAGTTTCTCTTTCACATTATCAAACACAGAAAATGCCATCGCAGTCGCTTCCGATCCGCATGCAAGTGTAGGGCACCCGCATGGTCGACCACATTCTAATTTTTTATACGCAAACCAGTTGGCTTGCTTAACCGGGAATCCGATAGATACCGCCATGCCTGCCGGCAACTTTTTATCGGTCACACATGTCACGATTACCTTACCAAAATTTGCTTGCATAATAGGTGCCGTATATAGACACCATTTGTTTTTGTAGCAATGCCAAAAAATACTCACCGAACCGAAGTACACTTACTGGGCTGCCGACACGACCGGCACAGATATAACCTGATGTTGTTCTCCATCCATTATAACCACCATCAACTTGGACGTATCGGTCAATGGGTGTGTGTAGCTCAAAACACAATTAATTGTACCGACGTGCTGTTTGTTACATTGTAGACATTCCACGTTGCGTTCGATGTGAAAAGTTGACTTGACTGAATACACAGTGTCAGCTATCTCTTGTGAGTTGAGTGACACTGCACATATACGACCATCATATGCGTCATCGCGAACACGAACAATGCCGGTATACTTGTACTCGACGGGCTCCTCGCATGTACATGTGGCACTTGTGTCAAATTCTAATTTGCCATCCCAGTGGTTTGTCATATTATATATCTTATTAATATCTGCTTAAATATATGTAATGTTATTGACATGGATCAGCAAACCGAATTGTCCTCGAGTTTAATTACACCAAAAGAGTATACCCCACCCTTGGCACCAAATGGTGTGGTAACGGAAGAAGCTTGGCACAGTGAAATAGAGTGTCAGATCATACGATGGCGCAAGTATTCTAAAAATATGCAACAACTACATATTTCAGCAGGTTATCATTACAAAACTCGCAAGATTAGATATGGCCTAATACCGAGTGTATTACCACTTATCATGGCGCCTATATCAATTGTCATGACAGACTACTTGTGGGGTGTGTATGTAAATGCAATGGTACTTGCCATAGTTGGGTTATTTACAGGTTTGTTATTATTCTTCGCACCTGGTGAGAAAATGCAGAAGCATTTTAGTTTTTCTACTCGATATGCCGACATAGTGACTGATATAGACGCCGAACTTATCAGGTACCGGCAATTTAGAGCGGCGGCCGATGTATTCACAACGAAGATTAAAATGGCTATTGATAATCTATCATTTCAAGAACCTACCATCCCAAAATATATCATTACCGGTAAGCGTCAGTATTTTGGCGAATTCGCCGCGCTATGTTGCTGCATATCGCAAAAGAAAGCACCTATATACGTGGATGTGCCGGTGAGTGCGGATGCTACACTGTGATAAATTAACATATGCGACACTGCGCGGTCATATGACGCATCACACACCCCCCTTTCTCCAGTTATCAACGACTTGCCACATGATGAATTCAGTGTGATTTAAAAGTGGTGTTATAATATATAGCGGGGTCTAGTTATCAGTTTGGTTGCGTATTATGTGTAAAACTCGCGTCAGTAATATATTACGGGATGGGTAATAGTCATAATGTGAACTAACACTTCGTACATAACAATTGTTACTGTACCGAGTAGTAATACTACCTACCTGATGTGGGATTCCAAAACACAACTACTGAAAGCAAAAACGAAACTCGTGGGGACGAAAATATTCAAAATATGGAAGAAGCAACATCCAAAAATGGCGTACCAGAGAGAGAAAAAACAACAAATTACTAAGCACACTATTGTAAAGGCGAAGCAATGCTTGCCGCAACGTCGTGTAAATAATATACCCAAATCCGTCGTGCATGACTGGGTGCTCATGATGGTACAGTCGCGCAGACCATATAAACTACTCAAACGACAGTACTACCTACGCCCACGTATCCAAAAAAATAATGTTCCAAAGTCCGATCTCACAGCACTATCATATATGATATTAGTGAATAGAATAATCCAGTACGCAAATGATGTGGATACTACAGTATCCCTTGGTACAATACCCTCAATATATACCGCGCAAAGTACCGTATCAATGAAAATGCGGTCGAGTATTGAGAAGAAGAGTATGGTTCGCCACATATGGCATAGCACCTATAAACCACCGATCCGGTAGATAAGTTGGTATTTAATGACTAATGTTTGTTCAAGTTATAGTCTTCATATTATATAACACTGTTGGTATTAGGTTTATTTTTCTATATCGTAATGTCAGGTTATCCAAGATTGATAAATTTAAAGAAGTATGAATATATAATATGAACATTATGTCAAATACAAGTAATCCACCGCATAGTCATTATGCATTGGACGAAAAATTCGCCCAATCGTTTGTGAAGATGCAAATTGGATGTAGCAAATGTGACAGGGAAACGTCGCGTGAATATTGTCAAACATGCGGTTCTTGTATAATGTGTGGTATTTACCATGGTAAATTGGATACTAGATGCACCTGGTGCACTGATCATAATATCACATCAAAAGAAGAACTCACGACACATCACTGCTGCGTGTGTGATGAAGATGAGTACGAACGTGATCAGTATGAATTGGAACTGGCTCGCGAACAAGTGTCCGAGGAATATGACCACTCGGACTTTTAATCAGACACGTCACCCAACGGGTAGTCGGACAAATCATCATCACTTCGACCCATTATATTTTGATCATCACTGGTGTTTTTTCGTATGTGTTGCTTCAATATTTTTTTTAACTTACGAACACCACCCCGTTTGCGAATTGATACTTCACTCATCCCAAGTATTGATGATATTTGATCGCGGTTTGGGATTGTCTGATTCTTTTTGACATATGATGATAGCTTGACCATATCATCGTCAGTGTATTTGGTGACGCTATCAGTATTTAGATTATCGTCCTTAAACATATCATACTTAGTGTAAAACGACACAATACTATCTACGGATCGATCAATTATTACGGATGTGTCGTTTGCTAGTCGCGACAGTTGTGCAATAGACATTTTGATCCGGTGCATTTTGGCAGCACCTTGCCTAACAGAGTTATATATTTCACTGATAAGATCCACGACATCTTGGTGATCGTCATGTGTGTCGTCCCTACCACCGGTGGTTCCAACGTGCTTTATAATCAAACCCAACATTTGGATCGCGTACTTAACCATATCAGCGGACTGCATGTGCATATATATGACAGGTTTGCCACCGTGAAAGTCAACGGTAAAATTACCCTTGGTTGGAATATTCGGCGTGTTGATACTTATGAAAAGTGCACAGTTAATCTTCTCGCGCTGCTCCATAATTTCACGGTGGAATTTATTGACATCGCTGAGGCATAATGTCGATTTATTATGCACTTCTACAAGTGCCCTGATATTCATTTCGGCGAGGTTAAATAATATATCACGTGAATGATCGGTATGTGAAACATTTTCAATAACACATGCTGTGAATATCTGCGGTAGTATGTTTTCAACAAGTGCTTCGCCTGATTGACCATTTTCCAATGTACTCAAACTATAAAGCTTTGTCAATGGATCCAACTTGGCCAACATTACATCACGTTGCTCGATAAGTGCAGACTCTTTGCTGCTACGCAACGTAGTAATTTCGTCATTGGCCTGTTTAAGTTTTGCGCACCATTCGGATCGCACATCGGCTAGTTGATTACTTTTCTCGTTGCGGATGTCATTCACCACGGTATCGTTATGTAACTGAAGATCAGAATATCGTTGCCGAGCAAGTTGCAATTCGTTAGTGAGTTTGTCAATATTTGTGTTTAATGTATTCACTTGATCGCCGTGGGCAGTACTACCGACCATTTTATGATGTTCGGCGAGCATATGTCCACCGTAATCGATCAGTAATTTGCCATCGGTTGGTTTCAGTTTATCTAAGTCTATATTTGGTTTGTAACCTTGCGGGACATTTATCTTTATTACGTGTGACATCGTCGTTTACGTCGTATAAATACGTGTAAATTATATATCATATTGCACATTATTTTTGTATGTATCATCGATAAGTAACATTGTCCCGCGAATTGTTTTCTTTGAAAAGATGCATAATCTTATATACTTTCACGAAGATGTCAAGACAAAACTTAGGTTTTAATAATACGTCCTCTTTCTTATCTGCGTTATCCCGACGCATATCAGTGGTTGAGACCGATATCGGTGTGCTGGAAAGATCAGTCGGTAATAATCTCGTGACTAATGCTTCGACTGGCGCAACCGGTGTCGGGACAAGTGACGCGACGTCGAAGCTGCACGTTAAAAGCGCAACGACACGCACAGACATTGGATCAGTGTCTGTCGTCGTCGGTGCTGATGCATTTCAAGCAGACACAGTGACCATGCGAGGCGATGTCACTAATGATCTTAATAACCAGTATTGGTTCTTATGGAGTGCCAAAAACGCAACAACATATGTTGTGTGGTACAATGTCCAGTCCAATGGTGTCGATCCAAACCCATCCGTAGTTGGTGCGGTTGGTCCGGCAACCTCAATCATGGTTGCAATTCCAACTGATGAAACTGCTATTAACGTAGCTATCGCGACAGCTGCTGCCATCAATGCGGTGGTCGGGTTTACTGTACCTGTCCCATCTACGAGCACATTAATCATAACGCGGACCGCGACTGGGTGGGCATCCGCACCAGTTGATGGTACGATCGGTGGGTTGTGGGCAACATTGCAAACCATACCCGGAGTATCTGCTATGGACGTAGTAGGCACCGGTACGTCATTTACTACGTCATATTTGGACGGCGATGCGATTAAGATCGATTCTGCAATATACACGATCACAAAGATTATTAACAACACTCGTTTAGTATTGGATCGCGAAGTGCCGGTGAGTGTCACGTCAGTCGCATACTTCAAAGATATTGGGTTGTTTAGCGTCGAGACCGGTGGCGGTGCCAGCAAGTTCCTCGTTGATAGATCCGGTCGAGTCGGCATTGGTCGCACCCCTGTGGCTCGTATCTTAGAAGTAGAAGACAAGTCCCCATCAATTCGACTTTATGATACCCAATCAAATGACCTGGATACGGTTTCAGGTGTTGTTGAGTGGTGTGATAGTTCAAGCGACACCGTCGCCGGATATATCGGGTTTCCAAATATTACCGATGCGTCTTTTACCATTGATAACCGCGCAACGAATGGATATCTTACATTCCTGACGAATTCGGCAGAACGCATGCGGGTCACAAATACGGGTGCAATCAGTATCGGAACAACGAGCCCTGCCGCAACCGCATTAGTTGATGTTACTTCGACAACAATGGGTGTCAAGTTCCCGGTTATGACTACACTACAAAAGAATGCAATCGCGAATACTGCAGGCTTGGTTGTGTTTGACTCGGATCTTGCCAAACTTGCTGTTAACACTGGTACTGGGTGGGAGACAATTACCTCGGCGTAATAACATACGGTGTAAATTGTGACAAGTGCGATTCACTTTCAATGATCGCACTTGGTTGGGAATCATCGACACTTCATTGGAGTGTCGAATGCAAAAATGCGGGTGTGTATTATTAATGGTTGACGCACCATGTACTTTTTTTTAAAATATAAGATAATCAACTTTAGTCATGGTTATATATTGTGTGACCGAATCATGTCGAGACAGAATAGCGCTGGGTTCAATGACACATCTGCTTTTATTTCATCACTATTTAGACGATTGGCTTCATTAGAAACGTCCACAGCTGCGTTAAGTGCCAGTGTATCATCTAACCTCGCGAGTAACACAACAACACATGCAGTCGGCATTGGTACATCCGCACCGCTCAGTAAACTCAATGTAAAAAATGCAACCACTCGCATATGCAACGGTCGTGGTCGTGCAACTGTCGGCAGTGACAATGCGCAGACAGACACAGTTACATTTCGTGCCGATAATGGCGCGGACATGACCAATACTTATTGGTATCTTCACAGTGCACAAAACGCAACCGCGTACGTCGTATGGTACCGACTTAACGGGGTGGGCACCGACCCATACCCAGCAACTGCGACCGCCGCCGGATTGGCCACATCTATTGTGGTGGATATCGTCACGGGTCAGTCGGCTATCGATGTCGCTATCTTGACGCGTGTCGCTATTCTTGCAGCAGCATCATCCGACTTCGCAATCCCAGCGACCGTCACAAGCACACTCACTCTTAACTATTTAAATGATGGATGGGCAGCTGCACCATTCGACGGAACGGTCGGTAGGCTGTGGGCAACATCCCAGGTCATTGCAGGTCTTGCTGGGTCGGATATTTTAGGATCAGCTACATTATATACCACTGATTTTGAAGAAGGTGATTCTATTTTGATTAATAACGAGCTGCATACGGTCGTCCGCGTTATCAGCGCTACTCGATTGATTATCGATGCTAGCATGTCAGCAAGTGTAAGTAATGCAACTATCAAAAAAGATATAACACTGCTGCGACTGGAGACATCCGACGGCAACCCAAAAGTTACAGTTACTGAATCTGGCCGACTCGGACTTGGGACAACTACACCCGCCGCACGTATGCATGTTACACAAAGCGAATCAGCACTCACTGAAATTATCATCGAGAATACCCGCAACGATGTTGCCAATTTTGAGACATGTAACGCTATCACGTTCCGAGCGGGTGAGTCGCAAAACCCAATTGCACGAATTGCATCATTTGTTGAAGGAAATAATGAAACA
>Ga0115008_10001376_pt1 | contig 19561 bp, 11 predicted proteins | sample FraStrMetagenome_FD_87164 | JGI IMG/M metagenome (GOLD analysis project Ga0115008, IMG submission 87164) | Marine eukaryotic phytoplankton communities from Arctic Ocean - Fram Strait ARC3M Metagenome | ecosystem: Environmental > Aquatic > Marine > Oceanic | place: Fram Strait | collected...
TGCCTAAACGAGGCGAGCTTGTGCAGGAGGGGCAGGTGTGGTCGGTCACGTTCACATCCCCATTTGCATTGAAGCAGGCTGAGCTATGCTACACCACCGATGGCGGCCTCAGTAAGGATCGTAAATGGCACACGGTTCCCGCACAACTGCAATCCGGCAAAGCGAGTGCTGAACTTCCGACAGGCACCACCGTCTTCTTTTTTAACGTGACGGATTCAGACGGCCGCATGTCTAGTTCTTTAAGTCGTGAGCTGTAGCTGGCCAAAGATCACAGTCAGTTCTGCACGCTTGTTTACCATCATCCTATGGGGCAGCACAGTGCATAATGCTCAAATAATTGTCTCTTTTCAATTTTGACAGACACGAAGTCGACCGATGAAAGCCGCTTGCTGACTCGGCCTTGCCCAGACGACAGCAGCCTTATGGGATGGCTGTGAATCTCATTCAATTTTCAGTCTACTTATTCGGTCGGAAGGATGCCGTGCTCGAATTCGTCGCTGACATCCGTGATATTTTTTTCAGCCAACAAGTGCTTGGTCTCGCCGATTTTGAGCGCGATTTTAAACGAGGCTAGATTCAAAAAACGAGAAAGCCTTCCGCGTATACTTCTGCTGGGAGACTCCATCTCCATGGGCTACGCCTATCTGGCCCAACAGGTGGCTGAGAGTGTCATCCAGTAGGGGAGGTAGTTTAAGGATGGGACTTGCTGATGGTTTCTGCCATCCGTTGAGAATTGTAACTCAGCAATCTTGCTAAAAAGTCGGATTTGTTCATGACATTGTAGGCGCGAGTTCATTCACTTATTTCGGAAAGTCCGCTAAGATAGGAATCGTCCACGAATACCGTGGAGAATGAAATCCATTTATCTAACAGAAATGAAACGACTTATTAAATGTATTGCACTCCTAGGCGTGCTCCTTGTGGCACTTGGTCATGCCTCGGCGGCTGAAGTTGCTTTGCGTCTCGAAAATCCACGCATCGCGGTCGAGATCGACCGACAGAGTGGCGCGATTCGTTCGATCCACGACAAGCAACAGGATGTGGTCTATCCGCAGACTGGGATCGGTTTTGAAATTGTCACCACGGAGGGAACGCTTCGGTCCGAACAGGCTTCATCGGTCACTACCAAGGCGGGGCAGACGGAACTGAAGTTCGTCGGCAACGGCTTGAATGTTACGCTCCACTATCGTCTGGGCGCCAGTGATCACTTTGTCGAGAAGTGGCTGACCATCAAAGCGTCGGATGGGCAGCCGTATTTTCTCAAATCTGTGGTGTTGGAGGACATGAACTCAGCAGCGTTCAATGAGATGCATTTTCACGATGACAACACGATTTGGCAGTGCCCGATCAATCTGTTTTTACGCGCTGAAAAAGGCGGCTGTTTTGCGGGGCTCGCCTATCCATACTGGGAGCTGAAGCAGAACGATAATGAAGGTTTTCGTCTCGGCTATCAGCCCAACTATCAGGCCGCAGCGAACGAGATCAACAGCAGTGAGAAATATTTCATCGGAGTTTACCGCAAAGAGGGCATTCACCGTTACTCTCAAGGGCCTTATCCGGGCGCGGTTCAGTCACCGTATGTGAACTTTAGCGGCTCTGGATTGATACAACATTTCAAAGGGAGAATACCAGCAGCGGCGGTCAAATCGGAGGTGCTCGACTGGGGTGAAGTCTGGGCCATGCAGGCGTTTATGAAACATGCATTGCCGGATCTGCCTTTGCCTGAAAAGGGCTACTGGGTCTGGCAGAACGGTTGGTGGGCAAAGCTCTGGGATATCAAGACCGATATCCTTGATCAGCTCAAGCAGGCAGGCATTCACGACATCATGACCGCTCACACTTGGTATGGCCGTGGGACGCATCCGATTGCCCCTCCTTACATTGATCAAATGCATACCGACCCAATGGGCTTTCCACAGGACAGCGGGCTTGCAGGCATGCCGGGGCCAGCTGGTCCTACTGCGGGTCTCCATTCCGATCATTCCGAGGTCACACTGGACAAATTTGCTGCCGGTCAGTTCACCTCTCAATTCAGTGCGCCGCCAGCGATGGAAGCCTTCCATGCCTATGGCCAGAAGATCGGTGTGCACGTGTCGAGCTTCACCTTGCCCATTGTTTATTTTAACGAGCACCCGGAGTGGGGCGCGCTCGATCAAAATGGCAAGGTCAACGAATACCTCTTCGGCCGCAAGCTATCCTGTCCCGCCCACGATGACTACATGGATCACATGCTGGAACTCTTCGACCACGTCATCACCAAATACGATGCGCGCTGGTGGGGGTTTGACGGGCGCTGGCTGAGTTACTGGGAGGTGCCCAAATACCGCCCTGGCCCCAAAGGCCTAGGCTTTGATCTCTGCTACGCCGAGAATCACGGTCATCTGCCCGGCGACAATCTCTATAAGGAATGGAAGAACATTGAAAACTTAGTTCGCGAACTGCGCCGCCGTCATCCAGGCATGTGCCTCGAGCAATACTATGGCATGAAACGAGGCGGCCCATGGGCGATGCGCTACTTCAATGCCGACGAGAACTATTACGAGACGAATGGCGTGATCATGAATCGCTTTCAGGCCTGGCATAATGGCAACGACCGCTTTCGTCCGGTGTATAAAAACATGGCCGCTGTGATCGGCAAGTCAGCCAAGGACTTCCGCAACAGCCTGCTCAGCACCATCAGCGTCACCAGTTACGCCAAATTCGGTGAGGGGTTTTATGGTCTCGCTTTGGAGGAAAACCGGACATTCCTCAAGACTTGGCGTGCCTGGGCGACCGAGCACCATGATTACCTGAAAGTGAAACGCGATCTGTTTGACTGCCCAGGTTTCCAACCGATCGACGGCAGTGCGCACATCATCCAAGATCGTGGCTTTATCTTCCTCTTTTCCAACAATCACAATGGCAATCCGGCCCGGGCGTCCATCCCGATGAACCGCTGGATTCAATTAGAAGAAAACCCGAAGGCCGTCTATCAAATCAAAGAGGTCTATCCCAACAAAGGAAAGGTCTTGGCGACGCTGCGTTACGGGGACGATTTTCTGTATGACATGCCCAAGGACTCAGCTGTTGTCTTATCGTTGCAACCAGCACCTGAGGGCAGCGAACTGTCTCAGTCGGTTGATTTCGAAAAACAGGTGCAACTGGTCCCAGCCTTTTCTTCAATCGCTCCTCCGAAACCGAGAACCCCCAACGCTTGGCATTGGCCATTGGATACACTCATCGAAAACGGTGGCGCCAGCCCCGATGTGACGACCAACAAAGTTCACGCGCGACTTTCGGGGCAGGAACTGTGTGCAGGCGCGATCGGCAAGGCACTGCAATTCAAAGCGGGGAACAAAGGACTCGCCCTCGGTGATATCGGCCTGCAGGCACCGGTAACGCTCAGCTTCTGGCTGAAGTCAGACGTCTCACAAGCCGATGCGCGGATCTTATCTCAGCTTGACGGCCCGTCGACTCAGTCCGGAGCCATACGAATGGTCGGCTCCACTCTACAAGTGTGGAACACACAGGACTGGCCCGTCGTAGTCAACGGCTTGAGCAATGAGGGCATCTGGCAACACGTGGCGCTGGTCTTCAAAAAAGACGGAACCGTCACCGGCTATCTCAACGGAAAGATGAGTCAGACTGCCAATAGCGCCTTTAATTTCAACGGGAGCAGGGCAGGCATCGGTGCTCCGTTCCTCGGTCAGTGGGGGACGCCATTTGTGGGTGCTTTGGATGATTTCAGGATATCCAACAGAGCTCTGAAGGAGCAGGCGATCAAGGCCCTGTATCAACAAAAAAACTAATTTAAAACAAAGAGTAAAAGATGAACAAAAAACACTTATTTAGTCTCCTATCGATTTCCTGTGTATTTTCACTGGGGTCTGCAACTGCAGAGCCGGCCGCCTATCGGCATTATACATTCGATACGGTCAGTGACAACGCCACACCCGACGCCTCTTCCCATCAGGCCCATGCCCCGCTTTCGGGGCAGGAACTCTGTGAAGGCGTGATCGGGCAGGCGTTGCAGTTTAAGGCAGGAAGCAAAGGACTTGCCCTCGGCGATCTCGGTCTGCAGGCGCCGGCGACGCTCTCCTTTTGGATGAAGACAAATGGCCCGCAAAGCGACGGGCGGCTGCTCTCTCAGCTAGAAGGAGCGACGACTCAGTGTGGGGCGTTGCGTTTGGTCGATGGCAGTCTGACTGTGTGGAATGCGAAGGAATGGCCCGTCGTAGTCAACGGCTTGATTAGCACGGGCATCTGGCAGCACGTGGCTGTTGTGTTTAAGGCAGATGGTACGGTGACGGGTTATCTCAACGGTCAGAAGCGCCAAACCGCTAACAGCACATTTAATTTTAAAGGAGCCAAGGCTGGGCTGGGTTCGCCATTTCTGGAGCAGTGGGGCACTCCGTTCGTGGGGGCTCTGGATGACTTACGCATCTACAAGCGTCCCCTCAGCGATCGTGAAATTGAAACATTGTATCCAGCTGAGTTATTTAGCCAGGCGCACGCCGCCGCTGAAATAGAACTAAGTCCGATGGGCAAACTGGCCAGAGATGAATACTTAATCCCTGTACGGCCAGGCAAGGTAAGCGGCGCGCCTTTTTGGAATGTAAGATCCCACCAGTTTATGTATGCCCCTTCCTTTGATTTTAATGAGCTGGAAGGCGCGAAGAGTTACCGGTTCACGCTCAAAGCCAGTGATGGTCACCAGTACAGCTTTAACGCCAGCAAACCTGATGCAACGCTGGAGCCGATCTGGCTCAAAATTCCGAGTGGTCGTGCGAACTTAAAAGTGGCAGCACTGGATGCGAACGGTCAGGTGTTGAAAGAGGTCGGGCAACGGGGTTTTCACCGCGCTGCCATGTATAACGGTCCTTATAACAAACAGCTCATGAGCTATCGGGCGAGTGCGCAGTGGGGACTGAAAACCTTGTTCCATCGCAACTATTTTGTGGCCTGGATGCAGCCTGGTGTGCCTCCAGAGGATTACCGAAAGAAGGAAGATCATGGTGATGTCTGGGGCATTCCTTATCCATCGAAGTTGCTGGGAGCAACCGTTGCGGGTGCTGCGCTGTATGCGAATAGTACGCCACGACCTGCCGACGCGGACGAAGCGATCGCCATCGGACGGAAAGCGGCGGATTACCTTATTAGTCTTAACCTTGCGGCGGGCACGCCCCTGGAGTTTATGCCCCCCACCTACGCTGGAGCGGGAGCCTTCAATAAGTATCAGAAGCCTTTTATGGTTCGAAAGAATGTGATGATGAATTTCCCCTGCGTTGCTGCAGACGCGTATTTGTCTTTGTTTGATGCCACGAAGGATAAGAAATATCTGGAGGCCGCCAAAAAAGTTGCGGACACCTACCGAAAACTACAGTTGCCGGAAGGGACTTGGTATCAGGTGGTCGATAATAACACCGGCAAGGGTGCTTACCCGATGCATTTGAATCCAGTCAAGGTGGTTCGTTTTGCCGATCGACTGGTCAATCAGTATGGCCTAGGTGAATACCAAGAGATGCGGGATAAGGCCTTTGACTACGTGATGGGCAGCACGATGAAAACCTTCAACTGGCAAGCTCAGTATGAAGATGCCGCTCCCCAGCCGCCTTACCGAAATCTTTCTCCAGGCCAAGCCTGTGAATTTGCCGACTATTTGTTCGAGCGCAGTGAACAAAATCCGGAATACGTCGAGATGGCTCTGGAGCTGATGCGCTTCGCTGAGGGTCAATACGTCAGCTGGGAGAATCCGAAGCCGTCTGGCTGTGGCATTCCCGTATTGAATTCGCCTAACTGGATTCTCCCTTGTGTCTCTGAGCAGACCGGATACTTCATGCCGGTCAATTTCAGTTCGTCCCACCTGATTGAAACCTTCGCTAATGCCTACCTCGCTACTGGCAATAAGGTCTACCTTGCCAAATCTAAGGACCTGGCAAACACGCTTCTGGTGGCTCAGCAGAATCACAAAGGCGACTACCCGACCTATCTCATCCCGCACTCGGGTGACGGAAAATTTGAGGATGTTCAGAACACGTGGATCAACTGCACGGTGTATACCATCCGCTCCGTGATGCGTTTGGCAGAAGCTCTGGAGTCAGAAAAGACCAACTATTCGGCGGATACAACCATCGTTAATGGCACCGACTGGAAGGACACTGCGGGCAATCCTATCGTGGCGCATGAAGGTGAAATCGCCCGCTTTGGTGACACTTTTTACTGGTATGGCAGCAGCTATGCCAACAATTCAAGGGGCAAGTTCCGTATGACAGCTGGGCCCGTGTGGAATGGCGTACAGGTCTATAGCTCCACCGACCTGAAAAATTGGACTTACAAGGGCGTGTGCCTGCCACGTCCTGAGCGCGGCTTCGGCAAGGTTGGTGCCACCGGGCGTTCGCATGTGATGTACAACGAACAAACCAAGAAGTATGTGATGTGGTATCGCTGGTTTGTGGCGATGCCGGCCTCGTTTCTATGTGTCGCGACTGCCGATCATCCCGAGGGGCCTTTCACACCACACGGGCCGCAACAGATGGGCACCTCCACCGGTTTTGGATCCGACATGAATGTTTTTCAAGATGACGATGGCAAAGGCTATGTGATCTACTGTGATCACAACGCGCGCGATGCTAATCCCGCAAACGGTTGGCGCTATGCCATCCGCATCGACAGCCTCAGTGACGACTATTTGACCAGCAACCGAGATGGCGTGGTGATCTTTGACAAAGGCTGCGAAGCGCCTGCCATGGTGAAACACAGAGGCAAATACATTGCGGTTGCCTCGGGTGTACATGGCTGGGCGGGGTCAGATACCAGGTGTGCCACTGCCGATTCGCCGCTAGGACCTTACAAAAAGCAAGCCGACATTAGCGAGCAGAGGACCTGGGGATCTCAGGTCACGGATCTCCTTTACCTGAAAGAGTCTGATCAAGTGATGGCACTCTGTGACCAGTGGTGGAACCCCGATAAGTCAGATATAGAGAAGTCACGCTATCTCTTTCTGCCACTGGATATTGATGTAAATACTGGCAGAGTGCAGATGAAATACCTTGAAAGATGGAGCCCTCTTCAGCCAAATCAATAGAAACGGAAAAGGTGAATAATAATTAGCATGAGTAACATTCCATTCGGCCAACTCGCGTCGCGTATCGCCGGTGAACTTCACACGGGCAGCACCCTGCGTCGACTGTATGCAACGGATGCGTCGGAATACCAAGAACTGCCTGCAGGTGTGGTCTTTCCGGAGAGCGAGGGAGATCTGCGCGAGGTCATTCGCTTTGCTAGTCGCAACCAGCTTGGGCTGATTCCGCGTGCCGCTGGCACGTCACTCGCCGGGCAGTGCGTCGGCAGTGGCTTGGTGGTCGATATCTCGAAACACTTCACCCGTATCCTTTCGGTGGATACAGAGACCCGTAGCGTCCGCGTCCAGCCAGGGGTGGTTCGCGATGAGTTGAACCGTGCCCTCGCACCTCAAGGGATGTTTTTTGGTCCAGAGACTTCCACTGCCAACCGCGCGATGATGGGCGGAATGGTGGGCAACAATTCATGCGGCTCAAACTCGATGGTCTATGGCAGCACCCGCGATCATCTAGTGTCGGTGCGCGGATTCCTCAGCGACGGCAGCGAGGTCACATTCGGCCCGCTCACTGAGGCTGAATTCGAGGCAAAGTGCGCCGGTCCGGACACGTTGGAAAATCGGATTTATCGCAAGTTTCAGTCGATGTTAGGCGACTCCAATAATCGGCAGGCGATCACTGATAATTTCCCGCGTCGCTCCATCCCGCGTCGTAACACCGGCTACGCGCTCGATCTGTTGATGGACGCCGCGGTATTCGACCCTGCATCCGAGCAGCCGTTTAACTTTGGCAAACTCATTGCCGGCTCCGAGGGCACCTTGTTCTTTGCCACCGAGATCGAGCTTACCTGCGATCCGCTGCCAGCCCCACACGCAGCATTGGTCTGCGGACATTTCGAAACCGTCAACGAGGCCCTGCAGGCCAACCTGCTCGCCCTGCCACACGGGCCGAGCGCCTGTGAGTTGATCGATCGTCATATCCTGAAGTGCACCGAGTCGCACCTCTCGCAGCGGCATAATCGGGCGTTTGTGGTCGGTGACCCCGGCGCGATCCTAGTGGTTGAAATCCGTCGTGATACACGTGCCGAGGCCGAGGCGGCGGTCGATGCCCTCATCGAGGATTGGAAAGTTGCTGGTCATGGCTACGCGACTCCAGTGCTGTGGGGCAAGGATGGACAGAAGGTGTGGGAACTCCGCAAGGCGGGGCAGGGGCTGATGGGAAATGTCGTCGGCGACACCAAGCCGCGCGAAAATGTCGAGGACACCGCCGTCGATGTGCATGACCTGCCAGCCTATATCGCCGAGTTCGACGAGATACTGCGCACGAAATACGACATTGATTGCGTTTACTATGCCCACGCTGGATCGGGCGAGCTCCACACCCGTCCGTTGTTTAATCTGAAGACGCCGGAGGGGCTGAAGCTGTTCCGTGACGTCGCCACCGACATCGCGCATTTAGTCAAAAAATACCGAGGTTCCCTGAGTGGCGAACACGGTGACGGACGGCTGCGTGGAGAGTTTATCCCGTTGATGGTCGGCGAGCACTGCTACCAGCTCATGCGTGATGTGAAGGCTATTTTTGACCCGACAAGCATTTTCAATCCCGGCAAAATCGTCGATACGCCGCCGATGGATACCTCGCTGCGCCACAGCCCGGGGCAGGGGACTCCGGAGTATGACACGGTCTTCGATTTCAGCGATGTGCAGGGCGTGGTGCGCGCGGCCGAAAAATGCAACGGCTCCGGCGACTGCCGCAAAGGGCCGCAGGCCGGAGGCACGATGTGCCCCAGCTACATGGCCACCCGCGAGGAGAAGCATACCACTCGCGCCCGCGCCAATATTTTGCGCCAAATTCTCACCTCGCCGGCCGATGCTGAGCGCCCCTTCAATAGCGACGAAATCAAGGAGGTCATGGACCTTTGTCTGTCCTGTAAGGCCTGCAAGTCCGAGTGCCCGTCCAGCGTCGATATGACCCGGCTCAAGGCCGAGTTCCTTCAACACTATCATGATGCCAATGGCGTGCCGCTACGCTCACGAATGGTCGCACACTTTGCCGACAGCGCACGGCTCGCGTCGTTCGCCCCGTGGCTCTATAACGCCATCCTGCAAACGCCGGTGCTGCGTCGCATGGCCAACTGCCTGCTCGGCTTTCACCCGGACCGCACCATGCCGCGGCTGAATAAGCTCACGCTCCATCGTTGGTTAAAAAAACGCACCCCCCTCAGCCCGCTGCGTGGCGAGCGCCTCGGCCGTGTTCATTTGTTCTGCGACGAGTTCACCAATTTCAACGACCTCAAGGCTGGCATCGCCACCGTCGAATTACTTGAGTTGCTGGGCTACGAAGTGCAGCTGCCCGACCACGCCGAGAGCGGCCGAGCGTCACTCTCCAAGGGCCTGGTTCGACGCGGCAAGCGCTTCGCGAATGAAAATGTTCGTCAACTTTCCAGCATCGTTTCTGCCGAAGAACCGCTGATCGGCATCGAGCCGTCCGCCATTCTCGGTTTCCGCGATGAGTATCCCGCGCTGGTCGATCCTGCGCTGCGCGAATCGGCTCGTCAGCTCGCACCGAATTGCCTGATGCTCGACGAGTTCATCACCCGCGAAGCCGACGCCGGACGGATCGACAGCAGTTGTTTTACTGACGAGGCACGCAGTGTTCACGTCCATGGGCACTGTCACCAGAAGGCACTTGGCTCAGTTGAGCCGATGCTGCGGATGTTGTCGTTGCCCGCGAACTACACGGTCGAGGAAATCCCCTCCGGCTGTTGTGGCATGGCGGGCTCCTTTGGGTATGAACGTGAGCACTATGAGGTCTCGATGCAAGTGGGGGAGCTGGTGCTGTTACCGCACGTTCGCGAGCTGGCACCTGAAGTGATCGTCGCCGCGCCCGGCACCAGTTGCCGCCACCAAATTCACGACGGTAGCGGCAGGACCGCCGTCCATCCAGCGGAGGTCTGCAGAAATGCACTTCGCAAAATTAAACTTGAAGACTGAGGTATGAAGGCAGCAAAATACGAAAATCTTGTAGCGTGCAGCTTTAAGCAAACGTATGCTCTCAAGTCTCAAGTCTCAGGCTTCAGGTCTCCTCCCTCAGGTTTCATCCCTCAGGTCTCCTCCTCCTCCCTCCCATCAACATGACTGACCTACCTTATCACCATGACTGGAATCCCCAGTTCGAGACTTCCATTGGACTTCAGGTGAAATGGTTTGGTCGCTGGGGAGAGGATCCGAATTGGTCCGTCGAGCCTTCGCGCCTCGCGTCGGATCTTATCTGTTTCTTCTATCTCGAGGATGGTTCGTGCACCGCCATCGTGAATGGCGTGCCGGTGGCGCTGCAGCCGGGTGAGCTGCTCGTATTGCGCAGCGGCGACGTGTTCTCGTTCAGCCAGGACTCATCACGACTGCAGACCCATTTATCGGCTTGTCTATCGCTGAGCCGTGACGATGAGGCCAACGTGCTGCTCCGGCACGCCTATGAGCGTAATTACAAGATAGAGGACCGGAAAGCCTACGAGCAACGGTTCGCCGCCGTGCTTGAAGCGCTGGAAAGCGAGAGCCGCTGGCGCAACATGCATGTCACGGCTGCCATTTTTGCCTGGTTGGGGGAATTACAGGAAGCGCTGTCTCCTGATCCTGGTATCGAGCAAGGTAATTCGAAGGCTGTCCGCCACGTGCTCTCGGCACAGGAATGGATCCAGCAGCGACTCGACGAAGATGTCTCCATCGCCCAGTGGTCCGCAGCCTGTGGACTCAATGTGGATTACTTCAGTCGCTTGTTTAAGGCACACACCGGCATGTCCCCGAGAACCTGGCTGATTGAGGCCCGGCTGCAGCGGGCTGCACGCATGCTCGCCTATCAGGGGGAAACAATCGAAAAGATAGCCGCGAGTTGTGGTTTTAATTGCCCGTTCCATTTCTCGCGCAGCTTTAAGCGTCGCTTTGGGCTCCCTCCTGCTAGTTATCGCAGTGTTCGGCTGGTTCGTGGGTTTGTGGATTCTTGAATTTGTCAGCAGGCAGAGGACAGAGGACAGTGGTTGATGGTCAGCGACTTGAGAGATTCTCGGCCTGCGCCAAAATGGCGAGCGCCTTAAAGTTCATAAAGCACTGCTGCACAATCAGCTCACTCAGGTCTCAGGTCTCCAACTCATCCTTCTAGTATAAAGGAGAGGTAGCGGCGTGCGTCCCTATCCTTTGATTAGACGCTCCATTTCATGACACATATAGAGCGGCAACGAGAGTAGGTTCAACGCGACAACCTCACCATTTAAATTCTGCTCAACAGATTGCACGCTCGGCAGATTCAGATCAAAACGGCAGGCGACCTGACAACGCTTCTCTAACGCGAACTGGAATAGAGACTTCAGCGTGCCGCTCTTTCCGGATTTGATCTCAACTGGCACGACTTTCTGTCCGACTTGAATCAAGAAATCAACCTCGGCATTGCGAGCACTCCCCTCACGTAACCAGTAGTGTAAGTCCGGCTTACGCTTTGGAGTCTCCCTGAAATATAAATACTGGGCAATAAACTGCTCCGCAATCATACCCTCATTAATGAAACGAGTGTCTCTCATCTCATGTTCGCTAAGCCGCCTCAGATTGCAGATACGGTTATATAATCCAATATCCAGACTATAGAGCTTGGAGACTTTCGGATCAGACTGCGCCCCCAGCGGCACACCATCCCCATGCGTATGCACTGCCTGCAAAACTAAACCTGCCTTTAAAATCAAATCCACCGCTTGCTTGACCTCTCTGGACTGCGACTCGCGATCTATATTCACATACTTCACCTTACGCCCGGTCCCTTGCCCCATATAATCAATGATCTTCTGTAGGCGAATTAAGGCCTGACCATGCGCGTATTTCGAGAAATCATCCCGATAGGTTTGGTAAATCGAATATTGGATATCAAAAATCGCATCTAAATCACCATCATCGAGAAAGTGCTGCACCGCCTCCGGCATGCCCCCTATCAATAAATAATCCCTCAACAAACCAAGTAACCGCTCATGAGCAGATAGTGGGAAATCATCGCCCGGTTCATAGCTAGCTAATAATTCCAACAGTTGCATCTCACCTTTAGCATGGAGAAATTCATCCCAAGAGACTGGCCCCATATAAAAATACTCAACCCGCCCCACAGGCATCGGAAATGTATTCTTGGCCAAGGCAAATTCCAGCAATGATCCTGCAGAGACCACCGCCAATTCAGGCATCAGCTCATAGAAATAACGCAAACATTGAAGTAACTGCGGTTGCTCCTGAATCTCATCAATGAACACCAACGCCTCCCCCGCACGGATAGCCCCATGATTACAGATAAACTCTATTTCACGTAGTACTTTGTGCGGATCTAGACTGGCCGCCACATCAGCAAGCCCAGGATAACGCTCACAATTCACTTCAAAGAGCGTCAACCCCTCAGACTCTGCAAACTGACGCACCAAAGTGGACTTCCCCACCTGACGAGCGCCCCTAACAATCAAGGGCTTACGCTTGGGACTTGAATGCCATCGGACTAATTGAGCGAGATACTTACGTTGCATATATAAACAAATACACCCCTATTTTCTGCAAGTAAAGCACATTTAAGCGCCCTGCTAAATGCAATGCGCCTGTCAGTTACCGGAGACAATGGAATCTACGGCGAAAAACCGGATCAGGGCATTACCTTTGTGAGCTGTGAGAAATAGCGTCGTGTCAGTCTGACATGACTCCATTTGGCTCTCCCAAGGTGCAAGGCCAGCTCAATAAACTGATAGAATTCTCTAAAAAGTCGGATTTGTGCATGATATACTAAGGCTGACTACATTCACGTATTCCGCTGATTGCGCTATAGTTGGCGAATATTGAGGATTAAATCATCCTAGATCACATAGAATATGAACAAAGAAAACGAATCTGGACTCACACGTAGAAATTTTATCCAAAAAATTGGCGCGACTGCGGCGACCTTAGGTGCGTTTTCGCTGACTTCCTCTTCGTTGGTTGCGGATGATCTACCCAGAGATGCCCAAGGTAATATCATTCCAGGCTTTGAAAAAAAACAGAAGGCGACGACTGCGGCAGGTGGTTGGCAGTCCGTTTCTGATCGGAAGATTAAGGTCGGCATCGCGGGCTACGGACTCTGCAAATTCGGAGCGCAATTTTTCTACCAAAATCATCCGAATGTTGAAGTGGTTGCAGCCACAGACCTTGACCCCGGTCGCTGTGCCGCGTTGGCCAAAGCAGTCGGTGCCCCAAAGACCTATCCCTCCTGTGAGGCGATGATCAAGGACAAGAGCATTGAAGCCATCTATATTGCGACCGATGCGCCGAGTCATGCACGGCTAGCCATCATGGCGCTGAATCACGGTAAGCATGTCTGCTCTGCGGTGCCTGCGGTGTTTGGCTTTGAGGCCGAAGGTGAAGCGGAAGAACTGTTTAATGCGGTTAAGCGCAGCGGCATGAAATACATGATGAATGAGACCTCAACCTTCCATGGGGATCTTTACGCGAAACGACAGCAGTATCAGGCAGGTGCATTGGGCAAGGTGATGTATTCCGAAGGTGAATACTATCATGATTTTGGTTCAGGCTTGCCCGGCTATAATCCTAAGAACGGCAAGATTGATAACATGGGTTGGCGCAGAGGTTTGGTGCCGATGTGGTATCCGACGCACTCAGCCGCCTATTATACCTCCATCACGGGTGGGCGTTTTATGGAGGTGTCATGCTTGGGCACTCAGAGTCTTTACGCAGAATTTCAGAAAGAGAATAACAGCTATCAAAACCCCTTTGGAACTGAAGTCGCGATGTATCGGACCAGCGAGGGCGGCATTTCACGCATGGTTGTGGGCTGGGATCTGAAAGATGCGCATGGTGAAAAGGGCCGTGTGTATGGCCAAAAGTCATACAAGACAGTCAAGGTCGATGGCAACCGTCCGGCGCTACCGCCAGGTGTCGGCGGCGGCGGTCATGGCGGCTCGCATGGGCATCTGACTAATAATTTTATCGAATCAATCTTGATGGATAAGCAGCCAATCGTTGGCATTAGTGATGCGCTGAATATGACACTGTCGGGTGTGATTGCACACAAGTCGGCACTGAAGGGCGGCGAGTGGATGAAGATCCCTCAATACGAATTGTAGAAATAGTATTATGAACAACCAATTTATTAAAGTAGAACGTTCGCTGACTGATATGTTCGGCGAGGCATATATTCGTTCCGCCTGTGCCGCCTGCGCGGTTCTGACGGGCAAAGACCGCGACGCATTATTTGTGGCTGCAGCCGAGAAGATCGAATTCTATCCAGAGGCGATGCAGAATCGTCTAGCAGGTATGCTGGAGCAGGTCGGCACACAGGTGATGGACGCGCCGATTCAGCAGACTTCGGTCGGTGCCGGGACGGTCAAATTTAACGAGGCGCTCAATGCAAATGCCGCCCCAGTCAGTGCCTTCGGTTATTATCGTGTCGGAGAAGATGGCCGGCTTTACTTGACGACTAAGAGTGAGCACTACCACACGCCTATGGGGCATAACTTCCCAGGCTACGGTTTGCTTGGTCAGGCTCGTGAGTTAAATATTCCAAACGCGACGCACAACAATACGCGCGGATACATTACCCGTATACTGGAAGAAGAGTTGATCCGCACCGCCAACGGCCTAGAGCGCGGCGATCAGCAGGGCTTGGAGTCGGTGATGGCGATCACGGATGACCTGAAGGTATTGAACCGAGTGATCAATTTGGAAACAGGCAGTCTCGCAGTCGAAGCCGCGCTCAAGATGATTCTGGCGCGTTTCTACAGAATTCAAGCAGAGGTGGAGGAGCCGAAGTATCTCGGCCGTATCCCTGTCATTCTGTGTATGGCCAACGATGACGGGGGCCCTTCTGCGAATTACCATGGAACCACCACGCTCACACAACTATTGCGAGGGATGTGGCCAGAACTGTGCGCAAACATGGAGGCCGCCGAACTATGGAAGGTGGTGCATATTCGCCCGAACAATCAGGGAGATCTCGATGACGCCTTTGCTTTATACAATAAAGGAGACTACAAGATCGCCGGTTTCTTCCATGAGATCATCATGATGAACTATGGTGGACGCCGTTTGACGACGGAGTTTCTTCAGTATGCCTATAAACTTTGCGAAGCGAATGACGTCGCGACTGTGTGTGATGAGATTCAATCCTGCATGTGGGCATCGGAGCTTTATCTCTTCCGTGAATATGGCATTACGCCAACCTTTGTCGCGATCGGCAAAGGATTCCCTGGCGGGGAATATCCAGCCTCTCGCATCTTGTTCAGTGCGGCGATGGATAGCATGCCACAGTTCGGTGCGTTGGTGACCAACGGCCAAGAGGAACTGGCGGCAATGGCTTACCTCGTCACGATGGAATGGGCGCAGGCAAATGCGGCTGTAACGAAAGAACTGGGCGCTTATTTCGAACAGCGGGTGCGGGAGTTCGCAGCCGCTTATCCGGAGGTGATTTCCGGCGTAGATGGGTGGAGCCACATGAGCACGATTCAGTTCTCGGATTTGGAAAAAGCCAAAGCGTTCGTGAGCGAAATCAGTGGGCGCGGGATGGACATCAGCGCTCAGACTTATAAGGCGGATTGCCCGCCAGTGGTGCTGACCAAGATCCCATTGATCGCAGACAGGGCGATGATCGACTTCTTCATGGATCAGATGAACGAAGTGATGACTGCTTTAACTAGTTGAAATTAAAAAAGGAATTAAGATTATGAGAATTGGAATCCCCAAGGAAATTAAGGTGAAGGAAAATCGCATTTCTTGCACCCCGGGTGGTGCCAGAGAATTGGTGCGAAACGGTCACGAAGTCTGGGTTCAGCAAAACGGTGGACTCGGCAGCGGATATTCGGACGAACTGTATCTCGCGGCGGGTGCGAAAATCGTGCCTACCGCTGAAGCGGCTTGGTCGTGCGAGATGGTGATGAAAGTCAAAGAACCGATTGCGGAGGAATATAAGTTTCTTCGCAAGGATCTCGTTTTGTTTACCTACCTGCACTTGGCAGCGTTGCCGGAGCTCACCAAGGCACTTCTCGATGCCGGAACTACAGCGATCGCCTATGAAACGATTTCAGTGGGGAAGCGTCTGCCTTTGCTCGAACCCATGAGTGAGATCGCCGGACGTATGAGCACCATCGTTGGCGCGCATTATCTCAACCGGACGCAAGGCGGTAAGGGAGTCTTACTGGGCGGCGTTCCGGGTGTGTTGCCTGGGAATGTCCTTGTGTTGGGTGGCGGAACCGCTGGTGTCAATGCTGGACGAATGGCGACTGGACTGGGTGCGAATGTCACCATCTTAGATGTCGATCTAGAGAAGATGAGGTTTCTAGATATCTCAATGGATCACAGCGCTCGCACGCTCTACAGCAATGAACAAAACCTGATGGACTTGCTTCCGAAAGTGGATCTCTTGATCGGCGCTGTATTGCTGCCAGGAGCGAAAGCGCCTAAGCTCATTCGGGAAGAAATGCTGGACATGATGGCGCCGGGATCGGTGTTTGTTGATATCGCAATCGACCAAGGGGGCTGTGCGGAAACATCGCGGGCCACCACTCACGAGGATCCAGTCTATACCGAGCATGACATTGTCCACTACTGTGTGGCCAATATGCCAGGGGCTTACTCGCGAACCGCGACGCAGGCGCTGACGAATGCGACGCTTCCTTATGCGATACGAATTGCGAATCTTGGTTGTGAAGCTGCGTTGAGTCAAATGCGGGATTTACAAAGCGGACTAAATACGTATCAAGGACATGTGGTTTATCAGGCCGTCGCGGATGCATTAAACCTATCCTTTGAAGAAAATCCATTTGTCTCGAAATCGAACCGTTTGGAAAGTGCTCTATGTTAATTGGGATTGACCTGGGAACAACCGGCCTTAAGGCCGCGGCCTACGATCCTGATGACGGAAACTGTCTGGCGGAAGCGTCGGTGCGCCTTCCGGTTCAAACAGATTCGGATGGACGTCGGGAACAGATCCCCGGCGATATCATGGATTGTTTAGTCTCCGTGTTTGCTTCTTTGCGGGAGCAATGCGGAGCGCGATGGTCCGAGGTGTCAGGCTTGGGGCTCGCTGCTCAGGGTGGTAGCACGCTGATCGTTGAGCGGGACGGCGGACAGCCGCTCACCCCCCTGTATCTCTGGAACGATTTTCGTTGTTTTGAGCATATTGCCGAAATTCAAAAAGAACATCCACCGGAATTCTGGCGCGCGTTTTCCATGCGCGACGAGCCCGGGGCAGGCCTTGGGCGGATTAAGTGGCTACAGGAAAAAAAACCTTCACTCTTCGAAAAACAAAACCGCTATGTCGGAGCAGGGGAGTTCGTATTTCATCAAATGACGAGCGTGTGGCGGCAGGATGCCTGTCAGGCCTTGCAAAGCGGTTGCTACGATGCTCACCAGCAAACCTTGTCTCAGGCGCCACTTTACCTTGTCGGTTTGGACGCTTCCTTTTTCTCGCCGATGCGAGATGGTCATACTGTAGAGGCGCTCAATCGTCAGACTGCAGAGCGCTTAGGGCTGCCAGCTGGAATTCCGGTCGCAGGCCCTTACAATGATCATGAAGCGGGCTACGCCTCTGTGATGCATCTTTCGAAACGTCCATTGCAATGCTCGCTCGGCACCGCATGGGTCGGCAATTTCGTGTTGGAGGAAGACTTCGGTCAAGGCTCGGGATTTCAGTTTGCTGTCCCCGCGCCGACTGGATCGGGGAATTTGCTCATTCAAGCCTTGCAGACTGGAAGTCTGACATGGGATTGGGCGTTAGAGAAATTCGTTGGTAAAGATCACCAAGAGGCACTGAGCTTGGCGTGCGACATCTTTAGTGACCGTCTGTTGCCATCGGGCGACTTGACGTGCCTGCCATGGTTCAATCGTCCCAACCCACTTGGAAAAGGATTCGGAGCGGGATCCTTTTGGGGGATGTCCCCAACGACATCCAATGACGATTTCCTACGTTCCGTCGCGCTCGGTCTGGTGTTCGAATTTGCTCGGGTGTTTGACCCGATTCACCAGGCGGGAGCGATTGACAGTATCATCCTTTGCGGGGGCGCGAGTCGAGCGACGTATTTTCAGAAACTGTTCGCCGCATTATTTGCACCGCTGCCTATTTTCATTCCTGACAGTATGGGAACCCGCGGGAGCCTGTATGCCTTTAATCCTGTGGTCGCACAGGTTCAAGCTCAGCCGTTTGTTGGGGGCGAAATACAAAACTCTGAGAAACTGAAAGAGCTTCAGGATATCTACAACGACCTGTATCAACGCCTTTACAGTGCTGACCCAGCTGGACGTCCGTTCCACATCGAATCAAAAGGAGTGACATCATGAAAGCCCCACGTATTGGACTCTTACCACTGTATGTCGAATTGTATGATCAAGTCTTACCCGAGCTAAGAGGCATCGTCGAACCGTTGACCGATCAGGTCTGCGAGGCGTTTGCATCGCGAAAGGTCGATGTGATCCGAGCGGCGACATGCTGTGTTCGCGAGCAAGTCGAGGCCGCGTTGAAGCAATTCGATGAGCAGCAGGTCGACATGATTGTGACTTTGCACTTGGCCTATTCACCGTCGCTGGAAACGGTCGAAGCACTGGCCGCGACGTCTCAAGCTTTATTGCTGCTCGACACGACTCTGGATTCCGCGTTTTCACGCGATGTCGATCCGATGCGTCTACTTTACAATCACGGCATTCATGGTGTGCAGGATTTGGCCGCCATGCTGCGACGCCACAAGAAAGACTATGAGGTGGTTGCCGGGCACCTGAGTGATTCTTCGGTGATGGACCGCGTGGTGGATTTTGCCCGTGCCGCTCACGCGGCTTCCCTGTTGAAGGGCATGAAGACACTGGGCATCGGGGGGGCGCTCAAGGGAATGGGCGATTTTCGGGTCGCACCGGATGTGTTAGCCGATCAACTCGGCATCACGGTCGATAACATCCAACCCTCTGATCTAGTGGCTTGCGCCGCAGCGGTTACGGACGAAGCGATTGAGGACGAACGTCTCAAGGATCTGGCACGCTATCAGTGCGACATTGACCCCGCTGTGCATCGTCGTTCGCTTCGAGTCGGTTTGGGGCTTCGCAATTATCTCGAACAGGGAGAGTATGGAGCCTTCAGCATGAATTTCGAGGAGTTCCGAGATGCCGATGGGCCGGTGAACACTGTTCCTTTTCTGGAGTGCTGTAAGGCCATGGCTCGCGGTGTTGGCTATTCAGGGGAGGGGGATGTATTGACTGCCTCACTGTCGGCTGCACTGGGGCGCGCCTATGGTAAGACTTCATTTGTGGAAATGTTCTGCCCGGACTGGGACGGCAACTCGATCTTTCTCTCTCATATGGGTGAGTTCAATCCGGAGCTGTCTGCTGAGAAACCTTTATTGTATGAAAAGGAATATCCGTTCTCTCCGGCGCAGAATCCAGCGGCACTGGGCATGGCACCTCAACCGGGAAAGGCCACCCATATCAATCTATCGCCAGGCCCCGACGATAGCTTTCGTTTAA